>Ga0265293_10003181_pt1 | contig 30994 bp, 31 predicted proteins | sample Munlanlewell138R_FD_192505 | JGI IMG/M metagenome (GOLD analysis project Ga0265293, IMG submission 192505) | Leachate microbial communities from a municipal landfill in Southern Ontario, Canada - Leachate well 138R | ecosystem: Engineered > Solid waste > Landfill > Unclassified | place: Canada... | reverse complement strand
AACCCTTTTCCTGGGGGTCGCTTATATGGATACTGAGCCAGCCGCACGATCCTTTCTTCAAGAATACGGTGTGACCTATCCCAATGGGCCAGATTTGCGCGGTGAAATTTCGGATTTATACCAGGTTCAGGGAGTGCCGGAGACCTTTGTCCTGGATCAGGATGGGGTACTGCGCAATATCAAGTATGGCCCTTTTCTCTCGGTTGATGAAATACTAAGCTTGATTCAACCCCTGCTCACAGTAAAGGAAGGAGAATAACCGAATGAATATTTTTAGAGGTGATTGTGGAAAGTAACGGAAATAAGCACCCCGTTTTATTAAGCGTTGAGGGTTTAGGATATCAAGTTGATGGGCAAGTCCTGCTTTCAGACATCAATTTTGAAATCTCAGCCGGGGAAAGAATCGCAATTTTTGGGCCTTCCGGTGCAGGAAAAAGCACCTTGATTCGATTGATGAATCGTTTAGACGAGCCAAGCTTCGGGATGGTTTACCTGGAAGGGCAGGATTATCGTCAGATCTCACCCCGCAAGCTCAGGCGCCGATTAGGCATGGTGATGCAGCAGCCAAATCTTTTTCCTGGCAGTGTGGCTGAAAACATTCGTTTTGGGCCGACGGCACAGGGTGAACACCTGGATGATGAGCGACTCAGCGAATTATTATTGGGGGTGGATCTTGAAGGTTTTGCTGAACGAGATGTTGCAAAATTATCTGGCGGAGAAGCGCAGCGCGTGAACCTGGCACGGACATTAGCCAATAAGCCCGAAGTGCTGCTTCTCGATGAGCCGACTTCGTCCCTAGATCAGGCTGCCAGGCAGGAAGTGGAAGAGACAATCCTGTCTGTACTGGAATCAGGGGAAGTCACCTGCATTTTAGTCAGCCACGATCGAACCCAGGTGATGCGTATGACCGACCGTGTGCTTTCTCTAAAAGATGGAAGGTTGATTGCAGACGGGCCAGCAGAGGAGGTATTGAATGCTCAGTCGATGGATTGATAATCAAATCTTACTGGGGGCTGCCCAGGCGGGCGTGACAATGGCAGCAGCTTTGATTGTGGTGGCTTTGACAATGCGCTTAAGGTTGGGATTAAAGAAAGATATCCTGGTTGGCTTGGGTCGCGGCCTGGTTCAGATCGTCGCGGTGGGCTTCTTGTTGACTTTGATTTTTAGCGCTGACCTGTGGATTTCAATACCGATTATCCTGGTGATGATCATCACAGCCGGCTTTATTACGGTGCAGCGCATTAAGGCTATCCCCAATGCCCTGTGGATATCCCTGGCAGGGATCAGTGCTGGCGCCGGGTCGGTCATCCTCATTATGACATTATTAGGCGTGATCAAGCAGGACCTTACCTCCATAATACCAATTGGCAGCATGATGGTTTACGGCGCGATGAATGCCAACGCATTGATGCTTGAACGTTTCCATTCAGAGCTGGTTTCGCATGAAGGGCAGGTAGAAGCAGGGCTGGCATTAGGGGCATCTCCTGAAGAAGTGGTTGGTCCCTATGCCCGTCGGGCTGTAACAGCTGCCATGATTCCAAACATCAATGGTTTGCAATCCTTGGGCATTGTTTGGATACCAGGTGCAATGTCTGGCATGCTTCTATCTGGGGAGAATCCGGCGTATGCAGGGTTCTATCAATTTGTTGTTTCGGGATCCATCTTTGTAACCGTAGGCATTACGGTTATCATATCCATTGTTTTGGTTCGCAAACAGGTTTTTTCAAAAGCAGAACAATTATTAATCCATTCAGAGGAAAAGCAGTAAAGAAGAAAAACCTTGAAATTTCTATCCCCGTCCGCTTGTGGCGAGGATAGAAATTTTCTCCTTCGGATCGGGTTTTGCCTGATACAGGGAAATTACGCAGCAAGCTGCGGGGTGTTTTACTTCGCCGAATAAAATTTAAGTGATAAAGTCTGGGGAATTAAATGGGCCACAGCCAGGGGACCATTAAAATGGCGATCAGGAATATCAACACCGTCAAAATGGAACCAACTTTGATAAAATCGAAGAAGCGATAGTTCCCTGCGCCGTAGACGATTAATGCGGCTAATAGATAAATTCAGGCACATTGTGACGCAGAAATAGACTGAGACGCTCCTGATCGTCGCTGATTTTTTATCCAACCGGTCTGGTCAGGACACAACCTTGCTGCCGCACTCTGAGCAAAACTTTGTGCCAGGTTCGAGTTTTGCACCACATTCTTTGCAAAAAACCACCTGCAAAATTTTTGCGCCGCATTCCGGGCAGAATTTGGTTTTTTCTCCAAGAGCGGCTCCGCAATCCGGGCAGGTCGCTCTGACGCCCTCGCGCCAGCTTTCTTCTTTCAGCATTGCTCGATCGTCTTCCGCCATTTTTGAGTGCGCCCAAATCTCTTCAACCGTCCGGCTGGACTGTGCGGCTGCCATCTCGACTCCCAGGTCAGGAGAGCAATTTTTGCAGAGCCCTTTACTGGAGTTCCAGCATTTTTCGCGGCAGACCCACGAAGAGCAACGCGGACATTGGATGAAATCACCTTGCACTTCAGCGGCTGCCTTGATGAACGCATTCTCGTGTTCCTTTTCCCAGCCAGCGCTGCGAGCTCGTTCGCCAAGCGTGGAGACCTGGCTAAATAGGCCTCCAAACAAACTGCTTGCAGTATCCAGAGCACCGCTGACTTTACCGATGGCATAAGGCTGGAATGAAGTGCGGTATCCAGTGTTGCAGCGTTCACATTTGAATTCGAACCGGAACCCTTCATTAGTTGAAAGATCGTCGTAGTTGTTGGTAAATTCGATTTTTGGCATGATTGAAGCTCCACATTGTTTAATAGGCCGCCTTTTTACAAGCAGCCCAGAGAGTTATGTTACAAAAAATTATACTATGGTAGCGGTCAGGCGAAAAATTTTTGCAAAACAAATCATCGACAAAGCGATGGTATTACACCCACGGTCGGCTATAACAGGCAGTGTATAATATTTCTATGGCCTTATCAGCGCTGCCCCCTGCACGTATCATCAACTCTCAAGAAAGTCTCAGCCGCATGCTGGCAGACCTGAAAAAACAATCCTCAATTGCGGTTGATACTGAATCGAACAGTCTCCATGCCTACCAGGAAAAGGTCTGTTTGATCCAGATTTCTACCCTAGAGACGGATTATTTGCTTGACCCATTATCTTTGCAAGACCTGCATCCTCTGGGAGAAGTGTTTGCTGACCCCTCCATTCAGAAAGTATTCCACGCCGGCGATTACGATCTGGCGACTCTCAAGCGCGATTTTGATTTTGAATTCGCTAACGTTTTCGATACCATGCTGGCAGCCACTGCTCTGGCGGAACCCTCTGTCGGTTTGGCAGCGTTATTAGAGAAATATTTTGACCTTGTAATAGAGAAAAAATACCAACGCGCCAACTGGGGCAAACGACCTCTCGACCCAGAGATGCTGGTCTACGCCCAGGGCGACTCGCATTACCTGTTGCAGCTCCGAGACCTTCTGGTCGAAAAATTGACAGAAGCGAACCGTTTGGAAAACGTTCTTGAAGACAGCGCCGCCCTGGCGCGTGTCACTCTGCCGATGAAGGACCACGAAGAAAATCTTTGGAAAGTCAAAGGTTCGCAATATCTCAAACCCAGCGCCTTGAGCTTGCTCAAGCAACTCAACCATCTGCGTGAAGTCATCGCGGAACGCAAGGACGTACCCCTCTTCAAGGTTTTTTCGGATAAAGCCATAATCGAGATCGCCACCACCCAACCACACTTTCTGGAAGAATTGAGCCTGCTCCCATCAGTCTCACCAAGCATGGTGAAACGCTATGGCACTCAAATAATGCATGTGGTCGAGTTTTGGCGTAAAAACCCGGTGGCAGTGAAACCGCGCAAGAACCATCGCCTAAGCAACCGTGAGTTGAAATTGCGCGAAAAGCTGAGTAGCTGGCGTAAAGAGATTGGCGAGAAAGAGGGCGTGCCTTCCAATGCCGTTTTATCCCGCGATCTGGTGGAATTAATCGCGCACCACGACCCCGCCTCTTTTGAAGAATTAGAGCAGGTCATGCGCGATTATCCTCATCGTTACCAACAATATGGACCGCAAATCCTTAATCTCATCAGGAGGAAAAGTAAATGAAACTGACAACCTATGGCGCCGCAAAAACTGTAACTGGCTCGATGCACCTGGTTGAACACAACGGTCACAAACTCCTGCTTGATTGCGGTACATTTCAAGGCAAACGGGAAGAAGCCTACAGCGTGAATCTTAATTTCTCCTTCGACCCATCCGAAATAGACGCAATGGTTCTCAGCCATGCCCACATTGACCACAGCGGTAACATCCCCAATTTGGTAAAACAAGGCTTTACCGGCCCGATATATGCCACCAATGCCACCTTTGATCTTGCTGATATTATGCTGCGTGACTCCGGACATATCCAGGAGAATGACATTAAGTACGTCAACAAAAAACGCCATAAACAAGGCTTGCAGGCTCTTGAACCCATCTATACTCAAAGAGACGCGCTCATGGCCATGCCGCAATTCCGCTCGCTGTGGTATCAGGAACAGAAAGAGGTCATCCCGGGAGTACTTGTACAGCTGGTTGAAGCCGGGCATATTCTCGGTTCTGCCGCCGTCATCCTTGATTACCAGGATGAACAAGGCACCCCGAAGAGACTTTGGTTTTCGGGTGACATTGGCCGTTATGATACCCCCATCCTGCGCGATCCCGTCCTCCCAAGTGGCGCGACCACCGTGGTGATGGAGTGCACTTATGGCGATAAACTTCACGAACAGATGGATGACGCCTACGATGAATTCATCGACGTGGTCAAACGCACTGTCAAACGAGGGGGCAAAATTATCGTCCCCGCTTTTGCGGTCGGTCGCACACAAAACCTGACCTACTTTCTCAATGAGGCTGTCGAAACCGGCGATATTCCTGACATCCCGGTCGTGGTAGACAGCCCCCTGGCGGTCAGTGCCTCAGACCTGTATCGCAAGCATACGGAATGCTTCGACGAAGAGACCTGGCGTTTCATGGCCGAACACCGCATGCAGGGACTTGATTATTACAACGTGATCTTTACTCGCAGCGTGGATGAATCCAAGGCTCTTAACGACTGGAATGAGCCTATGATTATCATTTCCGCCTCCGGAATGGTAGAAAGTGGGCGCATCTTGCACCATCTGAAGAACAACATTGAAGACGGGCGCAATACCATCATGATCATCTCCTGGCAGGCTCCACATACCCTGGGACGCAGACTTGCGGATAGGGAACGCAAAGTGCGCATCTTTGGTGAGGAATATTTTCGCAAGGCCGAGGTTGTGACCATCGGCGGGCTCAGCGCGCACGCCGGTCAAAACTTGCTGGTTGACTACGCACTTTCCAGCAAGGATACGCTCGAGAAGCTAATCCTGGTTCACGGCGAAGAGGATGCCGCGACAGCTTTGATGAGCCGGCTTGCCCAATATCCTGAATTGCCGACTCCCATCTACGCCGATAAAGGCCAGACCTTTGACCTGTAGACCTGGCTCGGGCTCAGCTTTTGCTTCCTTTTTGGGCTGATCCCGAAAAGCAGTGAAAGCAGAGCGCAGACAGTTTTATTGTGATCCTTTTATGGTGCGCCGCTTACTTTCTTTTCTGCTTTGCTCAGGTATAATTGCATTTCGATTCGGAGAGATGCCGGAGTGGTTGAACGGGACGGTCTCGAAAACCGTTGTAGGTCTCGTACCTACCGTGGGTTCGAATCCCACTCTCTCCGCCAGTCAGGAAAGCGTCAACGCTATTCCCACACTGGTTTTTTAATACACCACTCATCTGTTCCAGGAATGCAAATGCGATGAAAAAAGTTGTCGTGCATGACAAAATGCAAAGAAACTACACTTACCACCTGACAGAGCCCGAAGGTCAGAATTTTCATCCTGAATTTAAACCAGAACTGACTCCAAAGGAGATGTTGGAACTGGGTGTCTTTGGGGGAAAATATATGACAGACTGTCAAGAAGAATTCCCTGCAGCGTGGTTTGAGAATGCCCAACTTTGTGCCGGAAGACATGATCCCCTTTTAAATTTCTTTGGGGTAAATGCCAGCCAATCGTTATCCGTCTGGCGGAAAAAAGGTTGGATTCACCCAGACGACCCCAGAGGATGGTTTCAGTGGTATTGTCGGTATTATCTCGGCAGGAGACACCCCGATGACCAAAGACAAATCAAGAGATGGAAGGCCATCAAGAGACATATAACCCAAATTAAAAATAACTGCCCGCAGGCAGACTGGTCCTGTCGCAAAAAGCAACGGCAGGCAGTGCTGCATTGGGCCTACGACAGTCGCAAATTATAAAACTGACTCCAGCCATCTACGAAATCCAACACTGCAAAAACCAGGGTTTGCTACGCAATTCGGCCGTAAAGCGCCATTTGATGTTAGAATTGGACGTTGCTCAATTAATGAGCAAATATCACTCAATGTATCTGGAGAAGGAGTTTTTTTATGTCTAAACGCGCAATGCAAGTTATTTTTCCACTGGTTCTCGTTTTCATGCTTTTGCTCAGTTCATGCATGACGCCAACCGCAACGGAAGTTGTTGAAGAGGTTGACACCTCTATCGTGATTACCGATGTCCTTGGACGTGTCGTTACCCTGGAACAGCCTGCCACCAAATTAGTTGGCACCCACAACCCCACTTTGAACGCCGCAGTGGTGTTGGGCGGCAGCGGTAAATACCTGGTTGGATTTGGCAACAAAGAGATGTCCCGCGGTTTATATGAGCTGGTGATCGACTCTTATGATGACCTGTCTCAAATTGGCAAGGGCAGCACCATCAATTTTGAGAGCGTGCTGGCGTCCGATGCTGATTTGGCTATCCTGCCGAAACGAATGCAGGACCTGGTATCACAATTTGAAGAAGTTAATATCCCGGCCATCGTTATCCTCGACAGCACAGAAAGTTTCGAAACTGTAAAGCAGACCCTGACACTGTTGGGTCAGGCTCTCGGCGAGGACGAACGCGCTGCACAAATCACCGCCTTTTTAGACAGCCAGCTTGAACAGGCTCAGACCCTGGTGAAGGACACCACCGAACGACCCTCAGTGCTCTTCCTCGGTGGCAGTTCGGCACTCTCAGTGGCACCGTCAGCCATGATTCAAACCAGCCTGATCGAGGCCGGAGGCGGCACCAACGCCGTCAGTGGCGTTGAAGGCGCCGGAAATTTCATTGACGTCAACATTGAGCAAATTGTCGCCTGGAATCCCGATGTGATCTGGTTCCCGGCTTACGCTGACTACACTGCAGAAGATCTGATCAATGATCCCGCCTGGAGCAGTATCAATGCCATCAAAAACAAACAGGTATTTGCATTCCCGTCTTTACTTGAACCCTGGGATCAACCAACAGCTGCAGTTGCACTCGGCGTGGATTATGCTTTGCACAGTTTGCACCCCGATCTCTATGATCTGGATGCCCTCATGCAGGATGTCAATGAATTTTATACCCTGGTATACGGAAAAACCTTTACACAGGAACAGCTGGGTATACAGTAGTAAAATAGTAGTTTGAAAATTAAACAGAACTCCACGAACAATCAGTATAGACAATGGCTTTGGCTCTTGTCTATACTGTTGTTTGTTGGAATATTCGTTTCCCTCAGTCTGGGTCGTTATAGCAACGATCCGTTAAAAGTTCTCAATGTCTTACTCGCCCGGATGGGGGCTAACGTTAATGTTGACCCTACCATGGACAGCATTGTCTTCAATGTGCGTCTGCCGAGAATAATTGCATCGGTGATGATTGGCGCGATGCTCTCGCTTTCAGGCACCGTCTATCAAAGTGTCTTCCGTAATCCACTTGTCTCACCTGACCTGCTTGGTGTATCATCCGGCGCGGCAGTGGGGGCTGCCGGGGCAATCCTGTTGGGCGCTGGGTTAGTCACACGCCAATTGTTTGCTTTTACTGGTGGAATGTTAGCAGTATTGATAACATCGATGGTGCCGCGAATTTTGCGCAATCGTTCCAACATGATGCTTGTGCTTTCTGGAATAATCGTAGGTGGTTTTTTTAGTTCGGTTCTGGCGATTATGAAGTTCGTCGCCGAGGAACAAACTGAACTTTCTTCTATCGTTTTCTGGCAGATGGGAAGCCTTTCTTCGATCTTGGGGCGGGAGCTTCTGGCAATCTTGCCGGTTTTTGTGATTTGCTCAAGCTTGTTGCTGATGCTTTCCTGGCGAATTAATATCCTGGCTTTTGGCGATCTTGAAGCTCAGACCCTGGGTGTGAATGTACGTCAGGTACGAAGCATTGTGGTCGTTTGCGCAAGTTTGCTGACAGCCAGCGCTGTGTCAATTAGTGGGACGATAGGCTGGATTGGCCTGGTTGTTCCCCATCTTGGGCGCCTGCTTGTGGGCAGCGACAATACCCGCTCAATGCCTTTGGCTATTCTGATTGGCTCGCTCTTTATGCTCCTGATTGACACGCTGGCGCGTACCGCCACAAGTATGGAAATTCCCCTTTCAATTTTGACCGGTTTTGTTGGCGCGCCTCTGTATGCCTTTTTGCTCTATAAGCAGAAGACTCGTCTGGAATAACCTATGTCAGTGCAAATGCAGCTTGAACAAGTCGGATTTTCTTACGATGGCAGCCGCCAGATTTTTCAAGGTATCGATTTCGAAGTTAACGCTGGTGAGATTGTCTGTCTGTTGGGTCCCAACGGCATCGGGAAAACAACCCTGCTGACTTGTATGGCAAAATTGCGTGAACCCAACCAGGGGCGCATTCTGCTGAACGGAGAAGATATGGCGGGGCTGTCGACCAGAGATGTCGCCCGGGTAATTGGCTATGTTCCGCAAACATTGCAGCCATCGTTCGACTTTACTGTACTCGATTATGTTGTTACAGGCAGTGCCCCCTGGCTTGGAACGTTTGAAAAACCAAACGCCGAGCATTACGAACGGGCCGCTCAGGCCTTGAAACAGATGGAAATTGACCATCTGCGCGACAAGGCTTACACACGCATCAGCACGGGGGAACTACAGCAAGTTTCGATAGCCCGCGCCATCGCCCAGCAATCCCGCTTTATTCTGATGGATGAACCAACCGCTCATCTGGACCTCGGGAATCAAGTCAAGGTATTGCGCCTTGTCAAAGGGTTGGCCGCCGAAGGTTATGGCATTGTTCTCACCACGCATAATCCTGACCAGGTCTTGCTGCTTGAAGCAAAGGTGGCTGTGATCGACCGCCAGGCGCGCTTCCATTTTGGCAACTGGCAACAAATTTTAACTGAAAACTTACTCAGCGACCTGTACGGCGTGGAAATGCGTCTCATCAAGGTCGAAGGCATTCAGCGTGAGCTGTGTGTTGCCCCAAAATTATAGGAGAAATTATGATTATTGATTCGGTACTTAAATCCGCAGAACCCTTGTTGGTGGGACGTCAGGTCACTGACGCCGTACTGGGGCTCTCGCTCACGGCTGTCGAACTTGATGGCAGGAACATCGGAGTTTCCTATGTTTTGCGCCACAATTTGCCTGCTGGTTGCTCTATCTTTGGTTTCGCGCAAGAAATCATCGGCAAGCCCGCCTTAGACGTGGCATCCCTGGTAGTAAACGGCAAGGATGATGCCCAACGAGCAGTCGGCATGGCTGTGATCACCGCCGCCACACGCGGGTTAGACTTGCCCGACGAAGCAAATACACCTATGCCGTTCGGTTTGGATGTCCGCCCCCAAGATACCATCGGAATGATCGGTTTTATTCCACCAGTGGCAAAAAACCTGGAAAAACTCGCTCACCGGCTGTATATTTTTGACAGAGGACTGACCCTTAAGGGCGGTGAGGGGGTTGCCCAGGTCTGTTCAATGGAAAAACAACCCGAACTGCTGCCTGAATGTGATCTGATGATCATCAGCGGGACCACGTTGATTAACAGTACTCTTGAACAACTGCTTGAGTGGTGCAATAACGCACGTGAAATTGTGCTGGTGGGCTCTTCCACGCCAATGCTTGCCGAAGTTTTTTCGGGCACGGGCGTGACGGCTTTAGCCGGCTCCTGGTGGGACCCCACCTACAAACAAGAGATGTTCAAACTGCTGTCTCTCTCTTGTGGAATCCACCACCTCAGGCAAATGATGATCAAAAAACTTGTTAAGGTAGATGCTTAAAATGAGTGCGATTAAAGAATACAAAAAAACAGCCGCTTATTGGAATTATCCCGAAGTGCCTTACGGACCGGCCCTACGGGAGTTGATTCGCAGCGATGACGTGGTTGCCGATATCGGATGCGGGGTTGGAGTGGTAAGCCAATTCATGGCTCCGCTGTGTAAACAAGTTCTGGCCATCGATAAAAATGAGGCGGTACTGCAGTCTCTGGCTCAAGATCTTAAGGAAAAATCGATTAACAATGTGAAGCCTTTTCACGCCTTTTGGCCGGATATCCCAGCACAGGAGTGGGATGTAGCTGTCGCGATTTATCACTATCATTTTGCTCACACAACTCTCGAAGTAGAAACGCTGCTACGGAAAACACGCAGAGGCGGGCTGATCATTAACAGAGGCTTGAAGGAGCGAGAAGGCTTCCACCAAAAAATTAGCGAAGATCTGGGTTTGCAGGACCGCCTCGACGGATGTGCTGACAGTTGTTACGTGCGTGGCAGACTTGAGCAGGCTGGATTTCAGGTGACTTGTGATCATATCTTCCACGATTTTGGTCAGCCCGTGGACAGCAAAGAAGAAGCGATTACCTTTATCCGCAACCAATTTCGTCTTGACGAAAAATATAATGACAAGCTGGATGAAATCGCGCTAAAGTATGTTGAGATCATCGATGGTCAGATGGTGTTACCAATCAAGCGCTTTAATTGCATGCTCCGCTTCACATCCCCCGCTCATCGCTGATTTTGTTTAAGGTAGTAATGATGGTCGAAATCCGCGAACTTGACCAAAGCTGGAAGGGCAAAAGCTTTCTCTTCCGATACACAACCAGCTATCATTACATGGTCAGCATCTCTCAAACACCTGATGAAGTTGTTATCCGCTTGAAACGGGAGGCCTTACCAGAACCGCTGCACAAAAGCTTCGAGAGCAGTCTTTTTTCAGACTGGCTGATCGCCCCAAAAGCCTTTGGGGTTTTTGATGGTGAGGTCTTGTTAGGCTTTATTGAACTCTCACAAGAAGATTGGAACAACCGACTGCGAATCGCTAACCTTTGGGTGGACGAAGATCACCGCTTTAAAGGCATCGGCAAAACACTGATCGCCCTGGCGATCGAAACCGCCAAAGCAGGCGGTAAGCGCGGTTTGGTTTTGGAGACGCAAAGCTGTAATGACCTGGCAATTCGCTTTTACCAATCCTGCGGATTTGAACTGATTGGCTTGGACACTACCCACTATCAGAACGACGACATTCAGCGCGGTGAGGTACGCCTGGAATTCGGCCTGACATTATCCTGAAGGGCAGTAAAAAATTATCGCTGTTAGCCTCTCATCGTCACGATGCGGGGTTGTCTCACTTTTGTGCAGTGGTTTGCGGCCGAAGATACGGTTCGATTACGCCGATTCCCAGTTTTTCAAATAGCAGCGGACTGCCCCAGGAAATCCACAGGCCAATCAACATATAACGAAAATAGCGCAATATCATGCTGATCAAGCCCATGTCCTTTGGGAAAAGAGCTCCTAGCCCGGCGTACAAGGCCAGTACCCCCGCCAATCCCAGTAAATAACGCGCAATTTTTTGCCAATCACCCTGCTGGCTCTGCAGGATCCCCTTCTTATGCATCAAGATTGAAAATCCGGCCAGCATGCCAAACCATAAGCCCGCGACTGTTAGGCTGAATTCCAGGTTCATAGGGTCAATCGGACCTGCTCTTTCAATCCAATCAGCAGGGACTTGCCAGGCAGTAGAAAAAACCTTGACCAGGACTGGCAACAAGATCATGAGGCCGGAAGATAAAGACACCAGCCCTAACAGGTTTAGCAGTGACATTTTGGAGAAGGTTTTGCCCCACCCTGCCAGGTTACGCGCGAAGAGCCAGATGAGCAATAATCCTACCAGCCAACCCATCAAGACATCACTGATAAAGTGCACACCCAGAGCGATTCGGGAAAAACCAATCAGAAAAACCAGAATCCCCAACACCCATTTAACCCAGGTTTTTCCGGTTTCACGCGCGGTCCAACCCCAAACGGCGGCAGAGTTCATTGCATGACCAGAGGGGAGACCGAAAGAATTGTGCTCAGCGCCTGCTGAAATTTTTTCACTGAGCCAGTAGGGGCGTGGACTCTTGAAAATCATTTTGAGAAAACCATTGCTGAAAGCTGAAAGCAATAACATCACACCAATTCGCAAACCAGCCATCGCGTCCACACACCAATAAATTAACGGCATGAAAAGCAGATAAAAAGTTTCATCTCCAAGGAAAGTGATCGCATTCCAAAGAGGTTGCAAATTTTTCGCAAGATTTTGCAAAGCTTCGATGATCGGTAATTCATATTGATGCATAGGCACATCCTTCAGGTTAGGTGATGACCTTAGTTTAAGTGTAATTATAAGAGAATGGCCGATTTCTACAACCAACTCCTCCGTATTGTTGCCGCAACCTGCCTATCAGGTTTCTGCCCGGAACTCGCGCTTCAACTTTCGCGATCAACAACTTGAGTTCCGCAGTCGAACCCAAAGTTTGTTTGGGTTTGGGTAGGCTATCTTTGTTATAATACCCTCACTAAGACAAATTTTCACTTTAATCCAGGAGGCTCACCCAATGTCTGGTCCAAGAGAAATCCATGCGCCAACGGGCACGCAACTCACATGCAAAAACTGGCTGATTGAAGCTGCCTACCGTATGATCCAAAATAACCTCGACCCGGCAGTGGCAGAAGACCCTGACCACCTGATAGTTTATGGCGGTCGCGGGCAGGCTGCCCGCTCATGGGATGCCTTTGAAGCCATTTTGACCTCTCTGCGAGAACTCAATGAAGACGAAACCCTGCTTGTGCAATCCGGCAAACCGGTTGGTATTTTCCGCACCCACGCAGACGCTCCAAGAGTGTTGATTGCAAATTCAAACCTCGTGCCAGCCTGGGCTACCCAGAAACATTTCGACGAGCTCGCCGCTAAAGGGCTGATGATGTTCGGACAAATGACCGCCGGTTCGTGGATTTACATCGGCGCTCAAGGTATCCTACAGGGCACCTACGAGACCTTGGGCTCACTGGCTCAACAACAAGGCTGGTCCACTTTGAAAGGCAAGTTCGTGCTGACGGCTGGACTGGGAGGTATGGGCGGCGCCCAACCAATGGCTATCACCATGAACGAGGGTGTTGGGCTGATAGTCGAGGTAGATCCCGACCGCGCCCAAAAGCGCTTTGAGATCGGTTATGTCGATGTCTTGACTGATGACCTGGAAGATGCCATGACCCAGGTTGAAGAAGCCCTCCAAAATCAGGTCCCCAAATCAATCGGACTGATAGGCAATGCTGCTGATGTTTATAGTAAATTGCTGCTGAGCGGGGTCGTCCCCGATGTGGTTACCGACCAAACCTCAGCTCACGACCCGCTTTCCTACGTGCCTGATGGTCTCAGCTTAACAGCAGCCTGTCAATTGCGACAGAGCGACCCCGAACAATACATGCAACTCTCGCTCAAGACCATGGCGAAACACGTTCAGGCAATGCTGGGTATGCAGCAAGCTGGGTCGATCGTTTTTGACTATGGTAACAACATCCGCCAGCGCGCTTTTGACCAGGGCGTGGAAAATGCCTTCGACTTCCCCGGATTCGTGCCGGCCTACATTCGCCCACTCTTCTGTGAAGGTAAAGGTCCATTCCGCTGGGTAGCCCTCTCTGGCGACCCTGAGGATATCTATAAGACCGACCAAAAACTGATGGAGCTCTTCCCGCATGACGAACACCTCCAGCGCTGGCTCAAAATGGCGAAGGAACAAGTACCCTTCCAGGGATTGCCTTCGCGCATTTGCTGGCTTGGTTACGGCGAGCGGGACAAAGCAGGTTTGGCCTTCAACCAGATGGTTGCTGATGGCACGTTAAAAGCTCCAATCGTGATCGGGCGAGACCACCTCGACGCAGGTTCAGTCGCATCGCCTAACCGGGAGACTGAATCCATGCTCGACGGCACTGACGCGGTCAGCGACTGGCCGATTTTGAATGCCCTGCTCAACACTGCCAACGGCGCAACCTGGGTGAGCTTCCACCATGGCGGTGGGGTTGGCATCGGTTACAGCCAGCATGCCGGCCAGGTGATCGTCGCCGATGGAACACCCGAAGCCGCCAGGCGTCTCGAACGTGTTCTCCTTGGAGATCCAGGCATGGGCATCATCCGCCATGTGGATGCTGGCTATCCTGAAGCGATTAAATTTGCCAAAGAACACGGCGTTAAGATTCCAATGATGCCAGGGGAATAAAGCGTGAAATCCAGGCGGATAGCCTTCTTCACCCTTTCAATCGTTCTGGGTATTGCCGCCGGGCTGGCTTTCGGCTGGCTGGTAATGCCGCCCAGGGCTCCTGTCGATGCCCCCATGGAAAAGCTGAGGGCAGATTACCAGACCGATCTGGTGTTGATGGTTGCGGAATTTTTCCAGAGCAACCCAGACAGCTTGCTCGCTCTCAATGAGCTTTCAAAAATCTCTCCCCAGGACCCACTGACCCTGGTTGGCACTAGTTTGATGTATGCCGGTGAAATCGGCTATCCGCAGGAAGACTTGCTCCTGATTGAAAACCTGCTCATCCAGATTGACCCGGAAATCTACCAGCAATGGCTGGAAAAGACAGAAAGTAACTGATGGAGAGCAACAGCAAAGAAAGCCACTGGTACCTGCTCACCGGCTTGTTGATCGGGCTGGCACTCGGACTACTGGTTTCAATTCTTATCGTGCCGGTCGAAAACGCGGAGGCTCTGCCAAACGAGCTCAGCGAAGCCGACAGAGCCAACTATCGCGCCATGATCGCGCTGGCATATTCCAGCGATCAGGACCTTGAAAGAGCTCTTAGCAGGCTGGAGCTGTTGGAAGATCAAAACCCTGTCGACCTAATGATCGCTCAGGCACAAAGCCTGCTAGCAAACGCTGGCTCCGAAACTACCGCTCGCGCCCTGGCAGGTCTGGCAACTCGCTTGAGCGAGTATCTGCCGCCTGTGCCCTGAAGCTAATCACTTTCTTGTATCAAAAAAGCGCGGATCTCTCCGCTCTTTTTCTCATGGTCTTTGGCTCAAATTTAAAAGATAGCCCCTGACTGAACAGGCTTTGGATTGATTCTTAACTTAATTCGGTTTAGGGGGAGGAATGGGGAGGTCTCGTTTGGGGGTTCCCTGCCACTTATCGCCTTCATCAATTAACATGATCGGGATTTCTTCCCAGATCGGGTATTTGCGTTCACAATCTTTACAGATCAGCCAGCTTTCCTGATAGTACTCAAGTTCGCCAGTTTTTTCTTTAACGCAAATCGGACAGCGCAACAAATCCAACAATTCTTGATTGATCACTTGCTTCTCCAATCCTTATCGTTACTATTGGTTTTCCAATATCTGAATTTTACCATAGCGTTTTTATAATCCTCAAGGAATATCCGTTCCGGGTCCATAATTGAAACCGGCAGGCCAGGCAACATACCTGGTGCGGATCGTATCCTGATGTAATACCTCGCCATTGATCGTGACGGTGCGGTAGACTTCAACGGTAGCGCCGTTGACAGCCCAGTCTACCTGTTTGATCGTTCCGTTTGGTAGGGATGGGTCCTCACGGTAAATCGGATCAGGTGGGCTGACCACGTCGGTAATACCTGTGGTCGACCAGTCTACCTGTCGCCCATCGCTGGTGGAATAAAACTTCCAGGTGAGCGAATTCTGAGTGGGGTAAGTTTCCATCAAAAGCCAGTAAGGGGTATCGTTGCGGAATTTAAAATCGACCAGCGGAACGTAAACAGTTGCATCTAACCCGGCCAAATTGTTGTCAACCCAACCATTGGATTGTTGTTCATAATAACTAACGCGATAAGCATGTGGGTGGCGCTCAACAATCGGAAAGCCGCCAAAGAAAACATTGCGAAAAACGGTGGTGCTTACCTGGCAAATTCCGCCGCCAACGCCGTCCACGGTCTGGTCCCCCACGATAATCGGGGCTTCAGCGTAACCATTGTCAAGGCTGATATCTGTCAGATATTTCGCCATTGAGAAAACTTCACCAGGGCCAACCATGACACCATGGAAACTGGCAGCTGAAGTGCGGATGTTCTGTACACGGGCAGCATCCGACCCATAGTAATAAGAAGTTGTCTCAGCCACCAGTTCTGTAATACCCAACTCTGCAGCCAGACTGTCATCTTTTACCGCCGGGTCGACGGTCTCCATGACCAGGCTGGCAGCGTGTCCACCTGCCTGCATCTTTTCAATGATCGTATCAACGCTCTGTCCGACAGCCACTGTGGCGCCAATGACGGCACTGGCTATCACTTCCAGCTGGCGGGTGTCATCGTTAAAGATCATGCGCGCGTTCAGGGGATCCCTCTGCAAACTGGGGGCGATGCTAGTGATGTAACCATCCAATGCCGGTCGATTGAAAGTGAGCGTGTATGTTTGGCTGACCTGGTCATCTTTTTGTTCAATCGAAAGCAAACTTGCAAGATCTTCCGGTTCGATCACCCAGGGTCCCTGACCGGGATTGGAATCCGGAGGGTTGATTGTAAATGGCTGGCTGAGAATGCTTTCAGCCAGGCTGGCGGTCTCATTCTGGTTGACCGTGACTGGCACCTGTTCGTTGACAACCATGGCCACGCTGCCACTCTTTTGCAGCAGAAAATACGGTTCTACTTTCTTTATCGTTTGCATGATGTCGAGAGTTCTGCCGGCCTGACCCTCAATCACATTGACTTGCGTTCCCTCAAGGCTGATGCTGGGTTCGACCAGAGCCATATCAGTCTGCTGCGCCAGGCTCTGGATGACTTTGTAAGCCTTAGCCTGATCATAAATGATACCAGGGGTGATATCTATGCCTTCGCGCATTGCCTTAGCTTGTTCACCCAGGTTCGGCAGCAAGCCCTTATTGCGTCCAACCGTGAGAGCTTCAGTGGCCGCTTCCATTGGGTTGTAAGAGAAGCCCAATGCTTCCGGGGTATAGACCCACTCATCCTCACCGTTGCCCAGATGAATCTGACCGAAACGGCCATAGGTCAGGTTGGCGTTGAGCTTCACCACCGCCTGACCGAGCGTCAATCCGGAGAGGTCCACCCCGGCAACAGAAACACCAGGAAAAATTTTGTCCACGTGGTCGTTCTCAAACTTTGCAACCAAGCCACCCAGCACAAGCGCAGCAATCAGCAACCCAACTACAACAGTGAAGCCTATCTGAGGTAGGACTGGATTGTTTTTGTTTGCTTTTGTCACACCGGTGGGGCGTGTATTTTCATTATCATTTGTCGTCATGATCAAATACCTGTGCCAGCTTAGACAGATCCGCACACAAGCAGCTGGCCATTTAGTTTACTATATCCTTTCAAAACAGTTGTTCAAAGTTAAAGGCTCTACGCCGGACATTGTGTTGTTTATAAATCTATGACGTGTTGACAACAGGTTGGTTCCAAAATACTGAAGGAAGAATCGTTACATGATTGCCTCCAGTCAATGATTATATCCATAATTTATTGGGGCAAACTATCAGCCCTTGCGAATCAGATATAATGGAACAGGTCAGCGGTTGACCAAAATATCATGAAAAAGACCAAAATTACTATCTTGACTCTCATTGGGCTCAGTCTGTTGTGTGGGCTTTTCCTGATTGGGTTAGTTCAGGTCCAGGCCAAATCGTTAGGTCAGGGTGAAACCCCTGCCGCAATTTCAACACCGGCGTCAACCTTAAATTCAAATCTGTATTCACAAACAGCCACTCCTGGTCTCAATGGCGGAACAATCCACACAGTTTTGCCAGATCAGTGTTTGTATCACATCGTTGATTTATATGGAATCAGTCTGCAAGATCTGCTCACGCAAAACAATCTTACAGAAGATTCACCGATCTTCCCCGGAGACCAGTTGCTCATCTCAAAAAGTGATGACCTGGAATTAGGGCAGGGCACGCTCACGCCCGAACTGATCCTACCGGCTAACACGCCTGTTCCCAGCCCGACTGCTGAATTGATACTTATGAAGTCACAAGAAGTTGACCCTGAGCCAAGCCCGACCGTGGAGACCGGCTTTTTACAGCGGGTTTTCTCTTCAAACGCACGTTTTCTCGCGCTGGGAGTGCTGGGGCTGGTTCTGTTCGGAGTCGTATTGCTGATTATCAGTTCCCGAAGAATTCAATAGTCTTCCTATTTTATGTATCGTACCGTAGTGGCATTCAGCCCTTGCGTGCTATAATTTTGCGTTGAAAGGTATATATGATGAAATTTCTGATCACAGGTGGGGCGGGGTTTATTGGCGTTGCCCTCAGCAACCGGCTGGCTAGCCAGGGTCACCAGGTTACCGTTCTGGACGACTGTTCAACCGGCGACCCCACTAAACTGGCCGGCAATGTGAAATTTGTTAAGGGTAATATCTCTGACAAAACTTTGCTCTGGACGCTTCTTCAAGATATTGACTGTGTCTTTCACCTGGCAGCCAGGGTATCGGTGCCTGAGTCAACGCTGTTTCCCAGCGGTTACAACCACGTCAACGTTAGCGGGACCGTCACCCTGATGGAAGCCATCCGCGATACACGCGTCAAGCGCATCGTGCTGGCCTCATCCGGCGCGATTTATGGTGACCAGACCGGGATCCCTTATAAAGAAAGCTTCGAGGTCAAACCTCGTTCTCCTTATGCCGTTTCCAAGCTGGCTGCTGAACACTATGTTCGCACGATTGGAATGCAATCCGGAGTCGAAGCGGTCTGTTTGCGCATTTTTAACGCTTACGGGGAGGGTCAGCGCATACCGCTATCTCATCCACCCATCATTCCAAGTTTTCTCAGAAACGCTCTCTCCAACAGTTCTATCGTGATCCATGGAGACGGCAAACAAACACGAGATTATATTTACATTGATGATCTTATCAACGCCATGGTCACATCAGCCACCGCTGTCGGAGTCGACCAGGAGGTAATCAATATCGGCAGCGGGGTCGAAACCAGCATACTGGAATTGGTGCGCCTGGTGCGTCTGGTGACCGGTAAAAAGCCGCAAGAAATTTTCAACCCCCATAAAGCAGCTGGGGCAAACCGAATGTGTGCTGATATCAGCAAGGCCTGCGAGAAACTGGACTTTATGCCGATGGTGCCGCTGGAAACGGGTTTGCGGCTGACCATGGAGAGGTTCCCGCCGCCCCCGCATGCAGTCAATGGATAAATGCTGAAAGCCACCTTTTTTCAACGTCCCGCTCCTGTCCTGGCACCGGACTTAATTGGTAAAAAACTGGTGCGCGTCATTGACGGCAAGCGCCTGGCCGGGATTATCACCGAAACTGAAGCCTACCAGGGTCAGGAGGACCTCGCTTGCCATGCCCATTTTGGTAAAACCAAACGCAATGAGGTCATGTTTGGTGAGGGTGGTAGAGCTTATATTTATTTCACTTATGGGATGCACTGGATGCTCAACGTGGTAGCCGACCTGGCGGAGAAGCCCGCTGCAGTGCTCATCCGGGCAGTTTTCCCAGTAGAAGGGTTGCAAACCATGGCGTTACACCGTCCCAACCTGGCGTTCAGTAAAAAATGGCTAAACGGTCCGGGCAAACTGACCCAGGCTTTCGCGTTGGATGGCACGATGAACGCTCATGACCTCAGGGATCCTGAAAGCGGGCTTTTCATTGAAAATGGAATCGAAATCCCTGCAAGCCTGGTGAGCACGAGCCCCCGAATTGGGTTAGGGAAAACTCCTGAACCGTGGCTCTCGCTGCCCTGGCGCTGGGAATTGGGCTGGCAGCAAGCAAAAGAATTAATCGAAAAGGAGACCGGATAGAGCAATGCTATTTTCAAAGAAAAAAGATACGCCAGCTTTTATCCCCGACACTACACAAAGGCAGATTACATCGGTAATCGGACCAGGCATAAATTGGCTGGGTGACTTACGCGGCGTTGGTGGCGTTCGCATTGAAGGCACTATCACCGGCGAAATCGCCATCTCCGGTTTGGTCGTGGTGGGCGAATCCGGGAAAGCTGAGTGTAAACAATTAAAAGCCGATGTACTGATCGTGGCTGGAATCGTCAAGGGGGATATCACCTGTCAGAAGCTCGAGATTCGCGCGACTGGTAAAGTCTGGGGCGACGTGGTGACCTCGTCATTCAGCAGTGAAGACGGTGCTTTTTACCGCGGGCAAATGCGCATGGAAGAGAAGGTCGAACCCGTTGAGCCCCCGGCTTCGATAGAAACTTTTGTTGAAAACCAGCAAGATGAAATTGAGCCATCGGTTGATGGCAATTAAAATTCAAATGCTGGAACCGCGCACTTCAGTACCAAGAATTTAAAGCTCACCGCAAATTCAAGCGCGATGAGCTATCTGAGAGATAACCAACTTACTACATAACCAGGCCCCGTCTTTTAGGCTCTTACTAATTCTGCCTCGTGGGTGATCTCAACCCCTGCCAGTGCTCTGGAGACCGGGCAGCCTTTAGCCGCCATACCAGCAATCTTTTGAAACTCTTCTTCCGAAATTTCCGGAATGATTGCTTTGGTAGTCAGATGGCTGCTGACAATAGTGGGTAGGCCATCAATTTGTCTGAGCGTGACCTTAGCAATAGTGTCAATTTTTTCAGGTGTGTAGCCTGCTTTGCCGAGCTCTAAACTTAAGGCCATTGAAAAGCATCCAGCGTGGGCTGCACCTAAAAGTTCTTCAGGGTTGGTGCCAACGCCTTCTTCAAATCGTGATGTGTAACTATATTGTCCCTCATAATCAGCAAAGTTCATCTTACCTTTGCCTGTTTTCAAATCTCCTTGCCAAATTGCGGTTGCTTTTCTGTCTGCCATATCTGCTCCTTATCTAATTAGGTGATCTAATTATAGTAAACACATCCAACTGGTCAATTATCTGTAATGCCTCATTCACCAGTCAAAATCAATTAACTGGCGGATAATTAAAAAACAAGCCAGTTGTAAAAACCGGCTTGTAATCGAAATTTGGATTTAAAACTTATATCCAGCCTCTGAGCTTCATGGCTTTGACGACTTTATCGATGGCAACCATATAGGCGGCATCGCGCATATTTACATTTTTGCTCAATGACATCTGCAAGACAGAGTCAAAAGCACTGGTCATCTTCTGATCCAATCGTGTACGTACTTCAGCGACATCCCAATAGAAGTTCTGGTCGTTCTGAACACCCTCAAAATAAGAAACGGTCACGCCACCTGCATTGCAGAGGAAGTCAGGAATCACGAAGATATTTCTTTCAATCAAAACCTTGTCCGCCTCTGGGGTCGTTGGACCATTGGCGGCTTCTGCCAGGATCTTTACCTGTTTGCTAATGCTATGGACACTTTCATTGTTAATCTGGCCTTCAAGAGCAGCAGGAATGAGAACATCCACGTCTTTAGAGATCCAGGCGTCGCCATCTTCGACCTGATAGCCGGCTTCCCTGGCTTTTTCTTTGTCGATTGTGCCATATTGATCAGTGATGGTCTTCAAGAAGATTGGATCAATGCCTTCGTCTTTAGTGAAAGTGTAGGACTTCTTGTCGGCTCTGTCCCAGCAAGAAACGCAGAGAACTTTGCCTCCCAGGAACTTGCCAAATCCGATTGCGGCGTATTGCGCAACGTTACCAAAGCCCTGGATTGCGGCAGTTGTTTTGGAAGGGTCGATTTCCAGATGTTTCATTGCTTCACGGATGGTGAAAATGACACCAAAACCTGTCGCCTCAGTGCGTCCTTCTGAGCCGCCACCACCAAGTGGTTTACCGGTGATAACGCCAGGAGTGTATTCACCCACGATGGAGGAATATTCATCCATCATCCAACCCATCATCTGTGCGTTAGTGCCAACGTCGGGAGCGGGGACATCCTGGCGGGGGCCAATATTCTTCCAAATTGCTTTAACATAACCACGTACCAGTCGTTCTTTTTCGCTAACAGAAAGGGTCGAGGGGTCAACATCCACGCCCCCTTTGCCGCCCCCTAAGGGGATATCGGCAACAGCTGTCTTCCAGGTCATCCACATGGACAGGGCGCGGACGGTGTCAGCAGTTTCACCGGCAGCGAAACGCAGACCACCCTTATTAGGGCCGCGCACATCGTTATGCTGGATGCGATAGGCCTGAAATACGCGCACGCTGCCATCATCCATACGAACAGGGATGCGGAAGTGGAATTCACGTATAGGCCAACGCAGATAATCGCGCACATCTTGGCTTAACTCAAGCTGGTCGGCGACATGGTCGAACTGGGCTTGCGCCATTTCAAAAGCATTGGTACTACCTGACATTAAACTCTCCTTTGATTAATAGGTTGGGATGGGTAAATAGAATAAAACGAGCGTCATGCCTGACTGCCCGTAATAGAAGAGGTTGAGGGTTTTGATTTGTGGTGAGCGTCATCTTTAGCCTCAAATAGTAATGATTAACCTTATCCCAAAACCAGCCTTTGGTCAAGATGTATTTGATCAGCCTGAATATTCTCTGCTTTTGTGAATTACTTTTGTGCTGCCCTTCTGCCTCATTTCCTGCTGGATGATATAATACGAAAAATCCTGTCGAGAGAAAGAGGTTGGTATGAGTTGCTGCCCAAAAAAGGAAACAATTATTTGTGAGGAGTCCCCCGCAGCTATAGGCCCCTACTCTGTAGCGGTCTCCGCAGGTGACCTGGTCTTTATTTCCGGTCAATTAGGAATTGACAAAGAAACTGGCAATCTGGTTAACGGAGGAGTCCAGGCACAGACACATAAAGCGCTTGAAAATATGAAAATGATTCTCAAAAGTGCTGGCTTGGGATTGGAAGATGTTGTAAAAACTACTGTCTTTTTGCAAGATATGGGTCACTTTGCAGAAATGAACGCGGTTTACGCCGAATATTTCAGCAGTGACTTTCCTGCTCGCTCGGCTATCCAGGTAGCGGCACTTCCGAAAAGCGGCATAGTCGAGATCGAGGCAATTGCATTGAGATCGAATGACCAGCAAGAAGAAAAGGACTGCTGCCACGAATAACCGGCAGATGAATTAAAAACATATGAGCCCGTTTGTGTCCGTAATCATTCCTTGCCGGAATGAAGAAAAAACCATTCACCTTGTGTTGGAAGCCCTTTTTCAACAAACTTTTCCATTGGCTGATATGGAAGTTGTCATTGCGGATGGTCTCTCTACCGATGGCACCAGGCGCGCGATTCAGGCGTTCAGCGATACCCATCCGAAATTACACATCCGTCTGGTCGATAACCGCAAGCAAATCATTCCAGCCGCCCTCAATACCGCCATTCAGGCAGCCACAGGTGACATCATAGTACGCATGGACGCTCATTCGCTTCCACAGCCTGATTACATCCAGCTTTGTGTTGACGCGCTCCTGGCAGACAAAGCTGAAAACGTCGGAGGTGTATGGAAAATTGCGCCACGAAACAATGGCTGGATCGCCCGTTCGATTGCTGCCGCCGCGGCCAACCCGCTGGCTGTTGGTGATGCCCGCTATAGATTCACCGATAAGGCGGGTTATCAAGACACGGTTCCTTATGGCGCTTACAAACGCGATCTTTTTAAGCGGATCGGGTACTTTGATGAAAATCTGCTTGCCAACGAGGATTATGAGTTCAACACCCGTATTCGCCAGTCAGGCGGTCGAATTTGGTTGGATCCTGCTATTCAATGCACCTACTTTGCCCGGCCTACTCTAAGCGCTCTTGCCAAACAATATTGGGGTTACGGTTTCTGGAAGGCTCAAATGCTCAAACGTTATCCCGACACTTTACGTTGGCGTCAGGCTTTACCACCTTTGTTCGTTTTAACCTTAATCACCCTTGCGTTGGCAGGTTTTTTCTTGCACCCTGCCTGGTCTGGATTGGGCATCGTTATAGTTCTTTACCTGCTAGTACAACTGGTTGCGGCCATCCGAATTTCACTGAAACAAGGCGACCTCATGCTCTCTGCTGGAATTGTCCTTGCAACTCTAACCATGCATTTATCTTGGGGCTTGGCCCTGATAGTGGGTCTATTTTCTACTCCTGACAGGAAGTGACTATGGCAGAAAAATTATCCAACCGACCTGCCGAGAGATTCAGGTTTGAACGCAGAGACCAAACCCTGTTGCTTATCATGGGAGACCTCGTCTCGGCCTTGCTGGCGCTAGTGGTTTCATTGCTGATCTGGGCGCAGGGCGATACCTGGTTAGGGCTTACCATAGACTTTTTGCGAGAGCGCATCCCTGTTTGGTTCTACTTTCTACCAATTCTCTGGATGGTCCTGCTGGTAGATTCTTATGATATCCGCAAGACCGGTAACCTGCGCATGACGCTTAGGTCGCTTGGGCTTGCTTTGCTCGCCTCTCTGGGTATTTACCTCGTGATTTACTTCGCCTCGGAACCTGATAGTATGCCTCGCGTTGGCGTTGCCCTCTTCCTGATTTTGGCGGCGTTTTTCACCTTGCTTTGGCGGTTGCTTTACGTCCGCCTCTTTTCCTCCGCCAGTAAGCAGAAGCGTGCTCTTATCATTGGTGCCGGACGCGCCGGCACAGCACTGGCAGAGATCGTCGCCGAACAAGACCCTCCACCCTTCAATTTGATCGGTCTGATTGACGACGACCCGGAAAAATCAGGTATGACTATTCAAGGCTTTCCGGTTCTGGGAAACCACGCCGATTTGGATGAGGTGATCGAAAACTATAATATAACTGACCTGATCCTTTCCATCTCCAAAGAAATGCATTCAGGCATGTTTCAGACTATCCTGGCTGTTCAGGAAAACGGCATGAACCTGGCTACCATGCAAGATACCTATGAATCTCTCACCAACCGCATCCCAATCTCGTTGCTGGAATCAGATTGGGTGATCCGTTCTTTCATTGAGCGCACACCTACAAGTGGGCTCTACCGCTTGTCCAAGAAAATCATGGATTTTATTCTCAGCCTGATCGGCATGGTTGTTCTCAGTATCCTTTACCCAATAATTGCCATCTTAATTCGGCTCGACTCAAAAGGACCGATCATTTTCCGCCAAACCCGCCTGGGACTCAGAGGGGAGCCTTACACCATCTTTAAATTCCGAACAATGAAAGATAGTCAGGATATGGAAAAGGAGGCCCTGGTCACTTCGGCAGATGACCCGCGTGTAACACGCGTTGGGAGTTTCCTTCGTAAGACCCATCTGGACGAACTTCCACAGATTGCGAATGTCCTGCGGGGAGAGATGAGTTTTGTGGGGCCACGATCCGAACGAAGCGAGTTGGTGCGTGTGTTCCAAAGAGAAGTGCCGTTTTACCGGGCACGGATGCTGGTAAAGCCGGGCATCACCGGCTGGGCACAGATCCACCAGGCTTATGCGGAAACCGTGGAGGAGACCGCTATTAAATTAGAGTATGATCTTTATTACATTGAAAATGCTTCCATCCTGATGGATATCTCGATTATGCTGCGTACGGTCACCGCCGTTTTGGGATTCAAAGGCCGCTGAGATGTTTGAAAGCCGCCAGAGGGAAAACGCCGTGGCTTTCAGCCAGGCATATCCCGACGCCCACCTGCTGCAACTACCCGAATGGGCGGAATTTAAAAGTCATTTTGGCTGGCAAAGCCAACTCTTCAGCAATCAATCTGCCGCCGCGCAGGTTTTGTTTCGTTCTCTGCCAGCAGGCTTCACCATCGCTTACCTCCCCAAGGGACCTTTGGGAACTAATTGGAGCAGCCTTTGGCCTGAAATCGATCTGGAATGTCAAAAACGAAAATCAATCTTCCTGCAAGTAGAGCCTGATCACAACCAGCCTCTACCCGTCGAAGTCGAGGCTCAGTTTAAGCAGGGCTTTATAAGGGAAGAACAAACCTTCCAGCCCCGCCGCACGATCCTGATTTCGTTGGAGCCTGATGAGGATGAATTGCTGGCGGGTATGAAGCAGAAGACACGCTATAACATTCGCCTGGCTGCTAAAAAAGGTGTGGTCGTCAATTCTACTGATGACATTGAAGGCTTTAATGAGATGATGCTCACTACCGGCAACCGGGATGGCTTTGCCGTACACAGCCTTGATTATTATCAAAAAGTTTTCGACATTTTTGCTCCATCTGGAAAATGCGTTCTTTTGGCTGCCTATAACGAAGAAAAACCCCTGGCTTACCTGGTGCTTTTCCTTTCGGGGAGCAGATCATGGTATTTCTATGGCGCATCTGATAACAGCCAGCGTAACCTGATGCCAACTTACCTGCTGCAATGGGAAGCGATGCGTTGGGCTAAAGCCCACGGCGCGACAGAATATGACCTCTGGGGAATCCCGGATGCTGACGAGGAAGTGTTGGAAGCAAATTTCACCGAACGGTCAGACGGTCTCTGGGGCGTTTATCGCTTCAAACGTGGATTTGGCGGGCAGGTGGTGCGTACCAGTCCGGCCTTCATCAAAGTCTACAAACCTTTGCTCTATAAGCTCTATGAGAAATTCCGTGCTGGTAGGATGGCAGAGTAGTATGTTTCAGTTGGCTTCCGATCAGGTTAAAGACTGGAACAAATTTTTATTAGAGTTTCCAGATGCCCACATTCTGCAAACCTTGCAGTGGGCTGAAACAAAAAAACAAAATGGCTGGCATCCAATGTTTTTTTGGAGCGGAAAGAGCAGGCATGACCTCGATGCTCTGGTCATGGTTCTGCGCAGGCAGGTTAGCTTTTTAGGGCTGAAATTCACCGTCCTGTATGCCCCCAAGGGCCCCACCTTATACTGGAACAACCCCGAAGTGGTCAGTCAAACGCTGGAATTTTTACAAAGCCTCTGCCGAAAGCAAAAGGCGATTTTCCTCAAGATAGATCCGGATGTTTTGCTTGGTACCGGTATTCCAGGCAGCGAGGACGAACAACCCAACTTAATCGGTCTCGCTTTGCGAGAAGAGTTAGGCAAACGCGGCTGGAAATTCTCACAGGATCAAATACAGTTCCGTAATACCGTGCTGCTCGATTTGCACGCCAGCGAAGAAGAACTGTTAGCGACAATGAAACAGAAAACCCGCTATAACATCCGTCTGGCTGGCCGCAAAGGAGTGACCGTTCGCCAGGGCACACCGACAGAATTGCCAATGCTCTACAAAATGTATGCTGAAACCGCCGTCAGGGATGATTTTGCTATACGGCACGAAGAGTATTACCTGAAAACCTGGCGGGCCTTCCTCGAAGCGGAAATGGGTAAAATACTGATCGCAGAGGTGGAGGGTCAGCCGATAGCAGCCCTGATTCTTTTCTACTTCAACGGAACGGGGCGCTACATGTATGGCATGTCCACCGACCAATACCGTGAGTTAATGCCCAATTACTTGCTGCAATGGGAGGCTGTCCGGCTTTCCAAGGAACTTGGCTGCCACACCTACGACATGTGGGGAGCGCCAGATGTTTTTGACGAATCTGACTCAATGTGGGGGGTCTATCGCTTCAAACAGGGTTTCAACGGCCTCACAACCCGCCATCTGGGTGCCTGGGATTTCAGCCCCCGCCCCTTGCTTTACAAAGCCTATACGCAAACCTTGCCCAAACTACTGAACATCATGCGCAAGCGGGGCAAATCGCGAACTATAAAGGAGATTGAGGATGATTGAGCGCCTGCCCCTGGATCACTTGCCGACCCCGATTGAAGCGCTGCCACGTTTATCGCGTCTCTTGGGCGGACCCCAGCTTTATATTAAGCGCGATGACCTCACCGGTCTGGGCTTGGGGGGCAATAAAACCCGCAAACTGGAGTACCTGCTCTCAGACGCCCTTGCAAAAGGCGCTAAAACGCTTTTAACTACCGGCGCACTCCAGTCCAACCATTGCCGCCAGGTAGCAGCGGCTGCAGCGAAGCTTGGGCTGGGTTGCGTTCTCGTATTGGCTGGCATAGAGCCAAAAGTGGCGCAAGGCAATCTTTTGCTCGACAAACTCAGCGGCGCCCAAATCACCTATACCAACAGCGCTATGAGGGACCAGGTGTTGCATGAGCGCTTTGAGCAGGCTGAGCAAGACGGTCTGAGACCCTACCTGATCCCCTATGGCGGCTCAAACCCCATTGGCGCGCTGGGTTATCTGAACGCGATGCGTGAACTGAACCAGCAAGGGCTGGATCCGGATTGGATCGTGTTTGCCAGTTCTTCTGGAGGCACGCAGGCCGGCTTGATCCTCGGGGCACACACCGTCGGTTTCAAAGGCAAAATCCTTGGTATCAGCATCGACCAGACTTCGGCTTTCTTTTCAGCCCAGATTGCTACATTGGTCAACCAAACTGCGCTATACCTGGGGTTAGGCTGGTCGATCACATCCGAAGAGGTGCTTGTCAACGATGACTATTGCCGAGCTGGATACGGTGTTCTCACTTCAGCAGAGGTAGAAGCAGTCAACATGTTTGCCAGCCAGGAAGGCATATTGCTCGATCCGGTCTATACCGGGCGCGCAGCGGCAGGCATGATTGATTTATTACGCAAAGACTTCTTCAAACCGGAAGAGAAAGTTCTTTTCTGGCACACTGGCGGTACCCCCGCTCTTTTTGCCGAGCCTTACAGCCAGAGTTTGATACAGGCTTAACCGACACGTAACAAAACGCCTCACTGTGATCAGCTGACACAACCGTTCTTGACCTGCTATTCATTAAAAGAAATAGAGCTCCAGTTTATTAGAGCTCTATTATTTGGTTGATGTTGCTTAAGCAGCTCTTGCGTCGCGTTCCTTCAGATGTTTTTTATAAGATACCGATTTCATAACCTCCGCGGCAATGGATGGAACCAATACCAGTGGTAAGATCTCGGCCCAATCAATCCAGCGTAGCGATACTGTGTCAAAAACGTTCTGTAAGGGAGGAGTGTAGATGACCAGCAATACTAACAAGACGGAGATCAACACAGCGATATTCATGTTCCTGCTCGTGAAGATGCCGATCTTAGTCAGCGGGAAGTACTCAGAACGAGCTGTATATGCCCTGAACAGTTCTGAGAGCGAGAGAGTCACAAAAGCGAAGGTCTCGGACAAAATCCGCGCCTCTGTTGAAGCACCTTTCAGGGCGCCACCACCTAACCAGAAGGCAGCCAGGGTCACTGCGGTAATGGCAATGGTCTGGACAATAATTCCCTTGACCATAAATTTATTGATGATCGGCTCAGCCGCAGGACGTGGCGGATGCTCCATGATATCAGGATCGCCCTTCTCAGTCCCCAGAGCCAGAGCCGGCGCGCCGTCTGTAACCAGGTTGAGCCAGAGCAATTGAATCGGAGCCAACGGGGTGTTCCAATTGAACAGGATAGCCAGGAAAATAATCATGATCTCAGCGATGTTACAGGAGATCAGATAGTAAACAAATTTGCGGATGTTGCTATAGATGACCCGACCTTGCTCAACCGCAGCCACAATCGAGGCGTAGTTGTCGTCAGTCAGAACCATGTCGGCGGTTTCTTTAGCCACGTCTGTGCCGGTGATACCCATGGCAATACCGATGTCTGCTCGTTTGATGGCAGGCGCGTCGTTGACGCCGTCACCCGTCATCGCGACCACTTCACCGTTATCTCGCAGACCATCAACAATTTTCATCTTATGTTCAGGGCTGACACGCGCGTAAACATCAGTGATCTTGACAATCTCACGCATTTCCTCATGAGTAGCATTTTCAATATCCGCACCAGTCAACACCTGATGACCGGGCAGTAGCAGTCCGATGTCTTCAGCGATGGCTTGAGCAGTGTTGGGGTAATCACCGGTGATCATGACAGAGCGAATACCAGCGTCCCGTGCTTCTTTCAGAGCAGGTTTCACCTCAGGTCTGGAAGGATCGATCATGCCAATCAGACCGACAAAAATGAGGTCTTGTTCAAGCGTCTCGGGGCTGATATCAGTGGGCATCTCTGCTACAGGTCGGTAGGCTACACCCAACACGCGCAGAGCAGCGCTTGTCATCTGGTTGTTAGCCTCCAGGATCTCTTCACGCATATCCGGGGTCAGTTCGACCGGCTTGTTATCCATATCAGATTTGAAGCGGCAGAGTTCTAACACCACATCCGGAGCGCCTTTGACTGCAATCGTGTACCAGTTGGTTTTCTCATCGGTCACATAGGGAGAAATGTCTCCATTACCAGGTTTGACGATATTATGGATGGTGACCATACGCTTGCGGGTAGAGTCAAAGGGGATCTCTTGCTTACGCGGGTAGTTCTGGTTGACCACATCAGCAGATGCTCCGGCCTTGAGAGAGGCCACCAGTATGGAGCCTTCCGTGGGATCACCAACCATACGGTAAGTTGATTTTCCCTCGCTTTCACCAGCCGGTTCCAGTTGGGCATCATTGTTAATCGTGCCCACCCAGAGCGTAGTACGGGCGGCAGGATATTGTTTCATATCGACGGTTTCTCCATCGACTTTGAAATCTCCAACTGGTTCATAGCCGATGCCAGTGATATCAATGAACTGTCCGTCCACCCACAGTCTGGTCACGGTCATTTGATTTTGGGTTAGCGTTCCGGTTTTATCGGTACAGATGGTGGTTACAGAACCAAGAGTCTCAACCGATGACAATCTGCGCACGAGAGCGTGGCGCTGAACCATCTCCCGCATACCACCAGCCAGACTGATCGTGACAACAGCGGGCAAGCCTTCAGGAACAGCCGCGATGGCAAGTGAGACCGCCACCATGAACAGAGCCAATGCTTCATCCCAGAATTGCTCGCTGCCGAAAGGCACAACATCCGGAGGTGTCAGGAGGCGACCCACACCGATGGCAAAAACCAATCCGCAGACAATCAATGCCGCGATGCCCAGCGTCTTGCCTAAGTCATCCAGGCGTTTCTGCAGTGGGGTCTGCTCTTGTTCAACTGATTGAAGCATGGTTGCTATCAGACCCAGCTGGGTGTGCATACCAGTGCTGGTGACAATGCCTTTACCGCGGCCATAACTTACCGTGGTGCCAGAGAAAGCACTGTTATCTCGATCTCCCAGGGGGATGTCAGC
>Ga0265293_10003180_pt1 | contig 30997 bp, 21 predicted proteins | sample Munlanlewell138R_FD_192505 | JGI IMG/M metagenome (GOLD analysis project Ga0265293, IMG submission 192505) | Leachate microbial communities from a municipal landfill in Southern Ontario, Canada - Leachate well 138R | ecosystem: Engineered > Solid waste > Landfill > Unclassified | place: Canada... | reverse complement strand
TGGAATACTGACAGCAGCCTGAATTTCCTTAATAAGCGCAGGATCGCTCATACGCGCTACACCGCCGTCACGGCGAATATCGGCGGGAACTCTCTCGAGTGCCATCACTGCGGCAGCGCCAGCTTTTGCGGCAATCAACGCTTGCTCCGCATTGACTACGTCCATGATCACACCGCCCTTGAGCTTTTGGGCTAAATTGGCATCAAATTCGACTTTATTTTGCATTTACTATCCTCGATCACTGTGCGCCTACTACGGCGCAAGACGCGCTATACTAATAATAGATAATCCATAGAGGTCAAGCAAGCATAATAATACTCGCTCATTTACAGTTTTTTGTCCCCATCCCCGCTGTAGCATTAGCTTAATTGTGCTTTATTGCCCTATAGCAGCCTCTCCTTAGCCTCTTGGAGCTTTTCCAACTCCAGCGTGTGGCGCTCGACGCGTTCCCGCTCTGTTGCCACAACCTCAGGCTTCGCCCTTTGCACAAAATTCGGGTTCGAGAGCTTTTTCGTGGAACTTTCTATATCCTTCTTGAGTTTGGCGATATTTTTATCAAGTCGCGCCAGCTCCTCGTCGATATCAATAAGCCCCGCTAAGGGTATAACCACTTCTATTCCGTCTGCCACCGCCACAGCACAAGCTTTCGGTTTTTCGACATCGCTAGCGGCAATATCGAAATCTTCAATTTTGGCTAAGCTTCTAATCGCCGCTGCCGTTTCCCTAAGTATGGCTTGCTTCTCAGCGTCATCAATAAGGAAAATAGCGCTTGGAATCGCCTTGGACGGTGATATATTCGCCTCACCGCGTATTTGCCGTACAGCGGCGACGATGGCAATGAGCGTTTGTGTTTGAGCGCGAGCTTTAGCGTTCAAGCGCTCTGGAACCGACTCGGGCCAGGGAGCGATCATAATTGACTCTGGCGCGCCTTCGGCTTTCGGCAGTGCTTGCCAGATTTCCTCGGTAATAAACGGCGCAAAGGGGTGGAGCAAGCGAAGTACCGTTTCGAGCACATATAAAAGCACACAACGCGTGCTTTCTTGCGCCTTCTCAGCCCCTTCTGACTTATCGTAGAGCACCGTTTTGGCCAGTTCTATGTACCAGTCGCAGTAGCTATTCCATAAAAATTCGTAAATACACTGCGCAGCGTCGTTAAAACTGAATTCTTCTAAATGCCGCGTCACTTCGACTACGCAAGTCTCTAGCGCGTCCAAAATCCATGCATCAATAAAGCTCAAACCGTCCAAAGCGAAACAAAGCCCCTCCACTCCTTGCGATAGCTTTGCACGCGTTTCATGCCCCTCGATATTCATGAACACAAAACGAGAAGCCTGCCATAACTTGTTCAAAAATGCGCGATAACCCTCGATTCGCCGAATATCTAGACGCACATCGCGACCTTGTGCCGCTAACATCGTGAGCGAAAAACGCAGCGCATCCGCTCCCTGCGCATCAACTCCCTCTGGATAATCATCAAAAAGCTGCATGCTGGCCAAACGCTCATCCTCTGGCACATCCTCTGGCCTACAACCATAAATAAGCAACAATGGATCTATAACGTTGCCCTTCGTTTTAGACATTTTTTGACCGTGCTTATCGCGAACAAGCGCATGAAAATACACGTCTTTAAAAGGCGTTTCGCCCATAAAGTGTATCCCAAACATCATCATGCGTGCGACCCAGAAAAAGATAATGTCGGCCGCCGTTTCCATCACTTGCGTCGGGTAAAACTTGCGCAAACTTGCCGTATCATCCGGCCAACCCAAAGTCGAAAATGGCCACAAACCCGACGAAAACCAAGTGTCCAAAACATCGGGATCTCGCGTTAAATTCGCTCCACCACAGCTCGGGCAAGCCTCTGGGCGCTCGCGCGAAACAATCGGCTTAGCCTCAGCATCTACACGCAAATCCGCGTCATGCTCCCCCTCTTTGTGAATGCGATGAATATGCCCTTGCGAGCAATCCTCGCAGTACCAAGCTGGAATCTGATGCCCCCACCAAAGTTGACGCGAAATACACCAATCGCGAATATTGTGCATCCAGTTAAAATATGTCTTCTCCCAAAGTTTGGGGATCATACGCGTTTTACCGCTCTGTACCGCCTCAATCGCTGGCTTTGCCAATACACCCGCGTTCACCCACCATTGCGGCAACAACAAAGGCTCAACCATGACCCCCGAACGCTGCGAACGCGATGGCGCATAACTATGCGGCGTAACCGATAGCAAAAGCCCTAATTCTTCCAAATCCGCAACTGCCTTCTCACGCGCTTGCTCTCGCGTTAAACCTCGATAGGGCTCGGGCACATTATCGTTCATACGCGCGTACAAATCGATAACCTGCAACCTCGGCAAATCATGCCGCTTGCCGCATTCAAAGTCGTTAAAATCGTGTGCTGGCGTCACTTTCACCGCACCCGTTCCAAACTCTGGCTGCGCCAACTCACCATCCGCAATCACAGGAATATACCTATCACACAGCGGCAAGGCCACGCGCCGCCCAATCATGTGCTTGTAACGCTCATCATCCGGATGCACCGCAACCGCCATATCACCAAAAAGCGTCTCCGGCCGCGTCGTCGCAATCACTATCGCCTCTTCACTCCCCTCAAGCACATACTTGATGTGCCACAAGTTCCCCTCTTCCAAGTTTTGGTCGATCTCCAAGTCGCTCAAAACCGTCTGCGCCACTGGATCCCAATTCACCAAACGCTCATCGCGGTAAATTAAGCCCTCCTCATACAAACGCACAAACGCCTCCGCCACCGCACGGCTCAAGCCCGCATCCATCGTAAAGCGCTCTCGCTCCCAATCGCACGACGCCCCCAGCAACTTCAGTTGCTCAATAATGCTCCCCCCCTTCTCCTCCTTCCAAGCCCAAACATGACGCAAAAACTCCTCGCGCCCCAACTCTAAACGCGACTTCCCCTCCTGCGCCAACGCACGCTCCACCATCACCTGCGTCGCAATCCCCGCGTGATCCGAGCCCGGCAACCACAGCGCCTCATAACCCTGCATACGCTTAAAACGTATCAATAAATCCTGAATCGTTACAAAAAGCGCATGCCCCATGTGCAACTTCCCCGTCACGTTCGGCGGCGGAATCACTATGCAAAACGGCGGTTTCTCCGAATGCTCATCCGCTTTAAACAACCCTCGCTGCATCCAAAACTCGTACCAACGTCCCTCAACCTGCCCCGGCATATAGCTTTTTTCAAGCATCACGTCTCCTCATTACTCAATTACACCCACACTCGCCTACATCGCGGCGTTTTCTTCTTGGGGGGGAAGTATCCCCCTAGCGCAAGCTTCCCTCATAATCGACGGCTTCGCGCATAATTTTTTGCATTGTATGCGCTCAAACCGCGCATCCAACGCAAAAAATGCGCTCAGGCGTCGATTCTTCGGCTGATCTTGCGTTACCCCCTCACCCAACTCAAGCATATCCCCACCACGCGCCCTTCCCTTGCGCGGATTTAGCACAGTTCCCCGCAAATGTGAAAGCATAAACAAACTTAGAAGCAGTTCTAGCACTACAGCGAACGCTTAAACAGGCAAAGCTGTCTTTAAACAAAAAACTACGACGTACAAAAGCGCGCGTTGAACGCGGAAGTTCAAACGCAAGTTTAATGCGATTTTATTGCAATATTTTACTAACTATTCAAACATGTTTTCTCGCTCTTAAGATAGAGCGATAGAACGGTCAAGCCAAGCACAGAGCCATCGCTGCGGGGGCGTTACGGGGGGCTGGCCCCCCGTAGTGGGGGTAGCGGCAAACCCGCGCACGGCGCGGGGTTGACGCGTAGGGGGACACTTCCCCCACAAAAGAAAAATGCATAAATATCGTACGAATCACAGCTTCCCTAGGCACGTTGCCGCGGCGAGCAAGAATAGGAAACGTTATGGTTTTGATGTGGAACGAAATTGAGAGTAGAGCGGGAGCTTTTTCGGCGAAATGGCGAGAACGCGATGGACGTGAGCGACAGGAGGCACAGAGTTTTGTGCGAGAACTTTTGTTTTGCTTTGGGATTGATGACCCGCTGGCCAATGGTGGTTCTTTTGAATACAAAAGCCCCAAAAGCAGGGGCGACGAAGGCTACATCGACTATTTTTTGCCACAAAAAATAATCATCGAAATGAAGTCGACAGGGCGCGATTTAAAAAAGGCAACATCACAAGTACGCGATTACGTCGCCTCTTTGCCCGCTGAACAAATGCCAGCTCTGATCCTTGTTTCGGATTTCGAGCGTTTTGAGCTTACACTGCGCACCACATCAAAGAGCCATCTATTTAAACTTAGTACACTGCGCAAGCATGTAAAGCGCTTTGCCATCCTAGCGGGCTACGAAAGTCAGCGCGCGCACGATGAAGCAAACATCGTAGCGGTCAACGTCGCTGCGTCCGAAAAGATGGCACAACTACACGAAGCGCTTACCACGCGCTCTGGCTTTGAAGGCCACGAACTCGAAGTCATGCTGGTGCGAATACTATTTTGTCTTTTCGCAGAAGACACGGGAATTTTCGCACAAGATGACTTCCTCAATTATATAGAAAACTCAAAACCCGACGCATCAGACCTCGGAATGCGGCTACAACGCTTGTTCGATATCCTTGATTTAGCACCTGAGAAGCGCGCACAACGGCGCAATATTGCCCTAGACCTTTTAGCGTTCCAGTACATCGACGGGAGCATTTTTTCGGAACGCCTTGAAATCTTTGAGTTCGATTCACGCATGCGCGAAACCTTGATCGAGTGCGCCCTATTCGACTGGAGCATGATATCACCCGCAATCTTTGGCGCGATGTTCCAAGGCGTTCTCGACCCCGTTGCACGTCGCAATTTTGGCGCGCACTACACCAGCGAAGAAAATATATTAAAACTCATAAACCCCTTGTTTATGGACGAACTTTGGGAGCGCTTTGAACTTGTAAAAGCTGATCCCCGCAAGCTCAAAGGCTTACACCAAGAGATTGCCGAGCTGCGTATACTAGATCCAGCCTGTGGTTGTGGGAACTTCCTGATTATCGCGTACCGCGAGCTACGACGCTTGGAACTCGAAATTCTAAAGATGCAGCGTAAAACTGGACAGCGCGAACTCGATGTTACAGTGCTTTCGCGAGTACATGTCAATCAGTTCTACGGCATCGAAATCGAGGAGTTCCCCTGCCAAGTCGCGCGTGTAGCGATTTGGCTTATGGATCACCTTATGAACTTGGAATTAAGCGATGCTTTTGGTGTTGCTTATGCGCGTTTGCCACTAAAGCAGAGTTCTAATATCTTGCATGGCAATGCCCTACGCGTCGACTGGCAAAATTTGCTTTTGGAGGGAAAGCCGTATTTTGACTACATTATAGGCAATCCGCCCTTTGTGGGAGCGCGCTTAATGTCTGCTGAGCAAAAAGACGATCTACTCCATGTGTTCGACGGACTTCATAAAGCAGGTAATTTAGACTACGTTACTTCTTGGTTTAAAAAAGCGGCCGATATTATGCGCAATGGCAAAACGCAAACAGCATTTGTAGCGACAAATTCGGTTTCACAGGGTGAACAAGTAGCAATATTATGGAAACACTTATTTTCATTAGGCGTCGAGATCGACTTTGCTTACAAATCTTTTAGCTGGAGTAACGAGGCGAAAGGGAAGGCCGCTGTGTATTGTATTATTGTTGGATTTAGTTCGAACGAGCACAAAACAATAAAACGCCTGTTCAACGAAAACGGTGAAGACAAACAAGTAGAGAAAATTAATGCCTACTTTGTAGATGCCAAAAATATATTTGTCGAAAGTAGGAACAAAGCACTTTGTGATGTACCCAAAATGGGAATTGGCAATAAACCCATAGATGGCGGTTACTACCTGTTTACGGATGCCGAAAAAACCGAATTCCTAAAACGAGAACCCTTAGCGGAGAAGTATTTTCGCCTTTGGATGGGAGCGGATGAATTTGTTAACGCTCGCCCGCGACATTGTTTATGGCTAGGCGATTGCACACCCCAAGACTTACGCGCAATGCCCGAATGCATGAAACGCATTAAAGCGGTGCGTGAATTTCGCTTAGCTAGCAAGAGCGCTGGCACAAGAAAAATAGCCGAAAAACCAACACGGTTCCACGTCGAAAACATGCCAAAAGATGATTACATTCTGATACCAAGCGTATCGTCATCTGTTAGAAATTATGTTCCCATGGGTTTTATGTCGGCAGAAGTCTTAGCCTCTAACCTTGTGCTCATCGCTCCTGGAGCAACATTGTACCATTTTGCCATTTTAACATCCTCCGCGCATATGGCGTGGTTGCGCAGCATTGGTGGGCGCTTGGGCATGGCTTATCGCTACTCTGTTAACGTAGTTTACAACAACTTCCCGTGGCCAAAACCTAGCCCCGAACAACGCAAAAAAATAGAAACGCTCGCACAAAACATACTTGATACACGAGCCGAATTCCCCGATTCAAGTTTAGCCGCTCTATACGATCCACTGACTATGCCAAGATCACTACTCAAAGCGCATGAGGCGCTAGACCGCGCTGTGCTTACAGCTTACGGATTTGCCCAAAATCTAGAAGAAGACGAAATCGTTGCTAAACTTTTGCAAGAATACCAACGTTTACTGTCCGATTAAAATAGAACGAATTACCAAGAATTTGGCTATACGCATTTGACAGAATGAAAAAGCCGCTGCTGCGTAGCTAAGAAACCGCGTAGGGGGCTTTTAGCCCCCTCCAGCAGAAAAAACTAGTGTTCATTCAAAACATAAATAATACGCCAAGCCACGCCAAGAAAAGTGCTAAATTCTTAGCCATTTTAGCATTGCTCGCGTATTTTTTGAGAAAGCTTCCCGTGACACGGCGAGTTGCGAGCGCCTGCCTACACGAGCATAGCGCAGATGCCATAATCGTTTTCGCTAGCCGACTGAAGTACACCGTATAAACCGCGGTAAAGCAAAAGAACTTTATTGTTTAATCTAGACTTTCGAGGAATATTGGGCGATTTGTCGATGCTATGGGTAATAAAGTTTTTAATGTCGAGGTACGCGGGCGTTCTACCTATGCGTTTTCGCAGCATCGTAAGCATTTCCGCGGGGAGTTCTTCATCAAGGGCAAAAGCTGTGCAAAGTTCTTCGTATAATTTTGAGTGCTGTGAATAAATTTCGTCAATAAGGAGTAAATTTTCTAGCTTTTCATGGAACTTTTGAAACATCGCCTTGCCATGCGCTTGTTCGGCGTAAGCGATATGCGGGCTGTTGATGAGGGGTTCCTTGAGCAATGTCGTTTTTACGGAGTAAAGGATTTTGAGATCATAGCCAGGGTCTGGGCAGCTACGGAAGGCGAGAAAATCGAGTATTTCTTGGCTGACGGGGTCTGCTTGTTTTTTTGCGAGTCCCTCTAGGTTTGGCATCAGTAAATTCGCGCTCGCCTCATAAAGTTCAGCCCACAAATTCAAGGATTTTTGCGTTCTCTTTAACTCATCAGAGCCAAGCAGGACATGGCTAATTTCATCTGTTTTATGGTGTAAGAGCGCGAAAAATTCGGCATTCCAATCGCGCGACTCTGCTCCCTTTGTATCGCTACCTTCCTCAGGAAGCGTTTCTCGGATAAAACGCTGGCAGATTGACGTTATTTTTTTCTTATCTTCAAACTCGCCTGTTTTACCATTGGCCAAGATGATTTTTGCAGCAAAGCTCTGAAGCGGCAATGCCTCAGGAGCGCTTGAGAGCTTGGCAAAAAGCTCATGGTATATGGCGAGCAAGTCGGGGTCTATCGTTGATATAAAAACCCTCGCTTCGTAAGTCTTGGATTCTTCTTTATAGCTCTCTTGCGTCTTTTGCACATTCTGCGTCGTATTTTGGCTTAGTGGCTTATTTTTGTGTTTCTTTTTAAGTTTTTTGCGCATTTTATGTACAATTAATTGTTTTTTGCCTTATGTAGCCCTTAACTTCATACTGCTATCGTCGCTATCTAGCCGCATATTATCGATAAGGCGAACGCCGTCGATTTTGCCTGCAAAGAGGGCGATGGCTTCGTTGGCGAGTTCTTCTGGGAGCTCTTGTAGGTTTAGGGGATCAACGATGCTAAAAAACTCCAAGTTTAACATAGGGGCTGCGGCGAGTTTTCGCTTGACAGCGCCAAGAATATCGGACTTTCGGCGCGCGCCCGCAGCGAACATAGCGCGTGCTTCGCAAAGCGCGTGGTAAATTACGGGGGCTTGCGCGCGCCCTTCTTTGCTCAATCTCACATTTCGCGAGCTCATAGCTAGCCCGTCTTGCTCGCGAACGATGGGGCAACCAAGGATTTTCACGTCAAGCCCCAGGTCTTGAACCATCCGTTTAATCACGATAAATTGCTGGTAATCTTTTTTGCCAAAGTACGCGTAGTTCGCGCGTGAGAGGTTGAGTAGCTTGCTAACCACAGTTGCCACGCCGCGAAAGTGGCCAGGTCGGCTAGCTCCGCAGTGTAAATCGCTAAGCCCCAAAACTTCAACCATGGTCGAGTTCTGTCCGTTTGGGTAAAGCTCATCGACTTTTGGCGCAAAAATCACGTTTACCCCCGCTTCTTCGCATAAAATGCGGTCACGTTCGGCGTTGCGCGGATAAACATCGAAATCTTCGTTTGGCCCAAACTGTGTGGGATTAACGAAATTGCTCAAAATAACGACGTCGCACTTCTTTTTAGCGGCATGTACTAAGGACAAATGCCCATCGTGAAGGTAGCCCATCGTTGGAACAAGGCCGATGCTTTTTCGCTCCAGCTTTAATGCTTTAGTGTGTGCTAAAAGTTCAGCGCTGCTTTGGATAATTTGTATTTTAGTCATTGCTTTGGGATTTATGATTAGTCTGGTGTTTTTTCTTTTTACTTTTGTGGGGGGAGCGCCCCCCTCCGCCGCAACCCCGCGCTGTGCGCGGGTTTGCGGCTACCCCCCCAACGGGGGCTCAGCCCCCGTAACGCCCCCAAAACGATTATTCAGCGCCTCCTTAAATTACTCGCAAGGCTCCATAAAGAGACGTTGTCGTATACGACATTTGTATGTTTTGTGCTAGCGCTTTAAAGCATTCTCTAAGGACGCTCTGATTAATGCACAAACAGTAGGGGGCAGCTTTCAAAGCTGCCCTTGATTTAAACAACGAAAATCAGGCGAGTCTGCAAAATAAAATTCAACAAAATTAATGCCCTACACACAAAAACGGGATCCAAAGACGATAGCCCTTAGCGCGGTTTGGGACAGAGCTCCAAAAATAAATCTGAGTTTCCCTAAGGAACTTATGATTTATGCTTGGGGCGCTTACCCACCTCGCATTATGGTTTTATTTTGAGCTTTGCACAAAAAGTTTCGCAAAACGATATTCATATTTCTCTTTTGCATGGATATTTGCTAGACTTGTGAATAAGGCGGCAGTCGCCTGTTTTTTGGGAGTGATGCATGAGAAGATACTTCGCATTTTTGATCATTTTGGCATTTTTGGGCACCGCTTGCGCAAATGCGGTAAACGATGGCGAGCGCCCAATTGATGGCAATGGAGGAAACGGCGAAAATTCGGGCGGCGAGGGTTCGGGCGGCGAAGAGACGCAAGTGGAATGTACGCTTTTGGGAACGCTCAAGTGCGATGATGAAAAAAAACGCGTAAAGTGCGTAGAGAATAAGTGGGTCGCATACGACAGTTGCGATCATGAATGCGACAACGGAGAGTGCGTGAGTTTGGCGCAGACAGTTTCCTGCGAAAACCCGATGCCGCTTGCATTGAACACGGTAGTCGAGGGGAGCACGGCGACGCGTTCACAGAGTGTTACTGCGACGGGTGTTTGCCATGCGGCGGCTCCAAGTGCGGGCAATGAAATGATTTATAGGGTAGAAATACCAAAACTTGCGATATACGAGATTACGCTTGACACAGGCGGCGAAAATGCGGGCTATGCCCTGTATTTACAAAAAAAATGCGCCGAACTGACGAGTATCATTAAAGACAGTTGTATGTATTCGTATGTTGCTGGCGCTAAAACTACAGCTTTATTGCTCAACCCAGGGACGTACTTTCTTATAGTGGATAGCCCTAGTGAAGATAAAGTTACTGATTTTAACCTCGTGCTGCGCGAGAGCAGCGTCAGCGAGCTGAAGCTATGTTTGCAGGGCAAGAACGTTAATGGCGGACTCATCGATTTATCGGAGCCTAAAACCATCACAGCTTCTATTAAAGATGGGCTGAGTGCTATGAATTGGGATGTGCGCGCTGGTTGCAAGAGCATCGGTAATGCGGGCAAGGAGATGGTCTATACTTTTAGGTTGGATCAAGCACAAACGTTCAAAGCAGAACTGAGCATGAGCCCAGTAGATGCAGAAACTGAGCAAAATACACTCGTCGGGGCGCTATACCTCATGCGTTGCGGCACCGACAGCAGTGTGATGACGGTTTGCGCCGACACTAGAGCAGGCGAAGCGCTGTCGATCCACAAAGAGCTGGATGCTGGGCTATACAGCTTGGTTGTGGATAGTGTAGCTTCATCGGAGAAGCAGGAGTTTTCGTTTACGCTAAAGCTAAGTGCGCAGTAACTAGCCCTTGCCCATATGCTTTTGGATAATATCAAAAGCCTCGGTGATAGCTTGAGATTTTAACGTAGCCTCGCGCTCGCGATCGGGGTCGTTGGCATGGCGATCTGGGTGGTGGGCGCGCATTTTCTCGCGGTAGGCTTTTTTCACATCGTCGTAGGAAGCGCCGTACTTTAGACCCAGCGTTTGGTAAGCTTTAAAAAGAGCGGGGATATCGCTGTTGCCTAGATTTTGGATAGAGATATTCGGATCGATTTGTTCCAGCAAGTTTAGGAGTTGTAGCAGCCTTCTTTGTGTATAGCGATAACTCATCTCGCCGACATCTTCTAGGCGCAGGCCGTGGATAGAGAAATTCGAGATTTTTTGCCCTTGTCGTTTACCGAAATCCTTGATCTTCTCTTTGGCACCCTTGAGTTTTGGGCTAGATTCAACGGCAGATTGCGCTGCATTTGCAGCTTTCATGGTAAGCTTAGCGCCTTTGTCTAGGGCGCTTTGAACGAAAGAAAACACGGATTTTTTGGATGTATTTTTTGCCATATTTTGGCTCCTAAATTGGATGAGTGCAGCTTGTGCGAACTAGGTCAAGGCGCGTTTTGACTAATTATCGATGGCTCGCGCGGGATCCATGCCCGCAGCGCGCGATGCTGGTGCCCAAGCACCGATAATACAAAACGCAACGCCACATACAATAGCTATGGCGAAAATACGAGGCTCAAATATAAAGAACGATTCGGGTTTGAAGGGGAAATCTGGAAGATATCGCGCTGAGACGTAGTCCGTGAGCAAGGCGGATAAGACAGCGAGCATGACACCTAAAAAGGAACCCATGAGCCCCAAAATAAGACTTTCCCCTAATATCATTCGGCGAATATCGTTTCGGCTCGCACCAAGTGCGCGCATAATGCCAATTTCTCGTCGTCTCTCCGCGATGATCATAAAGAAAGTATGGGCGATATTGATGGCACTGATCGTTACGATGATGAGACTAATCATAGAGAAGAGCAGCGTAATCGTAGAAATTACTAAACCCATGCGCTCCGCCATCTCGTGCTTATCGTCAAGCGCGTAGCCCAATTGTTTCACACCTTGGCTAATCGCTGCGACATTTTCGTTCGAGTCGGCTTCTAGGATAACAGAATGATACACGTTTCGCTGCGTTTCGCCCGTTAAAACGGCGTTGAAGCGTTTGACATATTCAATCGGAAGCGTGAAGCCAACAGCAATCGCCTTATTAGAAAAGCCAACGACCTGCATGCGACGCGTAAAGGGTTTACCTTGGGCGGAATCCCCAAGGTAGGATTGGCCAAGTTCGACGTCGAAGGTAAAACCTCGAATTGCCTGCTCGGTTAGCTTTGGCAAGCGAACGCCATCTCCTGCTTTTAGCGCTGTAGTCAAGCTGGAGTTGTACACGGTAAGTAGCGAGGGGTTGGCGATAACGGGTACTGGCATTTCGCACTCTAGCGTGTCCGATGCGCAGTAACTCGGATATTTGCAAATATTTGCGCTTCTTTTGCACGAAAGCTTACGACAAAATCCCCCTATACATCGCTGCCCCTCTGGACACGATACCGCCGCTCCATCGCCCTCGCCTACGCAGGTATACTCAGCGTCCCAGTCACGGAAAAGCTCGTGACCTTCCATATCTTGTACGAGGGATGTTGCAATACCATCGGCAACAACCTCGGCTCTAAAGTTCTTTCCTAAAATCTCTTTTCCGCCCGTAGCCCACGCAGGGAAGGTAAACTTCATTTTGGGATACGCTCTAACGACGTGATCAATACTGGATAGCTTTTCGATAGCCCGGTAATCGATGCGCGAAAACGAAGCTTGGGTGATAGCTAAATCGTATGAGCGCGGCACAACTTCGATTTGTCGGATTACAAAAATATCTTCTAGCACTACAGACTTCACGCCCGCACCGAGTGCAACGAAGTAGACAAAACTCGCGATACCAATAATAAGGCCAATGCTCGCAAAGGCGAGGTTTTTGCGGTTTCGGGAGAAGTTTTGCAGAACAATATGCGTTACTTGCATGCGAACCCCCTCGTTTCAACGATACAGCCGTCACCTAGCCGAATCATTTTTTTACATGAATCGCTCACCGTCGTATCATGCGTTACAATAATAAAGCTAGCTCGCCGCTCTGCGTTGATTTCGTGGAATAGTTTTATAAGATCCATGCTCGTTGCCGAGTCAAGCGCGCCCGTGGGCTCATCGCAGAGAATAATACTTGGCTCGTTAAACATGGCACGCGCGATAGCGACGCGTTGTTTTTGCCCACCCGAGAGTTCGCTGGGGAAGGCCTTGACTTTTTCGGCAATAGCGAGTCTTTCCATGAGTTGTAGTGCACGCGCGGCGGCGTCTTTCGTTCGCGTTTTACCCATGGTTGCGGGCATCATTACGTTTTCGAGGCAAGTCAAGTGCGATAGCAGGTTAAAGTGCTGAAATATAAAACCGATGCTACTATTTCGCATACGGCTAAGCGCTGAATCGCTCATCCCGCGCAAGCTAACGAGAGCGCGCGAGTGGGAAGAAAAAATCTGCACATCGCCCGAATACTTGGTGTCGAGGCTTCCCATGATATTGAGTAGTGTCGTTTTACCCGAACCACTTTTACCAGTAATCGCGAGTAGGTCGCCGCGTTGTACGTCGAAACTGACGTTGTTGAGAACTTGTAGCCGTGCATCGCCCTTGCCAAAGAATTTGCTGAGTTCGCGTACGCGAAGCACTGTTTCTTGCGTCTGATTTGTCGACAAAATGCCATACCTCAATATTTGAACAAAACTGCAAGCAGCGTGCATACGCCGCTGCTAAGGAATTATGCCATAACACAAAGCGCCAAACTTTTGCACCTGCGCGCGCTACTGGAGCTGCAGCAAAGTCCTGTTTCGCCAAAACCTAGACGGGGCGTCGCGGGGTGTCCCCGCGGAGGGGGTAGCGCAAGATCACCCGATAAATGCGCTTAAAGCCGCATCTTGTGCGACGGATTGGCGGTGAGCCGATACGACGCACAAGATATTGCGGCTTTTAACGCATTTTGAGGGAAGCTTGCGCGTAGGGGGAAACTTCCCCCAGCAAAGTAAAAACTTAAAAACTGCCAAATATACGACTTTGCGCTTACCCTGGCGCTCGCCCCCTCTCGCAAAAGCAGCAAAATTGCCAAGTAGCGGCTATTGAGCCAAGTTGTGACTATACATAGACATTGTTTGAATAATGATATAGCTTTGAGGAGGGTGGCGTGGGGAGTATGGTATGTTTCTTGATGTTTTTGAGATGGTGGTGAAATTGAACGAAATTCGCATTACTTATGATGATTCAAAATTAAATCCTAACAGACGTCGAATTTTCCGTTTACTTACGCCAATCTTACGCACAGAAGGCGAAGATGTGAAGCTCGCCGAGTTTTTGCAAAAGATGCCTTGGAATTATGCGCGGGAAGTGAATCCAGAGATTATCGCGTCGCATTGGAAGATTTTGCGCAACATCGACCTGAGCGTTCATCAGAGCAACATGGACGAGTACACGATGCGCCATGACCATGTGGAGGCGTGGATTGGGCCGCTCAATTTTATGCGCCTGCCCGCCGCGATGCGGGCGCTAAAGAATAATGAGGAATCGCCGCTAGAGCGTGTCTTTGTTCATGATGACGGACATGTGGCTGTTATGTTGAGCTACGCCAAGGCGTTGGATGGCTTGGAGTTTAAACTGCCCAATCCGCCATCGTGGGTTGGAACGATTAAGTCGTTACAGGCCATTAGTCGAAAGGGACGATCGAGTATTTCCTTCGACGCCGTTGTGCTCGAAAATTCGACGCTTCTTCGAATTGAAGTATTAAACTCCTCGCAATCCATCGTTTTTCGAAAGATATGCGAAATTGTCGCGATGCATCGGATTATTCCTGCGTCGATCGACATCTGGTCGGCTTATGAGCACGCCGTTTCTAGGCGCATAAAAGAGCGACACAATATTGAGATTGAAATTCGATCATCGCTTGAAGATGACATTATTCAGTCTATTAAAGACGATGCATACCGCTATTTATTGGCGCAACTCAAAGTGCACTCGCTCTTCGATATTATTGGTCCAGCAATGATCGGTCCGTCGAGTTCACACACGGCGGGCGCGTGTCGTATTGGCCAACTCGCGCGCTCCATACTTATGGCGCTACAAGATGCCAAACACTTCAAAGTGATACATGATATTGAAATTGTGCTCTACGGTTCCTTCCGCAATACGGGACCTGGGCATGGTACGCACATCGCGTTGGGTGCAGGTATTAAGGGGCTTTCCCCTGATTCTCCTTTGCTGCGCGAGCAAGGACAGCTCTCAAGCCTTGAGCACGATGGTATACCGTGGAGAGAGGGGGGGAAAGTTGTTTTTCTTGGCTTTAGAGCGGCGACCGAGCAAGAAGACCGGAAATTCATCAACAAGCACGGTGATTGCTCCAATATTGCCGAAATTATCGCCAGCACCGATAAGGGAGAATTTAGTATAGTCGGATTCTCGACGGGGGGTAGCTTAGTCGAAGTGCGACATATCAATAATTTAATGCTTGCCAAAGCCATTACAGGAAAACGTGATCTTTGGCTACCTCCACCACCGCTTGGTGAGCGCATCGGGATTAGTCAAAACGAAATTGAAAAGGGCGGCTGCATCGCTAAGATTTACCCACAACGCCCACCACGTAACGACATCGAACCCATGTTTAACACCTTTGACGAGGTACTCGAACTCGCCAAAGAAAAGGAGAAAACGCTGCTTGAACTTGCGATCGAAATCGAGATGGAGTTACAAGGGAGTACGGCGGAGCAAATCCACAAAAACATGTTTGAGCTTTGGCTGATCATGCAGCAATCCGTGGAAGAGGGGCTCGGTTCCCAGACGCGAACGACCATGAACTTATCGGGTGGGGATGGACAAAAGTTCTTAGCTTACCTTAAAAAGCAGGGCTTTGTTTCCTTCCACTCGTTAGCGGCCGCTTACGCGCTGGCGAGCGCGGAAACCAACGCGCAGATGGGGCGCATCGTCGCATGTCCAACGGGTGGCGCCTGCGGGATCATCCCCGGCGTTATGCGCGCGTGGTATGAGTTAAATCTTGGAGAAGGGCGCGACCCCGTCGTGCTTGAGAACATGGTTGTTGAGGCGCTACTGGTAGCCGCCTTCATCGGCATGATCTTCTACGACGATATCCCCACCGCGGGCGCAACCTTGGGTTGTCAAGCGGAAATCGGCATCGGCGCTGCTATGGCGGCAGCCGCTTTGGTACAACTCAACGGCGGTAGCGCAGAAGAAGTTGTTCACGGCGCGATCTTAACCATCAAAAACTGCATGGGTCTAGTTTGCGACCCCGTGGCCGGCCTTGTCGAAGTGCCATGTATTAAGCGTAACGCATTGTACGCGAGTTTCTCTATCACTGGCGCCGATATGGCAAGATCTGGCATTCGCTCCCAAATCCCACCCGATCAAGTCGTCTTGGCAGTAAAGGAAGTCGGCGAGCGTATGCATCCAGACTATAAGGAAAGCGCGAAAGGCGGCTTGGCAGCAACGCTTAACGGTAAAGACATCGCAAGGCGATTCTCAGATTTATGCGAAGGCTTGTTCTGCGGTAGCGGATTGTGCCGCTAGAGCAGATTTGAATGCCGTGAAAGAGCACTATGCATAATTTCGCGTTGCGTAGAGCAGCTGTTTATTCATGAACAAGATCTAGTAAAGCAGATTTATTGTGTTTTACCCCACAAACTTGAACTTTATTTAGACTTTTTCGCAATTCATCGAATGCGCTTCTTTTGTCTTTTGCCCAAACAATGATCTTAGCCAGCAAACCATCGTAAGACGCACTGACGTAGTCTCCTGCAGCGTAGGCACAATCTACGCGTAAAATATGCTCTGGGCTGCTCGCCGCTGTGGGAAGCAAAAACTCGTTGAGTTGCCCTGCCGATTGCGCGTAAAGCCTTGCTTGAACTGCGACTCCGCCCTGCTCTTCTTCGAGTTTGTAGCTAACACGCTCGTTAAGGCTTAAGCGAATCATCGTTTGCACCAAATCGATATTAGCCGTTAACTCCGTAACACCATGCTCGAGTTGTAAGCGCGGGTTAAGTTCCATAAAATAGAGTGCCCCCGTCGCGTCCTGCAAAAATTCTATGCTTGCTAAACCGTTATAGCAAACACTGTTCAAAATTTGACGTAAACTGCTCGCAGTCGAATACACAAGCTCGGATTCACGCAAATCCATGCTAAACTCGATCCACTTCTGAGCTCGCACTTGAATGCTGCAATCCCGAGCCCCCACGATTTCACCATTACCGTAGCGATCACCAATATACTGAAATTCGACATGTCGCGCGTTAGCGATATAGCGCTCTAAATAAAGCTCACCCGGCGTACAATGACGCTGGCAAAGCGCCCAGTTTGAAAGCAGATCTTCACGCGACTTACAAAGGTGCACGCCTTTCCCGCCGCCGCCGTGGCGCTCCTTTAGTACAACGGGATAGCCAAGATTCTCTGCCCAAAGCCTAGCATCGCTTATACTTCTTAACTCCACCGAACGCTCTATACAGCGCAAGCCGTGCTGCTCAAAAAATACAGAACTCGCTAACTTGTCGCCAAAAAGCGCAAGCCAGCGATTCGCTGGACCGATAAAATCTTTAGCCGAAATTCGGCATTGCATTGCAAAAGCGGCATCTTCCGCCAAAAAACCGTAGCCACACAGAACACCCTGCGACATCGTGTCGTTCATAGCCTGCAGCAAATTAGGCGCAGACTCGTAGGCATCGCGGCTTTGACCAGTACAAATACACTGTTCTGCCAAAGCTAAGTAGCGCGCTTGTGCATCGTCACGAGCGTAGGAGCAAACCGCCGCAATACCTAGCTCATGGCAAGCACGTATTAGGCGTAGCGCACATTCACCTCGGTTAGCTATGAGCAGGCGTGCGTACATTATTTAATAACAATTTTGCTTTCATTCTTGCGCGAACTAATCTGAAACTCTTTGTCATGCACCACGCAATCGGTCTCTTCGCCTTGCACCATCACGCATTCGCGGGCAAGTTTACCTTGGGGGTTGTATACCTTCCATGGGCCTTCTTCTAGCGAGTTGACATATTGGCCTTCAGCCATAAGTTCCCCGTTGCGATACCACACCTTGGTATAACCGTGCTCTAAGCCATCGACGTACTCCTTCTCCGAGCGTTTATTTCCATCGACATACCACTCCAGCCAACGCCCTGTTCGCTTCCCATCATGGTACTGGCCTTGCAATTCGGCTTTACCCGTCACCGAAAACATAGTCCACGGACCTTGGAGCTTGTCGTCGACAAAAGTCGCGAGTACACGCAGTTTCATATCTTTACTAAACTCTTTCCACGGACCTTGCTTACCGTTCTCGCCGATGCAAAATATTTCAGGCTGTGCAAGGTCGAGTTTCTCAACACGTTTGGTGTTTGGGGGACAATCAAGCTCCAAATCGAGCTCGTCCTTGACCTGACTTTGCTTTGTGCGCTGACAGCCAAGGCTAAGCACTAGTGCTGCAAAAACGCAAAGTAAAATCATGGTTCGGGTAAAAAACTTTATGCAAGATGGCTTTCTAAGCATGGTATTAAACGCTGTCATTGGCTATTTGTCAGATAATATCAATTTTTTGCAAGCTCAGAAAACCCCGTTTTTGAGCTTTGCTAAAGAAGAAAGCCTTTTCCTCATGTGCAAGAAAAACGCTTCCCCCCTCTCTCCTTCCCCACAGAAAGCTATCTTCTAGCTTACTATGCTATGAACTGTCATCTCATCGCTTTTCATTTATTATATTCACAGTTTAAGATTATACTTCTCTACAAAAGTTCATCATTGGCTTAAAATTGGCGCCATTTTGTGAAATAAAACTCACAATATTGATGCATGCGACGAGCTCATCTTTATACTAAAAACGCCCGAGCTCAATAAGGCTAAGGCGTTTTTTTAGCAGACGTTCTACAATCTCTTATTTCGCAGATTTATACCGCGTGATGAGTTCGTCGGTATAGTCCATGCCCGATTTTGAAAAAATAACCGCACCATCATTCTTTTCAATCATGATGTCTAGCCCTTTCTCCTTGGCGATATCCGCAGATATTTTAGTCATTTTGTCTTGGATTTTGCCTAAAACTTTGTTTCGCTTTTCGCCGAGCTCCTGCTCAAAAGCCAATGCATCTTTTTGGTAATCTCGAACTAGCGTTTGATACTCGCCCATCTTGTCGCGCAACTTATCTTCCGACAAAACCGCGGAGTTATCTTTAATATCTTGTTCAATGGCTATAATTTTTCGCTCTGCCGCCTTGAGTTGATTTTGACGTTTATCGAAGTCCGCTTTAAGCGTCTTGAGTGCCCCGTCTTTTTCAGTCTTTTCAATGGCTAGCATAAAATCAACGATGCCAACCTTGAATTCTGCAAAGGCATTGCTAGCAAAAGTCGCGCAGAAACAGAGTGTCGCAAATAGTATAAAAACGTTTTTCCTCATTCTTTTATCTCCCACAGATGGCTTGCATCGTTGTTGATGCGCTAAGTAATCGTTCACCTCTTACAAGGCGCTGTGCTCAAAACGATCATCGCTGCAAAATATTCCAAATTAGCTTTAACTCGTCGCAGCTCCACAACAGCGCGCCGTCTTATAGCGCAGTATTCTACAGTTTGGCAAGGCCAAGATCACAGCCGTTTATACCGCGTGAGCTGCGAAACATTACTGCGCGCTCGCCACGTTCTTGAGCAGCTCTATTTGATCCAAAGCCTGTCCAGCGCCAATAACTACGCATGTTAGCGGTTCATCGGCCAAAAGCACGGGTAGCCCAGTCTCCTCGCGTAACAAAATATCAAGATTCTTTAAAAGCGCTCCACCACCCGCAAGAACTATACCTTTACCCATAATATCTGCCGACAACTCTGGAGGTGTCTCTTCCAACGCGGATCGCACTCCTTGCATTATCTGGGAAATGGGAACACTCAGCGCGTCGCGAATTTCATCGGAATTGACTTCAATGGTTTTGGGTAAACCCGCCACCAAATCACGCCCTTTCACAGGCATGGTCAACACCTCATCACTCGGATAAGCCATGCCAATCTTACACTTGATCAACTCCGCCGTCCGCTCCCCAATCAGCAGGTTATACTTGTTTTTCATGTGCGTTTTGATGGCATCGTCCATCTTATCGCCGCCCACGCGCACCGAATTTGAGTGCACTATTCCAGCCAAGCTAATAACCGCGATTTCCGTAGTGCCGCCACCGATATCGACTATCATATTACCCGAAGGTTGCGTGATCGGCAAACCCGCACCAATAGCGGCCGCCATCGGCTCCTCGATCAGGTAAACCTCCCTCGCCCCTGCACTCTCCGCACTCTCACGCACCGCACGCTTCTCCACCTCTGTGATCCCATAGGGCACACATATAATGATGCGCGGATGCACCAATGTTTTGCGGTCATGAGCCTTCAAAATAAAGTAGCGCAACATCGCTTCAGTAGTCATGAAGTCCGAAATTACGCCTTCCTTCATGGGACGAATCGCGACGATCCCACCAGGCGTTCGCCCGAGCATATCTTTCGCTTCACTTCCCACCGCCAAAACGCGGTCGACGTTTCCCGTTTTTTGCACCGCGACGACCGACGGCTCGCTCACAACTATACCGCGATTCTTTGCGTAAATCAGCGTATTAGCCGTACCTAGGTCGATGGCCAGATCACTCGAAAAATAACCTAAAATTCTATCAAAAATCATGGCCCTGCACTTTGAATACGGTCACTCGAAACATGCGCAAAATCATCATATTATGCGGAAATTCTTTACCACAAACGATGAATATGCGTCACAGTGGCAACTAAAGCGAATCATCTACGCTTAGCGCTCACGATATGTTATTCGCCCACGCGTCAAATCGTACGGCGAGAGCTCCACAGTTACCTTGTCGCCAGGCAAAATGCGAATGAAAAACTTTCGCATCTTTCCCGAAACATGCGCCAAAACCATGTGCTTATTCTCTAACTCAACCCTAAACATCGCGTTGCGCAACGCCTCAACTACGGTACCATCTACCGTTATTCCCTCTTCCTTTGTCGACACTCAATAAATCTCCTATAAAACATCATAACGCCCCCCTCCCACTTGCAAAGCATGTCTTATAATGGATAAAACACCGATGTGCAAGCAAAGATCGATAAAATATCAGTTCCCCATATTCTAAACGCATATTCCAAAGCATGAGCCATCCTTTTTGTGGGGGAGAGCCCCCTACGCGCGGGCTTCCTCGTAAAATGCGACAACGAACGCCAAATATTGTGCGGCGTATTCGCTAAACGCTCATTCACCGCACAATATGCGTTCGTAGCGCCTTTTACTCGGCGATCCCGCGCTCCCCCCCGCACACTACGCTTCGCGCTCTACTAACTTTTGCCCCAATACCCGTTGTGTTTTCATAACAAAGATCTGCACCACAGCGGCGTGCTAAGAAAATGCAAGCCCATAGCTTAGCGCCGTCTTCTCCTGCGACGTTTTGGCTCCAACGCCTCGACACGCCCCAACTGCAAAGCCGCATGCGCAAAAACCTCGCCGCGTTGCTCGTAGTTTTTAAACATATCGTAGCTTGAGCACGCTGGCGATAACAAAACGCAGCTAGCTCCGAGTTCTTTTGCCGCCAAAAACGCCAAGCGCGTGGAATCCTCTAGGCTGTATCCAGAGTGTGTGGCAAAACCCAATTTTGCCTCCCTAACCTCTTGGATCAGGCGCTCGCTGAGCTCTCCTATGGCAAAAAGCGCTTTGACGTTTTTACCCATCGCCGCAATCCACTCCGATAAACGCAGCCCCTTATCTACGCCACCCGCAATCAAAACCGTAGGCATATCCAAGGTTTTAAGTGCGGCCATCGCAGCATGAGGGTTCGTTGCCTTGGAATCATCGTAAAACACCACGCCATCAAACTCTGTGACTCGTTCAATGCGATGCGGCGGCGGCACGAAACTCGACAAGCCCAACACAATATCTGCAAAATTACAGCCTAAACTCAAGCAAGCACTCGCCGAGGCCAAGGCATTCATCGCGTTATGCATGCCCTTTACCCGCAACTGGGAGCGGGAGAAGCTATAGCTCTCGCCCTCAAAAACGAAGTGAAGATTCTCATCATTGATATAGGCAAAGTTCAGCGCATCGTGCGGTATATCACTCTGCTTTTGCGCATACCAAAAAAGACGCGCCTGCGTTTTCGTCCTCCACGCCGCAATCTCGGGATCAGAGGCATTTAAAACCGCTGTATCAGAGGCTATCATGGGTGCAAGCGGTTTTCGCTTCGCTTCGACATAGGCATCCCAATTGTTCTGGAAATACTCGCTATGATCCTCGGCTAAATTGGTAGCAATCAGTACATGCGGCTTAAGCGTTGGACAAAATGGAAGCTGAAAAGCACTCGTTTCAATCACAAAACAATCTAAACTCGGCGAATCCTGAACAATATGCGAAAAAGGTATACCGATGTTGCCGCCCATGCGGTTTTTGCGCCCACAAAGGCGCAAAATATGCGACACCATCGTTGTTGTTGTCGTCTTCCCATCGGTGCCCGTAACAGCCACAATAGGCGTAGGCGAGCAGCGCGATGCGAGCTCCAGCTCGGCGATGATGGGGATCCCTGCTTTTGTCGCATCCTCAAAAATCGGCGTGTAGGGCGAAAGCCCTGGAGAAGTCACAATGATAGTGGCTCCGCTAAAATCGTTTTTTCCAAGTACGAGTTTTGTGCCCTTTGGTAATTTTGCCTCAAACTCGGCGCGCCTGCTTTCGCTTGCGATATCGGAGGCAATAATGCTCTTACCAAAATCGGCGAGCAGGTGTGCTGCGGCAATACCAGAATCACCGAGGCCAAAAATGGCTACGCACTCATGTTGCGGAAGCGGATCATGTAAGAGTGGATCTTGCATTTTATTCGTAGCTAAGCTCAATAATGGTGAAGCTTCTTCGCTTTGTTGGCGTTTTTATCGTGACTTCGTCGTCACAGCACTTTCCCAAAAGCGCAGCACCAACGGGCGACCTATAACTGATATGCTCGTCATCCAAACTGTCAAGGGGGCCTAATATTTGGTAGCGAATCTCTTCGCTGGTATCGTTGTCTAAAAGCGTAACGGTAGCGCCAAAATACACGCGATCGCCGCGATCGAGCTTCGGATCGATAATTTGTAAGTTGTTGAAATTATGAAGTAAAAACCGCAATCTTCTGTCGATCTCGCGCAAACGTCGTTTGCCGTAGATGTACTCCGCATTCTCCGAGCGATCGCCCTGAGCCGCAGCCTCGGCTACTTCGTTGACTACTCTTGGGCGCTCCACAGACTTGAGATAGTCGAATTCGTCCTTTAGCGCCTTAAAACCTGCGGGAGAAATATATGTCGTTGCTTTTGCCATAGTTATCAGTACTTAAAGACAGAAAATGAAATGCCCTTGCTGCGTCGTAGCTAGAGCCTCGTCGCCATTATCAAGCTCTCGTTCCAAAAATTGCCGTACCCACGCGAATATGTGTAGCGCCCTCTTGGATGGCCACTTCAAAATCGCCGCTCATACCCATGGACAAGTGCCGCAGTGGCGTCTTTCGCCCTTGGTTGAGCCGCTCTTGAATTTGTCGTAAGCGACGAAAATAAGGACGCGCTTTTTCGGGTTCATCGTAATAAGGTGGAATAAGCATGAGTCCCTCCACTTTGAAGCACGCGTGGCTATCTACAAAATCAAGAATTTCCTCTACATCGCTTTCTTTAACACCCGACTTTTGACTACCTTCGTCGCCAATACGCAGTTCAATGAAAATACGAAGTGGTTCCAGCAAACCTGTATTTTCTTCGAGAATCGTCTGGATTCGACGAACTAAGCTAAGTCTATCAATGCTGTGAATAATGCAGGGACCAAGAGAAAGAAGTCTTCTCACTTTGTTGCTCTGAATTTGACCAATAATGTGCCAATTTAGAGCTAACTCTGATAATTCTTCGCGTTTTCCTGCATATTCCTGAATATAATTCTCCCCAACGTCATTTAAGCCCGCAGCATGCGCTTGGGCGATGCTAGCTGCACTCTGAAGCTTTGATACGCCGATGAGCTTGACCTCATCGCGTTTACGCCCGCAACTCTCGCAGGCGGCGAGTATGCGCTCTTCGATGATTTGTAGATTATTGGCAATTGACACCGCGATCTCCGTGTTGCAAAATAGAAAGAGGGAAAGTCTGATTTATTTTGTGGGGCGCTGCCCCACGTCTAAGGGCTAGCGCAAATCTTTATGAGTGCCAATAACTAGACGGGGCGTCGCGGGGTGTCCCCGCGGAGGGGGTAGTGGCAAACCCGCGCACAGCGCGGGGTTGACACGTAGGGGGAAACTTCCCCCACAAAAGTAAAAAGCTTAAATATCGCACTCACCAAGGTATTCCTTGGGAGTGCTCATCGATACGGCCAAAGACAAAATGAGAAGACAATACGCTGCCATTGGCAGCTCGCTGGCGCAAGATGCCTTAGAAACCGACAATGTGCAAGCACTGCAGAGCGAGGAGGAAAGGCTTCGTAAAATCCGACACGCAGCGCTGCATGAGCGTCACCCAAAAGCGCTGGAGCGCCTAAAACGGCTAGGCCGCTTGAGTGTAGAGGAGCGCTTTAAGCGACTTTTTGACGCAGGCAGCGAAGTACTACCCCTTATGAGCTTAGCGCGCGGTAGCGATAACTACGACTCGCGCTCTGCTGGGGTATACGTTGCGATAGGGCAAGTTCACGGCTTATATTGCGTCGTGGTAGCGAACGATAACGGCCAAGCAGCAGGGGCGTGGTTTGCGCGAACACCGAATAAAATTACGCGCGCACAAAAAATTGCGCTTAAACTTCGAGTTCCCATTATATATTTGGTTGAATGTTCGGGTCTATTTTTGCCACTCGCACACGAAGCCTTCGCGGGCGCCGACGGCGGGGGGTCCATATTTAAGCTGCAAGCGCAACTTATGCATGAAGGTGTTGTGCAGCTAGCGGCTGTTTTTGGCGACTGCATTGCGGGTGGCGGCTATATGCCCATCATGACCGACTACGTCATTATGACCGAGGCAGCGAACATGCTCATCGGTGGCAGCGCTATTGCGAAAGGAGCGAAGGGTATAGACTTGGATCAAGCCCGCATTGCTGGTCCCAACGTGCATGTACATATTTCACACTGCGCGGACGAACGCGCTCCCGATGATAATGCGGCAATCCTAATGTTGCGAGAAAAAATCGATGCTTTGGGACAGGGAAACGCGAATTTTTATCGGAATGACGCGCAAAAACCCGCGTTTTCCTCTGACGAGGTTTATGCGATTTTAGCCAAGTCGTCGAGCGCTGCTTGGGATCTACGCGAGTTGTTGGCGCGCTGGGTTGATGCGTCGCTCGTTAGCGAACTTTGGCACGGTTTTGGCGAAGAGATTTTTGCATGCGTCGGCGCGGTAGGAGGCTTAGACTTAGTTTTCATCGGAAATTCTGGACGCATTCTTCAGAATACGCAAGGTCAAATTTTATCGGGCGCTTTGTTATATAAGGATGGGATCAAAAAGATGCAGCGCATCGTACGCGCTTGTGCCGAAGACGGCATTCCCATTGTATGGCTACAAGATGTTGCTGGCTTTGACCTAGGTAAAGGCGCCGAAGCCGATGGACTTTTGGGTTTGGGCGCGAATTTGCTCTACGAAAACAGCAACAACCCAGCACCGCAAATGACTATTATTTTACGCAAAGCATCAGGCGCGGGATATTATGCGATGGGTGGCCTTCCCTTTGAGCCAGTAATGCAGCTTTCTACGGTTTTGGCCGAAGAAACCGTGATGAGCCCCGAAACCCTAGCAAACGCCGTTTATGCTAAAAAGCGCGAACTTCTGAGCAAAGATGCTGCAAAAAACGCCTCTGCTCTGCGCGAGATAAACGCCGCCCAAGAAGAATTGCTAGAACTTGCTCGTCGCGAAGCAAGCCCTCTGCGCAACGCTGAATTACTTTACAGCGATGAACTCGTCTGCTTAACGGAGATTCCACTCTATTTGCGAGCCTTCGCAGAGATGAGCTACCAAGGATACAGAAAACGTAGACCGCGGCGGCTATGGCGTTTGAATGATGAGTTTTAACAGGTTTTGGCTTTAGTTTTCTGCCAGCACTTGGTTAAATACCACGAGTAGGCTATCTTTAGATCCCCGCAAACATTGGGGCTGTGTCCGCGTAGCGCGAATACAAAACTAAAAAAGAGGTGAAAGAATGAAGGAGCTTTGGAAGCGGTATAAAGAGTATTTTTGTGCAGTCGATAGCATTGGCTTAGGGCTAGACATCAGTCGAATGAATTTTAGTGACGATTTTTTCGAAAAACACGAAAAGCAAATCCAGGCGGCTTTCGACGCCATGGAAAAGCTCGAGATGGGTAGCATTGCCAATCCCGACGAAAACCGCATGGTTGGCCACTATTGGTTACGAAATGCTGCACTTGCGCCCAGCGACGATCTCCGTGAAGAGATAAGTAAAACGATCGACGCTATTTTAGCCTTCAAAGTAAAGGTGCATAGCCAAGCTCTACGCTCTCCAAGCGGCAAAGCCTTTACACAGCTCCTCGTTATCGGCATTGGCGGCTCCGCCCTAGGGCCGCAGTGGGTATCTAATGCGCTGTCTAGAGCTCATGACGATGCCATGGTTCTACACTTTATGGACAACACCGATCCCGAAGGGATTGAAGCTACACTCCATAGAATTGGCGATTTACGCGATGAGACGCTTATCGTTGTTATTTCTAAATCGGGTTCTACCCCCGAAACGCGTAATGCCATGCTTTATACGCAAAACGACTTTGAGCAACGCGGCTTAAACTTTGCCAAACAAGCTGTAGCCATCACTGGGAGAGGCTCCTCGCTCGATAAAACCGCCAAAGACGGCGGCTGGCTGGCGCGATTCCCGATGTGGGATTGGGTGGGGGGAAGAACCTCGGAGCTCTGCGCCGTAGGCCTGCTTCCCGCCGCTCTGCAGGGCATTGACATCGTCGAAATGCTGCGCGGCGCCGCTGACTGCGACGTCGTTACTCGCCATCGCGATACAAAACAAAATCCCGCCGCGCTTATGGCGCTGATGTGGTTTTATGCTAGCCGCGGCAAGGGGGAGCGCGACTTTGTCGTTTTACCCTACAAAGATAAGTTGCTGCTCTTTAGTCGCTATTTGCAGCAACTCATTATGGAATCTTTGGGTAAAGAAAAAGATCTTGACGGCAAAATCGTTCACCAAGGCTTATCGGTTTATGGCAATAAGGGCTCAACGGATCAACACGCTTACGTGCAACAACTTCGTGAAGGAGTAAACAACTTCTTCATCTGTTTTATTGAGTGCATGCAAGACGGAGGCCGCGAAATCGAAGTTGAACGCGACGTCAACGTAGGTGACTACCTCCACGGTTTTTTACAGGGTACTCGCCAGGCCCTACATGACAACGGCCGCGAATCCATGACGCTGAGCATACCACGCGTCGACGCTTACTACATTGGCGTACTTATCGCGCTCTTTGAACGCGCGGTGGGGCTCTACGCCAGCCTCATCAACATCAACGCCTACCACCAACCAGGGGTAGAAGCGGGCAAAGCCGCTGCGGCCTCAATACTCGAATTGCAGATTAAAATCATCGACGCACTCAAGACGACTAACGAAGAATTGAGCGCCGAACAGCTTGCTAGCAAAATTAAACACGAAGACGACGTCGAAATGATATACAAAATTCTGTGTCGACTCGCCGCGAACGGTCGCGCAAAACAAAGCAGCGACAAGCTCGGCGATTTCTCTAAACGCTTCTGGAAACTTTGATTAATCATTGGGGCTACCGCCCCAAACCCCGTCTAAGGGCTATCGCCCTTAGAACCCGTTTTTCTTCTTTTCTTCTCCTTTTCTTCTTTTTTTCTAGAGCTAGGCTCAATATTTCAAAGAAAAGATGTTTTTGTATGTAGATTATTGATTTTAGGGACTTTTTTTGAAAACCCGACTGACTTTCGTTGATTTAAACAGGGGCAGGTTTGAAACCTGCCCCTACTGTTTTTGCATTAATCAGAGCATCCTTAAGCGATATTCAACCAGTTAAATAATCAGCACGTATTTCTTGAGCTTTGCGCGGGGGGGAACCTTTTTTTCTTTGAAACTGGAAACCGTTATAGCTACCACAATTTTCTCTAGCTACTTTTTTGGCAATTTTCACATTGTTCAGAGCTTCCAGTTTGTTTAAAACTGTATCGGATTTGTAAAATTAAATTCACAATTTCTAGCCGTGCAAAGGTCTCTTAAATTCACTATTTCTAGCCGTGCAAAGTTCTTTATTCTTTTTTCTGAGCGCACTCGGGACGTGTTTTATCGGCTTGGCAGCGTAATCTGCGCATGATGGTAAGGGCATCTTTTTCGTATACGCCTTCTTTATCGCGTAGTTGCACGCGCACATCAAGGAAGAGTTGGTCGTAGCGAGCGCGATCTTCGGGGCTGATATCGATCCAGTATTTGCTAGGAATGGAAGAGTCTGCCTTAGTCGAGAGTTTTAGGATATTTTTGAAGTTCTTCCTACCCCAGTCGCGTGAACTCTGCGCGAACTTCTCATCAAAACGATCGACGTGGATCAAGATTTGCCCTGTAAGCTGTGCGATGGGGTAGCGCACAATGCCGCCTTTGGCTTTCACGCCTTTTTCGAGTTCCAACGGTTTGAAGGCTGTAGCTGGTGCATAGCACGCGTCGGCTGCGCCGTTATTAAAAATTCCTGCGAAGGTCGAAATATCTGCTGCGACCATCGAGGCGCCAGCTTTACTGACCATGAATTTTGCGGCTTGGTCAAAATCGATGGTGGCGATTTTTTTGCCCGCCAAGCTCTCAATGCTCTTGTTATCGCGATCTCGAACGTGCATGTAAACAGCGCCCATGGGCATGATCAACACTGTTTCGTAATCGCCCGCGCGCATAAGTTTTTTTGCCTTCTCTTGGGATAGAAGTGCCACGGCTTTATCGAGTAAATCGTAACTCGGCAGTGCTCCCATAGCTTCAAGGCTAGCGGCGAATTTGTTAAAGTTGCGCGCACGTAGCCCAGTCAAAAACACGGCATCGCACTTTTTAGCTTTAAAGTCGTCGGCTGCCGTCTTTTCGTTGGTGTATGGTTTTAGCTCCAAGTCAAACCCCCAAGCGGCTGCGCCGACTTGGTAATCTTTCATAGCGGCAAAACCATCGCCGTTGGCTCCCGACGGGTCGTAAACGCACAAGCTACGCGTTTCTCCCCCCATTGCGAAGCTCGCCCATCCACAAACTATCCCAACACAAGCTAAAACTGATAAAATGCGTCTTTTCAACATCTGTTCTCTCCTTTTCGTGTCTACAATTGCGTCGAGCAGTTCGACTTAAATCTTGTAGGTGAGTGGTGCTAAAAAACCTTTAACCATTGCGCGTCATTGCAAAGCTAAAAAGCACGGCTAGAAACGCGGCGCAATGGCTACTCTCCTTTTTTGACGCTGGTTTTAGTCTGGCGCCAAAGTCTCTGTACTTAGTACGTCTGGGGCGCCTAAACCTTCTAATAAATCATCAAATTCGTCATTAAAAACTGGATTTTCCGATTCTTGGGGACAGGACATGGTTCCGAAAGGCGCGCGGTGTCCTTCTTTTTGCGTCCATAATACGTCGGCTTGGTGCTGAGCGACTTGCTGCGCATAAGCACTCAGTAGCGCGTAATCATGCGGGTTTGCGGACGAGGTTGGCATGCCTTGGAGAGCTTCACACATGTTATCGGTGTTACCTACGCTTTTAGCCATCTGTGCCCAAAGTGCGCGGGCAAGCGTTACGCCAGCGGCGTCACCAATAGCTGCGGCTTCTTTCATGCTGGCTAAGGCTTCTTCGTTTTCGGACCCTGAGCCTGGTATGCTCAACCAAATGCTAGCTCGCAACGCCGTGGGCAGTCCCCACCATTTCGCGTTATCAAAACACCGCGCTGCTTTTTCGATTTTTACAGGTACATCGAGTGAAATACCCACCGACTTTTCGGCGTTAAAATCGTGTAAAATCGCTAAAGCCCCCGAGGCCAAACCGAGTAAGGCCAGCATTTCAGAGTTCTCCTCTTTGAACTTTGGGCAAGTCTCAGCTAAATCGCCATAGGCGCTCAAAGCGCTTGTATATGCCGTAAAAAAGCGACGCGCCGCCAAAGCATGACTTTGTTTTTCGGCGATCAATGCGTCTTGAGCTTGGCTGGGATTATTTTCACGGATTGCGCGTATACGCCGCAACTCCGCCTCCCGCGCTAGCGCTTCGGCCGACATTCCCGACGCCATGGCGCTTGCCACAATAACTTCATCGTTATCGATCTTGAGCCGCGTCATAGACGCGATCAACGGCACAAAGGCTTCGCCCATGGCTGCGGCTGAATTTACGTCGCTTTGCGTCATAAGATACGGGATGGCATCGTCCTTTGTGTAAGAAACAACCGATTTCATCGCCATCTTTTGTACAGAACACGACAATGCCGTAAAAATACTGCATAAAATAAGAACACGCAATAATTTCGCTGTCAATTTCAATCTCCTTTGCTCCCCCCAAGCTATGGTATAACAAATACGACAAGCATGCTACAACTTGCCTCTTGAGCGATAGTCTGGGCTTGGTCGTTTTCATTATGAAATGCTAATCAGCAGTGAATCGTCTGGATTAGGGGGGGGGTAGCGCGGGATCGCCGAGACAAAGACGCAATGAACGCATTTTGTGCGATGGTTTGACGAATAGTCGAAACATCGCACAAAATAATGCGTTCATTAGCAAATTTGGCGAGGAAGCCCGCGCGTAGGGGGCTCTCCCCCACAAAGATTTATGTGCAAACTATGAGTGCAAAACTTTTGTTCAAAAACAAAAGCGCGCAAATTCTTGTAAAACATGGATATACTTACTATATATAAGGATGTACGGCGCGGGGGGGAGGTTTTGCTGTGCGAGGAGGAATGGATGAAACGCGTGGGTTTATTGGTGTTGATGGCGGTGTGCGCGGCGGCTTTGTTAGCTTGCGCGGCCGACGAGAATAAAGGCATAACAACGGCGGATATTAATTATTGGGACAAGAAAAAGGGCGACTGCGACACGGTTTTGACGATGCCGCATGCGTATTCCGTTTCACAAATCGCGTATTGTACAAAGATGTGGGAGATGTACCGAGTGGTGGATGATATTCCGCTGGAAATGCGCTCCATGTATGCGATTGCGTTCAGTACGGTTTCGTACAATGCGAGTGATGTGTACGACCAAGAGGTGGCAAATGCGGCGTTGGCGCGGATATGTGTGCCGCGTCACCCCATGGCGAACGATGGTCGAATTCGCGAGGTAATGCCTGATAAAATCGAATGCGAGGAGGTTTACGGAAGTGGCATTCGGGGGACGGCGATTGCGTCGGGCAATCCGTTTGAGCGAATAAAAGGGACTATCAAAATTCAGGATGTCGGCGAGAAGCAAAAA
>Ga0265293_10003178_pt1 | contig 30998 bp, 32 predicted proteins | sample Munlanlewell138R_FD_192505 | JGI IMG/M metagenome (GOLD analysis project Ga0265293, IMG submission 192505) | Leachate microbial communities from a municipal landfill in Southern Ontario, Canada - Leachate well 138R | ecosystem: Engineered > Solid waste > Landfill > Unclassified | place: Canada... | reverse complement strand
TGGTCAGCATTAGTTTGGCCGCAGTGGCCCTGTTCCATTTTTACACGGCAATTTTTGGGATTTTCCAACCAAGAATTCAACGTGGCGTCCACTTGATGGTCCTCCTTCCGATGGCCTTTTTGCTCTACCCGGCCAGAAAGGAGAAGAGTCCCATGGACCGCCCCTCTCTCCTGGACTGGATCCTCGCCATCCTGGCGGTGATCCCTCCCATCTATCTGATGATCTTCAATAACCAACTGAATCTCCGGTATCAGACGATCGATCCGTTGACCACCATCCAGGTCGTGTTGGGAGTGATCAACATCATCCTCATCATCGAAGGGGTGAGGCGTGCAGTCGTTCCCGCCCTCGCAATTCTCATCGTGGCGTTCTTCGTCTACCTCTTCGCAGCTCCGTACTTGCCCGGAATCTTCTGGGCCAGAGCGATGCCGTTGCAGCGCATCGTCGAGATCAACTACCTGATCACCAACGAAGGTATCTACGGCTCCATCATCGGGGTGACAGCGACCTTCGTATCCATCTTCGTCATTTTCGGCGCCTTCCTGCAGAACACCCAGACGGGCGAGTACTTCACCAACCTCGCGGTCGCCGTTGCCGGTAAGTCTGTCGGCGGCCCTGCCAAGATCGCCGTCATCTCCAGTGGCCTCTTCGGCTCGATCAGTGGGGTGGCAGCGGCCAACGTCTACGCCACCGGCGTCTTCTCCATTCCGCTGATGAAGCGGATGGGCTACCGCAAGCAGTTCGCCGGAGCCGTCGAGGCGTCTGCCTCCACCGGCGGCCTCATCATGCCGCCGATCATGGGGGCCGGGGCGTTCGTCATGAGCGAGATCACCGGCATCGCCTACGTGCACATCATCAAGGCTGCGGTGCTCGGCGCGATCTTCTACTACCTCTCCATCCTCCTTCGGGTGCACTACATCGCCAGGAAGGAGGGCCTGAAGAGCATGCTGGATGAAGAGGTCATTCCCGTCAAGCAGATTCTGAAGGACTCCTACCTGTTGCTGCCACTGGTCGTGCTCGTCGTCTTCCTCGTGGTTGGGTTCTCCCCCTTCATCGGCGCCGTGTGGGGCATCGTCGCGACGTTCCTGCTGACGTTTGTGAAGAGAAAGACACGCATGGGGTTGAAGAAGCTCTTCGAGACCTTCGAGCTCTCCGGACAGAACCTCATCATGCTGGCCATGTCGTGTGCCGGGGCGGGAATGGTCATCTCGACGGTCACCTACACCGGCCTTGCGCTCGGCATCGCATCGAGCATCCAGTCGTGGTCCGGCGGCTTCCTCTTCCCCGCACTGCTTTTGGTGATGATCACCTCAATCTTGATGGGGATGGGCATGCCCTGTACCCCTGCCTATATCGTCGCCATCACCATCGGGGGACCGGCCCTCCAGGCGATGGGGGTCGATGTCTTGACCGCCCACCTCTTTGTCTTCTACTTCGCCATCCTTGCCGAGGTGACGCCGCCGGTTTCGATCGCCGCCTACTGTGGCGCAGCGATCGCCGGCAGCGACCCCCTCAAGACCGGCTGGGAGGCGTTGAGCCTTGCCTTGGTGGGCTTCGTGATCCCGTACATCTTCATCTACAACCCGGCCTTCCTGTTCAACGGCACCTTCCTCGAGGTCATCACCCTCTCGATTCTGGTCTTCTATGCCACGCTCTTGCTCTCCTCTGCAATGTCCGGCTACTGGAACAGGAGCCTTCAGATGTGGGAGCGGGTGCTCTTGGGCGTGGCCACCGCAGCCGGTGTCCTCATTGCGTGTAACAGGACGATCATGGGCAATATGATTCTACAGATCGCCCTGATCGCCTCCTTGGTAGTCGTTGCCCTCCTCTTCTTCAAAAAGAGTCGGACGAAGGCCGCGGCCACGGCGTAGGGTGTCTCTTTCCATCGGCGGCTGTCCCTTCCCTGTGGAAGAGAGGCCGCCTTGTGGTGGATAATTCAGTGAAGCGAGGTTTGTCCCATATGAAATCGTATCGAATTGCAGTAGTCGGGGCCCTAGGAGCTGTCGGAAGTCAAATGGTGAAGATGTTGGAGAAGTCTTCGATTCCTGTCGAATACTTCAAACCCCTCGATGTTGCACAGAACGTCGGCGAGTTGGTGGAGTTCCGGGGCTCGGCATGGGCCGTCCAGGAAGCGAAGGAGGGCAAGTTTGAGGACATCGACATCGCCCTCTTCAGCGCCGGGGCCGCAGCGAGCAAACACCTTGCCCCCATCGCCGTCGCCGAAGGGGCGGTGGTCGTCGACAACTCCAGCCAATGGCGTATGGACGAGGGGGTGCCCCTGGTCGTTCCTGAGGTGAACCCCGAAGCCCTGCGCACCCACAATGGCATCATCGCCAACCCCAACTGCTCGACCATTCAGATGGTTGTTGCGCTCAAGCCGCTGTTGGACACCTTCGGTATCACCCGGGTGGTGGTCTCCACCTACCAGGCGGTCAGCGGCAGCGGAGTGGCGGGCATCAGCGAGCTGAAGGAGCAGACAGCTGCGATCATGGCCAATGAAGAGGTGTCTGTTCGGGTATACCCCCACCAGATCGCCTTCAACGCCATCCCACAGATTGATGTCTTCTTGGAGAACGGCTATACCAAGGAGGAGTGGAAGATGGTCGATGAGACGCACAAGATCCTCGCTGTCGATATTCCCGTCAGCCCTACCGCGGTGCGTGTACCGGTATACCGGGGTCACAGCGAGTCCATCAACGTTGAATTCGAGCGCTCCTTCGAGCTTGAGGAGGTCTACCACGTCCTTGAGTCCACCCCCGGTATCGTCATCACCGATGATGTCGGCAAGAGCGAGTACCCGCTCGCCATCGATTGCGAGGGCAAGGGGGGTGTCTATGTAGGGCGTATCCGCCGTGATTTCAGCGTCAAGAGCGGCATCAACATGTGGGTGGTCAGCGACAACCTGCTCAAGGGGGCAGCACTGAACACCGTCCAGATTGCCGAGAAACTGGTCCAGATGGGCCTGGTCGGTTGAGGGAGCACACAATGGCCAAAGGCCTCGATGTGGTGATTGTTGGCGGGGGAATCATCGGCCTGGCGGGCGGATACTTCCTCTCGCGGAAGAAGAAGCGGGTGTTGGTCATCGACAAGGGTGGGTTCGCCGATGGGGCCAGCGGTGCCTGCGACGACATGATCCTCTTTCAATCCAAGAAACCGGGCATCAACCTCGAGCTGACCTTCGAGAGTCTTGAGCTCTACAAGCGCCTGATCGTCGACTTCGACGATGAGATGCAGTTCAAGAACCTCGGAGGGATGGTCCTCATCGAGAACGATGCTGAGCTTGCCATCATGGAACAGTTTGTCGCAGAGCAACGATCCTACGGCTTGGATGTCGAGGTGATCGGTCAGCAGGATGCACGCAAAAAGCAGCCATTTCTCAGCGACCACATCATCGCCTCCACCTACAGCATGATGGATAGCCAGATCGACCCCTTCCATGTGATGCGGGCGTTGGAGAAGCATGGCCTCAAGCTCGGTATGGGCATCCAGCGCCGCAACGGCGTGGTGGCCATCGAGCGCTTGGGCAATGGCAACTGGAGCGTTGTCTGCGAGGATGGGTCGACCCATGAGGCACCGGTGGTGGTCAATGCAGCCGGCGCCTGGGCTCCCTCCATCGCGCAGATGGTAGGCGCCACGGTCCCCATCGTCCCCAAGCGTGGACAGATCGTCCTCTCCGAACGCATCCCACCCATCGGAGAGACCAACCTCTGGAATGCCAAGTATCTGGTGACCAAGCTCCACAAAGGGACCGAGGTCCAAATGACTGATGAGGAGCGAGAGCTGGGTCTGTCGCTTGCCTTCACCCGGTCGGCGGGCAACACGTACCTGATGGGATCGACGCGGGAGTATGTCGGCTACGACAAGGGAACCACCATCGCCGGCATCAGGGGGATCATCGACATGACGCTCTCCTACTTGCCGAAGATGAAGGATGTGGGTATCGTGCGGGCGATGGCGGGCCTCAGGCCGGAGACCCCGGATGGCAAGATGATCCTCGGCGAACACAAGAACCTGGATGGCTTCTATACGGCAGCCGGCCACGAGGGCGATGGTATCGCGCTGGCCCCGGTCACCGCCAAGCTGCTCAGCGACCTGATCTGTGGCAACCCGATCGACCGCGACCTTGGCGAACTCTCACCAAACCGCTTTGGAGGCATGGCCCATGAGTGACGAGAACGAGAATAGAGATATGCTGATCTGCCGATGCGAGGAGGTGACCCTTGGTGAGATCCTCGATGCGATCGACGAAGGATTTGTCACCGTCAAGGATGTCAAGCGTGCCACCCGGGCGGGGATGGGACTCTGCCAGGGACGCTCCTGCTCGCGTACCATCGCCCGGATCATCAGCGAACGGACCGGAAAGAGCCTTGAAGAGGTCCTGCCCAAGAGCTATCGCTACCCGGTGCGCCCCGAGAAGATGGGGGCGGCACTCTCCAGGGAGGGTGAAGATGAATCGAATAACTGACCACCCGATCCTCGGCCCCCTTGAGGAGGCCGAGATGGTCGACATCATCGTCGATGGGCAGGTGATGCAGGCGCGCAAGGGGGAGATGATCGCCGCTGCCCTGATGGCCAACGGCAAGAATACCTTCCGCAAGACCGTCAAGCGCGAAGAGCCACGGGGTATCTACTGTGGCATCGGGCGGTGCACCGACTGTGTGATGACCGTCAACGGCATCCCCAATGTCCGCACCTGTGTGACCGAGGTGGAGGAGGGGATGGTCATCCAGACCCAGATAGGCAGCGGGGAGTGGCAATGAAGAGACTCAAACGCGACATCGTCGTCATTGGATCGGGACCTGCGGGCCTCTGTGCAGCCATCGAGGCTGCTCGCTCGGGGGCAGCAGTGCTCCTCGTCGATGAGAACGCCAAGATCGGTGGCCAGCTCTTCAAGCAGATCCATAAATTCTTCGGTTCGGCCGACCATCGCGCCGGGGTTCGAGGCATCGACATCGGTGAGCAACTGCTCAGGCAAGCCGAGGAGTTGGCAGTCGAGGTGTGGCTCAACTGCGAGGCGTGCGGAATCTTCGATGAGAAGACCGTCTGGATGGTTCGCGACAAGGAGCACTCAGTCGCCGTTGAGGCACAGCGCATCATCATCGCCACCGGAGCCGTGGAGAACTCGATCAACTTTCCGGGATGGACACTGCCAGGTGTCATGGGCGCCGGGGCAGCTCAGACGATGATCAACATCCATCGCGTCCTTCCCGGCCACCGGGTCCTGATGGTCGGCAGTGGCAACGTCGGTGTCATCGTCAGCTACCAGCTGCTTCAGGCAGGGGCAACGGTCGCAGCGATTGTCGAGGCGGCCCCAAACCTCGGTGGCTACGGGGTGCACACCGCCAAGGTGCGCCGGGCCGGCGTACCCTTCTACACCAGCCACACGGTCAAGGAGGCGAGGGGAAACGGCCATGTGGAGCGTGCGGTGCTCGTCAAGCTGGACTCTCAATGGAACCAGGTACCCGGCAGTGAGTTCGAGGTTGAGGTGGATACGATCTGCATCGCCACCGGTTTGACGCCTGCCGTGGAGCTCGCCTTCGGCTCGGGGTGTCGGCCGTTCAACAGCCCACCGCTCGGTGGGTTGGTGCCGGTGCACGACCGGATGATGAAGAGCAGCATCGACTCCATCTACATCGCCGGCGATGTCAGCGGGGTGGAGGAGGCGAGTACCGCGATGGAAGAGGGCCGGATAGCCGGCCTGAGTGCAGCCCATTCGCTGGGCACCATCACCGATCAGATGTTTGCCGAGCGCCTCGAGCAGCTACAACACAACGTGGATGCACTGCGTTCGGGAATGTTCGGCCAGAAGCGACGTGAGGCGAAGGACGCCATCGTCCGTTCATACGGGGTGGAGAGATGAGTGAAGTGCGCGAGAAAGAGAGCCGGTTGAAGGTCGATGGGGCGGTGAGCCTCATCGAGCTGCACGAGACGGTAGAGTACATCCTCCCCGATGAGCACTACGACCACCCGGTGGCGGTCATCGAGTGCATCGAGGGCATCCCATGCAACCCCTGCGAAACCGCCTGCCCGGTGGGGGCAATCGTGGTCGGTGACGACATCACGACGCTGCCGGTCATCGATCCTACGATCTGCACCGGCTGTGGCCTCTGTGTGGCCGCCTGCCCGGGTCTTGCCATCTACCTCAAGCAGCAACACCATAGTGATGGCCTCTCCTACATCGCCTTCCCCTACGAGTACCTGCCGTTGCCCGAGAAGGGGCAGGCAGTGACGATGGTGGACCGCAGGGGGCAACACGTATGCAGCGGGACGGTGGTGCGCGTCATCAAGACCAAGCGCTTTGATCGCACCGCCATCGTCCACGCGACCTACGACAGCGCCTTCTACGAGGATGTGGTGAACATGGTGCGCCTTTAGATGGCGAACTCCTCCTTGATGATGGCAACGGCTGAAGAGACATCGGTTGAGTAGATCGCATAGGCGATCTTGCTCTCGCTGGTGGTGACGGCAAAGATCGGGATGTGTGCCGTCGCCATCGTGCTGAAGACGCGGTAGGCCACGCCGCTTTGGAACTCCATGCCCGGTCCCTCCACCGTCAGCTTGGTGATGCCCTCGGTGATGTTCACCGAGACCTCGCCGTGGGCACTCTGGAAGGCGCGCACCACTTCGGTGGCCTTCAGGATGTCCCCTTCATTGATGGTGAAGGCGATGGCGATGTAGCCGTTGGCCGCCCCGGTATGGCTGATCATGTCGATGAAGACGTCGTTGTGGGCCAGCGAGCCGTAGAGCTCGGTGACCAGTGCCATGTCACGGGGGATGTGTTCCAGGCTGATGAGCACCTGTTCGCGCTGGGCGAGCAACGTGGTGACTGCGCTGCGCTCGGTGATCATGTCAGCCATCGAGTAGAGTCCGCTCTTCTTGTTGGCGATGTACCGTGCCCCGAAGAGCGCACCGGTGGCGAAGACCTGGCGGCTGGTGATCCGGTGATCGATGGTGATCGCTTCGTCCTTGCCGTAGAAGGAGATCTCATGCTCACCGACGATCGTGCCGCCACGCACCGAGTGGATGCCCAGCTCCCCCTCCTTTCGCTTCACATCGCTGCCGTGCCTCCCCCAGGTGTACTGGAGGTGCTCGACGCGCCCGTCATTGACCGATTCGGCGAGCATCAAGGCGGTGCCGCTGGGTGCATCCTTCTTCTCTTTGTGGTGCTTCTCGATGATCTCGACATCATACTGCTCTCCCAGGACCTTGCTCGCCTCCTTGACCAGCTGCTGCACAAGGTTGATGCCCAGGCTCATGTTGCCCGAGCGAAAGATCGCCAGTGATTGGGAGAGTTCATCGATCTGTGCCAGCTCTTGTGGCGAGTGACCCGTGGTGGCGATGACCAGCGCCAGGCCTCGCTTCTGTGCCTCAGGCATCCAGAGGGGGAGGGACTCGGGGGAGGAGAAGTCGATCATCACATCCGCTGTAACCGCACACGATGAGAGGGTGTCAAAGATGGGGTAGGGGCGCTCGCTGGGATGGATATCGATGCCGGCCACCACCTCGATGTCGGGTATCTGGGCAGCCATCTCGGTCAACGCAGCACCCATGCGGCCGCTGCATCCATGGATTATCACTCTCGTCATAGCACTCACCTTGTTAAAAAGATAACGCTATGTTACTCAATACACATAATTGAGTCAATTGTTACAGAGTGTTATTTTTACCAAGTAACGCAAGCAGGGGAGGCATTTCGCCTCCCCCGCCCTCGAATATCCAGCGCCATCACCGATAGGTGTTCAAAAGGATCTCCTTATTGTGCTCCCTCAGCGGGGCGAGCGGCAGACGGAAGACCTCCTTGAGGAGGCCGGCATCGGCCATGTAGGTCTTGATAGGCACGGGGTTGGTCTCGATGAACTCGTTGACGAAGAAGGGGTGGAGGTGGTTGTGCACCTCACGTGCCACCGCGTAATTGCCATCAAGTGCTTCATGCACGAGGCGGCTCATCTCGCTGACGAACATGTTGCTGGCAACCGAGATGATGCCATGTCCACCGAGGGCGATCATCGGCAAGGTGAGGGCATCATCGCCTGAGAGGACGGAGAAGTCCTCGGGCACTCGGGACATGAGGTCGATGATCTGCGTGATGGAACCGCACGCCTCCTTGACCGCGACGATCTGCGGGTGGCGGGCCAGGCGAAGCAAGAGGTCGACCGGGATGTTGACCGATGTGCGCCCGGGCACGTTGTAGATCACCATTGGAAGGCCTCCCTTCTCCGCGATCTCGGTGAAGTGTCGGTAGAGGCCCTCCTCGGAGGGTTTGTTGTAGTAGGGGGAGACTTGCAGCGTATGGTCGGCCCCGTTGTCCTTGGCACGAATGGTCGCCTCGATGGCGTGAGCCGTCGAATTGGAGCCGCTTCCTGCGATCACGGGGAGCTCGCCGCCGGCCAGGTCGGCGGTGATCCGGATGAGGCGGTCCTTCTCATCATCGCTGAGCGTCGGACTCTCTCCGGTGGTCCCGATGGGGACGAGGCCATCGATGCCCAAATCGATCTGGCGTTCTACCAACGCCTTGAATGCTTCATAGTCTACACTGCCGTCCATGTTGAACGGAGTGACCAGAGCGGTATATACACCTTGTAACATGGTGATACTCCTTGCATTTTTAATAAACACTACTCATACTGTGAGTGGTAGTAGTGTAGACTGAGCGGTACCCGCCGTCAAGAGACGCGATGGGTGTAGAGAACCTATTTTATGGAGGATGTGTGTGGATATAGCCAAGGACAAGTGGAAGCGCCCGATCCTGGAGATCATCAGTGCAACGGAAGAGCCGGTGGGCTCTTGGTTCATCGTCAGCGAGTTCAAAAAGAAGGGCATTGATGTCAGCAGCGCCACCATCGGACGCGAGCTCAATGAGCTGGAGACCCTTGGCTACGTCGAACGCATCGGCTTCAAGGGACGGATCATCACGGTGTTGGGGAGGCGGATCATCGAGGAGGCGCGGACCACCGAGACGTTGGACTACTACCGCAACAGCCTGGATTCCCTCATCAACAGCGATGTGATGGAGAACTTCCTCATGGTCCTGGAGGCGCGCCTCACCATCGAGCGGCAGACCGCCCGCCTCGCTGCCGAGCGGATCACCGACGAAGGGATGGCCGAGCTCATCGAGCGCTACGAGCGGCAGAAGGACCATGAGCGGGACAACCTCTCCATCGCCAAGGACGACATTGCCTTCCACGGCTGCATCGCCCGGCACTCGGGCAACAAGGCCCTCTACTCCCTCTACATGATGCTCTCGGCGATGGGTCAGCAATCGGAGCTCTTCGAGCAGCTGCGTCACCGGGTGGGGGACAACTACACCCCCTACCACTCGCGGGTGATGGATGCCATCAAGGCTCGCGACCCCGAACGGGCAGAGGAAGCGATGAGCGACCACATCACCAAGCTGATGCTCGACGTAAACCAGTATTGGAACGAGTACATCGAACTGAAGAACAACGGGAAGCAGGAGCAGTGACCATGAAGATTGCCATTGTCGGATACGGAACCATGGGGCACGCGCTCCTCCCCTACGCAGAAGGGAAGGGACACACCGTCACCGCAATCATCGATCCCCATTCAGCAGAGAGGCGGGTGACCCACAAAGGGCTCGACGCATCGGCCCTCGAGGGGTGCGATGTCGCCATCGAATTCAGCGCCGCCCAAGGCATCGAGGAGCGCATTGCCCTCTACGCACAGACCAGGACACCAGCCGTGGTGGCTACCACCGGCTGGTACGACCGCCTCCCTGAACTGAAGGCAACCTACGCCGATGCTCCGATCATCTGGTCGGGCAACTACGCCATCGGGGTGCAACTCTTCTACCTCATTGTGCGTCGGGCAGCCGAGCTCTTCAACCGCTTCGACGACTACGATGTGCTGGTCAACGAGTGGTTCCACGCCAAGAAGGCGGACAGCCCGAGCGGTACGGCGTCCACCCTCGCCTCGATCCTCATTGAGGAGCTTGACGGCAAGACCACACCACAGAGCGCACGCCTTGACCGCAGGCGCTCTGCCGAGGAGATTCACGTCAGCTCGGTGCGCGGCGGATATACTGCAGGCGAGCATACCGTCACCTTCGACAGCCCTGCCGATACCATCACGCTGCGCCACGCATCGCGCTCTCGGGAGGGGCATCTTGCCGGGGCATTGCAGGCGGCGCAGTGGTTGAAGGAGGGGCACACCGGTTTTTGCTCATTCGAGGAGGTGCTTGCAGACCTTTTTGCCTCCTCCCAGCGGGGGTAAGCACACTCACCGATCCCCGAGATAATCACTCACTTCGTTGCTGTCAGCGATAATTGTGACCATTTCTTCGCTCCATGGCCACATGGAACAGTATTTTCATTGACTTTTGGTCAGTTTGGAATAGAGTGGAAGGGAGGGGTGTGCCCACAGCCCCTACGCAATCAATCATGAGCTATAAAAAAAAGGAGAAAGAAATGGCTGAAGGAAAGAAAGCCCCTGTCAAAAAGGGTTGGCTCGGATGGTACTTCAATTTTAACTTGTTGTACCGTATTCTTATCGGACTTGTCCTCGGTGCACTATTGGGTATCATCTTCCAGGAGAAAATTCTGTGGATCGCACCACTGGGAGATCTCTTCGTCAGGCTCTTGAAGATGATCATGATGCCGATCATCCTCTCCACGTTGATCGTCGGTGCCTCCTCGATTTCCCCGGCGACATTGGGTAAGGCTGGGATCAGGATCGTTGTCTTCTACCTGGTGACCAGTGCACTTGCGGTCATCATCGGCCTCTTGATGGGTTCGATCTTCCGCCCGAGTGCAGCGATGGAGACGCTTGCCATCGCCGACGCAGCGGGTAAGGCTGCTGCGACTCAGAAGGTCAGTGCAGTCCTCTTGGCGATCATCCCCACCAGCTTCGCCCAGGCAGTCGTCAACGAGACGATTCTGCCGGTGATCTTCTTCTCGATTGTCTTCGGTGTCGGTCTCTCGTATCTGAGGATCAGCAGCGACGAGCGGTTGAAGAAGGCTGGCGAGACGCTCTTTGAGTTCTGCGATGCGACAGCCGAGGTCATGATGCGCATGGTCACCGGTATCATGCAGTACGCCCCCATCGGGGTATTGGCTCTCGTAGCCGACGTCTTCGCCAAACAGGGCGCGAAGGTCGCCGGTGCGCTGGGCATGGTCACCTTGGCCTGCTTTATCGGGTATGCGCTGCACGTCGTACTGGTCTATGGCGGCATGCTCAAACTCTTCAAGCTGAAGATCAAAACCTTCTTCCGCGAAGCGAAGGACCCCTTCATCACCGCCTTTGTCACCCGCTCCTCCAACGGCACGCTGCCGGTCACGATGGAGGCCGCCGAAGGCCTGGGCATCCCCCGGGACATCTACGCCTTCTCGCTGCCGCTCGGTGCAACCATCAACATGGATGGAACGGCCATCTACCAGGGTGTGTGTGCGATCTTCATCGCCTTGACGGTCACCGGACACAACTTTACCATTGGTCAGATGCTGCTCATCATCGTCACTGCGACGCTGGCATCGATTGGAACGGCCGGGGTTCCCGGAGCCGGGGCGATCATGCTCTTGATGGTCCTCGAGTCGGTCGGACTTCCCGTTGTTGCGGGAACCGCAGTAGCCGGCGCCTATGCGATGATCCTTGGCATCGACGCGATCCTCGACATGGGTCGGACCGCCCTCAACGTCACGGGAGACCTCACCTGTACTGCTGTGGTCAGCAAGCAGATGGGCTATCTGGACGTGAAGAAATGGGAGTGAGAAAGATCATCGCTGATCTGATCGGGAGGCCTTCGGGCCTCCTTTTTTACCGGGCGATCGGTTGTTCCATCGCCCAGTCGAAGAGTTCGAGGACCCGACGCGAGACGTTGCGAAAGAGGAAGTGGCCCTGCTCACTCTCAAACTCGATCGAGCTGGTGAACCATCGCTTCTCGAATGAGTGGGAAGTGACCTCGCTGCGGGGGATGACGGTTACTTCACCCCCACCGATGAGGCGACGGGCGACAATGATGATGCGGTAGCCGGTGACCACCACCAGGCGCCGCAATCCGTCGTTGATGCCGGTAGCAAAGCAGTTGATCGTCTCGTAGGGGTAGACGATTGAGGCAAGCGCCTTGATCTCCGGGCGAAACCCATAGAGGTCGTAGACGTAGAGTTCCTGCATTCGTCGCCGGATATCCTGTCTTGTGGTGGTCTGCATATGCTCATCGTACCATACCATCCGAATTCTCTGTACTGTTTTCTTTGCGGGTGTATACTGGACAGAACGGGAGGTGCAAGATGGGAAGGGCAATCGGCGTCATCGGTGGAGTAGGGCCCTATGCAGGCATCGATTTGGTCAAGAAGGTCTTCGACAACACCATCGCCTCTCGTGACCAGGAGCACATCGATCTCTATCTGACCTCGACACCGGCGATCATCGGCGATCGCACCGCCTACTTGCTCAATGGCGGAGAGAACCCGGCAGCCGGGCTCGTTGCCTGCCTTGACAAGCTGGCGCTCATCGGCAGCGATGTCATCGTCATCCCCTGCAATACCGCCCACGCCCCACAAATCTACGATGAGGTGGCCAGGGTGGCAAAGAAGAAGTGGCCGAAGGTCCTGTTGCTCAATATGATCGCCGAGACGATTACATCCATCAAGCAGCGTTTTCCAAAGGGTGCAAGAATCGGCCTGTTGGCCACCCTCGGTACCCACACCGTCGGTGTCTACCGCACCCACTTCGAAGGCGAGCGTTCCTACACCCTGATCGAGCCCGACCAACGGGGTAGGGAGGCGGTCCACCAGGCCATCTACGACCAGCAGTACGGTATCAAGGCGGTCGCCCCGCCCACCGCGCTCTCGAAGGCGGTGGTCAAGGCCCAGGCGAAGCTGCTCATCGAAGAGGGGGCCGAGGCGATCATCCTCGGCTGTACCGAGCTACCCTTGGTCCTTCACGACGGTGAGCTGGCCGTCCCGCTCTTCGACCCCACCGCAATCGTAGCACGGGCAGCCATCCGGGCCGTCTCGCCGCAGCAGCTACGGACCGCGCCCCCGCTTTGACCATCGTTGCCCTTCACCTGCTTCTCTTCTCCTCAGGTAGCGTGGATCGGTGACAGCCTCCTCACTGCCTCCTGTCCCCAGCCTCGACGAAGGGGGGCTTCTGGTGCAAGAGAGCGGGAATTCCAGCCGTGTGGCAGATTACCGTTTTATGAAGTGGTCTGGGCGTGAGCAAGACACCACGAGGGTACAAACGGAGAGATTGGGGTGCAGGGCTCTGAATTCAAGGCGATGATGACGCTCACCCTGGAGAAACAAAGCGAGAGGGACCGAGCGGTCCCTCTCGTGCAGAGTCGATTCAATCAGGCATGCAGGCGATGCACTCAAGCTCGAGCAGCACCCCTTCACCCATGTCTGATACCGCCACGCAGGAGCGGGCCGGCGCGTCACTGTGGAAGTATTCACGGTAGACTTCGTTGAAGACATCCCGATCCTTGAGATCCAGGACAAAGGCCAACACCTTGACCGAATTCTCGATCGTCGTGCCTGCATCCTCGAGCAGCTGCTTCAAACTCTCCATGCAGTTTCGTGCCTGTCCCCGGATATCAGGAGCAAGATTTCCATTGGCATCCGTACCAATGATTCCCCTCGTGAAGACCAGGTCGCCGACCCGGATAGCCGGGGAGAAGAGCGACCCCTTCTCGGCATTGATGATGATTCGTTTGGCCATGCCTCCCTCCTCCTACAACAGGACCTTGATGCACGCCTTGCGTACAGGAACGCCGACAAGCGCCCGCTTCTGTGGCATATGGGCATCCTGGGGGAACACGATGGCGATATCATCCTGCTGAAGCAGTACGTACTGGCACTCCTTCTCGTAGAACGACGCATCGGGGACGGGGTCGTAGGGGATGGTTTCTGTGCACCGGGAGATATGGTCGTACCCTAGATACTCGAACCCCTCGGCTACGTAGTGGACATCGGCATAGAGCTTGTGGGTCTCCAACCCGCAGTTGTCAATGGTCTTTGACGTATACTCCTGTACCAGGATGAAGACGTTGTCACCATCGATATCGTGGCGCCCGAGCTCCATCTTCCGGATATCATTGGCCTTGAGAAATTCGAACGCCTGCTTGAAGCGCTCCCCGAACACATAATACATCTCACAATTGGAAATATGATCAACTACCATAATCCCACCTCCCAAATAGTACACCATACGCTGTATGGGTGTTGGCTCCATAGTAGGGGGAGCGTATGCGGTTGTCAATGATGGTCCGATCGCTGCCTGCGGGCTTCACCGGCAAAACGAGCATCTCAGCGGCGGTGCTGCCCACGGCCATGGCCGGGGGATCGGGGATCCAAATCCCCCGGCCATCGGCTACCAGGCGCAATACCCACCATCGATGAGGAGGTCGGTTCCCGTCATGTAGTCGCTTGAGGGTGAGGCGAGGTAGACGACCGCTCCTTTCAGGTCCTCGGTGAGGGCCATCCGATTCATCGGTATGCGCTCCAACCAGCGAGGAAGCATGGTCTTGCCTTCGGGGGTTTCCAGCAGCTTGTCCACCAGCTCTGTCTGTGTATAACCCGGGCTGATGCTGTTTACCCTGATACCGAGGGGAGCCCATTCAGCGCCAAGGCTTCGCGTCAGGTGGAGAACCCCGGCTTTGGATGCGTTGTAGGCACACTGGTTTTGTGGGGTATTGGAGATGTGGGCGGACATCGAAGCCGTATTGATGATCTTACCATACCCCTGTTCGCCCATGACTCGGGCCTCGCTCTGCATGCAGAGGAAGACGGCATCGAGATTCAACGACATGATCTTTCGCCAATCCTCAAAGCTCATCGACAGGCCATCACGCCACATTCCCATGCCTGCATTGTTGACTGCGATGGTGAGCGTCCCCCACGCCTTGGTGACGGTGCTGACCATCGCTTTCACGTCATCTTCGTTGGTGACGTCCGTTTTGATGGCCATCGATTCAATGCCTGCTGTGGCCAATTCATGGGCTGTCTCTTCGGCCATTGTCCCATTGATATCCACAACAGCCACCTTCGCGCCCGCTTGGCCGAGGGCTTCGCAGAACGCCTTCCCGATGCCTTGCGCTCCACCGGTGACCAATGCGGTCCTGCCTTCCAAACTGAACCTGTTCATTGCGCTCCTCCTCATCAGATCCCTCCTGATAGTTTAATATTGATGCCGGTGCTGTAACTCGACTCATCGCTGAGCAGGTATGCTACCGTCGGCGGTATCTCCTCGATGGCCCCATACCGGCGCATCGGCACTTCGCCGACCATCTGCCGGGCAACCACCTCACGGTCGCGGTCGTAGTATTGGGAGTCTGCAGCCGCTTGCAGGTCGACCTGTCGGTCCCACATGAAGCCTGGTCCCATGAACCCCGGCGATATTGCATTGACACGTACCCCATAGGGGGCAAGATCCTTGGCAGCGGTCCAGGTCAAGCCGATGATGGCGGCTTTTGAGGCTCCGTAGGCGGCCATGTTCACCGGTCCTGCCACCCCTGCCATGCTTGCGGTATTCACGATTGCCCCGCCACCGTGCTCGACCATATGGGCCGAGACCGCCCTCAAGACATGGAACGCGCCGATGAGGTTGACCTGGATCACGGTGGCGAAATCCTCAACGGGGTAGGTGTGAACCTTGGCAAACTCCCCTTGGATCCCGGCATTGTTGAACAACAGGTCAATTCGACCGAGGTCTTTGACCGCCGAGGTGACCATCTCGGTGACTGCCAAATAATCGGTGACATCGCACCGGTATGTGTATACCGGCCCACCGAAGTGAGCGACCGCCTCTCTTGCCTCATCGAGGCGTTGGATGTCCACCAACGCGACGCGAGCCCCCTCTTGTGCCAGATACTTTGCCGTTGCGAGGCCGATGTCACCGCCTCCTCCTGTGATGATGACGCTCTTTCCTTCGAACCTTCTCTTGTCCATGACGTTCCCCTTCTTATCTCATAATCTCAGGTCCACGGGTTGATGAGGACCTTGAGCACCCCTTCACTGCCGGTCTCCAGCAACGCGACGCCCCGTTCGAACTCCCCGAGCGGCAGCACGTGTGAGACCAAGCGTTCGACGTCGATCCGTTTGGATTGCAACAACCGTACCGCTTGGATCGAGTTGCGGACACTGGTATAGCTGGAGAGCATGGTGACGCCCTTCTCGAAGATTGTGAAGGCGTCGAGGCTCAGCACAGCATCCCGTTTCGGCACACCGAAGAGGAGGATCGTACCCCCTTTTCTGACGAACCGCAGGGTCTGCTCCATCAGCTGTGTTGAGCCGGTGGCATCGATGACGACGTCATAATGGTCAGGCTGCAACGGTTCGAGGCTGCGATGGATGGCTGCCGCGCCGTGGTGGCGGGCAAGCTCCAAGCGTTTCTCATTCAAGTCGATCTGGGTTATATGGCTCGCCCCCTGGAGCAAGGCGGCCTGGAGGAGCAGGATCCCGATGGGGCCGGCCCCGAGGATGAGGATTCTGTCGGAGCACCGGATGTGGGTGCGCTCGATGCCGTGGAGCACGCAGGAGAGGGGCTCTACAAACGAACCTGCCTGGAAGGAGAGGCCTTCGATGGAGAAGACCGCCTTCTCGGGTGCAGTGGCATACTGAGCCATCCCTCCCGGGAGCGTGACGCCGATGCCGTTCCAATTGTCACAGAAGTTCTGTCGGTTTCCCAAACATGGATCGCAGTTGTCACAACTGATGTTCGGTTCAATGGCTACGTGGTCGCCAACGGAGAATCGGGTAACCGCACTTCCGATCTCCTCTACGATGCCAGCGAACTCATGGCCCGGTACGATCGGATAGCCGCCGAGGTATTCCCCCCGGTAGATGTGGATGTCGGTGCCGCAGATGCCGGAGGCCATGACCTTGATCCGTACCTCATGCGCCGAGAGCGGCGTCTGGGAAATTTGTTTGATCTTGGCTTGTCCTGGTTTTTCGATGAAGAGTGCATTGTACTCCATGAGAGTGCTCCTTATTGGTTTCATTGGGTGGTATAGAGGTGTCGCACCGCGGGGTAGAGGTCCCGGTAGAGTGCGTACGATGTGTGATAGCGACCTGACCGCATGCGGTCGTGCATCACCTGCTGCCATGGTGCTTGCATCGCCTCGATGGCGTGGGAGAGCGACGGGTAGGCCTTGATGCAGACTGCGGCGGCCAGGGCCGCACCGAAGCCGGTCGCCTCACCGGGGTAGGGGTGGAGCAACAGGTCCCGGGCAAAGACGTCACTGAGCAGCTGCTGCCACACTTCGTCCTTGGTTGCACCTCCGAGGAGGGTGAGTGTCTCCAACGGGATGGAGAGCGCCTCATAGACTTGAAGCGACTGGCAGAGGGCAAAGGAGACCCCTTCATAGACTGCCCGCAGCATTGCCTGTCGGGTGGTGGAGAGGGAGAGACCGAAAAAGAGGCCCCGTGCCAATGCATCCCAATGGGGTGTTCGCTCTCCCATCAGGTAGGGGACGAAGAGCACCCCATCCGAACACGTGCCGACCGTAGGATCTTGGCCGCTGAACAACATCTCGCGCGCCCATGCGACGGCGCTCGCCGCACTCTGTACGGTGGCGCAGAGGTTGTAGAGCTCCCCCTCCAGATCCAAAAAATGTTGCAAGCGCATCAGCGGGTCGGTGACCATCGATGGACTCAGCGTCGATATCCATGCACTGGAGCCAAGACAGAGGTATCCCTGGCTCCTCTCTTCGACCAAGGCACCGCGGGTGGCGCACGCAGCATCCCCGCCACCGGTCGATACCGGTATTCCTGCCTTCAGGCCCAGCACTTGGGCAGCGGCTCTGGAGAGCACGCCCCCTGATTCGACCGATGACTGGACAGCCGGCAGCATGGATACGGGAATGTGTGCCGATTCTACAATCTCTGTATCCCAGCTGCGCCGCTGTTGGTTGAATGCCCCGGTCAGTGACGCATCGGAGTAATCGGTGAGGCCAAGGGTCCCGGTCAGTTTGAAGCGCAGGTAGTCCTTGGCATTGAGCAGCCAGGCACTTCTCCCGAAGGCGGAGGGCTCCTCCTTTTTGATCCACGCCGCCTTGGGCAGTGATAAATGCTCGTCCATGCGATTGCCGGTACGTTGGTAGATGGACTCTTGGCCCCAGATCTCCACGATGGCGTCGCACTGGACGGTGGAACGGGAGTCGGCGTGGATGAGGCAGTCGTACGTAGGGTTCCCATCGCCATCGACGAGCAGTGCCCCGTTCATATGCCCTGCCAGGCCGATCGCCCCGATGGCTGTGGTATCAAGGTCAGGGGTGGCAAGAAGCGTTTTTGCAGCCTCCACCGATGCGTGCCAGAAGTCGTTGGGATCCTGCTGGGCCCACCCTGGTCGTGGGTATGAGGTGTGGTACGCCTGGGAGGAGGAGGCGATGAGGCGGCCATCGACGCCAAAGATCGTGGCCTTCACGCTGGAAGTGCCGACATCGAAGACCAGGATCGTCTCCCTCATCCTTTGACAGCTCCCAGGGTGAGGCCCTTGACCAGTGCCTTTTGCGTCATCCATCCCAGCACGATGGCGGGGAGCACGGCGATGGTGGAGGATGCGGACAATTGTGCGACGAACATCCCTTGCTGTTCCCGGAACCGTGACATGTAGACCGGTAAGGTCGCCGTAGGATTGCCGGTCAGGTTGAAGCCGAGGAAGAACTCGTTCCAGATGAAGACTGCGACCAACAACGCCGCGCTGATGATGCCGGTCCTGACGATCGGCAGCGCGATGCGCGTCAGCTGCTGCAGGCGGGTACACCCATCGATCTCAGCTGCGTCGAAGATTTCGGCGGGGAGGTCGGAGAAGAAGGAGTGGACCATCCAGACAACGATTGGAGTGTGGAAGCCGACGTACGCCATCAAGAGACCGTAGGGGGTATTGATGAGATTGAACTTCTGGTACCAGGTGAACAATGGGATCAGGACAGCGACGGGAGGCAGCAAGATCGTGGTGATGAACCACAAGAAGTACTTGTTGTTGGACTCCGGTTTCTTCAGGGTTCCGAAGACCAGGACAAACGATGCAGGGACCCCCAACACGAGGCTGACGGTGGTTCCGATGATGACTTGAAAGAGTGAGTTGCGCAGGTACTGGTACATGGTCGGATCGCTGAGCACCTTTTTGAAGGTCTCCAGCGTTGGTGTGAAGAAGATTTTGGGAAGGACTGCCTGCTGCTCGGTCTTGAAGCCCGAGAGGAACATGTAGAGGATGGGGAAGAAGTAGAAGATCGCAATCCCATAGATCAGCAACGAGAGGAGGAGCTTCTTCGTGAAGTGTCGAATCCGTGCTCGTCTGACTACTTGTTCGATGGTTCGATTTTCCATGGTATGCCTCCTCCTCAGCTGTACATTTCGCTGCGTTTGACAATCGAGCGATAGAGCAAGTTGACCAACAGCAGGGTCAACGCAACGGTGATCACCGCCAACGCCCCGGCTCGTCCGACATTATTGGCGCTGAAGACCTGCATGTAGACGGCGTAGGGCAACGTGTACGATCGGGTGCCGGGCCCGCCTGCGGTCGTCACCAGGATGAGACCGAACTCTTTGATGAGGAAGACCAGACCGAGCATGATTGCAATGCGCATGTGGTTCATGATCAGCGGCAGCTTGATCCTGACGACACCCTGGATCCAGTTGACCCCGTCGATCTGCATGCTGTCGATGAGATCCTGGGGGATGCCCTGCAAGCCGGCCAACAGGACGAGGATGAAGAAGGGCATCCACTGCCATACAAACAGCACGATGATCACTCCCAGCGGGTGGTAGCTGACCAAGTCGACCGGTTGGAAGCCGAAGAGCTTGGAGAGCACCCCATACCAGCCGAAGGTGGTGTTGAAGATTGTTGTCTTCCAGATGACCCCGCTGGCTGTGGACATGACAAAGAACGGGCCGAGCATGAGCGTGCGGGCTATGTTGATGCCGATGACGTCATTGTCCAGCAACAACGCGAGTGCAAACCCGAGCGCTGAACAGAGCAGCAGCGTGCTGCCGGTGATGAACACCGTCTGCCAGAGAATTCCATAGAACTCGGGCAGATGGCGCCAGTCCTCAATTTTCAAGAAGTAGAGATAGTTTTGCAGTCCATTGAATTGCCTCGCCAGGTCCGGTCGGGAGAGGTTCCACCTCAGTGTGGAAAAGATGATGGTCAAGAGAAAGGGGACCTGCGTCATGATTGCTACCACGAACACTGCGGGCAAGAGAAACTTGTAATCGGTTTTTCGTTTATTCATACTCTTTACCAAGTGCATGCACTGTGGAGACCGCGACCAATGGAGCGTCCGGAGCCGGCTGGCTCCGGACATCCAATGGTACTTCCTCAAGAGCCTTATCTCTTGCGGTAGTCACCGTCGATGGCGACCTTGTCATAGACCTCCTGGGTCCTTCTCAAGGCCTCGTCAAGGGAGATCTTGTCGACCACATAGTCGGCAAGGTACTCCGTCATCTTGGTGCCCGCATCGGCGAACTCAGGAATCGCGATGTACTGCAGTCCAACGTAGGGGACCGGCTCCAGGGTCGGATTGGTGAAGTCCATTCCCTCGAGTGTCTTCAGCGTCATCGCCGAATACGGGGTCATTGCGTAGACTGGCAGTGCGTACGTCGAAGATCGAGATGCCGGTGGCGTGCTCGCTCCGCTGGGATCGAGCTCAACGGTCTTCTTGATGAAGTCCTTGCTGGTCGCCCACAGCATGAAGTCGAAGGCCGCCTGCTTCTTCGCAGCAGTGCTCTTGGGGTTGATGCCCATCGACCAGTTCCACAGCCATGCAGTGTTCTTCTTCAAGGCTTGGTGGGGGGCCATGGCGTAGCCAATCTTCCCCTTGACGGCTGAGTCATCAGCTTCGAGCGGTGGTGCGAGGCTTGTTGCATCGTAGTAGATGCCACAATTGCCGGACGCCATCAGCGCGATACACTCGTTGTACGTGTAGCTGAGGATGTCGGGCTGCCCTGCTTCGCGCAGGATCTTCTTGTACATCGACCATGCGCCCCTCTGCTGCGGGGTCTCGACGGTGGCGTTCCAGTTCATATCGTAGAACCGTCCACCGAAGGCGTTGACCATCGTTACAAATGGTGCACCGCTCATTCCCCAACCCGGCGCTCCACGCATCGTCATGCCGACGATTCCCCGTGCTGGATCGTGGATCTTCTTGGCAAGCTCGTAGATCTCATCCCAGCTGGGCTCCTCGGGCATGGTCAAGCCCTTGGCAGCGAAGAGTTCCTTGTTGTACATGATGAAGGAGCTCTCACCGTAGAAGGGCAGGCCGTAGGCGACACCGTCGAGGGAGAGCGAATCCGCCATCCCCTTGATGAGGTCGTCACGGTCGTACCACGCTCTTCTCTCCGGGGTGAGCTTTGCAAAGTACGGTTCAAGGTTCTCAAGCCAGCCGTTTCGTGCCCAGGTCTGCGCCTCATAGGGACCGATGTAGAAGATATCGTACGTCGTTCCCCCTGAGGATGCCTCGGTCGTCAGCCGTTGACGCAAATCGTTCTCCGGCAATACCGAGACGTTGACCGCTACTCCATCAGCACGGTAGTCACTCTGGATGAGCTTGGCCAATGCCTGCGAAATCGGGTTGTTGGCCAACGCGATGTTGACGGTGACCACTCCCGCCGCCTCTTTTGTACCGGCGGCAAAGAGCGAGACACTACCGACAAGCAACGCCACGATCAGGACCAACACAATGGTGTTCCTATTCATAAGGTTCCTCCTATTTTTACCAGTCCCATGGACTGGGGTTTCCTCACTTCAATCAGCATGAGCGACGCAACACCAACTTGGTCGGGACCCGGATTAACTGGTGGGGGTTTTCGATGTTTCGTTGGGTTGCAAGGATCCGTTCACAGACGAGCTTGCCCGCGATCCGTCCCATCTCCTCAGGGTGCTGTGCGACGGCCGAAAGACTCGGTGTCGTCATCGACAACCAAAACGAATCGTCGAAGGTGATGAAGGCGATGTGTTCAGGGACCTTGATGCCTGCCTCCATCAAGTAGTTGAACGCTCCGACGGTGGCAAGGTTGTTGCCGGTGAAGATTGCAGTGATCGGATAGTTCTTCACCAGTTCGCGCGTATGATTGTAGATGGTGCCATGCAAGAGGTTGCGTTGGGAGACCGACATGTTGTCGCCATACCGGATGTAGTTCTCGTTGATCGGGATGCCCGCCTCCCTCAGGGCTTTGCGATACCCTTCGCCGCGCTCCTCCATCGTCGAGTCCCGCCTCGAGCCGATGAATGCGATCTCCCGGTGCCCCCGTTCGATGAGGCTCTTTACCGCTTGGTAGCCCCCCTCGACATTCTCCGATAGCACAACATCGCTCTCATACCCGGAGGTCTTTCGGTCGACGTACACGACCGGGACGTTGTGGTTGCGCAACATGAGCTTCAGGTAGGTGAAATCTTCGGTGGTCGGTGCGATGACCAGACCGTCGATGGAGCTGCCCAACAGGTTGCGTACGTTGTCCATCTCGATTTGTTTGTCTTCCTTGGAGTCGATGAGGATGGGGCGGTACCCGTATTGGTTCAAACACTGCTCCAGACCCAGGGCGATGTCTTGGAAGAAGCTGTTGGAGAGGTCACAGACCACAAAACCGATGAGCTTGGACTCTCCCTTGCGAAAGTTCCTGGCCAGCGGGTTGATCTGGTACTGGAGTTTGTCCACGGCATCCATGACCTTGCGTGCAGTTTCCGGGCGCACACGTTTGGTTCCGTTCAAAACGTATGATACGGTGGCGGTGGAGACCCCTGCGAGCTGTGCAACTTCAACGATTGATGGTTTCATTCTCAGTTCCTGGTTCGATAGGCCGTGGTCATTCCCTATTGAAAGCATAGGGGACGTGAGGTGATAAGTCAACGAATATTTTGGTTAAATATTTAACCAAAATAGGTTATTTGAAGCATATACACAAAAGTTTATCGATTCTTAATAAGGAGTTATTGAATATAGGGCTTATGAATATATTTAGTTAAACGTTTAACTTGACATATTTGGTCATCCACAATCGCAACGACGCTTCTTCCCGGTTTCCCCCGGTGGTGTCAAAGAGGACAATCGGCAACACACCATGCACTGCTGTCTCTTCGATGGCCCATCCTCACCGGTCGCACATGAGGGAAACCACTTTTGGCGTGTTGCTTTTGACGGGGGGGAGGGGTGCCGGCGGGGTCTCCCTTCATGGACACCACTGACTTTGGGGGGAGCTGGGCACACGTGGCGGTCGCATGTGCATGGCTTGGCCTTCCCACCACTTCATACAAGGAATGGCAGGTCGCCTTCAATTTCTCCAAATCCAGGCCATCGAATGCCACGGGGCGTCGATAATACGTTCTATCGATAGTGGTATCACTTCTCACAGCTGTGCTATACTCGGCAATATCATGAAACGAGCGTATGGGACAATCATTTTGCTGAGTGCGATGCTGCTGGTATGTGCGCTCTTCTCCTGCTCCTCTGCCAAGGTGATCGAGGAGCGCCGGATCTCCCACCCCCGCACACCGACTGCGTGGCTCGATGTGCAGGGCATCCCTTCCTATGACTCCTCCGATCCACTGCTCTACCATACTGGGGTATCGTGGAACCAGCGCTCGCTTCAACTCATCGAGGAGGCCGAAGAGTACATCATCATCTCGATCTTCCTCGGAAACCTCTACGAGGTCTCCACCGAGGTCTGGGATGCCTTGATCGCCAAGATGCACCAAGGGGTACGCGTCTACTGCCTCGTCGACTCCTCCTCGTACTTTCAGACGATTCCCCAGTCGCCAATCGTCATCCCGGCGGCCTTCAACTACCTGCGCGATGCCGGCATCGATGTAGTGGAGTACAACCCCTTCTCCCTCAACCAGCTGGCCTTCATCCCCACGCTCCTGGACCGCGACCACCGCAAGTACTGGATCATCGATGGCGAGCACATCGTCCTGGGGGGCATCAATGTCAACTACGCATCATTGGCCTTTCCCCCCGAGACCGGCAACATCGACACGATGGTCGAGTTCGCCTCCCCCGGTGCCATCACCCAGATGATCGACTCCTTCGTCGCCACCTGGAACCGCTACAGTCCCACTCGCCTCGATGCCCGCTCCTTTGGGGTGCCCCCCCTCGGCGAGGCGGCCACCACCGTGTGGATGATTGACCACCAGTGGCCCTCCAGGTCCGAAACGACGACCCTCTTCGATGCCATCACACTGACAAGCCAAGAGGAGCTGTGGATGGTGCAGGGCTACACCTACCTCACCGCCGCGCTGAAGGAGCGCATCGCGAACGCGGTGCGGCGGGGGGTGAAGGTCAATGTGATGCTCTCGGAGAACGCTGGTAAGAACAACTACCAGAACGCCGCCTACTACTCGGCCCTCGACCTCATCGATGCCGGGGCGACGGTCTATATGTACGATGATCCGGACAAGGCGTTCCTCCACCTCAAGCTGATCGTCGCCGATCACAAGTACACCGTCTTCGGCAGTCCCAACTACAACCTCCGGTCCCAGACGCTCAGCCGGGAGCTCGCCGCCATCTTTGCCGAGGAGGCGGTGGCTGCCAAGGCCAAAGCCCACATCGATGATCTCCTTCTCCACTGTCGGGTGGTGAGCCGCGAGGAGGCGCAGCGTTGGCGTACCGTCACAAACTATCTCTACCATCTCTTGATGCAGGTCTACGGGTGATACCATGACAACGACGTACAAGCGCCTGACCACACTCGCACTGGTCCTCTGCTGTTGCTGCCTCCTCCTTGCCGCCGCCCCGTGGACCGGCGGCTACCGCATCGCCTTCGATGGGTATGCTGGAGAGGCCATGCCGTCCGGTGACGAGCATCTGGGCATCCAGCTGTGGCTCGCCCCCTTCGATCTGGGTGTGGCCAACCCGCTCGTCTCGGTGGGCATGCTCCTTCCTGTCTACGGCAGCGCCCCTGGCGCCTTGGTGGAGGGCAGCCTTGAGTTGCACCTCTTCGGCTGGGTCGACCACCCCCTCTCACCGCTCTTTCGCAGGCGCACTGCGTGGAGGCCGACGATCCAAGCCGGGATTCTTGCCCCGCTCTCCAACTTCTGTGCTGCATCGATCTCAGTGACCGTCCATCCCCTCTCCTTCTTCTTTGGGGAGAAGACGGTGTCGGTCCTCGCCCCCCGCGTTCTCTACGACCTTGATACCCACCAATGGGCGTGGGCTGTCAGGCTGCTGGAGATCAGCCACTCATTGTTCTAGAAGGAGGGAGAGAGATGAAGAAGTCGATGATGCTGGCCGTGCTCCTCACTGTCGCAGTGACAAGCCTTATGGCGGTTCCGATGGGTATCACCCTCTCCACCTGGGGCGCCTCCCGCACGGTTGGCAGCGGGCAGGGCATCCATGTCAGCGGTGGGGCGTTCATCGCCCCCACCCCCCACCTTGAGATCGAGCTCAACGCCATTGTCGGTCTCACCCCGAGATTTGGGCAGGACCTTTTTGGCTCACTCTTCATCTCCTACCCCTTTGCCGGCCCGCTCTACCACAACGGCGGGGAGGGGACCCTCTACTACAACGGCTTGGTCGCCCTCGGCTACCTCGGTGGCTGGGACCATCGAAACGAGCAGGCGGTCCACGCGCTGGCGCTGCGGATCATCCCCTTCACCCTCGGGGGCAGCTACTACGGACGTCGTGAGCGCGCCCTCTCCTTCACGGTGCTCTACGACGTGGTGGACAACAGCTGGGCGGTGAGCTGGAGCCTCTTGGGCTTCGATATCTACTTGTAGGACCCTTTTGTTTTGGCTAGACTGGCGAAAGCAATACGAGGAGAAGGTAAGAATGAAAGGCGATAACTTTGTTTTCGGTGAAACTGCGGTACTGCAACCGGCAGGGGAGGGCGTGACGCGCAAGGTCCTTGCATACAATGACGATTTGATGCTCTGTGAGTTACACTTCGAGAAGGGAGCAGTCGGCTCGTTGCACAGCCACCCCCACCAGCAGATCACCTACATCGTCAGCGGCTCATTCGAGTTCGAGGTCAATGGAATCAAGAAAATCGTCAAGAGCGGTGATTCGCTCTACAAGGAACCCGATGTCGTCCATGGCGCTCTCTGCCTCGAGGCAGGGGTCCTCTTGGACTTCTTCACCCCGATGAGACAAGACTTCATCGCATGACACATGGGCCGCCTGATGGCGGCTCACCTGTTCGATAGAGGGGCTCGGGCACATCAGGCGTTGTTGGGCGGCAGCTCTTTGACCATCGCCTCGGCCGGGGTTCCGAAGATCCGGGCATCGAGGGTCGTGGTCTGTGAGAGGAGTGAGGCTACTGCGCTGGCACTCTGCTGGTCGGTGATCAGAAGGACCATCTCCCGTTCAGGCAGGACTTCGACGCCGATCAACGGAATCTTGACGATCTCTTCGGCCGAACCTCCCCGACCATGGAGGATCGTAGCTCCCGTCGCCCCTGCACTGCGGGCGAGGGCCACCACCTCATCGGCCAAACCGCGGCTGACGTCGACCAGGAGACAGACCTGGGAGTTGGTGACAACCGACGGATAATCGCGCTCGACGGCAGCAGCGGGCGCACGCTTGGCGATCCGGCGCTGCTTGTGGGCAAAGTACGTGCCCAGGAGGTTGAGCGAGAGGACCGGGGCCATGGCGACCATCGCGATGACACCGAAACCGTCGCGCATCACATCGGCGGTCGGGATCATGCTGGCCGCCCCTTGGGCGAAGGCGAGCACGAACGTCGCGGTCATCGGTCCCGATGCCACGCCCCCTGCATCGTAGGCGATGCCGACGAAGACGGGGTCGCTGAAGAAGGAGAAGATCACCGCGGCGATGAAGCCGGGGATGAGGAAGTACCAGAGCTGGACGGCAGGAAAGACGATGCGTACCATCGAGAGGGCGATGGCGATGGCCACCGCACCGCTGAGGGTGATCCGGATCAGGCGTATGGGGATGTGCCCGGCGGTGACCTCCTCGATCTGCTCGCCGAGCACATGGACCGCCGGCTCCATCAGGACGACGATCATGCCGAGCAAGAAGCCCACCAAGATCAAGATCCGCTGGTCGAAGCCGGCCACCTGCATCCCGATTACCCGTCCCATGTCCAAAAAGCCCGAGTGCACGCCAGTGAGGAAGAGGACCAGGCCGCTGAGCGTCAACAGCAGGCCGCCGATGACGGAGAGCAGACGGGCCTTGGTGATCTTGAACTTCGCGATATTGAAGATGAAGAAGAGCATCGCGATCGGGGTGAGCGCCAAGAGCGACTCCTTGAATGTGATCGGCAACGTCCTGAGGATCGGGGCGATGACTCCGGTTGCGGGGATGAAGGCATCAGGGGCGCTGTGGATGTGCTCCTGGCCGGTGATGATCGACATGGAGAGGATGGCGAGGATCGGGCCGGCACTCATCACGCCTACCAGGCCGAACGCGTTCTCCTCGGCGTACTTTCCGCCCTTCAGCGATGCCAAGCCGAGGGTCAGGGCGAGGGCGAAGGGGGTGGTCAGTGCTCCGGTGGTCGCCCCTGAGGCATCGACGGAGATGGCCAAAAACTCCTCGGAGACGAAGATCGCGAGGATGAAGATGATGACGTAGATGATGGCCATGAAGGTATTGAAGCGCATCGTGCCCTTGAGCAGGCGCAAGAGACCGAAGGCGACGGTGAGCCCCACGCCCGTCGACACCACGTAGACGATGAAGGTGGCGCCCATCGTATGGCCTGAGGCCATCTCGATCTGGGAGCCGAGGATCAACAGGTCGGGCTCGGCGACGGTGATCAGAAATCCCAACAGGAAGCCGAGTGCGAGGATCTTGAAGAGGTGCTTCGATGTCGCCAGCTCGCCGGCCATCAACTCACCGATTGCGTTCATAGAGAGGTCGATGCCCCAGAGGAAGACCGAGAGGCCGACCAGGAGCATGACAGACCCGATCATGAAGCGGGCGAAGATATCGCCTTCGACATCGACGATGGTCAGGGTGAGCAGTACCACCAACACGACAACCGGGAGCAACGTCCTGATGACCTCTTGGCCTTTGTCCAGTAGTACTTTCATCGCTTGTCCCGCCCGAGGTTCTCGACAAGACCGGTGGTCTCGGTCACTGAGAGGACCAGGAGCATCCCCCCGCCAGGTTTCTGCAAGTCCAGGTCTGCGATGATCTGCCCCTTGATCTGCTCACACTTGGCTGTGGGGGTGAGGACCAGGACGATCTCCTTCTGCGGTTCGATCTCAAGGTCGACGTAGTAGTGGGCGGGGATGCCCGCCCCCCTGCCGCCGATCACCGTTCCCCCTTTGGCCCCTCCGGCGCGGGCACTCTTGATGCACGCCTCGCCCTGGCCCCGATCCACGATGGTGATGATCAGGCGCCACGCTGACTCTGCAAATGTCGTCTCGCTCCACCCTCCCTCACTGAACGGGATGGTGAAAGCGACGCCCCGGTGGCGTTTGGTCAGCGCGAAGGAGGAGCTCACCATTGCATGGAAGCGGCTTGCCATCTCCTCTTCGGCGCTGATCATCAGGATCTCCTTTGCGCGTTGGCCGAGGTATCTGGTTGCCCGAAAGCGCGAGCGGGATGTACCGTGACCGAGCACGATCGTCCCGCTTTGAGCCCCCATCCTCTGGGCTTGTTCGAGGATTTTATTGGCTTTGCCGCGCTCGACGATGGTGAAGAAAATGGCGTCTGTCATGGATATCCTCTCTCTTGGCTGGGATGAGTGCACCGGTGTGCTCTCTGAGCAAGTGTACCACGGGATGACACGTTTGTCGTACACGGAATGGGAAAAACTCATACAATTTTCACATTCGCTGTGCATCGGCGCAGTGGGATAAATCCAGCCAGTCTTGAGGGATTGCTTATATTTTCATATAATAAAAGACGATGCACATCCATGGGCCGAAGGAGGGGCGATGTTCACCATCAAGGGATTTTACAACGATGCCGTCGTCTACGCAAACGCAGGCGATGTCGACCAAGGAGCCATCGACCAAATCAAGGATCTGCTCTCCCGCCCGTTCGTCAAAGGGAGTGCCATCCGCATCATGACGGATGTGCACAGCGGGGCCGGCTGTGTCATCGGAACGACGATGACCATCACCGACACCGTCGTGCCCAACCTCGTGGGGGTGGATATCGGCTGTGGCCTCGAGGTGGTCCGCCTCAGTGATACTGCCATCGACCTGAAAGCCCTCGACGCCTTCATCCATCGCGCCATCCCCGCCGGCTTCAAGGTGCGCCAACACCCACACCCCTACAACGACCTCATCGACCTCGAGGCACTGTTGGCCAAGGGTTCGCTCGACCTTGGGCGCGGGCGGCTGAGCATCGGTACGCTGGGCGGCGGCAACCACTTCATCGAGCTCAACGTCGATGAGGATTCCCACCGCTACCTGGTCGTCCACTCCGGTAGCCGGCACATCGGCCTGCAGGTGGCCACCCACTACCAAAAGGCAGCACAACAGGGTACACGCGACCCCTTGGCGCATCTGGAGGGGGCTCACTTCGACGCGTATCTGCACGATATGCAGATCATGCAGCGCTATGCCGACCTCAACCGCAAGGCGATCGCAGACGCAATCCTCGAAGGTCTCGGCCTCACCGCCGTCGATCGCTTCTCTACAATCCACAACTACATCGACACCGACTCAATGATCTTGCGCAAGGGAGCCGTCTCGGCCAGGGAGGGGGAACGGCTCATCATCCCACTGAATATGCGCGACGGTTCGCTGCTGTGCATCGGCAAGGGAAACGCACAGTGGAACTGGTCGGCTCCTCATGGGGCAGGGCGGTTGATGAGTCGGCGGGAGGCGAAGCGGGTGCTGGACTTGAAGCAGTTTCGCACCATGATGAAGGGCATCCACACCACCAGTGTGGGCAAGGCAACCCTCGATGAGAGTCCGCTTGCCTACAAGCCACTTGGACAGCTGTTGCAGCATATCGGGGCGACGGTCGAGGTCGTCGACCACATACAGCCACTCTACAACTTCAAGGCCCTGGATTGAATCATGACTGTTGGCAACCTTCCTGCTCTTTCCGCCATGACGTAATTTGAGTATGGTATAGTAAGAACGTTACAACGGAGGATATATATGAAACATTTTGATCTCGTACAGACGTATCTGGCCAACCTCAACGTGCTCTTCGTGAAGCTGCACAACGTCCACTGGAATGTGGTGGGCAGTCAGTTCCTGCGGATCCACACCTTCACCGAGGAGCTCTACGACCAGATCTTCGAGGACTTCGACGCGGTGGCCGAACTCTTGAAAGCCAAGGGTGTGATGCCACTTTCAACGACGAAGGAGTACCTGGAGCGGGCCACCATCGCCGAGGTCGCGGCAAAGGACTTCTCGTCCAAGGAGTCGCTTGACCTGGTCAAGGGTGACCTCGCTGCGATGCGCGACCTCGCCACCGAGATCCGCAACAGTGCCGACGAGGCCGGTGACTTTGAGACGGTAGGGATGTTCGAGGATTACGTCGCCTTCTACAGCAAGAACCTCTGGTTCGTCGAGGCGATGATGCGCTGAAGCACGACACTCGCGCATGAGGCTGCCCCAACATGAGGGGCGGCCATCTTTATCTAGATTTGAACGGTATATTCAAACGTATCTTCAAGAACATGCACGAACACATCATCTTCATTCACAGAGCCTACCGCAATGGTCCATACAGAGACGGTTCCCTTCAGTGCATGTATAAAATTACCATCCTTGTAGAGGCGGTTTCAAAAAGCCCGAGTCGGTCTATAAATATGCAAAAACATGAGCATGAATATGCAATCCTATAGAATCCTTGGTATCAAGCGAGTGTCCCCCGTCATCCAGGCAATCAATTGAGCAAGAAACCATCGGCCCACTCTTCCTGAGGGCGCGAGAGACCGACTCCCATCCATGGGGAGGTCATGATTTCGTGCTGGTTTCCGCTCTATCTCAGGCTGCCTGTCGCTGCTCCTGCATCATGGCCACCACCGCGAGCACCTTCTTGATGGTGGTCAGCAGGACGCCCAGGGAGATGTCGTAGCGTGCGTTCTCCCCCTTGCGGTACAGCTTCACGGGCAAAAATCCGTCCTTGAGCTCGCTGTTTGTCCGCTCCACGGTCGTCCTGGCCTTGTACCGCTGTGCCGTCG
>Ga0265293_10003177_pt1 | contig 30999 bp, 27 predicted proteins | sample Munlanlewell138R_FD_192505 | JGI IMG/M metagenome (GOLD analysis project Ga0265293, IMG submission 192505) | Leachate microbial communities from a municipal landfill in Southern Ontario, Canada - Leachate well 138R | ecosystem: Engineered > Solid waste > Landfill > Unclassified | place: Canada... | reverse complement strand
AGGTGATTATTCGGGGGGCCGGTAGTCTCTTGCTATCAGCCCGTGAACTAAAGGAAGAAATCGAAATTGCCCATGAAAGGGCTAGGCAATCGTATGAAGGTAGGCAGCCAGTCCGCAGGACCAATCTAGAAGAAGTGATTTCCCCAGACATAAAGAAGCAGATGGATGATCTGACCTAATTCGTATCACGGGAGAGGTTTCGAATCTGCCGATAAAGGGAGTCTCTATGGGACCCTTCTAGAATTCTGGGTTGGACTCCGAAGATGTATGCAGGTACAATGTTCATATCCAGGGGACCAGAGGGTGACAGGGTGAACTCTAGGATCATCGTCTCCCAGGTTCTTGGGATGTTAAGATCGAACACGAAATTTCCCAGGCTATAGGCGATAACCCCTCTTTTGTAGAACTCGATGCCTTGCAGGACGTGGGGATGATGGCCTAGGACGATGTCTGCACCGGAGTCGATCATGGCTCTGGCTAGCCTTTCTTGTTCCTCATTTGCCTTGGAGTCATACTCCTTACCCCAATGAATACTGACGATGACGCAGTCGACGCTTTCTTGGAGCCTCTTAATGTCCTGGCTAATGATGCTAAGTTCTGCTGGGACTACACCTGGCTCATCGTCCGTAGCTCGCCAGCTTATTGGTTCTCGTGCGTGAACAAACCACATCTCCGTATAGGCCAGGAACCCGATTTTGACTCCGTTCACCTCTTTGATGAGGGGAACCCGGGCCCCATCAAGGTTCTCCCCTGCTCCAACCCAGGCAATCTGGTGTTTATCAAGGAGCCGCATCGTCTCAAACATTCCCGCATGATGATAGTCCAGTGTGTGGTTATTCGCTAGCGAGACCACATCAAGACCCGCATAAACGAGGCCTGCCATGGCCTCGGGGGGAGCCTGGAACATATTAATAAAGTGTCCTTTGTCGCCTATGGGTGACTCTAGGTTAGCAAAGGTAAGGTCAATCTGGTTAAGATGGGGTGCAACTTCGGCAAAGATATATTCCCAACCTCTCTGAAGGCCGACCTTTCTTACATCCCGATCCAACATGATATCTCCAACCGCTGCAAATGTTACAGACTGTTCCTGTAGGCTTTGATAGATACTTTGTAGGTCTTGGTATCCAGTGTACTTGTCCTTTAGTCTTTGGATTAGGTTCTTATTTCCCCGACTTAAGTAAAGCGATCGAGTGAGGGAAGGAGCTCCCTTGAGGGGCAAAACCCGGACAGCAGGTATCCGGTCTTGCAGAGGGATGATGCCGATGCTCGCCCTTCCTCGTCTCACCTGGTTAATGACTTCTTCTGACGATGCGTAGTTTACGGGCAAACCAGACCATGGGAAACCGGGAATAGCTAGGGTAGTGGAAACGAAGACTGTACTAGGCTCCTCGAGGAGGGACGTTAGCCTTGTGGCCTCCAGCTCCTGCGCCGAATCGAAGAAGGGGACTATGATGACTGGTTCCAATGTTCCAATGAACAAGCTTGTGAGATTGGGAGTTGGCTGGTCGAGCTCGACAATATAGTCAAGGGTTCCCTGTGCTACTTCGTGCAGCAGTTGTGGTGCTGTAAGAAGGCGGATACTTCCTATCTCCTCTGATGAAAAGAGCTTGGTTACCAGATCGCCAGACAGTCCATCCAAGCCAATTGTAGGTGCTGGATAAGGCTCCTTTAGCCATGAAATTAAAAATAGGCCGCCTGCTAACAACAGCAGCACAAGAACGATCACGAAGATGCGAGAGAAGTCTGCTTTTCCTAAGACGATTACGATCATAGTGCTCTCCTCCCCGTAATAGATATGAGGGGCACACCAGGGAAATACCCAAAGAGAATTCTAGGAAAAGCTGTATAGAACAGGAGGGAATTCATGAACGTTATCGTAACAATGTACAATCCACAGGCCCGCTATGTTTCACGCTGAAGCTCTTGATCTTAGTGAAGTCTTCGGAGAAAATCTCCTGGACATTCACCACATTGGCAGTACGTCTGTTCCTGGACTTAAAGCGAAACCAATCATCGATATCATGCCAATTGTCAAGGATATCCAGGTTATTGATACGTTAGGGGAGAAAATGCAGGAGTTGGGCTATGAAGCCATGGGGGAGTACGGTATACCACAGCGTCGCTATTTTCGTAAGGGTGGAGAAAACAGAACCCATCATGTACACGTTTTTGAAGTGGGTAGTGAACATATCGAGAGGCACTTGGCTTTTCGGGATTACCTGCGGGCTCACCTAGATGAGGCCACGCGTTATGGGGATCTCAAAGAAGCTTTGGCCAAGAGGTATCCAGAGGATATCGAGGCGTATATGGACGGCAAAAATGACTACATCAAGCGAGTTGAAAGCCAAGCACTCTTGTGGGCCCGAAGCCAGTCAAACCTTTGAACACCTGGAAAAAAGCCATATTTTGTGTTATACTATACTACGACTTAGTAGAAGAGGAGATGAATATGGACGAACCGCCGGCTCGAAGTTGCTATTTGAGCACTCAGGTGCTCGTAGGGATTACGGTGTCGACTATGTATAGGCAGATTCGGATTCGATTCTTGCGCTTCGTCGCTGATGCATCCGCTACAGTTCCTTCCGTTTACCAGCTCTGCTGATGCGAACTTGCATTAGACGGCTAAACTAAATGGAGGGATTATGGTAAATGGATGGCAGTACGATAACGCTGATCGCATCACTTGGTGTCATGCTCATGATGTCTGCCTTTTTCTCGGCTACAGAAACTGCGTTCACATCGTTCAATTCAGTTAGGCTCAAGAATGCTAGCTCCAATGGAAATAAGAGGGCCGGTCTGGTTCTCAAGCTTGCGGAAGACTATGATCGAGTCTTAACCACGCTACTGATTGGCAACAACATTGTCAATATTACAGCAGCCTCAATTGGAACGGTGATTTTTACGCGTAGTTTTGGGGAGATTGGGGTAACCATATCCACTGTGGTTGTCACACTCTTGGTATTAATATTTGGAGAGATCTTCCCTAAGACTTTTGCCAAGGAAGCGTCCGATAGATTTGTTATGATGGTCGCCCCTGTTGTGCAATTCTTGATGACTGTCTTCGCTCCCCTGAACCTGGTCTTCGCCTGGGGCAAAGGTCAGCTGTCCAAGAGGCTGAATGTGCAGGAAGAACAGGGAATTACAGAAGAAGAACTGTTGACAATCGTTGAGGAGGCCCAGATTGAAGGGGGAATCAACGAGCAAGAAGGGGAGCTCATTCGAAGCGTGATTGAGTTTGATGACTTGGAAGTAGGGGATATTGTTACCCCGAGAGTTGACGTGGTGGCAGTGCCTGAAGATGCAGCGATTGATGACGTCCTTAAGGTGTTTCGTGAATCAGGCTACTCAAGGCTTCCCGTCTATCAAGGCTCCATTGACGAGGTAGTGGGGATTATTAACCAAAAAGACTTCCACAATGAACTTGCCGAGCACGCAGATTCGATTGCATCGATAATGAAACCGGCCATCTTTGTCACTACTTCAATGAAACTTTCTACTTTGATGAGCCACTTGCAACAAGCGAAGTCCCATATTGCGATTGTCACTGATGAGTATGGCGGTACACTTGGTATTGTCACCATGGAGGACATCATCGAAGAGTTGGTGGGCGAGATTTGGGATGAACACGATGAAGTCGTTGAGGAAATCGAAGAGTTGGGAGAGAATGAGTACAAGGTTATGGCCAGTGCTAATCTCGAGAAGGTCTTTCGCCTTCTAGATATTGAAGACGATGAAACTGATGCTACAACTGTTGGCGGATGGGCTATCGAGGAGTTGGGACGTGTTCCCCGAGAAGGGGATCAGTTCGACTTTGAGAACCTCTCGGTGACTATTTCGAAGACGAATGCGAGGCGGGTTTTGGAGACAACCATTCGTGTAAAGCAAGATTTGCTACATGAAGAAGATGTAAGCTAGCGACGAAAATCGTGGTATAAATTGGTAAGGATAAAGTTTGCCAATTCGGGCAAGCTACGACTAAGGGATTGACCGGTACGGTGGCGCCACCCCATGTAGGTGGTTTGTCATGCACGATTCAGTTCATGCAAAGCAGTGCTTTGGTACCAAGATCAATCCCTGCCAGAGACTGTTCGGAGTGGGAGAAATACTCACTACGTTCAGTCTCTCTTTTTTCGGATTGCGTTGACAGAGATCTTGGTTCCCAAAAACGCTCAGAGAGGGAGTCGGCCGCATGTTTTTCGTAGGAATTTTTGGGGTACAAAGCAAGGTAGAATCCTTGAAAACGGAAGTAGGCACACCCTGTCCTATCTGTGGTGCCTTCGATCGCTACGACATCAAAAAGGCGTACACTTATTTTCACTTCTTTTTTCTGCCCTTATGGAAGTGGAATAAACGGTACTACGTACAAACGCGGTGTTGTCAAAGGGTCTGTTCCCTTGATGAGAGCATTGGTTCAAGAATTGAAGCTGGTGAGCAGGTGGAAATTACTAGAGAGCATATAACATGCGATCAGTCACACGACGTTCCATCACTCTGTTCTAGGTGTCGAGAGCCCGTAGAACCAAGTCATCGGTTCTGCCCACATTGCGGAGTGGAGCTCTAGGTGGCTCGTTACCAGGCTGGTCTGATGCGCTTCTGTCGGGCAGTCTCTATATTATTGTAGAAGGATAAATAAATATTCTACACTGTTCAAATACCGCTGTCAATACCTTATTTGCAAATCTTCGCCTTTTGTGATATTCTAGACGTAGGCAAGACGTGTGTTAACGCCAAGAATAGATACGGAGGCTCACAATGGATTTGCTGAATGAACAGGTAACACATAAGAGCTTTGGCACAGGGAGCGTTGTCGCATGTGACGATTCTTACATCGAGGTGCGCTTCGAGCTCGGGCTGAAAAAGTTCGTGTTCCCCGACGTTTTTGGAACCCACCTCACTCTGGTCGATCCCAAACTTGCGAAGCGGATTGATAGCGTAAAGCAGAAGATAGAACTAGAGAGACAAGCGGAGGAGGCCAGACTCGAAGCAGAGCGAGCTGCCGAAGAGGAGAGACGTCGCCAGGATCAAGAACGCCAAGAACTCTTGAAGAACCACAAGCTTTCTCCTGTTTCGCAAGTGGCCTTCTGGTGCGATCAAACAGAGCAGGAGAACGTCTTTTCAGAATGGACGGTTTTTACGGGCCTAAGGAAGAGTGGAGCCCACAAGGGTAGTCCTAATCGCTTGGTGCGTCTGCACCAAAACAGCTGCTGTGTGATTACAGCTCGGGAAGCCAACGAACCCGAAAGAGATAGGCGGATTGTTGGTCTATTTATGGTGGGTGAGAACTTCATAGGAAAGCTTTGCGAGGATGGAGATATTCCAGCGCATTCCAGATATAGGTTGCGCTTGAGCCCAGAAGAATCTGAGAAACTACTCTTTTGGAAGTACTATGTCAACGAGCGTTACCCAGACAACATGACGTGGAACAGTGGCAGACATCGCTATTTCGATAATGTGTGGATGGCTCAGATCTTGCAGGACATTGTAGCTCTAAAGGAAGAGTCGGAAGAGCAAGACCTCGTAACGGAGTTCTTGGACCACTTCTGTTACATGAATCGACTGGACAGAGAGGATCTACCTAGGCCAAATGGTGCGCTAGCTCGAGAAAGCGCCTAAAGAAGCGAAGACCCGGTTTCTAAGAAACCGGGTCTTCTGCATATTGGATCACGCGAGTACAGGAATCCCTGTCTAGGTGACGAAGATTTATGTTAGAACATCGAGGCAAAATTGATCGGTCTGCGGCTTACCTTTTTCTTGGCTTCAACGTTTGGATACGCATTCTTGATGCGATTCGTTAGAGCACCAGAGCACTTCTGACAATATGACAGATGTGAACGATTAGCGGCATGGCAGTCAGGACAAATTTTCATGACAACATCTCCTTTAGATTATTTTGGGTAACAAAAAAGCGCTAAGGCGTTTTGGCTTTGTGCCAAAACGGCAACGCGCTTGGTGTACTCCTACGAGGTTAGCTGACGGATTAGGGCACCCAAGTTGCCCTTCTTGCCTCAGGATGTCGAGAGCAAGATTCACCCCAAAAATGGTTCCCCCGCTATACAAACGAAAAATGCAATTCGGAGATATCGTCTATACTATATCACTTATTCGGGAAGAATCAAGCGCAACCAAGAAAAAAGATAGACAATTTTCAGAGTTTTCACCGCAAGATTTTATCAAAGAGTTAAGGGGAGAGAACTTCATGCGCGAAGTAGTAAGAAAGGCAGTAGTTCTTCTGATAGCGTTGGTCCTACTGGTCATTCCCATGCAAGAGCTGCGCGGAAAGAGTCTGACCGAAGAGGAGACTTTTCTCTCAAAACACGGCGTCTACTATCAGATCTTTGTGCGCGCTTTTGCCGATGGCAATGGTGATGGTCTAGGAGATTTGAGAGGCATCATTGATCGCTTGGATTACTTAGAGGAGTTAGGCGTTAGTGGTATCTGGCTCACTCCGATTCATCCCTCGCCAAGCTATCACAAGTACGATGTGACAGATTTTTATGCCATTGACGAGGAAATTGGCAGCCTCGAGGACTTTGAAGAATTGGTCGAAAAAGCCCACCAACGAGATATTCGAGTGATCATGGATTTGGTCTTGCATCATACAAGCAACTTGCATCCTTGGTTTATTGCCGCGGGCCTTGACTCAGAAAGTGTCTACCGGGACTACTATATTTGGGCTGATCCTGACACGAATCTAGAAATGCCAGGACCGTGGGCGCAGCGGGTTTGGCATCCCCATGCAGACGGTCATTACTTTGGACTCTTCTGGGAGGGAATGCCAGATCTGAACTATGATAATCCTCGTGTACGTGAAGAGGCCAAGGCGATTGCTGAATTTTGGCTGGAACGAGGAGTTGACGGTTTTCGCCTAGACGCCGCGATGCATATCTATGCCCATGCAGACACGGATCGCTCGGTGGAATGGTGGGTTGAGTTGCGGGAACATCTGGTAGGGATCAAGCCAGATGTGTACCTAGTAGCAGAGGTTTGGGACAAATGGACAGTTGTGGCACCGTATTACGCTGCTTTTGATTCTTGCTTCAATTTTGATCTCGCCAACTTAATCATCCTCAGTGCGCGAGGCGGTTCCGACTTTGGTTTGGCTCGTGTGGCAGAGCGTTTCACGAACCGTTACAAGGAATATTCTGAGTGGGTTATCGACGCTCCATTCTTGACAAATCACGATCAAGATCGCCTGATGTCCGTCCTTGATGATGTCCACCAGGCGAAGATGGCCGCTTCGGTATATCTGACCCTACCTGGTAATCCCTTTGTCTACTATGGAGAAGAGATTGGTATGAAGGGAAGCGGTCCGGATGAAAACAAGCGCGAGCCCTTTAAGTGGTACGAGTTAACAGGCCCGGGGCAGAGTACTTGGCGTGCTTCAACGTTCAACACAGGGAGTTGGCAACCCTCCCTGGAAGAACAACAGCAAGATGCCGACTCTATCTGGAATCATTACAGAAACTTGATTCATCTACGTGAAGGTAATCTACCTCTCAAAGTGGGAAGCATTGTTCCGATTGACACTGGTAACAAGCAGGTAGTAGGGTTCTATCGGGAGTGGAAGGATCAACGTGTGCTGGTACTGCACAACCTAAACCCTGCCTGGCAGGAAGTGGAGCTGAGTCTCGAAGACCCCCAGAGCTGGAACGTACTTCATAGTGATGGTGAGGTGGAATGGGGGACCAGCGCCATCACACTAAGTCCCCGCTCGTCTCTTGTAATCGAGCAGTAAGGGACTCCTTACTGCACAAACTCCATTGCTACGAAGTGGTCATCTTCGCCATAACCGAACCCTAGGATATTATCTCCTCGAAAGGCGAAGAACTCGACATGCCCATCTATGAACTCTGGTTCTGTATCAAAGTAGAAACCAGCTTCTCTCAGGTCTTCAATATAAGCACGGATGATGTCACTGTTTGCAACCGTGATCTCCAGATAGACGCTTCCACCCTCCTTGAGGACCTTGTGAATGGTACCTTTCAGTTCGGGTAACCCAGGTAGCTCGCCATGAGGCCAAGGGAGGCCCTCTTCTTTTGCTTCCTCATTTTCCTGATCCATGCTGATATCTAAACCTGTCAGAACTGCATAAACGGATGTCTTTCCTGCATAGACGGGATTGGCATCCATCGCAGTTTCACTAAGCATAAGTGTGTGATGGACACCATCAAGCGTTGCTGAGATCATATAACCCCCAGGTAATGGGGTAATGCTAAGCTCTTCAGCTTCCTTGAGTTCTTCAACATAGAGATCATGTAACTTGTCTAGAGCGAAGTCGGTGACAATCGAGATCTCTAAACCCCGATTCGACGGATTTTCTCTAACATCAATGACTTCTGCGTCCTCGGGGAGTTGCAAAAGGCCGTCCGGTAGGATCGGGCTTGCAGATATACAGATGCTGAACATAAACACGATAAGAATGACAATCCATGGCAGAACCCTTTTCATAGTATCTCGCCTCTCAGTTTTTTCGTCATGCATGTTCTGTGCCGTATCAACCCCTCATGGAGTGAAGTATCGAGCTTCCATGATGTGGTAAGTTCGGTAGCTTGAGCAAATTTCCTGCATACAGAGGGTCCGTCTTAGAAGAATCACCCATCGTCCCCGAGTGGAGGTTTTCTGGAGTCCCGGAGTACACCATATGGTGTGGAGGGTACGAGTGGCGAAAACGAGCAGATGAGCTCGAAGAGCATTGAAAACACTTGATGGGGAAGACTACTTAGCGGGGGTTCTCGGGAAATGGCTGGTAGTAGTGTAACATTGATTGTATCTTTGGGTGTTCTTCTTATGATCTCTGCTTTCTTTTCGGCTACGGAAACAGCCTTCACATCATTTAATACGTTCAGGCTGAAAAACGAGAGAGCTCATGGAAATAGAAAAGCCGCGTTGGTCTTGGAGTTAGCCGAAGATTATGACCGGGTCTTGACCACTTTACTCATTGGCAACAATGTCGTCAACATTACAACAGCCTCCATAGGTACAGTGATTTTTACGCGTAGCTTGGGAGAGTTTGGAGTAACCGTTTCCACTATTGTAGTGACCTTGTTGGTTCTGACCTTTAGTGAGATTTTCCCAAAGACATTTGCTAAGCAAGGGGCAGATCAGTTTGCTATGTTGGCTGCTCCAATCGTGCGGATACTGATTGTCATTTTAGCTCCCCTCAATGGATTTTATGCCTGGATAAAGGGTCTTCTGGCTCGAAGACTAAGCGTCTCCAGGAATGAGAGAATTACAGAAGAGGAGCTCTTAACGATTGTCCAAGAGGCCCAGAGCGTGGGGGGCATTAAGGAACAAGAGGGGGACCTCATTCGATCTGTCTTTGAGTTTGATGATCTTGAGGCAGGGGATATTCTGACCCCTCGAGTTGATGTTGTCGCTGTTTCGGATGAAGCTACCACAGAGGAGATTCTGGAGGTGTTTCGCAGGTCAGGCTACTCGCGACTCCCAGTCTACAGAGGTTCTGTTGACGAAATTGTGGGGATCATCAATCACAAGGATTTTCACAACGAAGTCGTCCAAAGTGGGAAACCCATTCCTTCAATCACCCAACCAGCGGCTTTTGTGCCAGCATCTACGAAACTCGATACTCTGCTGGTTCAGTTGCAACAGAACAAGTCACATATTGCAGTCGTGGTGGATGAGTTTGGTGGCACTGTCGGTATTGTCACCATGGAAGATATTCTAGAGGAACTAGTTGGCGAGATATGGGATGAACACGACAGGGTAGTGGACGATATTCGAAAGACAGGGGAGAATGAATACAGAGTGATGGCTTCGACGAGCCTCGAAAAGTTCTTTCGGACCCTGGGAGTTCGTGATGAGGAGACGGAGGCGTCCACCGTTGGTGGTTGGGCCATCGAGCAGTTGGGAAGAGTATCGGAAGAAGGAGACACGTTTGACTTTGAAAACCTCTCCATTACTGTCTCCAAGACCAGCTCCAGGAGGATTTTGGAGACTAGAATCCTGGTTCACAGTGACTCGAGGAAAAGTGACTGATATGGACGAACCCAGTATCGTGCAATAACGCGACAAGACGAGGTCAGCCCTTAGGCGTGACCTCGTCTCTGATCGAATCTAGAATCTAATGCTTGTATGCAAGTGTAGTCCCATGCCTTCGGTTCTAGGAAGAAGAAGGCCCAAGGCATTGATGAGGCTTATGTCAAACTCAAAGTTGGCAAACTCCAAACCCCAACCCAAGTCAAGTCTGAGTGCCGCCTTACTTTGCTTGATCAGAGCAGTTTGTATGGGCATGAAATCCCAAGGCCGATACTCAAGTCCGACCACTTGGCGTGAGGAGAAACCAGTGGCTTCAGATGAATGTAAGCTCAGATCTGCCAAGACTGTCAGTTGATCCATGGCCTTGTATGCCGCCCCGAGTCTAAATGTCCTGGGAACCTTCCAAGCGATATTGGCTCCATCTACGGTCTCGCCAACTTCATAGTTGAACGCAGCATTCTCAAGATCGTCTAGATCAACACTAATGTCCATGGAAGCAGAACCTTGTTCCACATTACGCCAAGTGATGGTACCTAAGTTAAGGATACTAGCATCCAGCTTGAGCTTATCATCAAGTAGGGTGGTGGACACACCAAAATCCATCGCAAAGCCCGATCCCCCTAGGGAAAAGGCGTAGGTGCCTGTTCCTTCTCCGCTAACTCGAGCTACTCCATCAGCCAGTTCGGATTGTACCGTTGCCTCGCCCTTGTAGTACCCGAAGGCAAAACCATGTAAGTATTTTCCGCTAACCGATACGATGATCTCTGGCAAGTCTAGATCATCCAAGAGGGGGTTGATGGGTGCGGCGAATGTCAAGGCAGCTTCTGCGTAAGCTGCGGCCTCACCGTTGGCATCGCTGAACTTGTACTCTTTGTTCAGCTCATTTCCCTTCAGAGCTAGGCGTAAGACCTCGCTGGGAACTTGTCCATTTCCGACAATTTGCCCAGATGCCCTAAGACCGAACGAACCATATCTCACTCCAAGGTAGGGTTGACCCGCGAGCGTCAAACGGAACACTTGCCCATTGGTCGCCTTAAGGATTACATCTTTGTCTGCTTCATTGAGATCTTTGCTGCCGTAGCGCGTGATTAGCGCTGGATTCCAGGAGTTACTATGGGCACCTACGGAAAGACCTAAGGCAAACTCTAGATCTCTCTCTGAGTGTTGAAGTGCAGGATTCGTGGATATGGCAGCTATTGGATTTGGATCGAAAGAGTTTTCTAAAATCTGTGCCTGAGCGCCTACGGAGAACACTAAGACAAGTATGAGGCATGACCAGAATGCTTTCATTTCAAAACCTCCCATTCGTTGATTTACTTATTCACGGCGATGAGTAGTTCAGCCCAAGCCATGAGCTTCACGTAATCCTGATTGGTGAAGGAGACGACTGCATTTGCTGTGTTAGGTATTGTGATTCTTACTTGAGCGTAAGCCCCTTCCCTTAACAGATCACCGGTCTCCTTGGGTAGCTCAACGGGGATTTGCTCTTTGCTGCTTGTTGTTGTTCGACCCATCTCGTTCACTGGAGCCGGGTCAATGGTCACTCTCACATGGACTGCATCTGGATCCGACGCTGGGGTTTCGCTCCTACTGAGATAGATATCAACGACGGCGCCGATGGGTAGCCTGTAGTCAAGCTCAACTTCGCCACGAAGTGAGGTGGTTAAATCCTTGAGTCCATCAAGGGACGCTTGACTCATATCCACGGAAGATACCTTGCTCTCATAGGCCAGGATATCCTCGGAGACAACAAAATCAAAGGAATAACGATGGAGTATTCCATCTCTAGCGCATCAGAGAGATGGATGGTTGAACTCTTATTTCCTGTCTTCAAAACTCCGGTAACAGTAATTTGATCGGGGCGGCTGTTGAGCAGATTCGTGGCCTCTTCCGAGTCAAAGACGATCTCCCCTTCGCCCGAAAAGACCGCAGTGTCGGGTGTAGTGAGTCCGCTGACATCAAGCGCTCGCAGGTCGAGAGTGGGGGTATTCGTGCCGACACCCTTGTATCTTACTAACAAGCTTAACTCGACATTCGAGAACGTGAGCTTTTCAAACTCTTCTTTTTCTGGCGAATAAGAGTCTAACTCGAACTCCTGTGCGGGGATGGTAAACTCAAAGGAATGACCTGTAATTGATGCTATCTCGGGTTCGTAAAATCTTACAGTTACGCCCTCGACATTGGAGCCTCCATTAGCTAACTTAATGGTTAACTCGTTTTCACTCACGAATGTTACGCCATTTAAGGACAGAGAACTGCCGCTTTGGGTTTGACCGCCATTGAGCGAAATGGACTCGATGGAGCCTCCTCCGTCTAGGGAAATGGTCAAGGTACCACCTTGAAAGGTTACTGCTTCGAGCGTACCCTTGTCCCACAAATCGGCGAGCATAAGTTTTGCCTTAATAACAAAGTCATCGGGCGTGCTGGACGGATCAATGTCAATCTCATCAATCTCGATTTCTTCTTTCAAGCCAAGTTCAACGTCTGCAAAACTAAAGGTACTTGTACCCGAGAATTCGGACTTAAGTACATCTTCTGCAAAATCAGGGGAGTACACTTCTTTCAAGAGATCCTCAATGCTGAGCTCAGTCGCGATCAGAGGAATACTCAGGGGGACTTGCCAGGACGGACCGGAACGACCGGTAACTGGATTAACCGGTAGTGAGAAGTAACAAGAGGACGACCAGGCACAGTGTGACAGGTAATGGAGAATGTAAGCTCTTTCTACGCATGCTATAACCACCTCGCCATTTTCCGTTTTAGGTTTATATATTTGTTGTAGACTGGACAACCCCTCTAATTATGTTGGTTAAAATTGCTTATCGCTTTGGCGTTTCATTGACGTCGATTCGGGAGAAGGCGGATCTAGAGACCCTCCCAGACCTGGTAGCCTCTCTTGAGCTCGTGGAACCAAGCTATCAAGTCTGTAGCGTGAAGGCTATGTTTCAGAAAGACGAAATTAAGCTCGTGATGCACGTCCATGTCAGTCAGAGTCAGTTGTTTCAGTTCTCCAGTTGCCAGTTCTCTTCGTACGGCTGCTTGGTATAGGAAGGTGATACCGAAACCTCCTTTGACTAGCTCTTTAATAGCCTCCATGTTTCCCACTTCTGTTACCTTGGAAAAGCTCGTTACAGACAAGTTGTACCCCTTCAACAGATGCTCGAAGATCTCACGGGTGCCTGACCCTTGTTCCCGTACAATGAGGTGATTGGAGATCAGCTCGCCAAAGGATATCCGATGATCAGCAAGGGATGATTCCTTTGAGCAAACCCCAATGAATGGCTCCATGGCAAACAACTCGGAAGAGTACGCTGTCTTATCGAACAGCCCTTCGATTAATGCGAACTGGATTTCTCCTTGTTCAAGCTTATCGAGGAGGTGATGCGTGTTTTCGACCAGCATGGAAACGGATGTAGCAGGTCTGCTGTTCAGAAGCTGCTTCAAGATACCTGGCATGATATATTGGCCAATCGTCAGGGTGGCGCCGAAACGCAAACTAGGCTCTGACAGATCTTTTTTCCTGAGTGTCTCGGTGAGGTTGTCGCTATCAGAGGAGATAGCGGAGGCGAACTTGTAAAGGAGCTCTCCGTGTTCTGTTAAGGTAAGGGTCTTGTTGGCATACAGAAACAAGGGGTTGCCATAGTGTGCTTCTAACGCCTTGATGTGTTGAGAAACGGCCGGCTGCGTCAAATTCAGCGCTTTGGCGGTTTCTGTATAGCTCTTGATTCTGCAAAGGGTCAAAAACGTTTTATATCTATAGTCCAACACAGTAATCACTCCCATAAGTTAGAATAATGGAATGATAAGAATCCATAATTTGAGTTTATATATGAACGGGACTATAATCAAGAGTGAAGTGTGGAGTTCATGTGAAAGGATTTTGTCATGATCGATAAAAGCAAGCAATACAGTTCTGGTATTCTGCTCACCTTGTTGCTCGCTACGTTCTCAATGTTGGTCAGCAGCCGCATTCCAGGGGACATGATCGGCTCTAGTGTTCTAGCGCTCATCGTGGGGATGCTACTGCATCCCGTCTTGGAGAGACTTCCGCAAACATCATCTGGAGTGCACTTTGTGTCAACGAAAGTCTTGAAGCTCGGAATCATTTTGATGGGAATTACGTTGAGCTTTGCTCAAGTATTCATGGTGGGGAAGTACGCACTTTTACTCATGGTGTTTACCCTAACTACTGCCTTTGGCGGCGGCTACGTGTTTGGACGCTTGTTTAAGGTGGATTGGAAGTTGTCTAGTTTACTGTCCGCCAGCACAGCGATTTGTGGGGGTACCGCAGTTGCAACCATTGGTCCTGTGATCGAGGCTGACGATCGCCACATTGCCTATGCTATATCGGCCACCTTTTTGTTTGATATACTCACAGTGATCTTGTTCCCTTGGGCAGGCCGTCTCCTTGGTTTGAATGACATTAGCTATGGGCTGTGGGTAGGTACCGCTGTTAATGATACCTCCTCGGTGGTAGCTGCTGGCTACGGATTCTCCGAATTAGCTGGTAGTTTTGCAGTCATTGTTAAGCTGACCCGAACTCTACTCATCGTTCCGGTAGTATTAGTGTTTTCGTATGTTCACGCCAAACGTAAGCTTCGGACAGCGGATGCTACACAAACGGAACAGAAAGTTAAGATTGCCTCCATCTTTCCATGGTTTATCTTGCTGTTCTTGGTCATGGTTACAGCACGAAGCACCGGTTTAGTACCTGACCAGCTAGTTTCAGCCATTTCCTTCGCGTCGAAGCTCTTCATGGTTATGGCGTTGAGTGCAATTGGACTGAAGACAAGTATAGAAGAGGTCAAGGGAGTTGGGTGGAAGCCGATGTTTCTCGGGGTTACGATTGACACCTCGGTAGTGTTTGTTGCCTTGGCTGCTCAAGCGCTCTTGCAGAAGCTATTCTAACAAAAATAGGATTCATTCATACAAACAAACAGCCTCCTGTCTTTTCAAGGCACAGGAGGCTGTTTTGCGCGCCGAGTGCATAAAGAGAACCCAATGTGGTTCCACTGGGTTCTCTGATGAATGGCTTGCGCAAAGGGTTAGTGAGAGCATAGGGGGTAGGCTATGCAACAAAGTGGATGGCCTACTAGAAGGTTTGGATCAAATGGTCCATTAGCAATGACTGCAACTTATACTGGAGGCAGCATGACGCCAATAGAGGTACTCATCCATGTGAACAGAACACTGTTGATGATTGCACCTAGCCAGATCTTGCCGGTCCGGCGATAGCTATACACCTGGATCAATGCGCCAATTACAAGGCCAGGCAGGAAGTTGGTCAGGACTCCCAACACAAATCTCCACTCGAAGAGGTAGTTGATGCCCGTAAGGCCAACGCTTCCGTACCAGGCGATCAGCATTACTCCCGGTCCTACCAGACTCACCAGCGCGGTGCGTAGATACTGCGACCAAGCGGGTTGGCCCTTGTGTAGCAGTCCGGTGGTCTGGACATATCCGATGATGACATAGTAGAGCAGGTATAGTGGCAGATAAGCCCAGAAAACAAAGAACCTTGTACGGGTGAACAGGTGCACTTCTGTGTTGATGAATCGGATATTGACGTTAAAGAAGAACCCGACCAAGTACACCACAGCGTAGAGTGCTAGTGTAGTGAGAACTGCGATTTGCACATAGCCCAGTAGCTCCCGTGAGTCCGTTTTCAAAACCTTGCGGTCAAATCCCCAATCATACTCTTTCGTCACCTTTTTAATTACAAGGTTGGCCGCTAAGATGCCTATGGCAGAGCAGATCATCCAAAAGATAACGCCACTGATATGCTCCATGGTAAAAACGTTCTGCGAGACGGCTATAAAGAACGCTTTCCCTGTCATGTACAGGCTCTGAATTGCAAAGGCGGGAATGATGCACATTAACGCAAGCCCAATCCAATAACCTGCATTTACGGTGGCGTGGCCTTCGCTGGCGCTTTCTGCTGTTAGCTCCTTTTTGCGCCCTAGAAGCATTCTTAATACGCCAAACGCCACGACAAACAATCCAATGTATGCGACAGCCGATGCGAGTTCACGGAAGAACCAGGTCTGGCTACTTGGATCGATGGTGTAATCAACGCCAAGGACATCCCCCATAAAGTCGAGGGCCATACCGATTGCTTCTCTACTATATAGGATACCTAGATGACCGCACTTGGGCTGTTGCATTACACGTAAAGTGTTATCTGCACGGCTACCGTACTCATGGCCAAGAACTACGTGTTCACCTGCGGGAAGTCCGAAGGTGGCCGCAAGGCTCATGCTCTTTGCTGCGTCGATGGGGCCGCGTACTGCGGTATCATTACCCCGTGGACCGGTGTTTTCATCCTTTGTACCAATTAAGATGCAGACATTGATCGGGGTATCGATTGGGAGTCTTGCAGCGGCTCCCAAGGTCACACCTGCCTTAACGTTGAACTGCGGATTGGCCGCAGCCATGGAAACAACAGTATTACCCATGGAGTGTCCCATTACGCCTAGGCGCATTTGATCCACAAATGCTAGGGTGGTCATGTACTTCATCGCGGCTTCCGTGCCAAAGAAGGCGTTTTCGCCACGGTCTGATTGCGCGTTACTTGATTGGTCGATGGAGATGACCACATAGCCACGTCGGGAAAATTCTTGAGCGAAATTGCTAACCGCATATCGTGATGAGTTTCCGCCGTGTACGGCAAGAACACCCGGGGCAGGGTTATCCTTGCTTACTCCTTTAGGAAGATACATCATAGCAGCGATCTTGTTTCCCTCATCGGTCACGATTTCCAGTTGCTTAATGGAGACAGAGCCGAAATTGGTCTGAAGCAGAGAAACGAACACTGCTGCGACCAACACTATGGCCAGACCAACTCCCAATACTCGTTTTGCATGGGCGACTTGTGTTTTGGTTTTCATAACATTCCCCTCCTGGTTTGTTATCCGACTACGAAGCAAAATGGACGCTGAAAACACGTGAACGCATCTTGGCACAATCTTATCCCACAAGCCAACGTGCATTCCAGAAAGAAAGTGAGCTCTCGTGGCAAGATCGTATTCCCAAGATACTGACCAAAGGGCAAGAGTATCCTTTCCCGCTTGGAGAAAAGGACTCTCATTCTCCTTTCTGCCAACAACATATTACTGTTTTTCCTTATTCATTCTTGCCCCCAATCCTCTGCTCTCCCTCTGCTGTTTAACTCTTCAGCATGTCTTCACCTTCACAATGTGCACAAGACCATTCCTTATCATGTGATAAGATATCAATTGGATGTAATATATACAAGCATTTTATTGTCGGATGTTAGACATTCATTGACTTTTTTGCGCTAGGGGATAGAATTGCTACAGGGGGGAAGAGTTTCGACATGGCCAAGCAGGAGAGACGAGCATTCGATAAGGGAGCACAGGTCTGGGTCCGACGCTATGAAAACCTATGCAACATGGCACACTGGCACTTGGAAGACGAGTTAGTTGTATGCCAAGGGGGTACAGCCCAAGTCATGCTGGACGGCTGCTTTTATACTTTGCGCAAGGGAGACTGCGCATTCTTCTGCCGAAGAAGCATTCACAAAATCACGGGCACGCCAGGGAGCCGCATAGCGGTTGCCCAATTGGACGGTGTTCTCAGCCCCGAAAGGTATTTGAAGAGACCCGTCTTTAAAGACAGGTATAATGTCAGCCATCGAATCAACATACTCTATCGAGAGTATCAAGAAAAGCCGTTATTTTATGTTGAAAAGATGAATGCAATTACTACGGCGCTTCTTGTCGACATCTTTCGGGGTGAGGAGTTAGAGCTGGGAGATCGTTACATGCAGCCGAGAACTGCCAGGTATAAGCAGCTGCTTGAACTTATGGAGCAACATTGTGACGAGCTAGACTTTAAGGAAGCTGCACAATTTATGAATATGTCAGAGGCCTATTTCTCACGCTATTTTAAGCGTATGACAGGGTTGACCTTTTCGTATTACATGAATATTCTGCGTACAGAACGTGCAATACAGCTATTGTCTGAAAGGCCGGATATCACTATGGCCAATTTGATGGCAGAGTGCGGGTTTAACACGTTGCGCAATTTCAATCGGGTTTTCAAGAGCATGACCGGCTATGCGCCGAGGCAGTTACCTCCTGGCTTCTCACTAACTCGACGGGAACTTCTTGAAGAAACAAGCCTCTTTGATCCCACTTTAGATACTTCGATTGTTCTGGAAGAATGATCACGTCATCCTTATTTTCCACGTTCTACACCAAGTGCTTTGTGCTAATTTCTGACCAGATCCACCTACCGCCAATCCTTCACGGGGAAAGCCCTGGGAAGGTTTTTTTGCTATGGAGCAGGAAATCGGCTGGTGAACTGTGTGAGGGCTGAAGTTGTTGTCATTTTTTGTGCTATCTGCTATGCTGTTATATAAACAGATATAACAGTGAGAACGGTTGATGAGAGATATGAGACTGATTATTTCGAATGGGTCCGACATGCCAATCTACGAACAGATCAAACAGCAGGTTAAGGAGGCGATCTTGTCAGGTGAGTTGCAGGAGGAACAAGCATGCCCATCACTACGAACAGTCGCCAAGGAACTGCGAATTAGTGTGCTGACAGTGTCTAGAGCCTACGCCGAGCTGGAAGAAGAAGGCTTCGTCAAGAATGTCCAGGGGCGTGGCTGCTTTGTGATGAAACGCGGGCAGGAATTACTTAGGGAACAACTCGTTCGCCAAGTGGAGGAAGCACTGTTTGAGGCAATCAAGGTGGCTCGGATGGCGGATCTATCTCCAGAGGAACTACATCATCTTCTGGATGTTCTACTAGAGATGCAATCCGCAGAGTGATTTTCTGTGAGGGAGGTGGTCGTATGGACTTGACGATTGTGCTAGTCGGCCTTTTAATTGGCGTCGGAGTACCTATTCGCAACAAAGTAATCAGGAAGTATAGAAAGAGGAAGGACAGAAGTATCAGTTAACTGAGAAGGAGCAGTGTGCATGTGTATCCTAGAAGCCATCGACATAAAAAAGGACTATGGAGTTGAGCCAAACATCACCCGTGCTCTCAACGGTCTTAGCTTTAGGATCGCTAAAGGAGAGTTTGTGGGAATTATGGGTGCTTCGGGCTCGGGAAAGACCACGTTGTTGAACTGCATCTCTTCTATCGACACTCCAACTAGCGGGCAGATTTACCTTGATGGAAAGGACTTGCTTGACATCAAGGACCGCGATCTTGCCCGTTTCAGACGGGAAAACTTTGGATTCATTTTCCAAGACTTCAATCTGCTTGATACATTAACGGTTCAGGAAAACATTGCTTTGGCGTTGGTCATCAACAAAGTAGACACAAAGAAGGTTGACCTAAGGGTTCATGAGATCGCGGAACGATTAGGTATCGGGGATGTGCTTGGGAAGTACCCCTATCAGGTGTCGGGCGGGCAAAAACAACGCTGTGCGTGTGCCCGCGCCATCATCAATCAACCCCTTCTGATCTTAGCAGACGAACCCACTGGGGCACTAGATAGTGGTTCTTCGCGAATCCTAATGGAAACCATGCAGGAAATGAACCAGAGCCTGCGGGCTACAATTCTGATGGTAACGCACGATGCCTTTTCTGCTAGCTATGCTTCGCGTATTTTGTTCTTAAGGGATGGAACCGTTTACCGTGAGCTCGAGCGGGGTGATCAAACCAGATCACAGTTCTTTGGGCAGATCCTAGCCATCTTAGAGGATCTTGGGGGGTATTCAGGATGTATTCCCGACTCAGTCTGAGAAATATGCGCAGGAGCATAAGAAACTATGTGCTCTACTTTACCACATTGACTTTGGTTTGCGCCTTAATGTACTCCTTTCTGTCATTAAGCTTCTCAGATGATGTAAGAGCCCTCGCGGAGAACATCTCGCTGCTCACGAATGGGCTATTGCTGTTTTCGGTAGTAGTTGCCCTGATCAGTGCCTTTATCACGAGCTACGCGATGGATTTTATCTTGGTGCAGCGCAAGAGAGAGTTTGCCACGTATTTGCTCATGGGGATGGAAAACGGGACAATTGTCCGTCTCTTCCTAGGAGAGAGTGCTTTAATAGGACTGACCGCCTTCGTCTGTGGGACAGCGATTGGAACTCTGTTTGGTAGCGTTTTTGCAAAAATGGCCATGGGCGTTTTCGAAGTTCCATACTCGTATCAACTCAGGTTTTCCTTCAAAAGCATGTTCGTGTCCTTTTTGCTCTTTCTCCTCATGTATGGGATGGGTCTAGTCAAATCTATCACGGTGATTAAGCGCACCAAGATCATTCAGTTACTCTATGATCATGTGAGAAATGAAGTACATACTGAACGTAGCCTTCGGTGGTACGCCCTTTACCTGTTATTCTCCGCGGCGATCATGACCCTTGGAGGTATCCTGCTTAGCAGGGTAGTCTCAGAGTCTAGCAACATGGCCCTCCTCATACTTATACTAGGTTCCGTTCTCGTCTTGCTTGGTGTGTATGCGTTTTATCGCAGATTTCCCGAGTTACTTGTTGAACTTCTTGGCCGAAGCAAAAACCGGATCTACAGAGACGCTAACCTGTTCATCCTTGGTGAGCTACGGAGTCGGGTGAATAGTTCAGGAAGAATGCTCGCTGTTACTGCGCTTTTACTCGCATTCTCCTTGGCAACCATGTTTTTGGGTCTGGTGATGGGAGCGGGGTATAAAGCGAACATTCGGGCTGAATACCCCTATGATGTGACTGTCGCCATCGACACCAAGATTGCAGACTTTGATGGTGTGCTGGATTTCATTGGTGCCAAGAGCCCAGTGGAAGATTATGTGTCTTACTACTTATATCGTGACCCGTCCATTCCAGTGGAAATCTTGGCTCTATCCGACTATAACCGTCTGAGGCAGCAGCTTGGACTAGACGAACAAGGCTTGGCTGGTGACCAATACCTTATTCATTGTGAGTGGTCACATCGCAAGGAAATCAAGGGCTCTCTGGCTCTGGATCCGAGTATCACTGTGAACGGGAAACTGCTCTTTTCCAGTGAAGACCTAATTTTTTCGGAACCTATGGAACAGGCACGTATGGTAGGTACTGATGGTCGTGCCATCATTGTACCGGATGAAGTCGCGCATTCATTGGAAGCAAGCCTGTCGCGCCTGGTAGTCACCCTTACAGACGGTGGCAGGGCAGAACTGCGGGGTGAGTTAAACCGATTCATCAGAAATGAATGGAAACCACTAGTACTGTCTCCTCCCAGCCAACGAGTGACCATGAGTATAACGGTAAGGGCATGGGGGATCGCCAACTCACTCTCTGGTTTTTCCGCCCTGTCGTTTTGTGGGTTGTATATGAGCGTAATATTCATTGTGCTATCTGGTACAGTTCTAGGATTTGAGCAGCTTGCTTCCCTTGTCAGGGCTCGACGAGCATACTCAATCATTCGGCATCTAGGGGTAACCGATTCAGAACGGAAGGGACTGATCCTAAAGGAGCTGATCATCTTTTTCCTCATTCCAGCAGTCCTCCCTTGTACTTTGCTCCTGCTCTTGGCAATTGGGAGTCACAAAGTGTTCGCTGCTTTCATTGTACAACCCAATGCCATCCCGCTTTATGCGTTTGTAACACTCTCCATCTTTACTGTTCTGTACGGACTATACTTTGCAGGAACCTATGTCATCTATAGCCGTTCGGTGCTTGGAAGGGCGAGTTGAGTTAGTCCTATTACAAGGATCTTGTGGAGGTTTTCGTCAGAACCCATTTTTTGAAACATCGTGCTAAGAGTGGTTGCCTCAAAGGAGGATCGAGACTTCCTGCCGAAGAATAATTACCTAATTGGCATTTACTACCATAAATCTATATTGGAGATGAAGACCACATGAGCTACGTTTTTCGAATGGTCAGGGTGCTGGCTGTTACCGTAATCTTGATGGTACTGCTCTCTAGTTCATCGCAGAGTTCCCCAGAAGTGTTTGTGGAGCAGATCGGCGATAGGGTCCAGGCAGGAAAAGGGTATATGACGACCATGGGGCCCATGGTATTTATGCACCTCAAGGGCACTCCCTATGAGATGGGGTTTCAACATGGAACGTTTCTGGCACACTTATTTCCCGAAGAGGAACTGCTGACGCTGAAAGATGAGCTCAATCCACTAAACGCCCCAACCTCAGGATTTGATCGGCTCGTTCAGGGTTTCAAGAAGTTCTACTTTCAGTACAAGATGGCTCCTTGGATACGTAGGAATATCCCCGAGGATTTGCTCCAAGAACTCGAGGGTATCGTCTTTGGAGTAAGCGGAGACGAGAATGCCGATCCCATGGACGTTATCATCGGTAATGTGTCCCAAGATCTAAGCATGACTTTTGGTTGTACCTCCATCGTGGCTTTTGACGAGGCAACGGCCACTGGATCCTTGTACCATGCCCGTAACCTCGATAATCTTTCCATGATGGATTGGGCCCAATATGGCTATGTGGTGGTCTATGAACCTGATCACGGGTATCCGTTTATCACCCACATATACCCCATCTATGCCGGAACCATGCAGGCTATGAACAACCAAGGAATTACTGTCTCCATGAACTACTCCTTGGTGGATCAGGTCGACAACTCCCTCGACGGTATGGCCATGTTGTTTCTGATGCGTCAGATTGTGCAGTATGCATCAACTTTAGACGAAGCCATCGAACTTGTACTCAGTACACCGCGAACCTTCGGTATGAATATCGTGATTTCGGACAGCAAGTTACCTGATGCAGTAGTGGTAGAAGTCGATGCAAATCGCTATGCCATCAGGAAAGCCAAGGACGGACTGCTGTTTGCGACTAATCGGTACAACACCGAGTATATGCGACAGTACCAGACCTCAGGCTGGTTGTCTTCTGCGCGCCGTGAGGAGCGGATCGCTCAGTTCTTTTCCGACCATTACGGTGACATAGGTGTAAAGTCCATGGTAGAGCTACTACGGGATCGGGGTAAGCCTGGAAGTGCCGAGTATGAAGGCCTCTTGGAAGGAGTGAATAACTCCGGTTCGTTGTTGAGTTGTGTGTTCTCCCCGGAGGAGCAGATGATGTGGGTCTCCATTCCTGACGAAGGGCGCGGATCTCCAGATTCCGATTTCTATGCCTTTAGCCTGGCTAGAGCGTTAGCAGGGGAAGAACCGGCCGTTTTTTCTCGCAACATTGAACCAACGAAAGAGGATCGCAATCTAGTCAACTGGCTTCGTCTCCGTAAGGCAACACTTGCCTATTCTAAGAATGAGTTGGCTACTACCTTAGATCATCTTGATCAACTTGACCCTGAGTTTACAGATGCTGAAGCGGTAATGAACCTACGTGCCCATACCTACCTGAGTTTGGGAGATCAGGCGCAAGCCCAACGTTTGTTCCAGTGCTTCGTAGAAAAACCCCATATTTCGGAGCCTTTCTACTTGTTGGAGGCTTTGGCTACCCTCGGGTCCTTCCATGACAATGCAGGGGATCGAGCTTCTGCGGTAGAGTACTATCAAGGGGCGTTGGAGATAGAAACCCCTGATTTGGGTGGCGACACGGTCTTTTTCCGGCAGCTAGCAGAGGTGGGAACGCAAAGACCCGTCTACCTAGAATCATCCAATTCTTCGTACCAATTCACGACTAGAGATAGTGCCATCGCTCGATTCCTTAAGGCGCCCCAAGTTATTCCCTGCAATGATGTCGACGCGTACAGCCAGTTTGATGGTAGGCAAATTGCTAAGGTTCGAATTCTGGGAGCGCACCGGACCAATGAAGAGGCAGTTACCCGCATTGTCAACCTTGAACCAGGTTCAACCTTTGATGCTGCCCAGTTTGTGTCTGGTAAGCGACGCCTCGCTGCTGTAGACGCACTAGATCAGATTCAAGTGCACGTGATTCCCACAGGGGATAATGCCGTGGATATCGTGGTGCGAATCAGTGAGGGATTTGGCTTTTACTTAGACCCTGTTCACTTCGTGATAGAGAATATCCTGAACCTTTCCCAGAAAACGGTAGCTGCACGGTACTACAATGTGGCAGGGACACTAGCGTCGATCGGCGGGGAATACAGCTTTGGTCCCAGTCATCGCAGAATGGTTTACCTGAACTTCCCGCTGGGTCCTTGGCCGATAACCCTTCGTCACCAGTCACAGACGATGAACACAAAGCTCGGTTGGGGTACACACGAGGGGAGCGAATATGGCCTTGAGCGTAAGGATGCCTCTGTCACCAGCAATCTCCCCCTAGGGAAACACAGTGCTATCGGTCTCACGCTGGGATATTCACAGAGTAGGGTTCATGACATCAGTACAACCTCAGGCTTAGTTGTACCGAGCGGTGAGTATGTGACCCTGGCTACCACAATACAAACAGGTCTACCTGGCACTACCACTTGGACCCAGGCAGGCGCTTCGGTCCAGGCGGGTGCTACAATTCTAGCAAACAGACAAAACTTGGCTGAGACCTTTACTAGCTGCCACATTAGGGCGAGGAGTCTATCCTACCTTGGTGAAGGTTTCGTTGCTGGCGTAGAACTAAGTGGAGCCTGGACGCAACGTGGGACCCCCTTTGATCGCAAACTCCGTTTGGGTGGTAATGGGCAACTAGGTACAAACTCCCCTATGCTTGTGGGAGAGATGTATCTGTATTCTAAGTTGGAACTGCAGCGGTACTTCACACATGAACTAGCAGCTCATGTGAATTATGAGGTAGCGAAGATTTGGGAAGACGGCGGTAATCGAGACCAAAGCAACGTACTTCACGGTATCGGTGTGGGTTTGACCTACCAGACGCCCATAGGCTTAAAGGTTGGTGCACAGTACAGCAAAAACCTGACCTTAGCAGATACTCACAGCTTCAGTATTGGCATTGTCAATTCCTTTTAGAAAGAGTTCTGGCATGCCTGCTTCTTAGTGGAAAGGGCAATACAGGTACGTGGTAGGTTTCTCTTTCAGCCAGGGACCCATGTTCTCCATGAGGAGCTGGCTTCTTGGTTTTTGATCGTTCAGCAAGTAATTATTAGTCAAACGGGTGGTTGCCATGGTGAAAAAACTGTTGCGTTTCTATCGGCGCTTGGCGTGTCATCCTGTCCCCATTATCTTTTCCTTGCTTTTTGTGTCCGCCAAAGTATGGGCGAATACGACCTATGGTGGTAATGCGGTTAATGGATTACGCTCCGGGCTCATCGGCATCTTAGTCTACGCTCTTGCCCTAGGGTCCATTTATCTCCTGTCAGAGAAGCCGATGGGGGATCGCTTCGCAGTGCAGAACTTGGAATCGCGACAAATCAAGATAGGTGCTTTGCTCACCGTCATTGTCTACTTGTTCATCCTAGGCTCGATTGTGGACAGGCTGCAACGACAAGGGTTGATGTCGGGACATCCTTTGTTTTCCTTTATACCGGGATGGACCCTTTGGCATGACTTCTTTGTTGAGTTTCCAGGGGGATACATGACCGCTAACATCTTGCGTAGCTTGCCATTCTTCGTGTTGATCCCCACCCTTGTCTTGCATCGATTGGGAGTCAGAAAGGGAGGGCTTGGCTTTGTTGGAGGCGATCTGAAGCCAGCGATCCCATTCTTGGTGATCTACATGGGAGCATTTTTGTCTGGTGGCGTGACGATGGAGCGCTGGATCTTTCTGGCATACGCCATTATGTATTCAGGCTTTCAAGAAGAGTTCTTTTTTCGTGGCGTGATGCAACCTTTGTTCATAGACATCACAAAGCAACCAATTTGGGGAATTGGTCTATCTGTATGTTTGTTTGCTCTCTTGCACATTCCAGATTTTGCTTTTCGGGTTTATCCCACTGTACCTTTGGCTATAAGTGCTGTTGCGAGCACCGGTTTGTTTGGGAGCTTGATGGCGTATGGGGTCTATCGTACAGGTATGCTCTGGCCATGGATTCTGATCCATGCCCTCAGCAATGTTGTAGGTTTCTAGGTGAAGTATAGGTATCTTTGATTCTCATACCCACTGTTGTATAAGGTCATCCAAAGGGTTCCGACGTGGATCCATCCCCATGGACTTTGACAATCATCGGCGTACTTGATACAATTCACTTGTACCCACCCCTCCGGGGAGGGGTGAACTAGATTGCGCGAGATTGCGACTACCGATACAGCAAAGAGGGGAAGTAGGCTTGCAGAAAATGCGTGTAGGTGACTTGGTTTTGGTGTTGGTTCTACTCATTACCTTTCGGGTTTGGATCGGACTTGACATGCTGAAGAGTGACGGCGATGAGTCTGGTACAGGTGGATATGACTTTGTGGTGTCCATCAAGGGAAGAGAGGTTCATCGTGCACGGTTACTGTCTTCTGATGCTGTTCAACACGTCACAATTCCTTTGGACGATCCGTTCGACTCAGAGGTAGTGTTGGAAGTTGCTAACGGCCGTTTGCGGGTGTTGCCCATGACTTTGGAGTTATGTCCTAAACAGGTATGTTGCCACTTCAGCTCCCCCATTTCCAAACCAGGTCAGGTGATTGTTTGCGTGCCGCAGGAGATGATAATCAGGATTGAAGGCGACCATCATCATTCTTACGATGTCCTAGTTGGATAAACGGATGACAATAAGGGGTTAGCACGATATGAACGATGAACAGGGGGCTTGACATATGAACGAACGTATACTGGTAGTTGATGATGAAGTCAACCTATTGAGGGTGATCAAGGACTATCTAACAATCGAGTCCTACGAGGTCTATACCGCAGAACGGGGCAATCAGGCTATGCAATTGTTTCACGAGGTCAGTCCAGACATGGTGATCCTAGATCTGATGCTCCCAGACATGCCGGGCGAGGAGATCTGCAGGCAGATTAGGAAGCAATCAGACATCCCCATTCTAATGTTGACAGCAAAAAGTGATGAAGACGATAAGGTTCTTGGCTTATCTATCGGTGCAGATGACTACATGACGAAACCCTTTAGTCCGCGTGAACTCGTGGGCAGAGTTAGGGCGATACTAAGACGAACCAAGGGGAACTTGATAGTGACAGATATCCTGGAGTATAACAGTGGTGATCTGGTGATTGATGTACCCAAGCACGTTGTAAAGAAGGCTGGTGAGGTAGTGATTGTGACTCCAAAGGAGTTCAAGGTTCTCTCGGTACTGGCACAGAACCCTCACAGAGTTTTTTCCCGTGGCCAGTTAGTGAGCCGAGCTCTGGGATTTGATTTTGAAGGTTACGACCGAACCGTTGATACACACATCAAGAACCTGCGTCAGAAAATCGAAGACGATGCGAAGCGGCCACAATATATCGTTACGGTATACGGAGTGGGCTATAAGTTCGAAGGATGCTAACATGATTACCATAAGCCAGCGGTTAAGCAGGTATTTCATCGTCGTAGCACTCTTGTCTGTTGGTTTTATAGCCCTGGTTTCGAATACCGCGATCACGCTTTTTTTCTCTGATTATTTGCAGAAGACGAGAAGTAATGATGATTTGAAAGCGGTCCAGTACGTCGAACGACTCTATAATGATGGGTTAACGGCCAGTGCGCTGATGAGCATCATGCATTATGCGCACAGCGAGTCGATAACCATCCGTCTAAGGGACGCAAACAGCAACATCGTGTGGAGCAGCGGCTCTAACAATCGGATGATGCATCATGATGCTGATGGAAGAGTAGCTAACGACGACACTCTAGTGTATCGAAGTTATTCTCTTGCGCCTCAAGGCTACGAGATCGGAACTGTAGATGTAGGTCGGGCCAGGAGTGTCATTTCATCACTGGAAGACAAGGGATTTCTAAAGGCAGTTAATGGGATTCTCCTAGCCAGCTTTCTGTTTTCACTAGTCATAGCCTTCTTCTTAAGCTCGCGCCTATCGCGAAAATTCCTTCGCCCCATCTATCTCCTTAAGGAGAATGCAAGGTTGATTGAGGATGGTGAGTTTGGACGATTGAACGAAGTTAAGACGAGTACGTATGAATTGCAGGACTTGGCACTGTCAGTGAAGAGGCTAGCTCAGAAATTGGAGAATCAGGATCTAATAAGGAAACGAATGACATCCGACATGGCCCATGAACTGAGAACTCCCCTGTCTACCCTGCAAAGTCATTTTGAGGCTTTCTTGGATGGAGTGTGGGAACCTGATCTAGAAAGACTCTCCATCGTTCATAGCGAGATAACCAGGTTATCGAGTTTGGTAGGTGAGTTACTAGATCTATCGGTCATTGAGAGTGGAGGAGCAAGTCTTAATAAGAAAGTGATTAGCTTGTCAGAGTTATTGCAGGACGTTGTTGAGAACTTCGACTCACTCTTTGCAGCCAAGAGCATCCGTCTCGAAGTGGGGATCAGGAGTAATGTTTGGTTTCTAGGTGATGAAGAGCGGCTCAAACGTGTGGTTATCAACCTTCTTTCCAATGCATACAAGTATTCCAACGAAGAGGATGAGGTAAAGATCTCCCTAGATAGACTGGAAGGGGAGATTAGGATAGTCATAGAGGATAGTGGAATTGGTATTCCTGCAAGGGATCTCCCACATATTTTCGAGAGGTTTTATCGGAGCGATCTATCTAGAAGTCGTGGGACTGGAGGAACAGGCATAGGTCTAACCTTAACTAAAGCTCTGGTTGAAGCCCATGGTGGAAGAATCGATGTCGAAAGTGAAGAAGGACGGGGCACCAAGGTTGTGATCCGATTTTCCGTCAAGTAGTTGCATTCGGTAGATACCCAGGCCTGGCGGTTTTCTTCATAAGTTCTCCACAATGATGTAGTACGATGGGGACGTAGAACGTTAAGAAAACCAATTTAGGAGGGGTAAACAATGAAAAGTCGGATGGCTGTTGTTCTTATGATGATGCTCTTGGCAGTTGCATTGGTTGCCGGGGTGGTGGTAGCTTCCAACGCAACGGAGGAAGCAGAGTTGGATAGATTGGTACAGGCCATGGAGGAACGTGGGTTTGACGCTGTGGCATGGTGCCTGCGGGGCGATCATCACGAGCAGATGGAAGAATACATGAAGGACTTGAGTGAAGAAGACGTTCAAGAAATAGCAGACCTGATGCGGGAACATGGATGGGAATCAATGGCTGAAGTAATGGAGTCGTCGGGTAGTGACGGTATGATCGCAATGCACAATTCCATGCGCAATATGCATGGAAGGGGTTGGGGAATGCACCGCATGCATGCAGGCCTCAGACGTACTCGGGGTTGTCATTGATGGCAGGCATGGGGGCAGACTCATGGTCAAGCGCCCTCGAATGGTAGCATTGGTAGTTTCTCATGGAAAAACAGTCACGGATAAACAACACCGGCCATAGGGGGAAAAGGAGGGCTAAACGTGTTTGGTGGTTTGAGACGCAGGTGGAAGAGCTTCTTGATCAGATTGGAAAAAAGCAATGAGAAGCAATTCGGAGGGAACGGTACCCTAGATTGCTGTAAACTCAATTCTCAACCAGCGAAGAAATGACTCGAAGCATAGATTGCACCAGTAAAGGCTTTTGCCTAAGCCCCGAGCTCTGTCTGAAAAGTCGTGTCAGGAACAATCGTTGATCTATGAAATGGGCTACTGACTTTAAGCCAGTAGCCCATTTTAGTTACCAGACGCCCGCTAGAACTCCTGCTTCCCGGGCTATGTCCGTATTATCAAGTTTTCGATCTCTCAGTTCTTCCACTGGGTGGGGTGCTGATTCGCTGCGATAATCTGTTGTGAATTGCTGTTGGTGGCTTTCAATCACTACGTGACTGGGCACTTTGTTCACATCATGATTTACTTTATCTTGGTAGAAGAAGAACTCATGATCGGAGGGTAGATCCTGGACGTTGACATAGTTTTCCCGATTGGCTGTTAACAGGATCTGTTCCCCTAATACTTTCCGCACGTAATCCCTTGTATCGTGGAATTGAAGTAGCTTGGGGAACGTCCCGTCAGGAATTACCTGCTGCCATTGTTTGTTTTCGTACTTGCTTAAGAGCTCTGCAGCCTTATGAAGATGGGCTAGCTCTTGCTGGAAGTGCATCTCCCAGAGGGATTTAGTCTTGGGGCAAACCTCATCTTGGTAGAATGAGTAATAGAGATAACACTCTACGTACTCGTGGAGAAGCAGATTCTCCAGCATGGTGCATTTCGGATCCAAGAGTGAACCGTAATGCGATACGTGCTGTTCTTCGATCATGGCAATTTCTTGATAGAGTTGGCGACCAAGGTCAGTGTAGTAGTAGGGGCCGAGATTCATGTAGAAGTTCATCGTCTGTTGCTCAGCTGCTACAATAATCAGCGCATTGAGCTTGGTTTGGTTGTTCGCTGTCTTGAAGTCTAGCGGATTTCGAACCGAATCAAATGGGTAGCGATGTTCAGCTATTGTGGGTCTGCCGGGAATGATATCCACATATTTCCTTACCAGGTTTTCTGCAGGAACTTGTTCGTCTAGGTCAAGCAGGTTGGCAAAGCGATAGAGGTGGTCAAAATCCTCCAGCAGAGCAAAATCCAGGGCTTGTTTAGCATAGGGATCTGGCTCATTCATGGCTAACCAGGCTGTAAGATCCGTTGCCAAGTGCTCATAGCCAATAGCCGTCTCCACAACCTTTTCATCAATGGGTTTCAGCCAGTTAATGCGCTTTTGTTGTTGTTGCTCAACACGGCGGGTTAAGGCAATTTCCCTCCGCAAATCGTTGTTTTGGCACATGCGGTGGAACTGGTGCTTAAAGATGGTGGCCTCCACTTCAATGCCATTCATGAGAATTACTCGGATTTTGGTATAGGGATCTACAGTCTGCTTATCGTACGGCGTAGGGTACAAATTCACCCAATCCACGATGCTATCGTCTAGCTTCATGGGCCTTTGTTCGAAGGGGTTCATCTAGTTTTCGCCTCCTGTGATTGTTTGCACTCATTTTAGTATCACCGAAAGGCGGTAAAATATCCTTTTGTGGGTCTCGTGAAATTAGGTCTCTGAGACCCAAACAGTCGTTGCATGTAGGGTACATCTCAAAGTGGACCACTTCCAGGTTAGCAAATCTACGCAAAGGGGAAGCAAGGAAGGGAAGCGTGCAATCCCAAGTACAGGCTTATCTTTAGAAAACCCCTAAGTTCCCTGGATGAGGTTTTCTACCTGCTTCTTCGCCTTTGTG
>Ga0265293_10003175_pt1 | contig 31004 bp, 24 predicted proteins | sample Munlanlewell138R_FD_192505 | JGI IMG/M metagenome (GOLD analysis project Ga0265293, IMG submission 192505) | Leachate microbial communities from a municipal landfill in Southern Ontario, Canada - Leachate well 138R | ecosystem: Engineered > Solid waste > Landfill > Unclassified | place: Canada... | reverse complement strand
TCGCTGCACCTGTACACCTATTACTGGAGCGGCCTGGACAACGCCACCGGCAATCGCCTGATCCAGTCGGTCGGCACGCCGTACCAGGGCACCAACCTGGCCGGCATCCTGGCCACGCTGGGCAACTGGTTCGGCGTGGGCTGCGGCAACAACAGCAACCTGACCTACAGCGGCGCCAAGAGCTGGCTGGCCGGCATCCCGACCTGGGCGCGGGCCAAGGTCAACTACTACACCACCTCGTTCAAGACCACGAACTGGTGGACCAACGACTACTGCAACTTCGCCACCGACCTGGTGCTCAGCGATCCGGAAGACGGCACCGTCGAACGGGTCAACGCCCAGCTGCCCGGCGCGGTTAACCGCGGCCACGTCACCGGCCAGTGCCACACCGCCGGCATGCGCGACCCGGCGCAATATCTGAACGCCTCGCGCAACTCGACGATGAACGCCAACGCGGCGCGCTGATCCGTTTCAACCTGTTGCACGAAAAACCCCGGCCTGTGCCGGGGTTTTTCTTTGCGGATCCGTTTTCTGCGTGCTGGCTTGCATGATGTCCACGCAGCCCGATACTGCCACCACCAATCGGCTGCGCCCCTCACCCCGTGTTCTGCACTCCGGCACTGATGCCGTTGACGGTGGCAACCAGGGCGCGGTAGTCGGCGTCATCGGGGCAGCCGGCGGCGCGCCAGCGTTGCAGCAGGTCCTGTTGCAGCAGGTTGATCGGGTCGACATAGGGATTGCGCAGGCGGATCGACTGGCGCAGGCGAAGGTCGCCGGCGAGCAGTTCGTCGGCGCCGCGCACCGCCAGCACCGCGCTTCGGGTGCGTTCGAATTCGGCCTGGATGCGCGGGAAGAACTGTGCGTGCAGCGGCCCGGCCAGGCGTGAATAGCCCTCGAAGATGTCCAGATCGGATTTGGCCAGCACCATTTCCATATCGTCGATCAGGGCCTGGAAGAAGGCCCAGCCGGACAGCATGGCGGCCATCTGTTCCAGTCCCCAGGTGCGGATGCCGTGCTCCAGCCCGATACCCACGCCGTACCACGCGGTCAGGTTGCCGCGTGTCTGCGACCAGGCGAAAACCCACGGGATCGCGCGCAAGGCGCTGATGTCGCCGGCCCCGGCACGCTTGGCCGGACGCGAACCCAGGCGCAGACGTTCGATCAGGTCGATCGGCGTGGCCTGACGGAAATAGGCGGAAAATTCCGCGTCCTCGTGCACCAGTGCGCGATAGGCGGCGGTCGATACTGCCGCCATCTCGCGGGTGCGTTCGCGCCAGAGCGGTTCGCGTGGTTCGGCCGGTCGCGGCCGCAGGCTGGCACGCAGCACTGCGCCGGTGGTTTGCTCCAGATTGCGCAGCGCCAGCGCGCGCAGGCCGTATTTGCGGTGGATCACCTCGCCCTGTTCGGTCACGCGCAGGTAGCCGGCGATGCTGCCGCGCGGGGCCGCGATGATGCCGCGCTCGGTCTTGCCGCCACCGCGGCTGATCGAACCGCCACGGCCATGGAAGAACGCGATCTTCACGCCGAATTCTCTCCCCACCGCCAGCAGCGCGATCTGCGCCTGCTGCAGCGCGAAGCGCGAAGCCAGCACACCGGCATCCTTGGAGCTGTCCGAATAACCCAGCATCACCATCTGCCGTTCACCGCGCTGCGCGACGTGGGCGCGGTAACGCGGTTCGGACAGCAGTGCGTGCAGCACCTGCGGCGCGGCTTCCAGATCGGCGACGGTCTCGAACAGCGGCGCCACATCCAGCGCCGCGACGGCCTGTTCGGCTGCGGCCTCATCCTCATCGGCCCCTCCGGTACCGGCCAGCCGCGCCAACGCCAGCACCGCCAGCGCGTCGGCGGCGCTGCGGCTCATGCTGACGATGTACGGCCCGAGTGCGACCGCGCCGTATTCGCGCCGCATCCGCGCCAGGGTGCGGAACACCGCGAGCGTGGCCTGCGCCGGTTCGCCCAGCGCGGCACTTTGCTGCGCCAGCAGTGCCTTTCCATCCAGCACGGCGCCCAGACGCCGCACACGCTCCTCGACGCTGCGTTCGGAAAAATCCACGTTGTCCAGACATTGCGCCAGGGCCTGATTGTGCACCCCGGCGTCCTGGCGGATGTCCAGCATCGCCAGGTGGAATCCGAAACTGCGCGCCCGCCACAGCGTGCGTTGCAGCGCGAAATCCCCGGCATGTTCGCCACGATTGTTGCGCAGGCTGGTGGCGATCAGCTCCAGATCGGCGACGAACTCTTCCGGCCCGGCATAGCCCTGCGCGTTGCCCTCGCCGGTGGCATCCAGACGCGCGGCGATCAGCTTCAGCAGGCCGCGATACGGCATGTCGGTATTGCGCGAACGCAGCGCGGCGGCGGCCTCCGGAAAGCGTTCGCGATAGTCCTCGATACGTGCCAACACCGCCGCATCGATGCCGACACGCTCGGGTGACTGGCTCAGCAGCCCGGCCAGGCGCGACAGGTCGGCCTGGTAGGCACCCAGGATGATGCGCCGCTGCGCCGCGAGGCTGTCGCGGATGGTGTCGGCGCCGACATTCGGATTGCCGTCCATGTCGCCGCCCACCCACGAACCGAAACGCAACATGGGCGGAAATTCCGGCACCGCGCCGTAAACCTGCTGCATGGCCTCGGCGAAGGCCTCGTAGAACACCGGCAACACGCGGTACAGCACATCGGAAAGATAGAAGCCCACATGCTCCAGTTCGTCACCGACGCTGGGTCGTACCGGCGGGCTTTCAGCGGTCTGCCAGGCCGCGGTGATCGACATGCGCATCCGCGCCAGATCGGCACGGCGCTCTTGCGGGGTCAGGTCGCGGTCCATGTCCTTGATCAGGCCGCGCACCACGTCCTGTTCCTTTTCCAGCAGCGCGCGCCGCACCGCTTCGGTCGGGTGCGCGGTGAACACCAGTTCCACGCACAGTTCCTCGATCAGCGCGCAGACCGTGGCGTAGTCCACGCCATCGGCTTTCAGTGCCTGAAGCACATCCAGCAGGCCCCCGGGCTGGGCTTGGCTGCCACTGCGCTGGTAGTCGCGGCGACGGCGGATGCGGTGCACCCGTTCGGCCAGATTCACCGCGTTGAAATAGGTGGCGAAGGCGCGCACCACGGCTTCGGCGGTGGCCGGGTCGATGCGCGCCAGCGTGGCATGCAGTTCGCCAGTGTCGTGGTCGTGCTCGCGGCGCAGGATCGCGGCGCTGCGGATGCGCTCGATCAGGGCCAGGAAATCCTCGCCCTTCTGTTCGGCCAGCACCTGCCCGACGAGGCTGCCAAGCTGGTTTACATCGTCGCGCAAGGGTTCGTCGGTGGGCGCGAAAACGACGTCGCGCAACGGGATATCGCGGGTATCGGAAGGCGTGCTCATGAGCGCGAGGGTAGCAGGTTGGCGTGGCGCTCCAGACGCTCATTTCCGCTGATCCGGGCGCGCTGGCGTGGCGCCCGGATCAGCGGAAATCAGCACTTCCGGCATTCTTCCTGCGATGATTGCCGGCGACGTGCGAGAGCCCGGCTCACGGTGCCGCGTGGTCGATCCAGACCTCGACCCGACGATTGCGGTGGCGGCCCGCATCGCCCGAATCCGATGCCAATGGCGCCGACCCGCCCATGCCGCGCACTCGCACCACCGGCAGCCGAGCGGCTTCGAGCAGGCTGGCGATGTAGTCGACGCGATCATTGCTCAGCGACTGCGCCATGTAGGGCGAGACTTCGTCCGGATCGACGAAGCCCATCAGCAACAGCCGGGCGCCGCGGTTTTCAGGCTTCGCCATGAACTGTGCCAGGCGCGCGACATCGGCCGCCGCCTTGCTGTCGACCAGACCCCGGCCGAAGCGGAAATTCAGGCTCAGTCGCTGCGCGCCGTCGACCAGCGTGCGGTACTCATCCGGCGCGTCAGGGCGCACGCTGTCGGCGTAGGCGCGCACCTGTTGCGAGACGAAGCCGCTGCGCGCGATCAGCGCCTGCTGTTCTTCGGCCAGCACGAAAGCGGCAAAATCCTGCGCTAGCGGTGATGCATCCGCGCCCTGGTACAGATACAGGCGGCGCGACAAGGGATAGTCCTCGACCGCGATACGGAAGGCTTCCGGCAGCATCGCCACGCCGGCATCGGCGATCGCCAGCGCGCGTGCGCCAGCGACGCCGGCGATACCGACAAACCCGATCGCGGCGGGATCGGCCGCAACAGCGGCGGCCAGTTCGCGCGTGCTCTCATACCGCTGCGCATCAGCGCGCAGCGGACGCTGGCCGAGCACCAGTCCGCGGAAGGTATCGAAGGTGCCGGATTCGGCGTCACGCGCATGCACCCGCACCGCGCCACCGAGTCCACCCAGCTGCGACCAGTTGCGCAGGCTGCCATCGAACAATGCGCGCACCTGCGCCACGCGCAATTCGCGCAGCGGGTTGTCCGGATGCACGATCACCGCCACGCCATCCAGCGCCACGACCAGCTCCTGGCCGGGCGCATCCAGCTCGCCTAGACCACGTTCGCGCCCGGTCTGCACTTCGCGCGCATTGACTGGACGCGAGGCCATCGCAAGATCAGTGCGGCCATCCAGCAAGCCGGCGATGCCGGTGCCCGAGCCGTGCGTCTGCAATTCCACTTCCAGCCCACAGTCACCGCTGCCGACCAGCCGCACATGCCCGGCCTCCACCGGATGGCGTTCCGTGCCGCTGCATCCGCGCGCCTCGAACCAGGCTTCGACCCAGGCCGGCGCCAGCGTTTCACCCAGCGTGTTGGAGCCGTGCAGCCGCAGCACCTCGCGCGCCTGCACCGAAAACGCCAGCGTCAGCAGCAGCACTGCGACCAACACACGGGACACGGCCGAGCATCCCGGCAGTGCCGACATCATGAAAATCTGTTGCATTGCAGCGTGCGTTCGCATGGTGCATCCCTGTTCCAGACCAACCAGTCGATCAGGCTAGAAGTCCTGTGTTACAGGCAATGCAGCCGCCTTGAATGGGGCTGGAACGAGCATCACATTTCGCCCCCTTCGCACACGATGTTGCAGCGCAACGCAGCCCGAGGACGCGCGGGTTCAGTCCTCGAAACCGTCTGCGAACAGCAGCAACACGACCTCGGCCAGCGCCGCCAGCGCATCCACATGGCCGTGGCCGAACACCGCGTTGGGCACCTGGCTGCCGGGAAAAGCGCCACAATCCTGAGCCGATGTCGCCGGCCGTGCGCTGGCCCGCAACAGCGCCGCGACCCGCTCCGGATCACCGATCAGCGTCGGATCAGCACTCATCATCAGCGCCGCCACGCCAGCCACATGCGGCCCGGCCATGCTGGTACCCGAGGATTGGCCATAGCCGCCATTGCGGATCGACGAACGGATGCCGACACCGGGCGCGACGATATCCGGATGCAACCGCCCATGCGGTCCCGGTCCGCGCGAGGAAAATCCGGCGATGTCGTCGCTGATGTCAGTCGCGCCGACGGTGAAGGCTTGCGGGTAGATCGCCGGTGGCATCGTCACGCTGGAACAGGCGGAGCCGGCATTGCCAGCCGACACCACCACGAAAATCCCGGCCTCGTGCGCATTGGCGACGGCTTCGGCCAGAATGCCCGGATCGGTGCAGCCTTCCGACGGCGGGCAGCCCCAGGAATTGACCATCACATGCGGCGCCAGCTCCGGACGCGGATCGCTGCCATCGATTCTGGTCGGCGCCAGAAACCATTGCAGGCAGTCCAGGTAGGTGGAGGGCGTCCCGTCTCCCGAGTTCATGTTGCGGCAGCCGATCCAGCGCGCTTCCGGCGCCACGCCGATCTGGTTCGCGCCGGCATCATCGCCAACCGCCGTGCCCATCGTGTGGGTGCCGTGGTTGTGGTCATCGCAGGGCGCGGGCGAAGCGAAACCGCAGGCCGCATTGAATGCGCCAGCGGTGATGGCGTCGCGCCAGTTGTGATCGTGGCTGGCGACACTGCCGTCCCAGCCCCGGTATTGCGCGCGCAGCGCCGGATGGTCCCACTGGTAGCCGGTGTCCTGGCCACCGACCACCACGCCCTGGCCGCGATAACCCAGCGCCCAGACCTGCGGTGCGCGCACCCGGCTCACGCCCCATTCCACCGCCTGCACGGCGGAAGGTTGACGCTCCGACTCCCGCACGGCCTCCGGCACTCGGGCACTGACCTGCGCGTCCGCCGCCAGCGCCACGACATCGTCACGCTGCGCCAGCCATTGCAGGATCTCCGGCGTGGCGTGGACCTGCACCACGTTGGCGACCCAGAACACCCGATGCGGAACGCCTCGCGCCTTCAGTTCACGCAGCAGCGAGGCCTGGCCGATATCGGCGCGGGAGCGGAGCCGATCAACCTGCGCCGTGACCCGGCGCGCAAACCCTTCCGGCCCGCTGCCCTGCGGCAACGCCCGCTCGACATGCGCGACGTCATGCCGCAGATGCACCAGCACATCGACCGGCCCGGCGGCAGGATCGAAGCGCAGCGCGGGATCGATCCGGATTTGCGCAGCGGCCGGCAGCAAAGGCGTCATCACACCCACCAGTCCAAGGCCGACTAGCAAAAGAGTGCGGGTGAGAACAGGCTGCAACATGCGCCGGGATCCGGGTCGGAAAGCGAAAACTAGCACGGCGCCGGTTCTGGTCCGAACATTTTCCAGCACCGGGCCACATACATCACACCAACGCAAACGGCCCCGTTTCCGGGGCCGTTGCGGGTGTTGCGTGATGCGGAAGTGTGGATCAGGCTGCAAACAGCGCCTTCATTTTCTTCATCGCATTGGCCTCGATCTGGCGGATGCGTTCGGCCGAGACTCCGTATTCGTCGGCCAGTTCCTGCAGCGTGACCTTGCTCTCGTCGTCGTTGAGCCAGCGGCGGCGAATGATGTCGCGCGAGCGCGCATCGAGCTTGGCCAGGCCCTGCTGCAACAGGTCGAGCTGGGAGTCCTGCTCGTCCTGGTAAGCGTAGGCCTGGGCCGGATCGGCTTCGGCCGCGATCAGATAGGCGGTCGGTGCCGGCGGGCGGTCATCGTTGTCATCGGTCGGCGCATCGAAGCCGATGTCGCGGCCGGACAGGCGCGATTCCATCTCCAGCACTTCGGCTTCGGGCACGTTGAGGTCACGCGCCACGGCCTGCACTTCGGCGTGGTTCAACCAGCCCAGGCGCTTCTTGCTCTTGCGCAGGTTGAAGAACAGCTTGCGCTGCGCCTTGGTGGTCGCGACCTTGACGATGCGCCAGTTCTTCAGAATGAACTCGTGCATCTCGGCACGGATCCAGTGCACCGCGAAGCTGACCAGACGCACGCCGTGGCTCGGGTCGAAACGCTTGACCGCCTTCATCAGGCCGATATTGCCTTCCTGGATCAGGTCGGCCATCTGCAGGCCGTAGCCGTTGTAGCCACGCGCCACATGCACCACGAAGCGCAGGTGCGAGAGCACCAGCGAGCGGGCGGCGGACAGGTCCTGATCGTCGACCAGACGCTGGCCCAGCTCCTGTTCTTCTTCCACCGTCAGCACCGGGATGCGGTTGACGGCGCCGATGTAGGCATCCAGCGAACCGAGCGCGCTGGGGATGGGGAGGTTGTTTGCCACCAAAGCCTGATTCATGTGGATCTCCTTAGTGGTGGGTGATGGGTCAAGTTTAGCAGTCGGGGGGTTAGAGTGCTAAACCGACACAAAGTTCCACCATCCCCAATGGGTCTGAAATGGCGCCGTGGTGCGGAAAAGCCAGATTTGGGCGGGTTTGCGTTCAGCTTTCCGACAGCGATGCGTCCAGCTCCGCCCTGCCCGGCAAACGCCAGTCGACCGGTGCGATGCCCTGCTGTTGCAGGTAGCGGTTGGCGGCGGAAAAGTGACCGCAGCCGATGAAGCCGCGATGCGCTGACAGCGGCGAAGGGTGCGGGGCGCGCAGCACGCGGTGGCGGCGGGCGTCGATGACCTGGCCCTTCTTCTGCGCGTAGCTGCCCCACAGCAGGAACACCAGATTTTCGCGATCTTCGGCCAGCCGCGCGATCACCTGATCGGTGAACTCCTCCCAGCCACGCTTCTGGTGCGAGCCGGCGCGCGCCTTTTCCACCGTCAGCACCGCGTTCAGCAGCAGCACGCCGCGCTGCGCCCAGGGCAGCAGGCAGCCATGGTCCGGGCGCGGGATATGCAGGTCGCGTTCGAGCTCGGCAAAGATGTTCTGCAGCGAAGGCGGCGGCGGCACGCCAAGCGGCACCGAAAAACTCAGCCCGTGCGCCTGTCCCGGGCCGTGGTACGGATCCTGCCCGAGGATGACGACCTTGACCTGGTCGAACGGGGTGGCATCCAGCGCCGCGAAGATCTGCCGCGCCGGCGGGAAGAGGGTCCGGCCACGGCCGCGTTCCTGCAGCAGGAATTCCCGCAATGCCTGCATCGAAGGCGCGGCGAAGGCGTCCAGCAGGCGGGATTTCCAGCCCGGCTCAAGCCGGATACGGTCCTGGTCCGGGGCCTGGCTCACGATGATGCAGCGGCGGCAATCCGTTCGCGCATCAGGCGGCCGACACGCAGCTGGAAGATCAGCTTGGTGATCAGCAGGCGCTCCTCGATCGGCTTTTGCACCAGATCGTTGGCGCCGGCCTTGAGCAGGGCGCTCTGGTTGGCCGGGTTGTCGTCGCCGGTCATCACCAGGATCGGCAGCTGACCCTTGCCGTAGCCATATTCGGGGCCGCGCAGGCATTCCAGCAGGTCTTTTCCGGTCAGGCCGCTCTTCAGATAGACGTCGGTCAGGATCACGTCCGGGCCGGGAATGCGGCCCTGCGCGCGGGCGGTTTCCAGATGCGCCAGCGCGTCTTCCACGCTGATCACATGGGTCACCTTGAGGCCGTGTTTCTCCATCATGCGGCGCGTGGCCATCGCCACCACCTTGCTGTCTTCCACATACAGCACGTCGCCGCCGGCCTCGGCCTCGGGCCGCACATAGCCCTGGATGAAGGCCGACAATGCGGAAAAGCCCAGACCCTTGTCGAAATAGTCGGTGACGTCGTCGCCGAAGCTGCGGTTGATCAGGCGCTCCTGCGCATCGCCGGACACCACGATGATCGGGATATACGCCTGCGGTGCGTGCTCGCGGATGTAGTGCGCCAGATCCAGGCCGTCCATGTCCGGCAGGCGCAGCGCGGTGGTGACCAGATCGACCACGCCTTCCTGCAGCGCGGTCTTGGCTTCCTCGCCGGTTTCGCAGGAAATCACGGTGACGCCGGGCACGTCCTTGACCAGCACCTGCTCGATCAGCTTGCGCGCCACGCGCGAGCCGTCCACGACCAGAATGCGCGGGGTTTCACTGGTGATATGGCGGGCGACGCCGACGCCGGTACTCATGCCTTGGCCTCCGCATCGGGTGTGGTCTGGCGCAGATGGTGACCGGCCGCCAGCCAGGCGCCGAGCCAGCCCAGCGCAATCGATACCAGCAGGGTGATTCCAGCCACGCCCCAGCCCAGCCCGCGCAGGCGGAAACCGGCGCCGTAGCTTTCCACCAGCCCGGCCACCGCCGGTTGCAGCGCCAACGGCACCAGTGTGGCCACGATCAACGCCAGGATGGCCGCAAACAGGCCATACCATGCGCCCAGATACAGGAATGGCCGTCTCACGAAACCATCCGTCGCCCCCAGCAGTTGCACCGTCTGTATCTCCTCGGCCCGGCCCTGGATATCAAGGCGCACAGTATTGCCCACTACCAGCAACACACCAACACCCAGCAGGCCGGCGACCACCAGCGCCAGGTGGCGGCCAAAGCCCAGCCAGGCATTGAGCCGTGCGCGCCATTGCGCATCATGCTGGACGAAGTCGGCTTCGGGCAACGCGCGCAGGCGTTGCGCCAGCACCAGAGGCTCAAGCTGTGACGCAGGCGTCACCACCAGCACTGCCGGCAGCGGGTTTTCCGACAACAGCGCCAACGCGTCGGAGAAATCGGTCATCTGGCGGAATTCGGCCAGGCCTTCCTCCGGGCTGCGCACCAGCACCGATTCGATCTGCGGATCGTCGCGCAAGCGCTGCGCCAGCGTTTCGACCGCCCCGGCATCGGCCTGCGGCACGAGGAACACGCTGACTTCACGCGATTGGCGGAAATCACCCGACAGCCGCTCCAGGTTGTCGACCAGCATCACCAGACACAGCGGCAGCACCAGCGCGATTGCCATGACGCCGGCAGTCAGCACCGTGGCCCAGGGCCGCTGCATCATCCGCCCGATGCTGGAGAACAGGCTGTAAAGATGCAGCTCGCGCCAGGCGCGCAGGCGTTCGCCCAGGCCAGGGCCGGCATCGCGCGGGCGCGGGGTGTTGCGCGCCGGACGGGCGCCGGACGCGCTCATGCCGCCGCCTCCGGGCGGAAATCATCGATCAGGCGGCCGTGTTCGAGCACCAGTACGCGCTTCTTCAGCCGCCGAACCTGATGCAGATCGTGGCTGGCGACCAGCACGCAGGTGCCCTGGGCCGGCAATTCGGTGAACAGCTCCATGATCTCGGCCGCCAGCTGCGGATCCAGATTGCCGGTCGGTTCGTCGGCGACCAGCACGCGCGGCCGCGCCACCACTGCGCGCGCGATGCCCACGCGCTGCTGTTCGCCACTGGACAGCGCCATCGGCAGCGCACGTTCGCGCCCGCCCAGACCGACTTTGTCCAGCACCACCCGCACCCGTTTGGCGATCTCGGCGCGCGCCACGCCGGCGATCACCAGCGGCAGCGCGACGTTGTCGAACACGCTGCGGTCCATCAACAGGCGATGGTCCTGGAACACCACACCAACCTGACGCCGATGCTGCGGCAGGCCGCGTCGCCGCACCGTGGCCAGATTGCGCCCACCGACGAACACCGCGCCCCGGGTCGGGCGCTCGCTCAGATGGATCAGGCGCAGCAGCGTGCTCTTGCCGGCGCCGGAGTGGCCGGTGACGAACAGCATCTCGCCCTCCTCCATCGAGAATCCGACATCGACCAGCGCCTCGTGCCCACCCGGATAGCGCTTGCTGACATGCTCGAATCGAAGCTGGGACATGCATTGGTACAACGGGATCGACGATCCCGGCACGTTAGCACCGCACCCGGTGCTTGACCATTGCGCCAGCGCGGGAAAGAGCGGCGGATGCCGGTCCGCGACCAGCCATGCAGTTCGCTGACGCTCAGCGCACCAGCGTGTTGAGCGAAAAGATCGGCAGCAGGATCGCCAGCACGATGAACAGCACCAGCGCGCCGACCAGCAGGATCACGCCCGGCCCCAGCACCGTGGTGGCCACGCCCAGCGCGGTGTCCAGCTCGCGCTCCTGGTAGTTGGCGGCATCGAACAGCATCGTGTCCAGCCGCCCACTTTTTTCGCCGCTGGCGATCAGGCGCAGCGCCACCGGCGGGAACTGCCCGCTTTCCTCCAGCGCGCGCGCCAGCCCCTGTCCTTCGCGCACCCGCACCGCGACCTTGCCCAACGCCTGCCGCAGATGGCTGTTGACCACCACCTGCGAGGCGATGTTCAGCGCTTCCAGCAGCGGCACCGCACTGGACACCAGCAAGGCCAGGGTGCGGGCGAAACGTGCGGTGTCGGCGGCGCGCACCAGGCGGCCGATGACCGGCAGCCTCAACAGCAAGCGATGCCAGCCTGCCCTCAGCGCCGGTACCCGCAACACCGCGATGCCGGCGCCCACCAGCAAGGCCGGCGGCACCAGCAACCACAAACCGAATTGCTGGATCAGTTCGGACGCTCCGACCAGCACCCGCGTCGGCCACGGCAACGCCTGCTGCGCCTGCGCGAACACACCGATCACCTGCGGCACCACCCAGACCATCAATCCAGCCACGACCGCCAACGCCACACAGGTCAGCAGGATCGGATAGGCCAGCGCCAGCACCACCTTGCTGCGCAGCGCCTCGCGGCTTTCGGTGTAATCGGCCAGCCGTGCCAGCACCGTGTCGAGCCGCCCGGAGGCTTCACCGGCGGCGATGGTGGCACGGTACAGCACCGGAAACGTGCCCGGCGATTCGGCCATCGCGGCGGCCAGCGTGGCGCCTTCCATCACCCGGGCGCGCAGCGACACCAGCCGTGAACGCAGGCGCCCGTCGCTGCCGTCGGCCAGCGCGCCGAGAGCTTCGTCGATCGGCAGGCCGGAACCGATCAGCGCCGACAATTGCCGCGTCAATAGCGCCAGCTGCGCACTGGAAAGCCCCTGCCCGGCATCGACACCGGCGCCGGCTGGCGCGCCGGATTCGGACAGCGGCGAAATCTTCAGCGCATGGAGCCCGCGCTCGCGCAGGCTGGCGCGGGCCGCGCGCGCGGTATCGGCCTGCAACACACCCTTGCGGGTGCGGCCATCGGCGTCGAGAGCGTGGTAGGCGAAAGCGGGCATGGCGCGCAGTCTATCCGCTCCGCCGCCGTGCGATCAGGCCACATCGCGATGGATTCGCACCGCGTGCCCGCCGGCGCGCGGCGAGGGCTGCGGTAGCATGACGCCGCGTCCTTCCCGGGATTTCCCCATGCAGGTACTTGCCGACGGCGTCGCGGCCCGCATCCGCAACGGTTTCGAGGATTACCACGCGCGTTTCGCGGCGGTCACGCGGCGCGCGAAATCGCGCTTCCAGGCACGCGACTGGGCCGGCATGCGCGCCGATCTGGTGGAACGGATCGAGCTGTACGACGTCTGCGTGGCGCAGATGCAGGGCTGGCTCGAACACGTGCTCGGCGACCAGGCCCAGACCCGCCCGCTGTGGGCGAAGATCCGCGACGCCTACGCGCTGGAAGTGGCCGGCCTGCTGGACCAAGAGCTCTACAAGACCTTCTACAACACCCTGACGCGGCGCTTCTTCGGCACCCGCGGCGTCGACCCGGCGATCGAATTCGTGGCGTTGGACATCGAGCCGACCGACCAGATCAGCCACCCGGTCGCGCGCCACAGCCACGCCGTGCACGGCGATATGGCGGCGGTGTTCCGGCGCGTGCTGGACGGCTACCAGTTCGATCTTCCCTACGCCGATCCACAACGCTGCGCCGAAGCGATGGCGGCCACGGTGCACGCACGCTTTGCGCACTGGGGCGAACACCCGCTGGTGCAGGTGGAGCTGCTGGAAACCGTGTTCTACCGTGAGCAGCGCGCCTTCCTGGTCGGGCGCGCACTGGGCGAATACCGGCACACGCCGTTCACCATCGCGCTGGCGCATGGCGAAGACGGTCTGTATGTGGATGCGCTGCTGACCGATCGCGATCATCTGGCGCAGCTGTTCGGCTTCACCCGCAGCTATTTCTTCGCCGACCTGCCGACCGTGGGTGATGCGGTGGTGTTCCTGCGAGCGATGCTGCCGCACAAGCCGCTGGACGAGCTCTACACCGTGCTGGGCCGCGCCAAGCAGGGCAAGACCGAACGCTATCGCGCCTTCTTCCGGCATCTGGCGCAGCGCCCGGACGAGCAGTTCGTGCACGCCGACGGCGAGCGCGGCATGGTGATGCTGGTGTTCACCCTGCCCTCGTATCCGCTGGTGTTCAAGCTGATCCGTGACAGCTTCGCCTGGCCCAAGGAGATGGCGCGCGAGGAGGTGATGGAGAAGTACCGCATCGTCTCGCGCCACGACCGCGCCGGGCGGCTGGTGGACGCGCAGGAATTCAAGTTCCTGCGTTTTTCCCGCGACCAGTTTGCGCCCGAATTGCTGGATGAACTGTTGCAGGGCTGCAAGGCCAGCGTTTATGCCGAGGGCGAAGACATCGTCATCGCGCACTGCTACATCGAGCGCCGGCTGCGGCCGTTGAACCTGTATCTGAAGGAAGTGCCGCGCGAGGATGCGCTGCGTGCCGTGCTCGACTACGGTCAGGCGATCCGCGACCTGGCGCGTTCGGATATTTTCCCTGGCGATCTGTTGCTGAAGAACTTCGGCGTCACCCGCAACCACCGCGCCATCTTCTATGACTACGACGAGCTGTGCCTGGTACGCGACTGCCGCTTCAAGCGACTGCCGCAGGCGCGCAACGACGACGAGGAAATGCGCCACGGCGCCTGGTACTACGTCGATCCGAACGATGTCTTCCCCGAGCAGTTCCCGCGCTTCCTCGGGCTGGACCAGGAACAGTTGCAGGCGCTGCTGGCCGAACACGGCGAAATCTTCGACATCGACTGGTGGACCACGCTGCAGGAATCCCTGCGCCACGACGGCCATGCCGATGTGCCACCCTATCCGGATGCCACACGGCTGCAGCGGACCGGCACGCCGGCCACCGCTGGCGGAACGCGATGACGCGACCTTTCGACCCACCACACCACCGTTTTTTCCAGGAGAACCTCACGATGCGTCCTTCCCATTCCCTGCTCGCCCTGGCCTGCGCCCTTGGCCTGGCCGCCTGCCAGCCGCAGGCCGAAACACCCGTGCCGACAGCGGCGCCTGATCCGGCTCCGGCTCCGGCTCCGATGCCAGAACCCGCGCCGGCCATGGTTGATGCCAGCCAGGAGATGCGCCAGCGCCTTGAAACCGTGGCCGCCGGCGAGCACCGCAAGGACACCGACCGCGCCCGCGACCGCTACCGCAACCCAGTTGAGACGCTGCTGTTCTTCGGCCTGAAGCCTGATTCCACGGTGGTCGAAATCACTCCCGGCGGCGGCTGGTACAGCGACATCCTGGCGCCGTTCCTGCGCCCGCACGGCACCTACATCGGCGCAATCTGGGATGACACCCTGCCCGACCAGCCGGCGTATTACGCTCGCCTCAACACCACCCTGAGCGAGAAGATCGCCGCCGCGCCGGAGGTCTATGGCGAACCGACGCTGTTGCGCTTCAACCCGCAGGCACCAGCCTTCGGCGAGCCGGCATCCGCCGACATGGTGTTGACCTTCCGCAACGCCCACAACTGGATCGGCGCCGGCACGGCGGAGGCTTACTTCAGCGCCTTCTTCGACGTGCTCAAGCCCGGCGGCGTACTCGGCTTCACCGACCACCGCGCCAAGGGCGACACGCCCACCGACGGCAAGTCCGGCTATGTCACCGAACAGCAGATCATCGACCTTGCCACCGCCGCCGGCTTCCAGCTGGCCGAACGCAGCGAGATCAACGCCAACCCGAACGACAGCGCCGACTACCCGCGCGGCGTCTGGACCCTGCCGCCGAGCCTGGCGCTGGGCGACGAGGACCGGGAAAAGTACCTGGCCATCGGCGAATCGGACCGGATGACGTTGAAGTTCGTCAAACCCTGATGTCGTCAAATCCTGACGGGAGCCGCAGCTGAAGGTTCCATCCGCTCCAGGGATCGGAGTGGCAAGGTTGCAGATCGGCGGTGGGCGAATGCGCACTGCCGATCAACCCGCTGAAGCCCCGCATCCGCAAGACCGGAACATCACACGTTTTGCCAGCCCAGGAGTCGTGGCAATGCAGACCTTCCAGACCAGACGATCCATACCTTCCCGGGTCATGATCGTGAATGCCGTCCTGGCCATATCGGGCGCCCTGCTGTTCGTCGGATATTTTGGTGGCTGGCTTGAAGGGCCCGACTTCGTTGGAGGACTGCTTCTGCTGTTTGGCTCAGGGTGTGCGGCAGAAGGCGTGTTGAGGCGCATTGGATGGCTGGCTGAATCCGGTCATCCAACATCGCGGATAGCGCCGTGGCTGGTCCTGTTCGGGGTGAGCATGATGGTCTGGGGTGTTCTGATGCTGCTTGGAGGCTGAGCAACGCCTTCAGCGCGGGCTTTGCCTTTGCCGGTTTCGCGTACCGGCGGCGAACCAGGGCAAGGCGCGAATATCAGCCACCACCATCCAGCCTGCGGTAGCCGATCGCTTCGGCCAGATGGGCGCTGCCGATGTTCTCGGCGCCGGCCAGGTCGGCGATGGTGCGGGCCACGCGCAGGATGCGCTGGCTGGCGCGGGCCGAAAGGTGCAGCTGGTCAATGGCGCGTTCCAGCAATTGCCGGTCGCGCGCTGCGAGCAGGCAGTCGCGTTCGGTCAGGGCCTGCGGCAACGCGGCATTGGGCACGCCGGCGCGCTGTTGCTGACGCTGGCGCGCGGCCTGCACACGGGTGCGCACAGTGGCACTCGATTCGCCGGGAGTGCCGTCCGGTCGCAGTTCGGCGGCGGCCACGCGCGGCACTTCGATCTGGATATCGATGCGATCCAGCAGTGGGCCGGAGATGCGTCCGCGATAGCGCGCGATCTGTTCGCGGCTGCAATTGCAGCGTCCGGACGGATCACCGGCCCAGCCGCAGGGGCAGGGATTCATCGCCGCGACCAACTGGAAGCGGGCCGGGAATTCGGCCTGGCGCGCGGCCCGCGAAATCACGATACGGCCCGATTCCAGCGGCTCGCGCAGCACCTCCAGCGTGCGCCGCTCCCATTCGGGCAATTCGTCCAGGAACAACACACCGTGATGCGCCAGGCTGATTTCGCCCGGGCGCAGCGACGCGGCACCCCCACCGCCGGTCAGCGCCACCGCCGTCGCGGTGTGGTGCGGCGCGCGGAATCCGGGACGGCGCCAGCGTGAAAGATCCAGCGGCTGGCCGCAAAGCGAAGCGATCGCAGCACATTCCAGCGCCTGGGCTTCGTCGTTGAGCGGCAGCAGCGTCGGCAGGCGCATCGCGAGCATGGACTTGCCACTGCCCGGCGGGCCGACCATCAGCAGATTGTGGGCGCCGGCAGCGGCCACTTCCAGCGCGCGGCGTGCCAGCGGCTGGCCACGCACTTCGGCCAGATCCGGCGCATGGCTGTCCGTCTCCGGCTTGGCGCCGATGCCTTTGAACGACGCCGGGCCGGGCAGTTCGCGCCCGCTCTGCAGCAGGGCGCAGACTTCCAGCAGGGTGCGTGCGAAACGGCTGCCGGGGTGCCCGACCAGCGAGGCTTCTTCGCGGTTGGCGGCCGGCAGGATGATGTCGCGCCCCGCGCGGGCGGCAGCCAGCACCGCTGGCAGCGCGCCTTCGATCGGGCGCAGTTCGCCGGTCAAGGCCAGTTCGCCGTAGAACTCCACATCGCGCAGCGACTCGCGCGGCAATTGCCCTGATGCAGCCAGGATGCCGAGCGCGATCGGCAGGTCGAAGCGGCTGCCGTCCTTGGGCACGTCGGCCGGCGCCAGGTTGATCGTGATGCGGCGTTGCGGCAGTTCCAGCTGCGCGCATTGCAGCGCGGCGCGCACCCGGTCGCGGCTTTCACGCACCGCGGCATCCGGCAGGCCGACAATCGACACCGCCGGCAGGCCGCCGGCGATATGCACTTCCACGCGCACTTCCGGCGCCTGGACGCCAGCCTGGGCGCGGCAATGGACAAGGGCAAGCGACATCGCGGGACTCCGGGCAAGCGTCGCCCGTCGCGGGCCGACGCGGCCCACGCAGGACAACAGGAAAAAGAAAAGGATTCGCGCCGGGCGGTCAGCCCGGCGGAACCTGCTGTTCGGCCAGCTGGCGTTCGAGCGCGTCGAGCTTTTCACGGGTGCGCAGCAACACCGCGCGTTGCACTTCGAATTCCTCGCGCGTCACCAGATCCAGGCGTTGCAGCCCGGCCTGCAATGCGGCGCGGAAGTTCTGTTCCAGGTCGGAACGGGCCTCGGACAGGCCCGGCGGCAGGAGCGCGCCGAGGCGGCGGGCCAGGTCGTCGATCAGTTGCAGGTTCACCATTGCGAAGATTCCTTGGCGGTCAGGATCATCCTGCCACGCACGCGGCGTTGCCGCAGTCGGAGGACGTACTAAAATCGTCTGGGAAAATTCCTAACCGGCCCAGACGGGGACACAACATGAAAATGGTGATGGCGATCATCAAGCCGTTCAAGCTCGACGATGTGCGCGAGGCTCTGTCGGATGTCGGTGTGAACGGCGTGACGGTGACCGAGGTCAAGGGTTTCGGTCGCCAGAAGGGCCACACCGAGCTGTATCGCGGGGCCGAGTACGTGGTCGATTTCCTGCCCAAGGTGAAGATCGAGGTGGCGGTGACCGAGGACCAGCTGGAACGCGTGGTCGATGCAATCCAGCGTTCGGCCAACAGCGGCAAGATCGGCGACGGCAAGATCTTCGTATCACCGTTGGAACAGGTGATCCGCATCCGCACCGGCGAGCTGGACGCGGACGCACTCTGATCCGGCAACCGCCGGCAGCTCAGTAACGCGGGTCGTCGCCGTCGCGCGGCTCGCGCAGGAAGCGGGCAATCGACGGCGCTGGCGCGCTTGGCGCGAATTCGCCGGCGATGTCGATGTAGCCGCGCATCAGCGCGATTTCGGCCGGGCGCCGGTTCAGCACATCGCGCTGATCCGGATCGGCACCGGCCGCCAGCAGGCGCCGTACCACGCGGCCCAGGCCATGCAGCGCAGCCAGGTGCAGGGCGCCGAAGCCACGCTGTTCGCGCGCACGCAGGTCCACGCCGTGCGACAGCAGCACATCCAGTTGCGCCAGGATCACGTCCTCACGGCAGGCGGTGCCCGGTTCAAAACTGGCACCCAGCAGCAGCAGTAGCGGGGTTTCGTGCACCGCATTGATGGCGTTGATATCGGCATAGGCGGCCAGTAGGGATTCCCAGGCCGCCACGACGGATTCCGCATCCCGGGTACCGAATCCGAACTGCGCCAGCGCGTGCAGCACGGTGCCGCCATGGCTGTCGCTGGCGCGCGCGTCGGCGCCGTGTGTCAGCAGGGCGCCGATGGCTTCGTGCTGACCCAGCGCGGCGGCGATCATCAGTGGGGTGATGTCGCCGGGCAGGCGCTGGTCGACCTGCACCCGGTTTTCCAGCAAGGCCCAGACCACTTCGCGCTGGCGCGCGGTCAGCGCAACGCTCAGGCAGGTGGCGCCGGAATTGGCCGCGACGCCAGCATCGGCACCGCGTGCCAGCAGGCGCCGCACCAGTTCCACATGACCGCCGCCACAGGCGCGTAGCAAGGCGGTGCAGCCCTGCGGATCGGTGGCGTTCAATGACAGGCCAAGATCGAGCAGACGCTCAACCGCGTCCGCATCGCCGCGTTGTGCGGCCGCGACCAGATCGGTATCGCGCAGCGCGCGACGCGGCAGCCGCCAGTGTGACCAGTCCATCCAGCGCGCCAGATGCGGGCGGCCCAGCGCCAGCGCCAGACCATGCGCGGTCTGGCCGTCCGGGGTGCGGGCCGAGGGTTGCGCGCCGTGCACCACCAGACGCCGCACCGCGTGTTCGTTGTCGAGCTGGCAGGCCAGCAGCAGCGCGGTGACGCCATGCGCATCGCGGGTTTCCGGATCGACGCCGCAGGCCAGCAGCGCATCGAGCAAGCGACGCCAATCCAGCCGCAAGGCCTGCAACAGCGGCGCGGCGCCATCGGCACCAGCGCCGAAAGGGTCGGCGCCACGGGCGAGCAATTCCAGCGCCAGCGTTTCGGCATCCGGGCGCAATTCGGCATCCAGCAGTGCTGCATTCAAATAGCGCGCCAAGCTGCCATGACCGACCGGTGCCGCTCCCTTTTCCAGCAGTGCCACCAGTGCCGGCCCGGCGCCCGGCCCCAGGGCCAGCACCTGCCAGACCAGCGCCTGGCCGTCTTCATCGCAGGCGTGCGGGTCGAGCGCATCAGCCAGCACCTGGGCGGCGCCACGTTCCAGCCCCGGTGCCTGATCCAGATAGAAGGCGACACGTTCGGCCACAGTGCCGAGTGCATACGGAAGCAGCTCGCGGGCGGTGGCGTAACTTTCCCGGTCCAGTGCCAGGCGCAGGCGCATCAGCGGTGGCGCGTCCTGCAGTTCCTCGTCGTTCTCGGCCAGACAGGCCGGCAGCACGTAACCCGGATCCAGTAGCGCGACATGCGCCCAGCGTCCGGCCGATACTGCGTGGTCGATGGCGCGGCGGCCATCGGCTGCGGGTTGCTGCGGGTCCACGCCCAAGGCCAGCAGCGCCTTGACCGTAGCCGTATCGCAGCTGGCGGCCTGGCAGGCGATCGCCAGCGCATTGCGGCCATGGGCATCACGGGTATCGGGTGCGACACCGGCAGCGGCCAGCCGTTCGACGCAGGCGCTGGCACCGGCGCGCACCGCTTCCAGCAACGGAGTGACGCCTTGTTCGTCGGCCAGATCGGGATTGGCGCCGGCATCCAGCAGGGCTTCGACGATGCGCAGATTGGCGTTCAGGCAAGCGGCATGCAGCGCGGTGCGTCCGAGCCGGCCGCGTGCATCGAGGCGAGCCTTGTGGCGCAGCAGCAGATGCAGCATCGCCGGCTCATCGTCCTCACGCGCGGCCGCCAGCAACAAGGCCGGTTCGCCACCGCGCGGCTCGGTGCCGGCGCGGCGTTCGAGCAGGTAACGGGCGACCTCCACATTGCCGTGCCCGACCGCGATGCCAAGCGGGCTGACGCCCTGCGCATCGAGCGCATCCAGCGGTGCGCCGGCATCCAGCAACAAGGCGGCAATCGCCGGATCGGCGGCACGCGCGGCAGCATGCAGCGCGGTCTGCCCTTCCGCATCGGCCGGGCGCGGATCGGCGCCATTGGCCAGCAGCATCAGCACCGCATCCGGGCGGCCGTGGTAGCTGTCGCGCACGGCGGCCAGCAGCGGTGTCAGACCACCCTGAACCAGATTCAGATCGACCCCGGCGGCGATCAGCGCGCGCAGCAGGCGAAGATCGGACAGCACGGCGGCCAGCATCGGCAGGCTGCGTTGGTCGCGTGCGTCGGCTGCCGGCAACGCCCAAGGATCGGCGCCCATGTCCAACAGCGCCAGCGCCTCGTCGACCCGGCCGGCACGCGCGGCGGTATACAGCGCGGCGTCGACGCTGGGGCCGGGGGCATAGGAGGTCAGCGGCGTCTGCGCCGCGACCTGCAGGGCCAGATCCTGTTCGACCTTGGCGCGGGCCTGCGCCAAATGGCGACGCGAAGCCGCCAGCGCCAGCCATGCCAGTACCGGCGCCAACAGCAGCGCGTACGCCAGCAGCGCCACGCTGCGCATGCCCGTCTGCGGCCACAGCGCTGGCCAGAGCAGTGCCAGCGTCGCCAATGCCAGCGCCATGATCCAGATCGCGCAGAGCCAGCCATGGGCGCCGGTAAGCAGCAGCGGCGCGAGCGGGCGCAGGCGCGCCAGGCCGGTCTGTTCGTCGGCTTCGGCCAGCAGCGCCGGCAGCGCGGCGAACCGGAACACCAGCACCAGCCCGATACCGATGCCGGCACTGCCGAGCAGCACCGCACCCAGCCCACCACCATCCAGCAGGCGCTGGGCCGGCCAGTACAGCCACGCCGCCAACGCCACGATCAGTGCCAGCGCCAGCCAGGCGCCGCCGTGCAGCGGCCGCAGCCAGCCTGCCAGCAGCGGCTCCGGGCGCGAACCGGTGGCGGCCGCCATCAGGTACAGCGCGAACGCCGGCAGCAAGGCGAAGGCAAAGCCCGGATGCCACGGTGCCAGGGCCAGCAATGCCACGGCGATCGCCGGGAAGAAGGCCACGATGCGCCGCAGCAGGCCCGGGGCATCCGCCGGATCAGACGGCAGCGACGGCATCGGGTTCATTCCGGCTCGACAGGGGAAGGCGGCAGTTGCAGGTAACAGCCGCTCTCGCGCAGCGCGCGGATCACGCTGTCCGCATCCGCGCGCGCCAGCTTCCGGCCCGGCAGCAGATCGAATTCCAGCGCCGGCTCCAGCACGCCCAAGCGTTGCCGCAACGGCTCGGGCATCGCCTCGAAACCGTCCTTCTGCGCGAGATAGACATAGGTATCCGGCCGGGTGCGGCTCTTGTAGACGTAGCAACGCATGGGAACAGGCACGACAGTCAGACGAATGGCAGCGGGCAGCATAGCGGTCGATCCGCCCACGGTGAAATCCGGATTGCGCGATCCGGGCGGAAGGCATGTCCGCAGCCCGGCACTGCACAGGGCACGGCGCATCGAAAAGTTACAGGCATGCCGGCAACACAAGCCGATTGTCGCCCGGTGCCGGAAGCGGCGGCCTCGTCGCAGGCGCTCAGGCTTGCGCCATCAGTTCCTGGATCTCATCGGCATCGCGCGGGACATCGCCGGTGATGATCTGCACGCCCTGGCGCGTCACGATCACATCGTCTTCGATGCGGATGCCCTGGCCGCGCCATTTGGCCGCCACGCCCGGCGCGTCGGGCGGGATGTAGATGCCCGGTTCGATCGTGAACACCATGTCCGGCTCCAGCACGCGGTATTCGCCATCGATGCGGTAATCGCCGACATCGTGCACATCCAGCCCGAGCCAGTGGCCGGTCTTGTGCATGTAGAAGCGCAGATAGGCCTGATCCTTCAGGCATTGCTTCAGCGTGCCCTTGAGCAGGCCCAGGCGCAGCATGCCCTCGGTCAGCACCTCGACCGCGGCCTCGTGCGTGGCGATCCATGACACACCCGGCGCCACCACCGAAATCGCCGCCGCCTGAGCTTCCAGCACCACGTCGTACAGCGCGCGCTGGGCCGGGCTGAAGCGGCCGTTGACCGGGAAGGTGCGGGTGATGTCCGAGGCGTAGCCGTGCACTTCGGCGCCGGCGTCGATCAGCAGCAGGTCGCCGTCTTCCATCTTCGCGTCGTTGCTGACGTAGTGCAGCACGCAGCCATTGGCGCCGGCGCCGACGATCGGGGTGTACGAGGGCACCGCGCCGTGACGGCGGAAGCGGTACAGCAGTTCGGCCTCGATCTCGTATTCGTACATGCCCGGGCGCGCGGCCTTCATCGCATCCACGTGCGCCTGCGCCGCGATGCGTGCGGCTTCCTTCATCAGGCGGCGCTCGGCGGCGCTCTTGAACAGGCGCAAGTCGTGCAGCAGGTGCCCGAGTTCCTGGAATTCGTGCGGCGGCTGCGCGCCCTGCTTGACCTGCGAGCGCACCCGCTTGACCCAGCCGATCAGGGTCAGATCGAAATCGGTATCGCGGCCGAAGTGGTAATAGACCCGGTTCCGGCCTTCGATCAGGCGCGGCAGGATTTCATCCATGTCGGCCCAGGGATAGGCATCGTCCATGCCCAGGGTTTCGACCGCGCCTTCCGGCCCGAGCCGGGCGCCGTCCCAGGTTTCGCGCTCGGGATTGCGCTCGCGGCAGAACAGCAGGGTTTCACCGGCGGCACGGCCGGGTACCAGCACCAGCACCGCCTCGGGTTCGTTGAAACCGGTCAGGTACCAGAAATCGCTGTCCTGGCGGTACGGGTAATGGCTGTCGTTGCTGCGCACCTTTTCGGCGGCGGCGGGCAGGATCAGGATCGCGTCCGGGCCGGCCATGCGCATCAGCTGGCGACGGCGGCGGGTGAATTCGGCGACGGTGATTCCGGTGATCGGCATGGCGGTGTTCAGAAGGATCGGCAGGCGGGAACGGGATCAGTGCAGGCGGGTGTTCCCATCGCGCGGCGGGCGGGTGTCGCCGTGGATCAGCAGCACCGCAACGCGCACGAATTCGGCGATTTCCATGAATGCCTGTTCGTCCTGATCCTCATCGCTGACCCGGAACGCGGCGATGCGGCTGATGTCTTCCAGCGCTTCACGCGCGTCCTCGCCCAGCGATGGCGCGGCCGGCACCAGCGCGAAACCGGCAACGAAGCCCTGACACCACAGAAACAGATGGTCGATGCGCTCGGCCAGCGCCGCTTCGTCATCGGGCAACAGCAGCTCGAAACCCAGATCCGGGTCTTCCAGCGCGAAGCGGGTGACCTGCAACAAGGTCTGCAGCAGCGGTTCGATCGGACCGCCGGCATCCGCATCCACATGCAGTTGCGCCAGCCAGCCATCCTCGTTGAGCGCACCACCGGCGGCCAGATAGCCGCTCATCAGGCCATGCAGTTCAGGTGCATCGACACCCAGGCGCTGGCGCACCAGCGCGGCATCCACCTGATCGAATCCGGGCAGCTCCCTGTTGGGCATCAGAACGCTCTCCGATATCGTCGCCCGGTGTGCAACCGGTTCACCACACCACTTCGGCCATCGAACAGTTCAGGCCCGAGCCAATCCCCAGCAATGCGATGCGGCTGCCTTTCTTCAGGCGGCCCATTTCCTTGAGCTTGGACAGCACGATCGGCACCGAGGCCGGGCCGATGTTGCCGTGCTCGGCGAAGATCGTGAACACCTTTTTCGGATCAATGCCGATGGTCTTGATCAGGGTGTTGGTGTGCACCTGGCTGACCTGATGGATCACGAACTCATCCAGCTCATCGACCGCCCAGCCCAGCGCCTGGCGCGCGGCCTGGAAGGTCTTGGCGGCCAGCTTCATGCCTTCGATCATCAGCATGCGGGTGTCGGTGACCATGCGGTCCAGATTGCCGCGGCACAGCGTGTTCCACTCGGTGGCCGCGCGCGAAATGCCGCCCTTGTACTGCGGTGCGTCCGGCGCCAGATCGCGGCGCGACAGCACCATCGCCACGGCTCCGCAGCCCAGCGTCAGCGTGGCCAGTTCCTGGCGGAACTGCTCGTCGGTGACATCGGGTGCAAGCAGGCGCTCCATCGTCTTTTCGTAGGCCAGATTGGCGGTCTCGCCATCGACCACCAGGGCGTATTCGATCTCACCGCGCTCGATCATGCGGCTGGCGATATCCATGCCGTTGAGGAACGCCAGGCAGGCGTTGGCCACGTCGAAATTCTGGCACTGGTCGGACAGGCCGAGGTTGCCGCAGACGATGCTGGCGGTGGACGGCTCGAGATAGTCGCGGCTGACCGAGGTGTTGATCAGCAGGCCGATCTTCTCGCGCGGCACGTCCAGTTCGGCCAGCGCCTTCTCGGCCGCCAGCGTGGCCGCATCGGAAGACTCGGTGCCGTCTTCCCAGAAGCGGCGCGAATGGATGCCGGCGATATCGCCCAGCACATCGGCGCGGATGCCCAGACGGTCCAGCGTCGGGCGCAGGCGCTCGTTGATTTCCGCAGAACTGAGCGTGCGCGGCGCGTCGATATGCGCGAGGCTGGCGATGGAAACGTTCTGGAACAGCATGAGCCTGCCGAAAATGAGGAAAACAGCCGCAGAACGCTACAGGCATACGCCCGAGGGCGCAACCCAAACCCCGTGACGGATTGGGCCACAGCGGCACAGCGCACGGTTCAGGCAGGCTTGACAGGCATCGTTTACATGCGTAAACAGTGAACTATCGATTACAAACGTAAACACGACATGCAGATCAGCGAAGCCGAAAGCCGGGTGATGCAGGTGCTCTGGGAACGCGGCCCCAGCACCGCCGACGAAGTGATGCAGTCGCTGAGCGGCGTCAGCGACTGGCAGGACGCCACCGTCAAGACCCTGCTCAACCGGCTGTTGAAAAAGGGCGCGCTGGCCGCCGACGCCGAAGGCCGCCGTTATCGCTACCAGCCGCTGCTGGCGCGCGAAGCCTATGTGCTGGAAGAAAGCCGCAGCCTGGTCGAACGCCTGTTCGATGGCCGCATCGCGCCGCTGGTGGCGCATTTCTCGCGCCACGGGCAACTCGATGCCGATGACATCGCCGAACTGCGCCGCCTGATCGAGGACATCGACGATGAGCGCTGAACTGCTCGCGCTGCTGCGCGACAGCAGCCTCGCCATCACCTTGGTGCTGCTGGCGGTGCTGGCACTGCGCCGGCCGATCCGTTCCGCCTTCGGTGCCGGCTGCGTGCCGCTGCTGTGGGCGCTGGTGCCGCTGGCGCAACTGGCGGTATTGCTGCCGGCGCCACGCACTTCCCACACCGCCAACTGGATCACAGTGCCGCTGGAAACGATGCCCGGTGCGGTCGTCGCGGAAGCCATGCCGGCCCTCGTGCAGAACTGGTCGTGGCAGCCATGGCTGCTCGCGATCTGGTTGGCCGGTGCGCTGGCGATGACGCTTCACCTGTGCCTGCTGCAACGCCGTTTCCTGCGCAGCCTTGGTCCGCTGACGCCGTTGTCGCCGGGTGTTTTCATCGCCGCACATGCCGCTGCCGGCCCGGCGGTGATCGGCCTGTGGCGCCCGCGCATCGTGTTGCCGGCCGATTTCCACCAGCGCTTCACCCCGCAACAACAGATCTTGATCCTGAGCCATGAACGCAGCCATGCGCGTCGTGGCGATGTGATCGCACAGGCCATCGCCAGCGTGCTGCGCTGTATCCACTGGTTCAATCCGCTGCTGCATGTCGCGGTGCCGCGCCTGCGCCACGACCACGAACTGGCCAGCGATGCCGACGTGCTGCGGCAATACCCCGATTCGCGTCGGCGCTATGCCGCCACGCTCCTCGATGCGCAACTGGCCGTCCCTGGACTGCCGGCCGGTTGCCTGTGGCAGTCCAGCCATCCCTTGAAGGAACGCATCATGCTTCTGAAGAACGTCCAACCCTCGCGCCTGCGCCGCCACAGCGGCCTGGCCCTCGCACTCGCCCTGGCCTGCGGCGGCTCGTTTGCCGTCTGGGCTGGCCAACCGACCCAACCTGCGGCCAGCACTGCGCCAACGCTGTACCTGGTTAATATGGAAGTGGCGCTGGGAGATTCGGTATCCACCCCGGAACTGATTGTCACCGCCGGCAAACCGTTTTCCATCGGCATCGGCAACAACACCGACGGTGGCGGGTGGCGCGGCGAATTCGTCTACGACGGCGACACCGGGCAGCTGACCCGGGCCGATATCGAAGTGGACGGCACGCTCGAAGTGGACAGCACGTTGCTCGACGCGCTCAATGCCGGCCACACCGTGCAGTTGACCACGACAGGCGGTGAGGAGTTGTCGTTGCGTATCGCGGTATCGGTGCCGCCCGACAGCGACATCCGTCAGGTGGACACGCCCGCACCAGCCTACCCGGCACAGGCCGCAGCGCAGGACCAGGGCGGCCGCATCCTGCTCAAGGTCAAGGTCGATGAGCTGGGCCGCGCAGCGGATATCGAGGTCGAAGCCTCCGAGCCTGCCGGCGTGTTCGATGCAGCGGCGGTGTCAGCGGTGCAGGATTGGCGCTTCCGCCCCGCGATCCGCGATGGCAAACCGATCGAAAGCTGGGTACGGGTGCCGATCTGCTTCGCTCCAGATGGCGCCTCGGAGGAATCCTGCGAAGTGGCACAGTTCGGAAACCCGCCGGAAAGCCCGGCAACCAGCGGCAGTTGAGATGTCCGCCCACAGTTGAGCCGGCAACCCACGCACCAGGTAGCCCGGGTCAGGCGTAGCCGCACCCGGGAGTGGCTTTCCCGATAACGCTGATTCTGGCTGTGACCTTCCCGATAACGCTGACCCCGGGTGCGGCTACGCCTGACCCGGGCTACGTCACTGCGGTTTGTTCCAATCCGGCGTTTTGGCGCCCATCAAATGCCGTACGAAGAAGTCGAACATGCGCCGGTGCACATAATCGATCGGTTCTTCCGAACGGCCCACGGCGTGGCCGCCACCGGGCACCACGAGCAGGTCGAAATCCTTGCCGGCGCGGATCAGTGCGTCGGCCACCTGGTAGGTGGAGGCCGGATCCACGTTGGCGTCCTGTTCGCCCAGGATCATCAGCAACTGCCCTTGCAGCCGGTGCGCGTTGTCCACGCCGGAAGCGCGCGCATAGCTTTCATCCACCGGCCAGCCCATCCACTGCTCGTTCCAGCTGAGCTTGTCCATGCGGTTGTCGTAGCAGCCGTTCAAGCCGACCGCGACGCTGTACACATCGCCGTGGAACAACAGTGCCGACAGCGCATTCTGGCCACCGGCCGAGGCGCCGTAGATGCCGATGCCGCCTTCGATGTCATAAGAGGAATCGCGCGCGGCCAGCGCCCGGTGCCAGGCGATACGGTCCGGAAAACCGGCATCGCCGAGGTTCTTCCAGGCCACATCGTGGAAGGCCTTGGAGCGGTGCATCGTGCCCATGCCGTCGATCTGCACCACGATGAAACCCAGATCGGCCAGCGCCTGCATGCCGATGGGCTTGTCGCCACCGCTGTGATAGCCGAACGGCCACCAGGTCTTGGGAACGAAGGCATCGTGCGGGCCGGCGTAGATGTTTTCGATCACGCGGTAACGCCGCGCCGGGTCGTAATCGGCGGGGCGCACGATGATGCCGTGGATCGGCGTGACGCCGTCGCGCCCGGGCGCCACGAACGCCTCCGGCGGGCGATAGCCGGCGGCCGTCAACGCCGAGACATCAGCCTGTTCCAGCGTGGCGAGCAGGCGCCCATCGCGCGCATCGCGCAGCTGCATCACATCGGGCTGATCGATGCGCGACCAGGTATCGGTGTAGTGCAGCCCATCCGGCGACAGCGCGATCTCGTGCCAGCCGTGGTCCGGGGTCAGATGCAGCAGGTTTTCGCCATCGAAATCCACGCGGTAGACATGCTGCAGATACGGGTCGCCCGGCTCGCGGCCGCTGGCGGCGAACCACACTTCGCGCCGCTCCTCGTCCACCTGCAACACCTGCCGCACCACCCATTCGCCGCGCGTGAGCTGGCGTGGCTGGCCGCTGTTTCCATTGAACAGGTACAGATGGTTCCAGCCGTCGCGCTCGCTCATCCACAGGATTTCCTCGCCACGTTTGCCCACATCGTGGAAGAAGCTGCGGTGCCACCAGTCGTTGACGAAGGTATCGGCGGTTTCCTCGATGACGCTGCGGGTCTTGCCGCTTTCCGCATCGATTTCGATTAGTCGCACGCGCTTGCGGCTGCGTTCGACATAGCGAAACGCCAGTGTCGCGCCATCGGCGCGGAAGTACAGCGACGAGAGCTGGTACGGCATCGGAAACAGCACGTTATCCACCTCGATCCGACTGCCGTTTTCAATATCGAACAGCACCGGCGTTTCGATATCCACCGCATCGCCGGGCTTGGGATACAGCTGGCTTTGCAGGTGCGTATGGAGCTGGCCGGCGGGCGCGCTTTCCACCCGGAACACCTTGCGCTGGCTGCCCGGTTTCACCCGGTAGATCGCCACCCGGCGCGAATCCGGCGACCACACCAGCGATTGCGGATCGTGGAAGTCGCGCGCGCTGCCGTCATCGCTCAACGCGCGGACTTCACCACTGTCGCGCTGGCGCAGCATCAGATTGTGGTTTTCGACGAAGGCCTCGTAACGCCCGTCCGGCGAGGGTTTCGGCGTGGCATCGGCCGGCACCGACAGATCCCGCACCACACCCCACGCGCGTGGCTGGCCGCGCGTTGCGGCAACGGGTTTTTCGCAGGACATCGGCGCCAGCGTGCAACGCCAGCGGCCATCGTCCAGATGGAATTCGATCGCGCGGCCCTCATCCGCCGGCTGGAAACCGGCGACCGGCTGGAAACCGGCGAACGGCAAGCGCAGCGGGGCAATCGTTTCACCGCGCGCCTGCCCCAGCGCCCGCGCGAGCGCGGCATGGTCGAACGCAGGCCGCGCACCCTCCTCGCCAACCTGCCGTTCGACGAACTTGAAGCCGCCACGCACGCTGCGCCGGTATACGAACCGCTGCGCATCCAGCCACGTCACCGCACCGGGAACGCCTTCGGTCAGATACATCCAGCTTTCGCGCAAGCCGAGCGAACGGGCGTAATCCACCGCATCCGGCCCCGCGACAGGCGAAGCCGGCGTGTCAGGCGCGGCCGCCGCGACGGTGCCGACGCACATCAGCAGACACGCCAAAAGAACCGCGCCGAATCGCAACCGGCCGACGGCCACTTCTTCCCTTCTTTCCATATCCATCGGTTCCAGACCCATCGTTGGAGCGGCGCTGCCACCCCGGCGCGGCGTCACCGCCATCGGGATCATCGCATCACGCACCGCGCTGAAAAGCTGCCGCATCAAGCCGCGTGTCCCTCGCCACGTGCCGACTTCAGGCGAACGGCTGGTCGATCGCCACCGAGGGCGGCGTGAACCACTGCGCGCCCTCTTCGGTGACGTGGAAGTGATCCTCCAGCCGCACGCCGAATCTGCCCGGCACCACGATCATCGGCTCGTTGCTGCAACACATGCCTGGCGCCAGCGGCAGGGTGTTGCCGCGCACCAGATACGGCGCTTCGTGGATCGACAATCCGCAGCCATGTCCGGTGCGGTGCGGCAATCCGGGCAGCCGGTAATCCGGGCCAAGACCAGCCGCTTCCAGCACCCGGCGCGCGGCCGCGTCGATGTCTTCGCAGGGCACACCGGGACGCACCGCATCGAAGGCCGCCTGCTGCGCAGCGCGTTCCAGATCCCAGATGCGGCGCTGCTCTGCGTCCGGCTCGCCCCAGATCCAGGTGCGCGTCACGTCCGAGTTGTAGCCCTGCACGCTGCAACCGGTATCGATCAGCACCAGCTCGCCTTCGCGCAGATGCTGCACACCGGGCACACCGTGCGGAAACGCAGTGGCCTGCCCGAACTGCACGATGCAGAACGTGGAACCGCCATCGGCACCGAGCGCGCGATGCGCCTCGTCGATGAAACGCACCAGCTCATCGGTGCCAATGCCTTCGCGCGCGATGCCGGCCGCCAGCCGATGCACTTCCAATGTCATGTCGCAGGCCTGCTGCATCAGCACCAGCTCGGCCGGCGATTTGCAGCGACGACACCCCTCAATCACCGGAGCGGCATCGACAATGGCCGCCGCACCCAGCTGCGCGGCAAGCCCGGTATGGATACGGAACGCCGCGTCCGGGTCCAGCGCCAACGTGCCCGCACCGCGCTCAGCCATCACCTGCGCCACCAGCGCGTGCGGATTCTCGTGTTCTTCCCACAGGCGCTTTTGCACCGGAACTTTCAGCACCGCATCAAGCGAACCTTCCTCGAATACCGGCGCGATCAACACCGGCTCGCCGCTGGCCGTCAGCAACAACGCCACCAGCCGCTCACTCGCACCCCACGGCACCCCGGCGAAATACCGCAACGAGGCACCGGCACTGACCAGCAACGCATCCACACCCAGCCCGTGCATCAAGCGACGCGCGTGCTCCAGCCGATGCAGATATTCATCGGCCGCAATCGGTGCCGCGCGATTCGTCCAAGGCACAAGCCGCGTCCGCGCCTGTTCGGGAGTGAGGTGGCCAATCTGTGCATTCATCGCTTTGCCTGCCGTGCCATAGGGAAAAACCTGACGCCGCCGCAACTACCCGCGCAGCACCACCCACCATCCTCGCCGCCGATGCGTTGCATGGCTAGAGGAATTGCATGGTGATGGCAGGAAAATGTGCACGAAACCTCTTCCCCGGCTTGCTTGCCGCACCCTTCTGAAGCGTCAGGCCGCGTGCGTGCAGGTGCGCATTCACTGCGGCGAACATCTGTGCGGCCAAGTCGTGTGTTTCCAGCAGGCGGCGGAAGTTGAGGGTCGTGGTTTCATCCGGCATGGCGCCGGTCA
>Ga0265293_10003174_pt1 | contig 31011 bp, 23 predicted proteins | sample Munlanlewell138R_FD_192505 | JGI IMG/M metagenome (GOLD analysis project Ga0265293, IMG submission 192505) | Leachate microbial communities from a municipal landfill in Southern Ontario, Canada - Leachate well 138R | ecosystem: Engineered > Solid waste > Landfill > Unclassified | place: Canada... | reverse complement strand
CGATCTACGAGCTGCTGCCGCGCTACACCGGCCGGCCCTATCCGATTTCACGCCCGTTCCTGTGGTCGTGGTCGGTCAGTACGGTGTTCGTGATCGTGGTTTTCCCGCACCACCTGCTGATGGATTTCGCGCAACCGCGCTGGTTGTCGATCATGGGCCAGGTGGTGTCCTGGGGCGCCGGCTTCCCGGTGTTCCTGGTCACCACGTGGGGTGCACTGACCAATCTCTACGGTTCCGGCATCCGCTGGAGCATGCCCTCACGGCTGATGGTGCTGGCCCTGTTCGGCTGGGCGGCGGGCATCGTGCCGGCCATCCTGGATGGCACCATTCGCAACAACATGGTCATGCACAACACCCAGTGGGTGCCCGGGCATTTCCACTTCTACCTGTTGATCGGCGTGCTGGCGATGGCGCTGGCGCTGATGTTCCACGTCGTCGGCAGCCGCGTACACGCGCCACCGGATACCGGCGCCGACCGGCTCGCCTTCCCGACCTACCTGGTCGGCGCGCTGACCTTCGTGCTGGCTTTCCTCGCGGCTGGCCGCCTGAGCGTGCCGCGGCGCATGGATCAGCACCTCGAGGCCTGGCAATTCACCGACAAGCTGGGCTCGATCGGCGCGATCCTGGTGGTGCTGGCCATGCTCTACTTTGCGATCAGGATCACCATCGGCCTGCTGAAGGCGGCGGGGCCTGGGGCCGCGCATGGCACGGCTACGGACGCTGCTGGCTAGCGTCATGGTTCTCGCGGCGGGGGCCTGGACCCTCGTCGCGGCCACCGATGGCCTGCGCGCCTTCACCAGCGAAACGGCGCGCCGGCTGGAGATCCTGCAACACCCACGTCCCTTGCCGGACGTGCCGCTGGAGGTGGCGGACGGGCGCGTGCTGCGCCTGGCCGACCTGCACGGGCGCTGGCTGCTGGTGGATTTCATCTATACGCGCTGCATGAGCTTCTGCTCGGTGCAGGGCGGCGAGTTCGCGCGCCTGCAGGATCGCCTGGCCGGACCGATCCGGGACGGGCAGGTGGTGCTCGTCAGCATCAGTTTCGATCCGGCGCGCGATGATCCGGCCGCCCTGGCGGCCTGGCAACGTCGCTCCGGCGACCGGGGCGCCGGCTGGATCGCGGCACGCCCGCTGCACCGGCACGACCTGCCCGCGCTCAAGCAGGCCTTCGGCGTGGTGACCGTGCCCGACGCGCTCGATGGCTGGATTCACAACGCCGCCATTGCGGTGGTCGACCCGATGGGCCGCCTGGTGGCGATCCTCGACTGGAATGACATGGATGCGGCCGCGCAGCGGGTCGCCGGGCAGCCACCGCCATGAGCGGGCCGCCACCCTGGACCTGGCGCGCCGGCCTTGCCGCATGGGCGCTGCTGGCGACGCCGCCGCTGCGGCATGCCCTGGAAGGCAGCATGAGTCTGCAGATGCTGGTGCAGATGCCCTTGCTGGTGTTGGCTGGTGTGCTGCTCGCCGGCGCCGTGCCAACGGGTTGGCGGCGCGCACTGGCAGCCTGGAACCTGCAGGGCATTCCGGGCCTGCTGCTGGCCTCCGTCACGGGGCTGGTGTGGATGCTGCCGCGCCTGCTGGATGCGGCCCTGGTCGATCCATGGACGGAACTGGCCAAGTTCCTCAGTCTGCCGCTGCTGCTCGGTGTGCCGCTGGCCCTGAGTTGGCGGGCGGCCGGCTTCGTGGTGCGCGGCGTGTTTCTGCTCGAAGCGATCGCCACTGCCTTCCGCCTCGGCTGGCTCTACCTCGCTTCGCCCGTGCGCCTGTGCAGCAACTACCGACTCGATGACCAGCAGCGCCTGGGGGAACTCCTGCTTGGGCTGGGGCTGGCCGTGAGCCTGCTGCTCGCCTGGCAGCTGCTGTGGGGGCGGATCGACGTGGGCAGCGCAGGCGACTGACTGCTCAGGGTTCCCGGCCGGTGCGCCGGGCGCTGCCGGTGAGCAGCTTCAGGAGTTGCGCGAAGCGCCCGCCCCAGGGTGGGTTCAACCACGCCACGGTGTTCCATTTCGCCTGGCGGAACACCGGGGTCAGGTGCGAGAAGGTGCGAAAGCCCGTTTCACCGTGATAGGCGCCCATGCCGGAGGCGCCAATGCCGCCAAACGGCAAGTGGTGCTGGGCAACGTGCAGCAGGGTGTCGTTGACGCTGACGCCACCGGCCGCGACCCGCGCCAGGACACGCTCGACATTCGCCGGCTCCTGGTCGAACACGTACAGCGCCAGTGGATGCGGGCCCCGTGCGATGCGTTCGATCGCCTCATCGAGTTCGTCGTAGGGCACCAGCGGCAGCAGCGGGCCGAAGATCTCCTCGCGCATCACCGCCATCGCGTCGTCCACGCCGGTCAGCAGCGTCGGTGCAAGGCGCCGGCGCGTGGGATCGTCGCCGGCGGCAAGGACATGGGCCGTCGCCCCGGCCGCCACGGCGTCGTCGCGCAAGGCCAGCAGCCGTGCATGATGACGTTCGGAAACGATGCTGGCGTACTGCTTGTTGCCGGCGAAGTCCGGATACATGCGCGCCACTTCGGCGCGCGCTGCCGTGATGAACTCGTCCATGCGCGCGCGCGGCAGCAGCACGTAATCCGGTGCGATGCAGGTCTGCCCGGCGTTCATCGCCTTGCCGAACACGATGCGCTCAGCAGCCGTTGCCATGCCTGCCTGCGGTCCGATCAGCGCCGGCGACTTGCCGCCCAGTTCCAGCGTCACCGGCGTGAGATTCGCCGCCGCGGCGCGCATCACGTGGCTGCCGACGGCGGTCGAGCCGGTAAACAGGAGATGGTCGAAGGGCAGGGCCGCGAAGGCGCGTGCAACCTCCGCATCGCCATTGATCACGACGACCTCGCCAGCAGGGAAATGGCGTGCAACGAGCTCGGCGAACAGGGCGGAAAAGCCCGGCGTGAACTCGCTCATCTTGATCATCACGCGGTTGCCCGCGGCGAGGGCGTCGGTGAGCGGAGCGATCGCAAGATAGAGCGGGTAATTCCACGGCACGATGATGCCAACCACGCCGAGCGGACGCGGGCGCAGCTCGGTGCGTGCCGGCAGGAACCACTTGCCCGCCCAGGCGCGCTGCGCGCGCATCCAGCCTCGCCCGTGCTTGAGCGCATGGGCAATGCCGGCGAGGCTGGGAAAGACTTCCAGCAGTTCGGTTTCCTGCCTAGGGCGCGCGCCGAAGTCCTGGTCGATGGCGGCCGCGATGGCGGCCCGATGCTCGCGTACCAGGGCGTCCAGCGCGCGCAGGCGCGCGGCACGCACGGGCCAGGCCGGCACGGGTTCGCGCGCCTGCGCCACACGCATGTCAGCCAGGATCCGGGCTGGATCGACCGCGGCGGTCACCTCGGCCGCCGGAACGGCAGAAGCTGCGGAACGCGCCTGCATCGGACCACCTCCATCGCTCCGACACGGAGCGAACGCGGTCATTGTAGGCGCGCGTCCGGTAGCGGGCCAGCGCCGCCCGCGGCGCTCAGGTCAATGTATCGATGGCGCCGAGCACCGCACGGCGCAGGCGTTCGTCGAGTTCCGCGGCGGGCACGGTGCCCAGTTCACTCCAGCGTTGCAGCAGGTTGGCCAGTTCGTCCGCCTCGGAGCCTGCCGCTTCGCCGCGCATGCGCGCGGCCAGGCGCGCGACCTGCAGGGCGCGGCGCTGTTCGAGTGCGTCTTGCGGCGATTCCACGCCGGCCAGGAATTCAAGTTCCAGCAGGAGTTCGGCAAAGGCCTCGGCATTTTCCGGACCTGGTGCAACCGGGCCGGCAAGCGCCGCATCGAAGCGCTGCGACAGGGATTGGGCGGCAATCCCGCAAGGCGGCGCGGCTTCCCATTGCTCGCGCAGCGTGACGGCATCATCCGCTCCGGCTTCGGCGCGCCGGCACAGTTCATAGCGGGCCAACCAGGCGCCGAAGCGCGCGTGCCTGCGTTCGCGTTCGCGGCGCACCAGACGCTGTTCGAGGGTGCTGCGTGCAGCGTCGAAGCGGCGCTGCAGGGCTTCGTCACGTACGCGCAGGGCCTCCCACTCGCTGCCGAGCTTCGCGAGCATGCCACGCTCGGCGTCCTCGTCGGCCGTCAGGGCCTCGATCCGCTGGCAGACTTCTTCGGCCTGCGCCTGGGCTTGCGCGTCACGTGCCTTGCGCTCGGTGCGCGCGGCATCGAGGGCGCCGAAAACGGCGTCGAGCGCGGCGCGGAAGGTCTTCCATTGCGCCTCGTCGCGCGCCCGGCGGCCATGGCCGAGCTCCTGCCAGCGCTGCTGCAATTCGCGTGCGGTCGCCACCGCGCCGCGTTGCAGGCCATCGCGGGTCAGCGCCTCGGCTTCGCCGATCAGTACCGCCCTGGCCGCCTCGACCTCGGCGTCCAGTTGCCGGATACGCTGGTCCAGGGCGTCGAGTGCCTGCTTGAGGCGCGCCGCCATTGCCTTGCGCTGGCGCGGATCGATGCCGTCCAGGCCGCGCAGCGCTTCGACCAGTTCGCGCCGCACACCGCCGAGGGTGGCGCGGTTCGCGTCGGCCGGCAGCGCGTCGGTACGGGCAAGCAGCGCATGCAGGCGTTCGGCCTCCGATTCGCGCAGTTCCTGGCGCTTCCTGAAATAGGTTTCGGTCGGCGCGAACGCCGCTCGGCAGGCCCCGTGAAAGCGTCGCGCCAAGCCATCCGGGCGGGCGTCGCTGCGGCCTTCCAGGGCGCCCAGCCGGTTCCACTCGGCCTGCGCCTCGCGCACGCGCGTGGCGATCGCATCCGGGTGCAGGCCCGAATCGACCAGGGCCTCGACCTCTTCGCAAAGCTGGCGCCGGCGCTGGTTGTCCGACCAGCGCTGCCATTGTCGCAGCTCCGCATGCCGCGCCTCGGTCTTGCCCAGCCGGCGTGCCAGCGCGGCTGGCACCGCATCGATCTGCCGGCGCAGTGCCTCGATGCGCGCGTGCGCCGCGTGGGCGTCGCCGCTGGAGCCTGCATCGAGTGCCGCCGCGCAGTCGGCGACCGCCTGCTCGAGTTCGCCGATCAGCTCGCGCTGGCGCTGCGCATGCTGCTGCTTCGCGGCGCGCGCCTCGTCGAGCGCCGCGGCAAACTGTGCCGCGGCGATCTGCTGGGCGACGATTTCTTCGGCGCTGGCGCGCGGCTCTGGCGCATCGACGCCCTCGGCGTGGCCGGCGCCCGACCCGATCTCGTCGGTCCCGGTTGTCGAGTCGACGGCCGAATCCGATTCCGCTGCCGGGGGGGTGTCTTCCGCGCTGGCGGCAGGCGCCGGCGGTGGTGCGGGTTCGCGGCTGGTAGCCAGCAGCTGGCGCGCGGTTTCGAAGCGTTGCACCAGGGCCGGGTCGGCGGCCGCGGCGACCAGCGCCCAGCGTTCGACGATGGGCGCTTCGTCGACCGGTGAGCCGGCATCGCGGACCAGCTGCTCGAGCTGCTCGCACAGTGCGCGGGCCTGCGCGGCGACTGCGTCCGCGTCACCGCGTGCCAGGCGCAGTGCGTCGATGCGTTCGCGCGCGGCGCGATTGAGGTTCTTGTCGGTACGCCGAGCGCGTTCGGCCAGGCGGGCCAGCTGGCCCTCGTCGTCGATGCGCTCGACCAGGGCCAGGCGCAGGCCCGAATCGGTTTCCTCCAGCGCCCGTTCGAACAGCAGTGCCGGGCGCGTCACGCGTGCCAGGGCGGCGCCGCGCAATTCGGCTTCCGGCGACTTGCGCACGACGTGTTCGAGCAATTCATCGTCATCCTGGGCGGCGAGCAGGCGCACCCGCTCGACCAGCGGCGGCGCCGACGGGTGTGTGCCGGCCATGAGCTCCAGCCACAGGCGGCGCGCCTGTGCGCGCACGGCATCGTCGGCGTCATCCTGCGCCAGGCCCTGGGCCAGGGCGGGGTCGGCCAGGCGCCGCAGGGCCGCGATGCGCACGCCGGCATCGGGATCTTCACGCGCCAGGCGCGGCAGGGCCGCCATCAGATCGGGGTCACGATCGAGCTGGGCCGCGCTGCGGCGCACTTCGGCATCCTTGGACAGCCAACGGGGTTTGCTGAGGAAGGCAGGCAGTTTCATCGCGGGGCTCAGAACAGGTTCTTGATGATGCGGATGCCGGCGAGGTATTCGCCGACCAGGGTGCCGAGGGTGACGAACATGAAGTTGAGCAGGGTGCGCGCGATGCGGTTCTTCCACCAGCCGCTCCAGTGCACCACGTCGTCCCGCAGGGTATCGAAATCGGCCACGCGGGGCTTGCGCAGCCAGGCTTCCACGCCGGCGCTGATGGCCGAGGCGGGCACGCCGGGACGGAACGGCTTGAGCGGCGCGGCGATGAAGGCCGCCAGGGTGCTCAGCGGATGGGCCGCCGCGGCGATCGCCCCGAGTGCGGCAAAGCCGCCGGTGAACAGCACCCAGGTCATCAGCGCATCGGTGCCGGCATCCATGCCGTGGGTGAAGCTGATGGCGATGGCCGCGGAGATGATCAGGAACACCGCAATGGCGAACCAGTGTCCGACGCGCGAAGCCGGCGGCAGGATCGCCAGGCGCGTGAGCAACTCGGCCGGCGGCGCCGCCTGCACCGCCAACTCGCGCTCGATGCCGGCCAGGTGCCCGGCACCGATCACCACCAGCACGCGGCGCGCCACGTCATCGCTGGCGTACTCGCGCAGGCGCGCGGTCATGTAGCGATCGCGCTCGCCGATCAGTGCCTCGTAAAGCGGCGGCGATTCGCGGGCGAATTCGTTGAACATGCTGCCGAGCAGGTCGCCTTCCTTCAGCTTCTCGATTTCCTCCTCGCTGACCTGCTCGCGGGTGAGCAGGCTGGCGCCCAGGCCGCCCACGATGCCCATGCGGTCGAGGAAGCCGACGCTGGCATAGGCGCGCTTGAGCGTGATGCCGATTTCGCGGTCGATCAGCCACACCGGCAGGCCGCGCGCATCGGCGCCATCGATGGCCGCCTTCATTTCCGCGCCCGGCTCGATGCCGAACTGCTCGGCCAGGCGGCGCTGGAAGGCGGACAGCGCCAGGTTGGCGGCGATCACGCCCACCTTGCGCTGGCGGATGACCTGGAACAGATCCAGCTTGCGGTAGGCGTCCGGATCGCGCATGGCGCGATAACGCGGCTCGCACAGTTCCACCGCAACCGCGTCGAAATGCTCGGATTCGAGCATTTCGCGCACCGCCTCGGCGCTGACCCGTGATACATGCGCCGTTCCCAGCAGCACGAATTCGGTGGTGTCCACGTGGACGCGGGCCACCGGCTGGTCGGCAGCCGGCGTCGCGGGCGCGACGGCAGCTGCCGGCAGCGCTGCGGCTCCGCACGTTTCGGTATTCAATCGCGGTACCGTAGGGTCAGATCGGCATAGGCATCGATGCGCCGGTCGCGCAGGAAGGGCCAGATGCGGCGCACGTCTTCGCTGCGCGTCATGTCGATGTCGGCCAGCAGCAGTTCGCGCCGGTCGGTGCCGGCCGATGCGAGGAACTCGCCCTGTGGTCCGGTGACGAAGCTCGAACCCCAGAACTGGATGCCACGCCCACCGTCCGGCGCCGCTTCGAAGCCGGTGCGGTTGCAGGACAGCACCGGCAGGCCGTTGGCGATGGCGTGGCCGCGTTGCACGGTGATCCACGCATCGCGCTGGCGGTCCTTTTCGGCCTGGTCGTCGGCCGGATCCCAGCCGATGGCGGTGGGATAGAACAGCAGTTCCGCACCGGCCAGTGCCATCAGACGGGCGGCTTCCGGATACCACTGGTCCCAGCACACCAGCACGCCGAGCCTGCCGACCGAGGTGTCAATGGGCTGAAAACCGAGGTCGCCGGGCGTGAAATAGAACTTTTCATAAAAGCCCGGATCGTCCGGGATGTGCATTTTGCGGTACATTCCCGCGATTGAACGGGCGCGATCGAACACCACGGCCGTATTGTGGTAAAGGCCGGCGGCGCGGCGCTCGAACAGCGAGGCAACCACGACCAGGCGCAATTCCGCGGCCAGCGCACCGATGAAATCGGTGGACGGGCCGGGAATCGGTTCTGCGCGGTCGAACTCGCCGGTGTCCTCGTGCTGGCAGAAATAGGGGCCGTTGTGGAGTTCCTGCAGCAGGATCAGTTCGGCACCCGCCGCGGCGGCCTCGCGCAGGCCAGCCGCGATCGCATCGAGGTTGGCCTGCCGGCTGCCGCGGTCGGTTTCCTGCAGCAGGGCGACCTTCAGGGTGGATTTGGACATGTCGAGATGAAACGCGAACGTGGATCGGCTAGCTTACCGCGGATCGCGGCTGGCGCGGGCGTGCCGGCCCCCATGCGATCGACACGTGCGGGGAGGCGCAATGGCGGCGCCCGTTGAGTCCGGCCGCGTCGCGCCCCAGGTGCGCCTCGTCGCTGACGGCGGTCTGGGCGTGCAACTGGCGGGCGCGCTCACAACGGCGCGCCTGTCCCATGCCCTGTGCGCGCCCGGCCAGATGTCGCGGCCCGCTGCAGAGAACGAGGTCATCCTGCTCGGCATCCGCGCTGCCGATGAACTCGACCGTCTCACGGATCTGCGCGCGGCTGTGCCCGACGCCCCCATCGTGGTGGTCATTGCCGATGACCCGGAAGGTCTCGTGCACGATCACGTGCTGGCCGCGGGTGCGGAAGATTGCCTTGCCGCGGCGGACGCCCACGGCGCCTTGCTGGGGCACGTGTTGCGGCGTAGTGCCGCCTTTGCGCGCTTGCGTCGCGCGCAGCGAATCGAGCTGGCGAGTCTGCGCGCCCTGTTCGATGCCAGCCCCGACCCGGCCTGGGTGTGTGCCCTGCCCACGCGACGCCTGCTGATGGCGAACCGCGCCGCGATGGAGGCCTGCGGCTACGCGGCCGACGCCTGGTGCAACATGCACCTCGATGACCTGCGCGTGGCCACCACCGACCTGGCACCGCAGCGGCCCGGCGCCGGCGTCATCGAGCGCCTGCGGCGCGACGATGGCAGCGAATTCGAGGCCGAAGTGCGCAGTTGGCCCCTGCAGTTCGAGGGGCGCGATGCACTATTGGTGCAGGCGCGCGATCCGGGTCCATGGCGTCGCGTGATGCAGGACCTGGATAGCGCCGAGCGGCGCGTGCGCGCCCTGTTCGAGTACGCCGTCGGCTATGCCTGCATCCACGACCTGGATGGCACCCTGCTGGAGGTGAACCGTGCGGCCGCGGCGGCCATCGACGCCACGCCGGCGGCGCTGCAGGGACGCCCGCTGCGCGACATCCTTGCACGGCCCCTGCGCGCTCGCTTCGACGACTATCTCGCACGCATCCGCCGCCAGCACGAGGACGCCGGACAGTTGCAACTGCGCCGCCGGGACGGCTCGGAAAGGGTCTGGCAGTACCGCAGCCGCCTGTTCCACGAGGCAGACGGTTCGGCCCGGGTGGTCTGCCATGCCCAGGACATCACCGCCCAGCGCGCCGCCGAGCGGGCCCTCGCCAGTGGCGAGCATCGCCTGCGCACGATTGCCGATGCGCTGCCGGTGCGCATCGCCTATGTGGACCTGCGCGAGCGCGTGCTGTTCGCCAATGAAGCCTGCCGCCATGCATGGCCGGTGGTTGCCGAGCGGCCGCGCGCCAGCCTGCGCAGCGTCATCGGTGCCCAGCGCTACGCGCATTACCGCCCCTACCTGCAGCGGGCGTTCGCCGGCGAGCGGGTGGTGTTCGAATATTCCGAGGGCGTGGATGAGTCGTTCCGCTGCTTCGAACTGACCTTCGTGCCGGAAACCGCCGAGGGTCGCCCGCGCGTGGTCGGCGTGCACGTCATGGCGCAGGACATCACCGCGACCAAGCGTGAACAGCAGCGCCTGCAGCGGCTGGCACGGATGGACGCACTGAGCGGCGTGTTGAACCGGGCCGGTTTCATGGAACGTTTCGACAACGCGCTGGCCCGCGCGCGCGATCAGGACGCCATGCTGGCGCTGCTGTACCTCGACATCGATCAGTTCAAGCGGATCAACGACCAGCATGGCCACGCTGCGGGCGACGCGCTGATCCACGCCTTTGCCCAGCGCCTTGCGCGCCAGGTGCGCAGCTCCGACCTGGTCGCGCGACTCGGCGGTGACGAGTTTGCCGTGGTCATCGAGGGCCTGCCCGATGCCCGGCGCATCGATGTCGTGGCCGCCTCGCTGGTGCAGGCGTTTGGCCAGCCGTTCGTGCTTGGCGACGGCGTCTGCGTCACCGTGGGGGTCAGCATCGGCATTGCCCTGTGTCGTGGCGCGCCGTTGACGGCCGAGCGCATGCTCGCGCGCGCCGATGCCGAGCTTTACAGCGCCAAGCGCGCCGGGCGCGGCACGTGGCGGATGGCGAGGATCGACGAGGCTTCGCCGGCGCCGGGCTGATCGACGCGGCAGCGCGCCGACGCGCCCGTGTACGCTATGCGCCGATCAACCGACAAACCGTCCAGTTCAATGCATGCAAAAGCCCCGGCGGCGATGCCGGTCGTACTGGCCCAGGCCCAGCCGAATATCGCCCTGGTGAAATATTGGGGGAAGCGGAACACGCCATTGAACCTGCCGGTGGCAGGTTCGCTGTCGATCACGCTCGATCGCCTGTGGACGCGCACGCGGGTGCGCTTCGTGCCCGGCCTGGCCGCCGATCGGGTGCGTCTGAACGGGCGCGACGATGCGGTCGCAGCGCGCCGCGTGATGGCCTGCCTGGACCTCTTGCGCGAGCGTGCCGGCGCGGCCCTGTACGCCGAGGTCGAGAGCACGAACAACTTCCCGACTGCGGCGGGGTTGGCGTCCTCGGCATCCGGATTCGCCGCCCTGGTCCGCGCCGGTGCGGCGGCGCTGGGTCTGGAACTTGCGCCAGAGGACCTTTCGCGCCTGGCGCGCCGCTGTTCGGGTTCGGCGGCGCGTTCCATCTTCGGCGGTTTTGTGGAGTGGGCGCGCGGCGAACTGACGGACGGCACCGATTCGACGGCGCACGCCCTGTTGCCGGCCTCGGCCTGGCCACTGGGCGTGGCCGTGGCAGTGACCTCGACGGCGCCCAAGGCGGTGGGATCCACCGCGGGCATGCAGCGCACGGCGGAAACCTCGCCCTTCCAGCGCGCCTGGGTCGATGGCCAGGAAGCGGACCTGGCCGCTGCAAGGGCCGCGGTGCTGGCGCGTGACTTTGCCGTGCTGGCCGAAATCTCCGAGCACAGTTGCCTCAAGATGCACGCGCTGGCGTTGGCGGCCCGACCGGGGCTGCTGTACTGGAATGGCGCCACCATCGAGGGCATGCACCGCGTGCGCAGCCTGCGCGCACAGGGCGTGCCGGTGTTCTTCACCGTCGATGCCGGGCCGCAGCTCAAGGCCGTATGCGAGCCGCACGCGCTGCCGGGGGTCGCGGCGGCACTGCGCGAGGTGCCCGGCGTGGTGGAAGTGATCGAGTGCGGTCTCGGCGAGGGCGCGCGCCTGCTGCCTGCGGACAGCGTGACACCACCCTGATGACACTCATCGCCAGCGCACCCGGCAAGCTCGTGCTGCTCGGCGAGTATGCGGTCCTGGAAGGGGCCCCGGCGCTGGTGGCTGCGGTGGCGCGCCGCGCGCGCGTGCGCATCGGCCACGGCGCAGGCGACCTGCTGGAAGTGCATGCACCCGAACTTGGCGTGGCGCGCGCGCGGGCACGCAGCGACCGCGCCGGGCACCTGGCATGGCTGCCGGAAGCCGTGGGTGCCGAGCGCCTGCAGCTCGTCGAAGCGGTCTGGCAGGCGCTGGCCCACGGCGGCCTCACGCCGCCGCACCAGGGCCTGCGGATCGACCTGGACACCTCCGGCTTCTTCGATGCGGCGGGACGCGGCAAGCTCGGGCTGGGTTCCAGTGCTGCGCTGTGCGTGGCGCTGGCCAGCGCGCTGGCTGCGGCCGCCGGACAGGCGCAGGCATTGGACGATCGCGCCGCCTGGCGGCGCCGCCTGGTCGATTTGCATGGCGCCTGGCAGGGCGGGCAGGGCAGCGGCCTGGACGTCGCGGCCAGCCTGCAGGGCGGGCTCGTCCTCTATCGGCGCGAGGGGGCCAGCGCCGATTCCTGTGCCTGGCCGCCGGCCGGCGCGTCCTGCCTGTTCATCTGGTCGGGACAAAGCGTTTCGACACGTGGCTTCCTGCAACGCCTGGCCACCTGGCGCCGCGTCCAGCCGGCGGCCTACGCGGCGCGCATGGGTGAGCTTGGCAGCATCAGTGAAGCCGCCTGTGGCGCCCTGCAAGGCAAGCCCGGTGCCTTCGTGAGCCTGGTCGATGCCTATGCGCAGGCGCTGCGCGCGCTGGCACGCGACAGCGGGCTGGAGATCTATTCGCCGGCCCAGCAACGCGCAGCCGTGTGGGCGGCGCGCGAAGGCGCCGCCTACAAGCCTTGCGGCGCCGGCGGCGACTTCGGCGTGGTGGTCGCGGACACCCCGGCGCGACTCGAGCGGGTCAGGCGCAGTATGATAGACGATGGCCTGCAGCCGGTTGCCTTGGCGGTCGATCCGCACGGACTGCAGTTTGAAGGATCGTTCACGCAGTCCGGCCCGCCGCCGATCGATGCGGCCGACAGGGGCCGCGGCCCAACCTGAACATCATGCCAGCCGTGGGTGAAGGCGCCCGGCGGTGCGAGCGCCCTTGGAGTATCGATAAATGAGTGTCGAAGCAGCGCAGGCGGAGCGGTCGCGCTTTCCAGCCTTTTACAAGTTGTCGGTGTCGGATCGCGTGCGCATCATCCATGAGCGCGGCTGGCTGTCGGCCGAGGACTACCACGCGCTCGTCTCGGGCGAGCATACGCTGAAGGTGAGCAAGGCCGACAAGCTGATCGAGAACGTGGTCGGGGTGATGGGCCTGCCGGTGGGCCTGGGCCTCAACTTTCTCGTCAACGGGCGCGACTACATCGTGCCGCTGGTGGTGGAAGAGCCTTCCATCGTCGCGGCGTTGTCGTCGGCAGCCAAGATCGTGCGGGCCAGCGGCGGCTTCGCGGTACAGAGCACCGAGCCGGTGCTGATCGGCCAGGTGCAGGTCGTGGATGCGCCCAACCCCGCCCAGGCCAAGGCGACGCTGCTCCAGCACAAGGAAGAAATCCTCAATCTTGCCAACAGCCTGCACCCACAGATGGTGGCGCGCGGGGGCGGCGCCCAGCAGATCGAAGTCCATCTGCACGCGCGTGCCGAAGGCACGGACATGCTGGTGCTGCACCTGCTGGTGGATACCCGCGACGCCATGGGTGCCAATCTGGTCAACACGATGTGCGAAGGCGTGGCGTCACTGGTGGAATCGCTGACCGGCGGGCGCGTGTTCCTGCGCATCCTGTCCAACCTTGCCGATCGCGCCATGGTGCGCGCGCGCTGCGTGATTCCCGTCGATGCGCTGACCGGCAAGGGCTTCGCCGGCGAGGAAGTGCGCGACGGTGTGATCCTTGCCAACGAGTTCGCCAGCCTCGATCCCTACCGCGCGGCCACCCACAACAAGGGCATCATGAACGGCGTCGATGCGGTGGCGCTGGCCACCGGCAACGACTGGCGATCGATCGAGGCGGCGGCGCATGCCTATGCCGCGCGCGGTGGGCGTTATACCGCACTGACGCGCTGGTTCAAGGGCGAGCAGGGCGCCCTGGTCGGCGAGCTGGACATGCCGATGAAGGTCGGCACCGTCGGCGGTTCGCTGCAGTCCAATGCGACGGTCGCGTTGAACCTGCGCCTGCTGGGCGTGAAGAGCGCGCGCCAGCTGGCCGAGGTGATGGGCGCGGTGGGCCTGGCACAGAACTTTTCCGCCCTGCGCGCGCTGGTCACCGAGGGCATCCAGCAGGGCCACATGACGCTGCACGCACGCAGCGTGGCGATCACCGCGGGCGCCAGCGCGGAAATCTTCGATACGGTGGTCGACCGGCTGGTCGAAAGTGGCGAGATCAAGGTACGCAAGGCCCAGGAGATCATCGCCCAGGTGCGCCGCGAGGCCACCGGCGTGACGCCCCTGGTACCGGCAACGACGCCGCGGCAGGACCACCATGCCTGCGGCCACGGCAAGGTCATCCTGCTCGGCGAGCATGCGGTGGTGTATGGCAGCCACGCCATCGCCGCGCCGATTCCGCTGGCCGTGCATGCGACGGTGCAGGACACGCGTTCCGGCGGGGTGGATCTGCTGATTCCGCGCTGGGGCGTGGAGTGTCGCCTCAGCCGCGACCCGGCGCACCGCGATTCCTTCCAGCGCTCGCTGGGTCTGGTGTTCGACCGCCTGGGGCTGATCGAGCGCTCCATTCATATCGAGGTATTCCCGAACGTGCCGCGCGCGATGGGGCTGGGTGGTTCGGCCGCATTGGCCGTTGCCGTGATCCGCGCCCTCGACCGCCACTTCGAACTCGGGCTGGATGACGCGCAGGTCAATGCCCTGGCCTTCAGTTGCGAGGAAGTGGCACATGGCGCGCCTTCCGGCATCGACAACACGGTGGCCACCTACGGCAAGATGGTGCTGTACAAGCGGGGCGAGCAGGCTGGCGATGCCCCGGAGATCCGCGAACTGGTGGTGCCCAGGCCCGTGCCGATGGTCATCGGCATCAGTGGCCGCGAGAGTCTCACGGCACGCACCGTGGCCAACGTGCGCAGCGCCTGGGAGCGCAACCCCGAGCTCTACGAGGGCATCTTCCGCCAGATCGACCAACTGGCCCTGCAGGGCGTGGAAGCCTTGCGCCAGCACGACCTCGAGCAGCTTGGTGACCTGATGAACGTGTGCCACGGCCTGCTCAATGCGCTGCGTGTGTCACGCCGCGAACTGGAGGAGATGGTGCAGATCGCGCGCGAACATGGTGCGCTCGGCGCCAAGCTGACCGGCGGTGGCGGCGGCGGTTCGATCATTGCGCTGTGTCCGGAGAACCGCGAGCGCGTCATTGCCGCGATGCGCGATGCCGGCTACCAGGCCATGGAGGTCAATCTTGGTCAGTGATGCGGGACCGCGCGCAGCGCAGCGCGACGAGGTGGTTTCCTTCGATGACGAAACGCTGATCCTGGTCGATGGTGCCGATCGCGAGATCGGCTTTCTCGACAAGGCCAGCGCCCATGATGGCGCCGGCGTCCTGCACCGGGCATTTTCGCTGTTCGTGTTCAATGCGCGCGGGGAACTCCTGCTGCAGCAACGCGCGCCGGGCAAGCGGCTGTGGCCGGGCTATTGGGCCAATACCTGCTGCAGCCATCCGCGGCGCGGCGAGACGCTGGAGGTCGCCACCCACCGGCGCCTGGTGGAGGAGCTGGGCTTCGATTGCGCGCTGGAGTTCCGCTTCGCCTTCGAGTACCAGGCGCACTATGGCACGGCCGGATCGGAGCACGAGTTCTGCCACGTCTTCACCGGTCGCAGCGACGCCACGCCCCGCGTCAATGCAAGTGAAATCGCCGCGGTGCGCTACATCGCGCCGGACGAACTCGATGCGGAAATGGCGGCCCACCCGGAGCGCTTCACGCCGTGGCTGAAGCTCGAATGGCAGCGGCTGCGCCGCGAGCATGCCGAAGTGTTCGATCCGCAGGCGTAGCACGCGACTGCTGCAGCGCGCGTGCTGCACCCGGAGTGCATCCGCACGGGCCGGCAGGCGGCCCGGGAATCGTCCCTGGTCGGCTAGGTGGCGTGCGCCGCCTGGCGCGCGCATGGCCCGATCAGTGTGCGCGCTCGGCGGCCCGCTGCGGAAACAGCGTGATGCACGCCACGATGAACGTGAGCAGGAGCAGGGAAGCGGCGTAGCGGTCGAGCGCCAGGCCGCCGCTGGCAAGCGGCTTGTCGAGGAAATCGCCCAACACGGCACCCAGCGGGCGGGTAACGATGAAGGCGAACCAGAACAGCAGGGTGTGCGAGAGCCGGGTCCAGAAGTAGAGCATGGCCGCAATGGCCAGCAGGCTGCCGAAGATCAGCATGCCGCCCGTATAGCCCAACCCGGCGGTATCGGCGACCCAGTCGCCCAGCGCCGTGCCGAGGGTTTGCGAGAACATGATGGTGAGCCAGTAGAAACTTTCCGGGCCGGGGCTGCGAATGCTCGCGACCGAGAGGTTCCCGAACCTGCGATGCCAGCACCAGAACGAGGTCGCCAGCATGACCAGCAGGATGGCCGATCCCCCGCTGTAACCGACCCCGAGCGAGCGCGTGGTGAAGTCCGCGAGCGTCGTGCCCACGGTCGTGCTGGCGATGATCGCGAACCAGTAGAGATAGGCGTGGAAGCGCGTTGCATGGACCTGTGCCCATACCGCCAGGGCAAAGGTGATCAGGAAGATTCCGCTTGCGGCAAGATAGCCAAGATGCATCGACATGCTGACTGCGTCGCCGCCGGTTTCTCCCAGCGTCGTGGCCGCGATCTTGATGACCCAGAACACCAGCGTGACCTGTGGCACCTTGCTCGGCGCGCTGTCTTGTGGGGTATTCATGTTGCGAACGCTCCGATCGGGCCCGCATGACGCGGGAAACGTGAGGTATCCGACGCTTGTCCGTTCACCAGTTCGGTGCATGTTGGCAAGGCTGCCATCGGGCGCTGCAGGGCGTCAGGGAGCGCGCGCCAGCGTGAAGATCACGCGACCGTAGAATGGCGTGCCGCGGATTTCGGTCCGGTAGCCGTGTGCCTCGATGGCGTCGCGCACCTCGCGCCAGCGGGTCTGCTTGGTGATGTAGACCACGCCGGGTTCATCTTCTGCCAGCTCGGTCGCGAGATCTTCATCGAACTCGGGGTTGAAGCGCGCACCCGGCTGCGGCAGCAAGGACACCTTCTCGACCTCGGCGCCCAGGTGCAGACGCAGTCCGTAGCGTGCCATGTCCTCCACGAAAACCACCTCGTGGATCTTCTCCGGCACGCGCGCGCGCAGCGCGGCCGCCCATTCCCCCGCATCCTTGTGCGATGGCCAGGCGGCAGCTGCCAGTTTCAGGACCAGCAACAGGGCACACCAGGCGACCAGCCACTGGGCGCGGGGCAGGGGGCGCCCTTCGTCATGTCGCCGGATGGCGACGAGGATGGCAAGCGGCACGAACAGGGGCAGGACGTAGAGGGGCAGGCGCGAGCGTGCAAGGCAGAACACGATCAGGGGCAGGACCACCCAGAGCGCCAGCAGCAGCAGATGGGCTTCCTGCGCGCGTACGCCTGCCTCGCGCCAGCGCCTGGCGTGGGCGGGCAGGCGCCGCAGTGCGCGCCAAAGCGATGCGGTCCACGGCAGGCTGCCCAACACCAGGGTAGGCAGGTAGACCACGATCCAGCCATACCACTGACCGTTGCGGGCGAATTCGTCGGTCGCCACGCGATGGGCGACTTCATCGAGGACGAAGTATTCGAGGAGGCCTGGCGTGTTCAGGCTCACCGTCACGTACCAGGGCAGGGCGAGCACGAGGAAGGTGGCGATCCCCGTGAGTTGCAGGACGCGTCGCGGTCGGGGCAGCAAGCCGTCGCAGACGAGCAGCGCCAGCAACGGCAGCAGCCCGGGCGGACCCTTGGTCAGGAATGCCAGCGCAAATGCCGCCCACATGAGGATGATCCAGCGGCGTGGATGCGACGGCCCCCAGCGACTTTCCACGTACGCCCAGACGGCAAGCGTCTCGCAGCCTGCCAGGATGAAATCGGTGGTGATGAGCTGGGATGCGCCAAATGGCAGCAGCATCGTGGCGTAGACGACGGCGGCGGTTGTTGCGGCCGGCGGCATGAACCGTCGCGTGATCCGCCATGCCAGCCACACGCACAGCAGATAGGCCAGCGCGCTGGGCAAGCGTGCCGCCCAGGGCGTGGCCCCCAGCGCGCCGACGCTCGCCGCGATGGCCCAATAGGTCAATGGCGGCTTGGTCCAGTGCCCGACGTCGTCGTTGCGTCGCGGGGTGATCCAGTCCCCGCTTTGCAGCATGTTGATGGCGACGTTGGTGTAGCGACCCTCGTCCGGATCCCAGATGCCGCGGCTGCCAAGAAAGGCGAAGGCCAGGACCAGGGCCATCATGGCAATGCCGAGCAGGGGTGCGGGGCGGCGTGGATTGATGATCGACACTGCAGGTTCGGCCTCGCGAAGGAATCGGCGCACGCATGCCGAACCGGCAGGGCAAGCCATGGGGCGGCACCTGCGTCCTGGCCGCCCTGGTGGATCATCCCGGCCGGACTGTCGGAAAATGGTCGGAACGGCAATGCGGCCGTGCCCTGGATGCGCTCGATGCCTGGCGTGCCAACACGTGGTTGACGTTTCCGACCCGCTGCCGACATTTCCACATTCATCCTGCGTGAAGATGGATCGTGGTGGAGGACACCATCGATGCGCGTGCTGGTGATCGAGGACAACAGGCACCTGGTGTCCAACCTGTTCGAATACTTCGAACCGCTTGGGCATACCCTCGACGCCGCGCCGGACGGTGCCACGGGGCTGCATCTCGCGCTGAACCAGGCGTATGACGTGGTCGTGCTCGACTGGGGCCTGCCGAGACTGGACGGCTTCGAGGTGCTGCGCCAACTCCGCGAGGCTGGTGGCGGCGTGCCCGTCCTGATGCTGACTGCACGCGACGGATTGCCGGACAAGGTGGCCGGCTTTCGCGCTGGCGCAGATGACTACCTGACCAAGCCTTTTGCACTGCAGGAACTCGAGCTGCGGCTGGAGGCACTGGTCCTGCGTGCAAGCGGTCAGGGCCGCAGGCGTGTGTTGCAAGTGGCCGATCTTCGCCTGGATCTGGCAACACTCGAGGTGTCACGTGGCGGGCGCGCGTTGCACATGTTCCCGGCAGGCCGGCGCCTGCTCGAGGAACTCATGCGCCAGAGTCCCGCGGTAGTCACCCGCGAACGACTTGAGCACGCGCTGTGGGGCGATGATCCACCCGATGGCGACATGTTGCGCTCGCACATCTACGAGTTGCGGCGAAGCATCGATGATGGCTTCGACCTGAAGCTCATTCAGACCATTCCGCGCGTCGGCTATCGGCTTGGCGAGCCACGCACCGAGCCAGGACAGCGTTCGAATGAAGAAATCCAGTCTTAGACGGCGCCTGCTGCTGGGCCTGCTGGCATACATGGTGATGCTGTCCGTGCTGGTCGCCGCGCACGGCATTCTTGTCAACGAACATGCCGAGCGTGCGGTCTGGCAGGCCCTGCTGGATGCCGAGCTCGACCGCATCGTGGCGCACCGGCGCCAGGATGCGAATTATCGTGGGCCCGACAGCGAACACGTGACGTTCTACGACACGGCGATGGCGCTGCCAGTGCCGCCGGAACTGGCGCTGCTGGCGCCGGGCCTGCACGACGAAATCATGGTAGGGGGGCGCGAGGAGGTTGCATTGGTGCGCGCCAACGGGCCCGGAACCTTGATCCTGACGCTCGACATCACGCGTTTCGAAGCACAGGATGCCGCCGTGGGCCTGATGATGGCCGCATCCGCAGGCCTGCTGGTGCTCCTGCTCGGGCTGCTCTCGGCCTGGTGGGTGAGCCGGCTTCTGCAACCCCTTTCGAGGATGGCCAGCCACATTGCTGCCTTGCGCCCGGACCGCCCCGGCCAGCAGGTCGATCTGCCCGACGACGCGACCACTGAACTGAAGGTCATCGCAGATGCGCTCAACGGGTACCTGCGCAGGACCGAGCGGTTCGTCGAGCGCGAACGTACGTTCATCGACACCGCCAGCCATGAATTGCGCACGCCGATCGCGGTGATCGCCGGTGCCACCGATCTCGCCCTGCAGCCCGAGCACCTGCCTGCCGTCAGCCGCGGCCAGCTCGAACGCATCCGCGCAGCATCACGCGACATCGAACAGCTGATCACGTTGCTGCTGGTCCTCGCCAAGGACCCGGCGCGCCTCGCCGATGCCAATGAGCAGGTGGCTCTCGACCAGTTGCTGCCGGAGTTGGTCGATGACCACCGCTACCTGACGGCCGACAGGAATCTTCAGCTCGTCGTCACGGACCTCGAACCATGTCGGGTAATGGCCCCGCTGCCGATCCTGCAGGCCGCCATCGGCAACCTGCTTCGGAATGCGATCGAGAGCAGTGATCACGGCGTGATCCGGGTGCGGCTCGAGGCACCGGCCACTGTGGTCATCGAGGATCCCGGGCGCGGCATGAGTCCGGAGGAAGTCAGCGCGATCTATTCGCGTGTCGCCCGTGGCGGTGGCGACCGGCGCGGAGGTGGCATCGGCCTGGACCTGATTTCCCGTCTGTGCGAACACTTCGACTGGGAACTGAAGTTCCACTCGGCGCGTGACAAGGGCACCAGGACGACGCTGCGACTGGATGCGGCCGACGCACCTGCCATGCGTGGCGGATGCCGGTCGTGATGCCTGCAGCGGCGCTGCGCGATTCCGTTCAGGGGAAGGGTTCGGCCAGCACGCCGGCCGGCAACTGCATCGTCAGGCAGTGCACACTGCCGTTCTGCCAGATGAACTCGCGCGCATCGACCGCCACCACTTCACGGCCCGGGTGCGCCGCGCCAATGACGCCGGCGGCCGTCGCGTCGGAAGGGTCATCGTAGGCGGGCATGATGACCGCGCCGTTGACGATCAGGTAATTGGCGTAGGACGCCGCCAACCGGCGCCCTCCATCGACGATCGCCCGCGGCCAGGGCAGGGCGTGCAGGCGGTAGGGGCGGCCATCCGCGGTGCGCAGCGCGGCAAGTTCGCGGCCCATGCGTGCCAGCGGGGCATGATGGATATCGGCCGGGTCATCGCAGGCCTGGAACACGATGGCGTCATCGGGTGCGAAGCGCGCCAGGGTGTCGATATGGGCGTCGGTGTCGTCGCCCTGCAGTTCACCGTGTTCGAGCCACAGCACCCGCGTGGCGCCGAACGCCTCGCGCAGCCTGGCGTCGATCTGCTCACGCGGCATGTCGGGATGGCGCTGACCGAGGCAGCGCCAGGTGGTCAGGAGGCTGCCCTTGCCGTCCGATTCGATGGCGCCGCCTTCCAGCGCCCAGTCGATGCGTCGGCAGTCGGCCGTACCGAACAGGCCATGCGCCACCAGGGCCTCGACCAGACCGTCGTCGCGCGCCGCGGCGAACTTGCCGCCCCAGCCGGTGAAACGGAAATCGAGCAGCCGGAAGCCGCCCGCGCCGACCAGGGTCAGCGGGCCTGAATCGCGCAGCCACGTATCGTCGTAGGCAACCTGCATGAAGCGGACCGATGCGAGGTCCACCCCAGCGCCAGACAGCGTGCGGGCAGCGCGCGCCTGGATGTCGGCGTCGGCAACGCACACCAGCAGCGGCCCGAACCGGGCAATGGCCGCTGCCAGGGCGGCATAGGCCGCCTCGACGCGATCCAGTCGCGCCGCCCAATCGGTGCCCGCGTGCGGCCAGGCGATGATGACGCCGGCCTGGGCTTCCCATTCCGCCGGCAGGCGCCATGCAGGCGTCATGGCATCAGGCGCCCGGCCGCGCAGCCGCATTGGCCACGCTGTGGATCACGCGATTGCGCTCGAAGTACACGGTGAACCCGGCGTAGCGCCAACGGTTGATCGGCGGGTGCAGCCGGGTGTCTCCGCCGGCCGTGGGCAGCTTGTCCATGGGCGCGCCAAAACGGCGCTCGACGTCGGCCATGCTCAGGCCGCGCACGGGCAGGGCGCCGGTGTACGCGTTGGCTGCGTTCGGGATGGCCAGGGTCTCGGCGCTGGCGCCGAAACTGGCGAGTGCGGCAACGGGCAGGGCGAGCGCCGTCGCGAGAACGTACTTCAACTGCATGACCCAATTCCTTGAAAAGCCAGGGGGTAATGGTTGACCGTGCTGCATCAACCCTGCTCCTTTTAGCAGACTCTCGCGGCGCCTTCCATGATCTTGCCGACATTTTCCGGGTGCCAGATACGCGAAAGGACCGCAATGCGGTCCTTTCGTCTGCGTTCGGGCAGGCGGTGTCTCAGCGCTGGCGCGCCTTGAAACGCGGGTTGCTCTTGCAGATGACGAAGATCTTGCCGCGGCGACGCACGACCTTGCAGTCGCGGTGGCGGGTCTTGGCGGACTTGAGGGACGACAGGACTTTCATGATGCGCCTCGCGGCTGTTCGAATCGGGGAAACGAGCAATTCTATTGAATTCTGCCGGCAATGTGAAGGCCAATGGCCTCGGGAACGCGCCAAGCTGAAGGCCGGGTGAGCGCGATGCTGCGATGCACCATGCACTTGTCGGCAGGGAAGTGCAACATGCCAGGGGTTCGAACACGACCACGGGGGAGCGTCTTGAGCAACGAGGAGAACATGATGGAAGGCCCGGATCTGGTGGTGGGCGTGGATGCGGCGCAACTTGCCGATGGCCAGACGCTGCTCGGCCACGTGGGTGAGGAACCCGTTCTGCTGGTGCGCCGGGGCGAGGCGTACTTTGCCGTTTCCGCCACCTGCACGCATTACGGCGGTCCGCTGGCCGAAGGGCTGCTGGTCGGCGACACCATCCGCTGCCCCTGGCACCATGCCTGCTTCAGCCTCAGCACCGGGCGCGCGCTGCGCGCGCCGGCACTGCAGGACCTGGTGCGCTACCGCGTGGAGCGCCACGGCGACCGGATCCGCATCGACGGCACGCTGGATGCGGCCGGGCCGGCCGCCACACCCCATGCGACCCGGCATCCGGCCAGCGTGCTGATCGTGGGTGGCGGCGCGGCCGGCAACGCCGCGGCCGAGGCACTGCGCAAGGTCGGGTATCGCGGCACGGTGACCCTGCTGAGTGCCGATGCCAACCTGCCGTGCGATCGGCCCAACCTGTCCAAGAACTACCTTGCCGGTACGGCCGAGGCGAGCTGGATCCCGCTGCGCAGCGAGGCGTTCTACCGCGAACAGGGCATTGACCTGCAACTCAACACGCGTGTCACGACACTCGATGCCGCCACGCGCAGCGTGACCACGGCCGATGGCCATCGCCATGCGGCAGAGGTGATCCTGCTGGCCACCGGCGCGACGCCCCGGCGACTGGCCATCCCCGGCGCGGAGCTGCCGCACGTGCGGTACCTGCGCACGCAGGCCGATGCCGAGGCGCTGGTGGAACGCGTGCAGACGGCCAAGCGCGCGGTGGTGATCGGCGCCAGCTTCATCGGCCTGGAGGCGGCCGCGTCCCTGCGCGCGCGTGGTTTGGAAGTACACGTCGTCGGCCCGGAGGCCGTGCCGATGGAGCGCGTGCTCGGTACCGAGTTGGGTACCTACATCCGCAAGGTGCACGAGGGGCAGGGCGTGCAATTCCATCTGGGCACCAAGCCCGAGTCCATCGACGTGGCCGGCGTCACGCTGGGCACGGGCGAGGTTCTGCCGGCGGAGCTGGTGGTCATCGGTGTCGGCGTGCAGCCGGCGCTGGAACTGGCCGAACAGGCGGGGCTGGACCTGGAACGTGGCGTCGTGGTCGATGCCTACCTGCAAACCAGCGCCCCCGGCATCTTTGCCGCCGGCGACATCGCGCGCTGGCCGGATCCGCTGAGCGGCCAGGCGATCCGCGTCGAGCACTGGGTCGTGGCCGAACGCATGGGCCAGACGGCCGCGCGCAACCTGCTCGGCTGGCGCGAGCGCTTCACCGCGGTACCGTTCTTCTGGACCCAACAGTACGACCTGGTGCTCGGTTACGTCGGCCATGCCGAAGGCTTCGACGAAGTCGCCATCGACGGCAGCCTGGAAGCACGCGACTGCACCATCACCTACCGCCGCGGCGGGCGCAAGCTGGCCGTGGTGGTGATCGGGCGCGATCGAATCGGGCTGATGGAGGAACTCGCCTTCGAGCGCCTCAACGAGCCCGAGCGCGCCTACACCCTGGAGTGACGACCATGCCCAGGCGGTCGCAGTCAACCGACATCCGCATGAAGCGTGCCTATGAACCGGCCGACGCCGCAGATGGCACGCGCGTGCTCATCGATCGCCTGTGGCCTCGCGGCGTACGCAAGGAAGACGCCGCGATCGACCTGTGGCTCAAGGACATTGCGCCCAGCACGGAACTGCGCCAGTGGTTCGGGCACGATCCCGCCAGGTTCGCCGAGTTCCGGGCGCGCTACACGGCGGAGGTGCATGCCAACGGCGAGGCGCTGGCAAAGCTGCGTGCACTGGCCGCCGAGGGGCCGGTGACGCTGGTCTATTCGGCCCGGGACAGCGCGCACAACGATGCCGTGGTGCTGCTGGAGATCCTCGGCGGCGAATGACGATGTTCATGGGGCGGGGTGGTCCGACAGCGTGATTGCCCACGGCACTGACGCTTCGTGGGTTCATCTTTAATTTGACATAATATGCATTGCGCACGTTTCAGTGGCAGTGCAATCACGACGCGGATGATCCCGCTTGACCGCGCTGCCAACTTCATGCCGCGGCCCGGATCGTGCCGTACCGCGCACGTTCATCGCACGGATTCGGCAAGTCCCAGTTTCTCCACCAGTGCCACGAAGCGCGCGTCGCCGCGCAGGCCAAGCAGCAGCGGATCGACCGCCGTGCCCAGCGTACCCGGATCGCGGGTATCGAAAGCTCGCTGCAGCCACTCGAAGGCAGGGTCGGTTTCTCCGCGCCATGCGTACACCTCGGCGATCTGGTAGGCCATGGAATCGCTGTCCTTGGCAATCAGTTCCGCCAGCGCCGCATCGGCTTGCGCACGGTCTCCACGGGTGTAGTACGCCAACGCGAATTCGAAATGTCGGAAGCCCTGGGTCGGACCGCGCACCGACGCCTGCGAGGTCTCCAGCGCCGCTTCGCGCAGCGCCGTGTCGGGATCTCCGCGCAGCACGGCGCCGATCACCTGCCAACGATGTGCCGCCACGGCATCGGGCTGCAGTTCCGCCGCCTTGCGGCCCTGCGCCTCGGCTTCCGGATAGTGGCCGGAGACTGTCAAGGCGCGCGCCAGGTTGTTGCGCGCGGCATAGGCAAGCGGATCCAGCTCGACGGCCTGCCGCGCAAGTGTCGTGCCCTCCTCTACCTGCCCCATGTAGAGCAGCACCTGGGACAACTGGTAGTTGGCGGTCGCGCTGCCGGGCGCCAGTTGCTCGGCACGCCTGAGTTCGGTAACGGCACCCGCGAAGTTCCAGTCGATGTAGAGGCGCACCCAGCCCAACGCCGCGTGCGCCTCGGCCAGGGCCGGCCCGAGGGCCACGCTGCGCTCAGCATTGCTGCGCGCCGCGGCGCGCGCGCGCTCGGCGTACGCCAGCGCATAGTTTGGGTCGCGCCGGATCGCCTCATCATAGAAGCCGACGGCCTTGTGCCAACTTTCAAAGCTGTTGCGTTCGAGATGGAAGTGCCCTTGCAGGTAGGCGTTGTGCGCACCGACATCCAGGGTCGAGACGGCCCGTGGGGCGTTTGTCGCCGTGCCGATCAGGGTCACCTGCAGGGAGTCCGCCACGGCGCGCGCAATTTCGGACTGCAGCGCAAAAATGTCCTTCAACTCGCGGTCGTAGGTTTGCGACCATGACTGGCGGCCAGTGGCCGCATCGACCAACGCGATGCTGATGCGTACCCGCCCGGCCTGCCGGCGCACCGTACCTTCCAGCAGAGTACCGACGCCAAGCTTCCTGCCGATGGTGGCGCTGTCCGTTGCATTGCCCTTGAAGCGGAACGAGGATCCCCGGCCGATCACCTTCAGGCCGCGGTTCTGCGCCAGTGCGGTGATCAACTCCTCCGACAGGCCGTCGGAGAAATAGTCGGTGTCTGGATCGCCGCTCTCGTTGACCAGCGGCAATACGGCGATGGACTTCTCTGCAATCTGGCCGCCCTCCCGATGCAGCACGAACTTGTTGGCCAGCAGCAACACCAGCATGAGGGCCAGCACCGCGATGATTCCGCGATCGAGCCGCTTGCCGGTCAGGTGCGCGACCGACGCTCCCGGCGCAATCTCGCTCTCGCGCACGATCCCCGCGGGCGTCCATTCGTACAACCAGGCAAATGCCATCCCGAACGGGAAACCAATCACCGCCGCGGCCACGATCCAGCGCACGGCCCAGGCATCGACTGCGAATACCGGAAGCACCTGGGTGGCCGCCTCCACCACCAGCCACGCGGTGGCCGCGTAGAAGGTGGCCGCGCGGATGACATTGCGACGCTTCAGTTCGGAGAAGAACTAGCGCGCGTTCATGGTTGGCGCACCGCGATGTCGGTCGACTGCGTTGCGGCGGCCACCGGCATGGTCGCGTCCGGTGCCGGCAGCCCGACTTCGCGGCAGAATGCGGCGAAGCGCGGATCATTGCGGTAGGGAAGCAGCAGTGGGTCGTAGAGCAACAGCCCGACCCCCGGATCGCGGGCCGCGTGCGCACGATCCAGCCACTCGAAGACCTCGCCCGCATCCTGGCGCACGGCCTGCACCTGGGCGATCTGGTAGGCGGCCAGCTTCGCCTGCGTGCGGATCATGGTCGCCAGTGCCGCTGCGGCAGCAGCCGGGTCGTCGCCGATCTGCAGCGCGCGCGCCACCGCGTTGTCGCGCCAGTTGCCGGGATGCTCCTGGCGTGCTACCCGTAGCGCGCCAGCGGCATCGCCGCGCAGGATTTCGATGATCGCCAGTTGCTCGTAGTTGCCCGGCATCTTCGGTTGCAGTTCGATCGCCTTGCGCAGCGCGCCTTCGGCCTCGTCGAGGCGGCCCAGCGGCATCAGGTACGTGGCCAGCAGGTGCCAGGTATGCGCATTCAACATGTCGATCGCCAGCGCCCGTCGGGTGGTGGTGATGGCTTCCGCCGGGTGGCCCAGGGTCGCCAGCATCTCGCCGACCGCGGTCAGGGCCATTTCGTTGCCGGGCGCCAGCTCCAGTGCGCGACGGTATTCGGCCTGTCCGCCAGCCCAGTCGGAGTCCTCCCACACGATCAGCCGGCCGCGCGCGAGATGCGCCTCGGCGAGGTCCGGGTCGAGCGAGAGTGCGGTCTCGGCCGCACTGCGCGCGCGTTCATAGGCGCGCAGCATGGCCGCGCCCTCGAGGAAACGCCCGGCATGGCGGGTGGACAGCAGCGACTGCGCGGCAAAGGCCAGTGCGTAATGCGGATCGAGTTGCGTGGCCTGTGCGTAGCAATCGATCGCGCGGCGGAAATCGGCTGCGGTATTGCGCGCTTCGTAGAACCTGCCCTGCAGATAGGCAGTATAAGCATCGAGGTTGCCGCTGGCTGGGCGCCCGGTTCCCGCTGGCGCGCGTGCGCCTGGCAGCAGCGTGGTCTTGAGGGCGCTCGCAACGGCCGTGGTGATCTCGTCCTGCAGCGCGAACAAATCCCCGTATGGCCGATCGTAGGTTTGCGACCACAAGGTGCTGCCATCGGTGGTTTCGATCAGCTCGAGGTTGATACGCACCTGCTTCCCGGCGCGACGCACGCTGCCTTCCAGCAGGTGTGCAGCGCCGAGCCGGGCGCCGATGGTTCGGCTATCGTCCTTGCTGTCGCGGAACTGGAACGAGGAATTGCGGCTGACCACGGTCAAGCCCTCGACCCTTGACAGCGCCGTGATCAGGTCCTCAGACAGCCCGTCGGAAAAATACAGCTGGTCCTTGTCACCGCTCTCGTTGGCCAGTGGCAACACGGCGACGGCCGTGTCGTGTATCGCGCCCGTGTCGGTGCGCGGCATGAAGGTATCGGCCAGCAGCAGTATGACGGCCACGCCGAGCACGATGATGATCCAGCGATCGAGTTGCCTGCCCGTCTCAAGCCGGACAGGTTCCTGCGAGTCCACCGCGCTTTCCCGGTAGATGCCCCGCGGCGTCCATTCATAGAACCACGAAAATGCCATGGCGAACGGAAACCCGGCCACTGCGGCGATCACGATCCAGCGCATCAGCGTGTCTGGAACGCCAAAGAAGGGCAACACCTGGGTGGCGATTTCCACCAGCAACCAGGCGCCGGCCGCGTAGAACGCGGCGCCACGCAGCACGTTGCGTCGCTTTAGTTCGGAGAGCAGGGAGGGCTTGCTCATGGCTTGCTCTTGGCCGACGCGGCCCCGCTATGGCGCCCCGCATTCACCCCTCCCCCAAGGGTGTGGGTTCTGGTTTGGGCCCCTACTGCGACAGCATTGCCACTCCAGCATTGCGCGACAAGGACCGCGGCACGCTCACCCCCGAACCCGTTAGTCTACGCTGTCGGGCGCTGCATGCCATTGGGCCTGATCCTGTACATCCAATCCTCGACAAGTCGATGATTCGGTCATTATGAGGTTGCCTGGATGAACCCTGCCACGCGCCCGGCTTCGCTCGGCCAACCTGCGTGGCGTGCGACAAGCCGATCGCGTGACACCGCAGTCGGCCTGCTTCGGCAGCACCGGCGGCATGACGCGTGCCGGAGGCGTCTGTATGCGTCCGGCGGCTGGCCCGCACGACGCGCCGCGAGCAGCGGGCGTCGCGGCGACCCATCGACTCTGGATGACCAAGGCGGTGCGCATGAATATTCTTAGTCGCTTCGCGATGTTGCGCCACATCCGGGGGCTGTTTCGTCGCCAGCCGATCCTCGAATCGGTAACCCGCGGGAGACGCCCGGGGCGACCGGAAGAGCCATTGAACCGGCGCCTCGTCGAAGCGTCCTGCCGCGACCTGGATGAATTGCTGCAGCAGCTCGATACATCCCCGCAAGGTCTGGCCGACAGCCGGGCCGGGGTGCTGCTTCGCGAGCACGGGCCCAACGAGGTCGCGCATGACCGCCCGCTGCCCTGGTGGCGGCACCTGTGGCTGAGCTACAACAACCCCTTCAACCTGCTGCTGACCGTGCTGGCGGCCGTGTCGTTCTTCACCGGCGACCTGCAGGGCGTGCTGGTGATCTCCCTCATGGTGCTGCTCGCCACGCTGATCCACTTCTTCCAGGAGCGCCGCTCCAGCCAGGCCGCGCAAGCGCTGAAGGCGCGGGTCAGCAGTACCGCCACGGTCCGCCGGCGCAGGGATATCGACGAGGGGAGCGGTGCGGGTCGCCCCTGTGAAATCCCGGTCAATGAGGTCGTGCCCGGCGACATCGTGCTGCTGTCGGCCGGCGACATGGTGCCGGCGGATTGCCGGGTGATCAGCGCCACCGACCTGTTCCTGAGCCAGTCGGCGATGACCGGCGAATCCCTGCCGGTGGAAAAGTTCGCCCGTGCCGGTGCCGGCGGCGGCTCGGCGCTGGAAATGCACAACCTGGTGTTCATGGGCACCAACGTCGTTTCCGGAACCGCGGCCGCGGTGGTGCTGGCGACCGGCAACGCCACGTATTTCGGGGCCCTGGCCACGCGTGTGACGCGGGTGGCCGATGCCGGCGATGTCAACGCCTTCCATCGCGGCGTGAACAATGTCAGCTGGCTGCTGATCCGCTTTGCGCTGGTGATGGTTCCGCTGGTGCTGTTCATCAACGGCTTTACCAAGGGCGACTGGCCGGAGGCCCTGCTGTTTGCCCTGTCGGTGGCGGTCGGCCTGACGCCGGAGATGCTGCCGATGATCGTCACCACCACCATGGCGCGCGGCGCCGTGGTGCTCTCGCGCATGCAGGTGATCGTCAAGCGCCTGGATGCGATCCAGAGCTTTGGCGCGATGGACGTGCTGTGTACCGACAAGACCGGCACCCTGACCCAGGACAAGATCGCGCTGGCCCGGCATATCGACGTGACCGGCGAGGAGTCGGACGAGGTACTCGGCTTCGCCTACCTCAACAGTCATTTCCAGACCGGGCTCAAGAATCTGCTGGACCGCGCGGTGCTCGACCACGTCGAGCTCAAGACCGAACTGGACATCGCCCGGAACTACCGCAAGGTGGACGAGATCCCCTTCGACTTCACGCGCCGGCGCATGTCGGTGGTGGTGTCCGAGCGCGAGCAACATCACGAACTGATCTGCAAGGGTGCGGCGGAGGAGATGTTCGACATCTGCACCCAGGTGCGTTACGAGGGCCGTGACTGGCCGCTGGACGAAGCCCGGCGCGAACGCTTCCTTGGCGTGCTGCGCGGCCTCAACGAGACGGGCTTGCGTGTCGTTGCCGTTGCGATGAAGGAGATTCCGCCAGACCAGATCGCGTATTCCACGGCCGATGAGTCCGGGCTGACGCTGGTCGGCTTCATCGCCTTCCTCGACCCGCCCAAGGAGTCCACCGCGCCTGCGCTGCGGGCGCTGGCCGAGCATGGCGTAACGGTGAAGGTGATCACCGGGGACAACGAGCTGGTCGCGATCGAAGTCTGCCGCCAGGTCGATCTGGCGGTCGACGGGTTCCTGCTTGGCGCGCAGATCGATGCCATGGACGAGGAAGCCCTGGCCAGGGCGGTCAAGGCCAACACGGTCTTTGCCCGGGTTTCGCCGCTCAACAAGGAGCGCATCGTGCGCAGCCTGCGCAGCCAGGGCCACGTGGTCGGCTTCATGGGCGACGGCATCAACGACGCGCCAGGCCTGCGCGCGGCCGATATCGGCATTTCTGTGGATGGCGCGGTGGACATCGCCAAGGAGGCTGCCGACATCATCCTGCTCGAACGCAGCCTGATGGTGCTGGAGCGCGGCGTGGTCGAAGGCCGCAGGACCTTCGCCAACATGCTCAAGTACATCCGCATGACCGCCAGTTCCAACTTCGGCAACGTGTTCTCGGTGCTAGTCGCCAGCATCGCCCTGCCGTTCCTGCCGATGCTGCCCCTGCACCTGCTGGTGCAGAACCTGCTCTACGACATCTCCCAGGTCGCCATCCCGCTCGACAACGTCGACGCCGAGCAGGTGCGCCGCCCCCTGCAGTGGAATCCGGCCGGCATCCGCCGCTTCATGCTGTTCTTCGGACCGCTGAGCTCGATCTTCGACCTCGTCACCTTCGCCGTGCTGTGGTACGTGTTCAAGGCCAATGACGTGCTCCACCAGACCCTGTTCCAGTCCGGCTGGTTCGTGTTCGGGCTGCTCAGCCAGACGCTGATCGTGCACATCATCCGCACGCCGAAGATCGCCTTTTTCCAGAGCCGCGCCTCATGGCCGCTGCTGGCCATGACCGCACTGATCATGGCCAGCGGCGTGTTCCTGCCGATGGGCCCGCTGGCCGCCTACTTCAAGCTGCAGGCCCTGCCCCTGCCCTACTTCGGCTGGCTGGCCGGCATCATCCTCGCCTATGTGCTGCTGACCGCGGCGATGAAGCGTTACTACATCCACCGCTTCGGCTGGGATTGATGGTAAAGGGGACGGAGGCAATTAACCCCGCGCGGGTGTGCGAGGCAGTCAGTGTGGCGGCGTGCGCGATTTAATTGCCTCCGTCCCTGAGGTTTCCCCACGTTTTTCACGCCGGGCTCTCCATTTCGGCGAGCAGTTCGGGGGCAGGCTGTCGTAATCGATCCAGCAACGAGGCCAGCGTACCGCATGGC
>Ga0265293_10003173_pt1 | contig 31013 bp, 29 predicted proteins | sample Munlanlewell138R_FD_192505 | JGI IMG/M metagenome (GOLD analysis project Ga0265293, IMG submission 192505) | Leachate microbial communities from a municipal landfill in Southern Ontario, Canada - Leachate well 138R | ecosystem: Engineered > Solid waste > Landfill > Unclassified | place: Canada... | reverse complement strand
ATAGTAACTCTACATTTAGGTTACTGTTATGAAAATGAATAAAGACGATATGTTGGGTGCCCTTAAAGCTATGAAAGTAGATAATGGCCCCAAGAATACCGAATCATTCACAAAAACTGACTTCCTTAAGAACATTGGTGGCTATATGCCTAAAGCCGATGGTAAAGGTCAGTACAAGGATGATTCCAGTAAGAAATTGAATTCGGATTTGGCTAAGCCCGAAAAAGAAATCAAGTTCGAAAGTAATTATGGCTGCAAACTTCAGCAGAGTGATATTAAGAATGTAAGCCAGAAATTTCTTGCTGAAAGTGCTATTCTTGAAAACAGCTCACCCAATGCATTTAGATTGGACTTGGGTAGTCTGGTTCTGGATAAAACTCATGCTAAGGTTGGATTGACACGTGCTGGTGAAAAAGTTCGTGTCGAATTGATGTATCCTAATGCAAATGATAAAATCACAGTGAAAATCACTGTAGATGGTGTTGAAGACAAAATTTATGAGTTGTCATTAGAAGATGAAGCCTATGTCGGTAATTTCGGATCTTCTATTCTCAAGGAAATTGATTCTATGATTAAAGAAAAAGAAAGCATGGGTATCGGTGACTATGATGATGAGTACTACATTGGCAATAAGAGTGGTGGGTTAACTGGATTTGCTCCTAGTTGGGAAGCTGGTGGTAACGTTACCGAAGCTGCGGTTTCTCGTATGAAAGATTTGATGGCATTGGTCGAAGCGGATGACGAAGAGAAAGATAAGACGGCTACTCCTGATGTAGATGTAGAAGGTGAAGGTGAAGAGTTTGATGCGGGTGACGTTAATGCCGATGAGAATTTCTCGGAGTCTGATTTCTCACTTGACGATGCTGGCGATGTTAATATGGACGAATTCAATGACCTTGGAGCCAGTATGGGCGGCGGCGGTGCATTGGATCTCGGTGGTGGAAATGACTTCGGTGGTGGGGATGTAAATGCCGAAGAAGGCGACAGTGGCGTATCGGTGGAAGAAAATGTCAATTTCATGACATTCCGTGAGAAATCCGATTGGTTGAATTCAGCACTCGACTCCATGCAGAAACTTGTTGCTAAGAGTGTTGCTGATAAGATGCAGGACGGTGAAGGTGTTATCCTTACCTCCGATGAAATCCTTAATGGTTCCGTTGGTATCAAGAATGATAGCAATCCAGAAATCATCGAAAAGTTCTTGAAAGTATATCCTTCGCTTGATGAAATCGAACTCAAGGAAGAAGACTTGAATCGCATCGAAGAAAAACTTTCTCTTGATGATGGTCAGTTTGATGCATGGCTTCAGGCTGAACTTCCTGAGATGAGAGGCGATAAAGATGTCAGCGATACCCTCGACAACGATATGTTCGATGACTTCGAAGAAATGGGCGGTGAACAGCCTGATGAATTCGGTGGCCTCGGTGAGTTCGATGACTTCGTTGATGAAACCACTTCTGACGAAGGAGACATTGATAGTTTGTTTGCTGATATTGCAGCCGAACCTACCATTGATGAAGAAGAGGAAGAAGATACAGAGGCTCGTAAAGAAGCCGAGAATGAAGTGGGTGGAGAGGAATTGAACGAATTCCCTAACGTATAATCCACATTCACATTTTTATAGCAGGAGAGACAAGTTCTCTCCTTTTTTTATACCAAAATATGTATATTTCATACCATTGAGGTATAAAATGAACGAAATTGAAGTATCAGAAGATGAAGTACAGGGATTCAATCCGATTGTCATGGTAGTGAGTCCATATAGCAATATTGCGAACCACCTAAAGTATTTTGCCTCCGCCATCAAGGATGAGTCCGAAGCCGATATGCACTACATCAACATTGATTGCTACAGTAAGGAAGTGAATGGTAGCAATCTACAAGTCATTCGACTGAGCAATGATACTGGAATGTGGACTGAACTCAATCCAGTTGATAAAGTTTCGGGTGCATTGCTTCCTGAGTCCGTATCGGTAAATCTATTTGATTTGTATAATGCGGTGGAAAACTGTCCAGATGAACTATTGAAGTTCTGGATCGATGAAGAAGATAACGAGTTGGTATTCAACTCGTTCCAGAATCCAGATAAAGACATTGATGAACTTGAAATTCGCTTCAAGATACTCAAGCGTGGATTCCCTACTCGTGCATTGTCTACTGAGCCACTGGACGATCAGAATAAGCTCGGTACGATCACTTTGAATGCAATCATGACCAGAATGATTACTGAAGAATTGAACGTTGAAAACAGCATCGATGGGATAAATATTGTGGTTCGTGATGGGAAGCTGCGATTCCAAGCATCTTATCATGGGTTCAATAGTGATATGCGAGTTAAGCAATTCGAGGACGAAGTATATCCCAATGACTTTAGCGTGTTCCTACCAATCACGGTATTCATTCAGATGGTGAGTACAGGGCACGTGTATGATCTGAAAATTGACGTGTATGACAATGGTATTATCATACTCAAGACAGATGCATATCAGTTCTATTACAAAGCTGAGTTAGGTCGTCCTGATTTGAAGTTGAGTCTCGCTGATTCGACACGGTATTTGATTATTGATGCTAAGCTTATCGATGGCACCATGAAACTGATGAATCGGTTGAATAAAGCATCTCAGATCAACAATATGATGATCGAGTATGTAAGTGATGGCGAAGCTGATCTATCATGTCAACTAGATGGTCGTTGGGGTATCTCGATTCGCACTGACTTGGCTATGCTGTCGAAAGAAACCGTTGTGATCGACGCTGACATTTTTCAGGAAATGGTAAGCGGGACGCAAGTTGATGCAATTCAGATGAATATTTTCAGTCCTAATGTAGTGTGCATGAAGCTGGAAAATGGGTTGATTGAGAAAGTCATGGAATACGATCATAAGGTATTCTCTGAATATCGAGAACAAAAATATCAAGAATGGAAGAAAAAGAATGATTAGAGTAGGATTTTCTGGGTTACCGTCCACTGGTAAAACAACTCTCACACAGGCTGTGAATCTGGCTCTTAAGCAGTCCAATGATTTCAGTAAGGTGGAATTGATATCTGAGTATGCTCGTTCATACATTAGAAAGTATGGCCCTACTCAAAGTATCTGGGAAGAATATCGCCTTGTTGATATTCAACAAGAGTGGGAAGATTTGATCGATCCTAGTAAGGTTGATGTTCTTTTGGCTGATAGTCCGATTCAATTGGCGTTCTTATATGCTACTGAATTAAATACCGGATCTCCGAAAGACCAAATGGTCATGTCTGATGTATTTAAGAAGATTTCTCGTATAACCGCCAGTAACCCATACGATATTATTTTCCATCTTCCTGAAGATGGTATTCCAGTGGTTATCGATGATGTCCGAGACGAGTGTGTAAAGGACAAGAAATGGCGTGTTGAAGCAGATGCATTCACCAAGTCTCTATTTAAGATGTTCCAACCTCGACAGTTCGAAATCATCGAGGTATCCGATCTTAACGCTAGAGTCCAATGGGTACTAAATAGTATTCGGAATTATACAGATAAAGGACCCTCACTTAGAGATTGTATCTAAGCAGGTTCCTCGGTTTCTTCTTTAACTTCAGATTCGACTTCAGGCTCCTCGGATGTTTCCGCAGGAGCCGTTTCTTCGACTGGCTCCAAATCTTCGAAATCATCTAGATTGATCTCAGCATCTCCGAAATCAACTTCCCCTGCTGGTTCTTCTAGTTCAGTTTCTAGTTCGGATTCTACTTCATTTGCTTCAGCATCGAGATCTTGTTCCATACTAGTCTCAATATCCTGTGCAAATTCTTCATTCTCTTCGGCTACCACATTTTCCTGAACTTCTTCAGATTTAGCCCCTATTGGGTTAATAACCTGTTCTTCGAAACGTCTAGCGATCTCTTGTGCAATGGAACCGTCTCGTGATCTGAGATGGCTGAATTTGTTGGGATCGAACATTCGTTCGTTATCTACCTCTCGTTCCATTTTTTTCCACAATGTTTCGAGTTCACGGTAGGTTTTTCCAGTCTTGTCGGCCAGTCTTTTAATATATGATGTGTGTACTACTTGCATATCCAATACCTATTCAATTACTAAAAGTTTATAATTTTCCTTAGTTTTATAAACTAAAAGTAAAGCAAGTCCATAATGAACTTGAGAGGCTAGAAAGATGGATATGTTAGATCTAGATAAATTGATGAGAGATGCCAAGGTATTCGAACGAATCACTGAGGGCACAGTTGATGATTCCGCATATAATGCAGTAACCCAGTGCATTAATGAAAGTGCAATCATGGAATCACGTGAAGAAGTTGAAGGTATTCTTAGTAGAGGCAACGATGTAAATGATCGCCTCGACTTTGCCGATTTGGAAAGAACTATTAACGGAGCTTTGGGTATTACAGAATCCGCAAAACCAAAAATCGAAAGCGATAAAAAGGAGAAAGAGATGAAAACTCAACCAATTAATGAAGCGGCTGCAAATCCTTCTGCCGGAGTAGACTCCGCTGAGAAGTTCCTGAAAGCACAGCCTGTTAAGCAGAAAGAATTTGTGAAAGCAAAGACTGACTCTAAAGACAGTACTGAACTTGATGCAGCTAACACCAATTCCGAACACGTTGTTACTGAACACAAGTCCGATAAGAGCGTTGAAAAGCAAGCTGAAAGCAGCATGAAAGAAATGCAGAAAGACGCTGATGACAACAAGGAATGGGAAGAAAACTCCAAGAAACAGGAAAAGGCTGAAGCCAAATCTGTGCTCAAGGAAAATGCTGATAAGTACATCGGCTTCATCGAATCTCTCAAGACCGATGAGAATACCAAGTACATTAATGGTATTATTGAAGCATTCAATGTTACAATCAAGCCTTTGATTTAACAAAATAAAAACATATACTATCAAATCGCCAACGGCCTATGATTTTCTTAGGTCGTTTTTTCATTTATTGCTATATTTCTCTATGTAGATTACGGAGTTATTTTAGTGCCTGAAACCCAACCAGTTAAACCGATGTGGTCGGCCATTCACCATGACCAGAATTCAGGTCATGTATTTGTATGGTACACAGACGGTAAGAGATACAAATATCCAGTAAAGCATAGATTCTTTACTCCCGACCGAAACCAGTATGGTTCATATCCTTGTGGTATGAAGGACATATATGGCAATGACATGTATGAAGTCATTGTAAGTGGGAAAGAAGAACAGGACATCAAGAACCAGCATTCCGGTCGATACAATAAGTTGGCTGAATGTGACGTTGATTTCCGTACTCGTTGGCTTCAGCATCAATATGAAGATCAAGGTGATATTCGATTCAATTTCAAGGATATCAATATCTGCTTTCTTGATATTGAGGTCGCCACCAAAGGTCGGTTTCCAACCGCCGAACGTGCCGACTATCCTGTAAACTGTGTTACTGTGTATTTCTCCAAGGAAGATATCTATTATACCCTTGGCCTTAATCGTGAAATTAGAGAAGATACCGCTAAGAAACTAGCGGATGAAAATTGTGCATATATCAATTGTCCGACTGAAGTGGATTTGCTCACCAAGTTGTTCATGTTAATTGGTGAAAATCAAGTTGATATTATCACTGGATGGAACTCGGATTTTTACGACTTTCCTTATCTGGTAAATCGAGCACAGAAACTCGAAGTTGATATAAGAAGAATGAGCCGCCTCCCCGGATCTCATAAATGTGCTTACATCAGCAAGCGTGATAACGCATTGAAGATTGGTGGAACTGAAGTTATTGACTTTTTGAAGTTATATCGTAAGTATACTTTCTCTGAACGTGATAACTTTAAACTTGATACTATCGGTGAAGTTGAAGTAGGCGAACGTAAGGCCCCGCTTCCTGATGGCTACATGTCATGGGTTAAATATTGGGATGAATTCGTTCTGTATAACTTTCAGGACGTTCGCTTGATGAAACGAATCGAAGAACATTGTCGCATGTTCGAAACTACTGTGACTGCTTGTTCTGAAGCTCGTGTTCCATTTTCCGCAATATTTGAAGCCAAGAAAATGCTTGTCGGATTCTTGCTCAATTATTTGCATCAACATAACCTAACTCTCCCTCCTCTTCGTGAAAATGAACGTGAGTGGTTCCCCGGTGCGTATGTATATTCTACTCCGGGGTATTATGATAAATTGGTGTCATACGACTATCGCTCTATGTATCCGTCTATTATGATGGGTGCTAACATTAGCCCTGAGACCAAGATTACATATGGTATTGATGAAATAGTACCACCAGAGGTACTCGCAAAACTCGTGAGAAGCCCTTGGACAGCTAATGGTAAACGACAGGTGTTCTATCGAAAGGACATTGTTGGTATCGTACCTCAGGTTGTTAAAATCTTGTTCGATGGTCGTACTGACCTTAAGAAGAAGATGAAAGAAGCACTCAAAGCTGGTGATCAGGCTCTGGCTGACTACTATGACATGAAGCAGAAAACCTATAAGATTCTAGGTAACTCTCTGTATGGTTTGTTGGGTAACCCATTCTTCCAGTTGTATGATATTGACAATAGTGCTACCATTACTGCATTCGGTCGAGAATTGATTCAATCGACTATTAAAGAGCTGTGCGAATATTTTGAGAAAGATTTCCGTGATGATCCACGATTTGAGATATTATTTGGTAAGAAACCTACCATTGACGAAAAACTTCTAGGAACATTTGAAGGAGTTGATGGACTGTCATATCATCGTATTTCTCATGGTGACACTGACTCATTCTTCGTAAAGTATACTGACTTTTACAGTGATTTCGAACCAAAGGTTGGTAACGAAGTTGAAGTGCTTGTATTTGATGGTAACCAACTAATATCCTCCGAAAAATTCGGATTGGCTAACGGTGAGACCGAGGCTAAAAAAGCATTCAATGCTGCTTGCACTACTTACGTATCTGACTGGAAGAAAATGAGTGTAAGTAAGAAAAAACGAGCATTTGCAGAAGGTATTATATTCGGTGATAAGTCATATCGTATCATCTACAATCGCTATCTACTAACTGATTTCTGTCGTGTGTTAGATGCTGGATTAATGGAAGATGTGCTTGCTGGCATCATGGAGAACTATGCCAATCGTTGGAATTATTACGAGAATACTATCTTCTTGAAACGTGAGAAGTGCATTCATCAGGCCATTGTTACGGCAAAGAAGAAATATATCTGTCGTGTAGAAAGTAACGAAGATGCCAAATATTTCAATAAGAAAAAGGCCGAGCAAGATATCTATGAATTGCATGCAAAATTTGCAATTACTGGTATGGAAATCGTTCGTAGTTCGACTACTCCATTCGCACGTGAACGTATTTTGGGTCTCATCAATAAAATGTTTGAGAACCGTAATAAGGGATACATTCGAAAAGAGTATTTGAAAATCAAGAAAGAATTTTTTGATTACGTTAATGATGGTAAGATATATGAAATATCGATTCCATCTGGTGTGAAAAAAGATCCGCCTAAGTGGGTCGAGTACGTGAATTGGAGTGCTGAGGATAAAAAAGCAGTTGACTGGAGACTTCGATCAAGTTCAGTATGGAATTACCTGATTGAAAATGATGAAATTCTATCGGAGATGCCACTCGAACCTATTTTCGAGGCTTCAAAGGTGAAGTTCATTAAGGTCGGATCTAATAAATTCGGTATTAAGAGTATTGCATACGTTGGGGATAAATGCCCTGACCGACTGCTTGAGATATTTAATCCGAACTGGGACGAGCAATGGACAAAAACATTTGCTCAAACAATGGACAAAATTTTCATTGCTATCGGATGGGGTAAAAACCTAGAAGCGGATGAAACAGATAATCTAATCGAGTTTCTATAATGAACATGGACAAAAAGATTGAATTCCTCGAAGAATACGCTGAACTCTCCGGGGATGAAATGGGTGAATATTGGGAACTTCTGATTCGTATGTGGCGATATCGGGAGATAATGCTGGCTGATGGATTCAGGGAACAATTTGAAAAGGAAATTGATGCCCAGATTGAAAACATTCAGGAATATTGCACTATCGAAGATGGGGAAGAAACCATAACCAACACTTTCACAGTTCGAAGACTGGAGTGGAACTAATGGAAAAGATTCACTCAGCAATTATCAATTTTTTAGTCAAAACATTGGGAACTATCATAAATCCATGTATCATTTTGGAAATTTATGCATTTTTTGTTAATGCTATTAAGGTGTTGTTAATAGGTGCAATCGCATTTCTGACGATATGGAAATTATTTGATCTGGTTGGGGGTTAAGCATATTGATCGATATGCTTTCCCTTTTCAACTGATTCGACTTTTCTATATTCCTGTGTAGCCTGTTTTACAGTTGGCTTCGGAGTATATGAGGTTCGGATTGGGGATTCGTAATAGTAATACAGCGGATTAGTGTAATCGATTTTCATTATGGAGCACCTAGATTGTATCCAGTTCCCCCACCTGCATAATCACCACCTACACCATTCACATTATATGTGGACTGATCCTTTTTTAGAGAATCGCTACCGAGTGCAGTTCTACCAGCAGCAGGAAACTGAGCCATTCGCTTACCAATATATGCTTTTTCAATCTGCTGTATTTTTCGCTCACCGAGTGTTTGTGGAAAATATTCATTGTCTTTATTCTGGAGATAGTTCACTATACTAGCTGGCTTGATATGAGTTACATTCAATCCAAATGGTTTATTATTGGCATCGTCAGTGCTTAAAGATTCGATAAGATCATACCCACGTTTGATTGCCGATAACAGATCGGAATTGGTTTGGTCGTCCAATGAATTTAAAAATGTAATGAATTTATCCATACCTAGAGTTTATAAGATTTCTTCACAAAAATCTGGATAAGTTGCTATCTTTACTCACAAATACGAGGTTTACATGTCTGAAATTGATATTTTTAGCGGCGAAGGCGTAGCGGAAGCAGAGAACCAAAAGGATCAGGCTCAACGCATTGTTCAGGTTAAAGCCCCTTGGGTTGCTCGGTGGAGACCACATACTATTCAGGATGTTATTCTTCCTGATAATATCAAGAATATGTTGGAGTATGGGCTGGAAAATAATGAATTCACTCATATGATTCTTCATTCGGGTAAACCCGGAACTGGTAAGACCACGACTGCACGTGCAATTCCCACCCAGTTGAATACTGATTATGATTTCTACGCTGGGGCTGAATGTAATGCTGATATATTTGACAGCATTCGTGCATTTGCGTCCCAAAAAACTATGGATGGAAAAGCACGGTTTGTTATCATTGACGAAGCTGACCGCCCGAAAGCACAGGACCCAGCTAAGTTTTACAATGGTCTTAACTCTCTGATCGAAGCAACCGAAAGCACACTTCGATTCATTCTGACTTGCAACAACCTATACAAGATTCCCGAACCTATCATCTCCAGATGCTCACCTATTTCGTTTGCATATGATTTGGATGATGTATCTCTGAAGAAGCAGTTGTTTAAGCGAATGAAACAAATCGCTGATGTTGAAGTTATTCAGAAAGGCGGAACCGTAAATGATGAGACTCTGAAACAAATTGCTCGTCACTACTACCCTGACTTTCGATCCATCATTCAGACTATGTTCATTAATTATCTTGAACATAAAGGAAACATTGATGGTGTTCCTACATTTGTAACCCATGACCATATCGAAAAGATCTGGGGGTATTTGACAACATTCAATTACATGGAAATGCGACAGTTCGTGTCGGGGACTATTGTTGATTATCAGTCGGTATTCGCACCACTCGGTGACTATATCATTGAGAATCTTCCTCCACTGCTCCGATTGAATTTCGCTGTATTACTGGCTGAATACCAATATCGAGCAGCAGCACCTGCGGTGGATCAAGAGATTAATATGAATGGATTCCTTGCCAAGACCATGCAGTTACTTCAGACAATGAAAACTCAATGAGGCGATAATGGGTAATTTCAACCATTTTAATTTCCTCAAAGAGCTTAGACAAGGATTTGAGCCAACCGAAGAAGATTTGGCTGATTTCAATCTGTTCATGACTCAGATGGCACTCTCTATGGATCGGAAATTTATTAATCATTGTGATGCAATAAATACCGAGAAGTTTTTTAAGTTGCCTAAAAAGATTCAGTGTCTGGCATTCACGTCTTTCAAGGGTCAATATATTGATACAAGTTGGAAGAAAGCTAAAGCTGGCACTACTAAGGGAAAAGCAGAAACTATTGAGAAGGTAATGCATGTGTTCGACTTGTCGTATAGTGAGGCCGAATCATGTCTTCATTTCGGCACTGTTGATCTCGATGAAGTCGAGGATTTATATGCTAGGTTATTCGATCCCGAATCTATCAAATTCAGAAAGTCCCGTGTGACTAGGAAGAAAGTATGATAAAGGGATTGGTAATCGGAGCACGCATTCCCTTATTATATCCCATTGATGTTAGCATATATTGATGAACATGACTGATATTGAGATTGTACAGAAATATTTCAACGTAGATGAAGAAAAAGCCCAAGTCATGATTGACAATGGGCTTAATATCAAGTATCTACGCACTGGATTTATCGGAACCGAAAAAGAACGGTTGGTTGATAAGTATCAAGAACGAGTTGATGAAATTGTTGATGAAGAATTTTCGGGTTGATTAGTCGATATATCGCTTCAGATCCAAATTTTCCAGACTTAGTTTACCGTGCTCAGAATTTGGTGTATCCTCTTCTGGTCTTTCCACGTCAGGTTCTTCCAATTCATCTTCTTCGGATTCTGTTGATTCGGGGATTTCAGAAGTTTCCTCTGATTCTGGGGTTTCCGCCAATTCATCTTCATGAACGATGATTACTTTCTCAATAGGATCTTTTTCACCTTCCTCATTATGCATCTCAGCAAAGTATCTGAGTATCATCTGAAGTTTCTCATCCGGTTCCTGACCTTCATAAGCTCCAGTTGCAAATGCGAAATCGATGAGATAGTCTAGAACCGACTGACCATTCAGATCAGTTATATCCAAGACATTCTTCAATGTAATTTCGTCATTACCATCCACTTTCTCTACATCTTCGAATTCCATATTCTTTTCCAGAATCCGTTGTATGAGCTTATGATTCACAGTTTCAGTATGTGCTCCGGTGGCACCGACGATCATAGACATCAATACGGTATCACCGTATCCGTTTTTGTGACTGAGAATCATTGGATCGATTTCAAGGAGTTCCTCGACGCAGTTTTCTCCCCAGATATGAAGATTGGTTGTCCAGCCGCCATCATCTTGTGGAATTCGTTCAATAAACTGAATCGGATGATTACGAAGAGCTTTGCGTTGACTATCTGTAATGGTATCAATAGATTTCTCGAAAGTCTCTTGAATACTCTCAATCAATGCGAAGTCATCTGGACGTTCATCCTTCAGGTTATTCAAATAGTTATGAAATAATCTTTTGTCCATAGTTACATTCTACCTAAGTTCTACCATAGTTTATAAAAAAGCCCCAGTTGCGGGGCTTTCTGTTTTACTTACTGGTGCTTCCGATTCCACCGTCTCGGTCATCACCATTTTCGAATGAGTCTCCATCGGCGAGTAGATATTTCTGGAACATAAACTGAGCCATTGCTTCACCAACTGGAATTACAAGTTCTTTATCACCCTGATTATGAAGCTTGATGAAAATTTCACCTTCGTTCTTGGGATTGTTGTAGTAGTCCGCATCGATGATGCCCGTACTGTTAGCCAGACGAACCGAATATTTGAATCCATGTCCAGATCGAACAAATGCTTTAAGCACTTCATCATCCAGCATATATGATTTGAATTTGGTTGTGATTGCACCAGATATTTCTCCGGGCTGCAATACGATGTCTTCACCTGAGTTATTGTATACATCGTAACATGCTGATTTCTTTGTGGCACGTTTGGGAACCAACAGTTTGTCTGATTCATCTATATACTTCGATACGATTTCAAATCCACGAGTTCTACTCATTTTATTCTCCATGTTATGGGTTTGTGGGTAAAGATAGCAAATAATCAAAAAAGTTGTTGCACAAAATATAAACATCTAACAGTAGCGGAGGCTTTTAGAAATTGTCAGACGACAAAACAAAAAATGTCACGCTTATAAACTATAAGTAAAGAAAAAAGAGCTTTTTAATAGGAGTAACATTATGCCAACTTTTGGACAAGGTGCCCCCGGCGTAAGAATCAGATTGCGAGATGCAAGTGCTGTTAACTTGGTTACTAATCCAAGAATTACAGCAGGTATCGTTGGCTATTCTTCTAGAGGTGAATTGAACAAGATCATCGATCTGACTTCAACCGCTGAACAGGATACGATTCTAGGTAACGGGTACAATAACCCTAGATTCAATCAAGGTCTGTATGCAGCCAGAGCTGTTATCAACGCTGGTGGATTCGTAGAATATGTTCGTCCATATGGCGAAAAAATCATCGATGACGATAGTGATCCTGATTATGTAACAAGTCAAGAATTGAAGACTGACACTTTCTTGGTAGAATATGATTTCTCCAGTGGTGCTCCTACTTCTTTCGATATTTCATACTATGCAGCCACTCGTTACTACTTGGATGGTATTGCTACTAAGGGTAAGCGTGAGATTTACACAATCGCCGAAACTCTTCTTAACAACACCAACGTAGATTTCGAAATCGATGCTGACGCTCAGACCGACTACGATATCGGAACTGATAAGGTTGCTCTGTTCGGTATTATGAACAGTGACCCTACCGCTGCAACTCGTGCGGGTGACCGATTCGTGATCTCATCTATCTCCAGTAATGGTACAATGGGACTCGTTAACGTAGTGACTGCATCACCTCATGGGTTTTCCAGTGGCGATGTGGTTACAATTTCTGGTACAACTAGTTATAACGAATCCGATGTTGTAGTTACGGTTCTATCTACTACGAGATTCAGTTATACATCCTCTTATATTACATCAACACTTCCGGTAGAAACTGGTGCTGTATTTAAGAACGAAGACACTGCTGAAAGCGGCGTTGACTATCTTAGCATCAAAACTGTTGCTACTGGTAAAGCTACTAAGAAGTATGACTATCTTGAAATCGTAGGTGGTGCTTCTGTAATTACTACCGCAAACGATGGTGATACATTCTCTGTAGTTGATGCATCAAACACTGAGTACACACTCGAATTCTATAGCAACTCTACGGTTACTTCTGGTAATTTGGCTGTTGAAATCGTGAATACAACATTCACTACCGATTACGACGAGAATGACACTATCATCACTGCTGCTTCTGGTACTGGTGTTAAATTCCTTGTCGGTGACGCTGTTACTTTGACAACTTCTACCACGATCCCTGTTGGTCTTGCAGTTGGAACCGATTACCTCGTATCTGCAATTGATGGTGATGACATCACTCTTGTAACAAATGATGGTGATGCAACCGCAATCACTTTGACAAGTGATGGATCTGGAACTCAGACAATCATCAACCAGACTGCAATCCTTCGCAATATTGCAAGTGCATTGACAACCGCTGGTTATGGAACTACTTCTTCAGCTAAGATCGTGTTTGACGGTAAGTTGGTTGATGTTACCAACAACTTGATTAAGTTGAGCAACGGTTATGCATCTAAGTTCTCCATCAATGATTACGTTATGTTCAGTGACTTGGAAACTGCAACTGGCCGTGAAAAAATCTCGGATCTCGGTCTTACCGCTGGTACAATCTATCAGGTTGCTTCCGTAAGCATTCCTAATGACACAATTGGTCTTAAGGATGCTACAACTGGTAATACTATTTCGATCACTGGTGTAAGTGCAACAAACACTCTCTATCGTGTTCTTAACCTTACTACTGCAAAGGTGTCTTGCACAGTTAATGATGGTAATCAGAAACTGAGACTTGACATCGTTGGTAAGTTCAATTTGACTGTTCCTAGTGCTACTCAGGATGCAGTAACTTCTTTCGTTGACACTAACAGCTTGACATACTTGACAACTGCTAGTGATCTGGAAGATATTGCAACAACCACTGATGGTATCGTTCTTGACGATGCGGTTGGTCGTACATTCTTGAACCTTGGTCTCGCAGTTGAAGATTATCAGGACATCGATTTCGATGGCGATCAGGATCGTGTATTCACACTGACCGCTGATGGTGAAGCAGTTGCTCGAATCTTTTTGATCGTTGAATACTACTTCGGTGGTGAAACTTATAACTTCAGCGGTACAATCGTCCCTTACGTATACAATGACTTGAACCTTGATATCAAGGAACAGGCTAACAATGTAGCAAATGGTTGGAAGTTCGTTATCAATGAAAACATCTCTCTTGAGAATGCGATCCTTGATCCTAACTTCGATCTGTCTCAGAGTTTGTATAACGAAAACATCGAAAGTGAATTCGTACAAGTTGCATTCAATGCTAACGATCCTGCTATCGTGAATGATGCGGTTTGGGAATATGACCCACGCAACAACAACGGTTCGGCAATGCTCGGTCAAGCATGGCAGTTGTTCCTTAATAAGGACGAAGCTCGTGCTGACATGTTCATCGCTGCTGGTACTGCGATTAGCAACCTGTTCGTTAAGAATATGGAAGCAATCAACTACAGTGTAATGGATACAATGCTTGATATCTGTGAAAAGAGAAAGGACTGCTTCGCAATCTTTGATGGTGTTGATGAAAAGAAAATCGATGTCGCTCTTCGTAAGATGGTTGGTATCGGTTCTCAGGGAGATATCTCTCGCTGGGGTGCTTTGTTCGATGGTCGCTCAATCTTCTTCGACTCAGTTTACACTAAGTTGAATGTTGAAGCGGTTAAGTCTATCGAAGTCGCTGCAATCATCACTCTTAACAGAGCTGCGAATGTTTACTGGTTGCCACCTGCTGGTTATGAAACTGGTAGAATCCCTGCGGCATTGTCCAGCAGACAGAAGTACAACCGTACTTACAACTATGCTGACGATCCTACTTCTGACATCGCTCGTCTGTACGATGCGAACATCAACCCAACTCGTGTAAACGATCAGGGTCAGTTCATCTATGGTCAGAAGACAATGCTTAAGAGAATGACCGCTCTCAACAGATTGAACGTAATCATGTTGGTTGCTGGTATTCATAAGAGATTCGCCGATTTCTTGGATCGTAAGGTATTCCAGTTGAATACTCCTGCTCTGAGAAATGGAATCACAGCAGAACTTCAAGCACAACTTGAACTCATCAAGTCTGCTAACCCTGCTGGTTTGACCGAAGGTATCTGTATCTGTGACGATACCAACAACACTGCTGATATCATCGATACCAACCAGTTGATTGTTGACATCTTCTTACAGCCTACACGAACTGCTGAGTTCATCACTCTTAGAACAACTGTACAAAGAACTGGAGATACTGCAAGCATTGTTAGTGCTCAGTTAATTGGAGGATAATACATCATGGCCGATTTTAGCAATCAAACAAAAATGTTCTTCTTAAGTGGTATTGACAACTTAAGAGATCCGGTTAGAACCACTCGCTGGAGAGTACTCATACCATCCAGTGTGTTCGCCGCAAGCGGTATTCAGGTAACCAATGGTGACCAGTTCACCAACGGTGAGGACGGTACTGATAACTTTGCACTTCATGTGAAAAGCTGTCAGATCCCTACTCTGAAGAATACCAGTGCAGATCATCACTACATGGGCTTCCCACAAGCCCACGTGGTTAATACCGATATCTCCGCTGATATCGAATTCGAAACCATTCTTCTTGAAGATATGAGAGCTTACGAAGCGATGTTGGGTTGGGAACAGGCTTGTCAGAACACTGGCGTTCTTGTGAACGAACAGTTTAATGACAGAATGAACCAGACTGGACTTCGTCTTGGTCTTGGTAGCCATAAAGATATCGAGAACCCAACCGTAGCGGTTGTTCGTAATAGCGACATCAAGATCGAACTGCACAACTGGATGCGTGGTGAAGTAATCATGCGATTGAACCTCATCAATGCATATCCAACACAGATCTCTGGTTTTGATCTTAGCTATAAGGATGCAAACATTGCGAACTTCAAGTTCACATTGCATGCAGACCGATGGACGATTCAGATACCGGAAGACTACGCAACTGGTCTTTAATAGAAAAGGGAGCCGATTGGCTCCCTTTCTTTTTAGATAAATCCACCGTATCGTTCTTTCATTTCACGGGCTTTTATCATAGTATCTACTTTATTCGAGTAGAAGCTAAACTGTTTCATTGTGCGGTCAATGTAATCTACATATTCGGCTTGCATATCATATTCACGTTTTTTAGCAATAACTGCCTCATTGCCCTCAACCAAAAGTTTAATTCCACTTGAATCAACTTGATAGTCAGTAAATCGTTTTACTTTATCATATTGCTGTGCTCGGATACGATTCAAGTCACCTTCAATATCGGTTAGCTTAAATCGCTCCTGCATCAATATGCCATTTAGGTTAGAATAGAAATTACCCGCACTGTAATTGATGTTTCTCATCGCACGGTCAATATCAAGAACACCATTTTCGTCTTCGATTTCCAAGTATTGGTTTACCCAATCTCGAAGCCTGATGATCTTTTTGTTCTTGATCTCAATAGGTCCAAAGTTTACATTTTCGCCAGACATCAATTTTCCTCCATTTTTGTCGATTGAAAATAAATATATTAGAGTGTATACACAATTAGTCACACCCACACCTAAAATATACGAATTATGTCCGATAAATTTGACGCAATTGAACGATTACTTGGCCTTCCCCCCGGCTCCACGTCTCAGAGTGAAGAAAAAATAGGGGCAACCCTCGCCAATGGAGTCAAAAACAAAACTAAGGAGTTGGTTGAAAAAAGCCATGAGCTGGAAGTGCTTGGTAGCTTGCCATCCAGTGAACTAGTAAAAAGTGGATTCGATATCGCTGAACTCGAACAGGACAAAGTTCGAATCAAGAGTGAGGCATTTGAAGTATACGAAATTAGCAAAGCTCTTCTTGATGGGTTCAAAACTCAGCTTGATGGATTAGTAAATCCCAGTGATCGTATGTGGACTGCTGGTGCTAAACTAATTGATTCGGTAACTGGTAGTTTGGATAGGCTGACTAACATGATCCTCAAGTTCAAGCAAGAGGAAGAAATGAAAGGTCTTACTATTGTTGGTGAGAACGAACAGACATCCAAACCTATGACACCGCAGGATTGGATAGCATATATCAAAGAAGTGAAAGACTCCGAAGAAATCGATTCAATTACTGCAAATAAACCGCCCAAAGATTCCGAAGAAATAATTGAACAATAGTCAACTTTTTCGGGTATTTTCACCTCTAATATAGTACCTTTCAAGGCATGGATAAGATATGCTTAATTGGTGATGTGCATTTTGCTCGTAAAGCTGAGCATCCTTTGATAAAGAAACATATCAAGGATGGTCAACTTGAGTTTTTCGATCACCTCATTGAGGAATTGAATGAACGTAATGTAAAGACAATACTCTTTACTGGTGACGTTCATGATACTCGCCAAACAATCAATGTGGAAGCACTTGTAAATACCAAGCGTCTATTCCAAACAAAGATGAAAGATTTCGATATTCATATTATTCTCGGTAATCATGATATGTATTACGAGAACGATTATGATATTACTGCACTTGAATTATTTGAAGACATTCCTAATGTTACCGTATATCGAGATGGAGTTCAGGTCAAGGAGTTCCTTGGGAAAAAATGGTATATGTTCCCTTGGATTATAGGATCTCGTGAAGAAAAGGTTGTTCAGTTCCTTGAGAAGATGTCTACTAAATCTCGTGATGATCGCCAGAATACTGTATTCTTCGGTCACTTCGAAATGTTCGGGATTAATATGGAAGGTAACAGTATGTCAACCTTCGGTCTCGATCCTAACTTGTACATGAATGCAGCAAGTAATATTTTCAGTGGTCATTATCATGGGCAATCGCATACCCAGAAAGGTGATGATAATTTGTATTACTTGGGATCTCCTTACCCCATGACATTCGCTAATGCAAATCAGAGTCATGGTGTATGGATACTTGATGAAAATATGGAAATGGAATATATCGAAAATACCATTTCCCCTCGATTCGTTGATTTATGGGATACCGATGACATTGATGCAATTGATAATTTGGAAAATTGCTTTGTTCGTCTGTATATTAGCAGTAATCTTACGAAAGAAGAAGAATTTGAGATAAGATTAAAAGTCGAGCATAAAAAGCCTATCTTAATAAGGCCAATGTCATATGCTGGCGACAAATCGGAAGTAGAATCTAAACCAGAGGATGAAAGAGAAGCCAATCAGATCATGAAGATGACCACAGTCAGTCTGTCGGAAATCTTCATCGAACAGAACTCTGAAGATCTACCTAAACTCAAACTTACAACGGATGTAAAATCCGCAATCATGAACCAAATCAAATTTTTTGATGAAACCATTAACTCCTAAGAGGTATACATGTCTGAGGAAATCAATGAAGTCGTACAGGACGAGCAGTCCAAATTCATACTCACCGATGAATTGAGAGAAAAGGCATCCAAGAAGCCTGTTTTCAAGATTCTCTACATCACCGATGGGGATTCACGCCTTCGTCCTTTCCGTGGTGAAGTAGCAGTGCGTAATTTCGCAGAATTCTATCGCAAACAAGCTGAAATTTCATATATGACAGCATCATCTTCGAAGCTGGCTACGTTGACCAAGTCTGATCTCGAAGGAATCAATATTCTTTGGATTGATAATGCAACCGATTTCAAGGCGGCTAAGAATCTATCCGAATTGCATGTCAGTATGTTCGATGATATCGATCCTGAATGGAAAGAAACTATTGAGAAACTTGAACAGGATGAAGATAAGTCCAAGGTCGAAGCATATGTTCAGGACCTTGGTAAGAAGCGTGAAAATAAGCTTCGTATTATTTACGCACTTGATGAATTCGTATGGGAAGGTCCTATCGGACGTTCACATGATATTCAATCCGTGCAGATCATTGAAACATTCGTGAACATCGCTGACGTGATTGTAGTACCGACTGTTGATTTGAAGGGCGTTATCAAGAATCTGAATGAGCAAGCTCGTGTAAGAAATGTTCGTCCGTTGATTCTTGATGCTAATAAACCAATCGCTGTGATTCCTACTGCAATGAATCTCGAATTCTCTCCAGTATACAAGAATTTCACTCGCAATAATATCGGCACCACTCAGCTCACTATGAATAAGCCTAAGGTGCTTATTAAGGGGTTGAGCATACCTGAGAATGTTGAAGAGTTTATTATGGATAATCATCGCAAGATGGATATCACAATATGCTCTGTTGATGAAGTGAATCCTCATATTCTCGGTCTTATGCAGCGTGGTAAGGTGAAGCATATTTATCACTGGGCTAACCCCTATGTCAATAGTGGGAATATCTATCCTACCTATGCAATCGAACGTGATATTGGGTTTGACTTCGTGATCCACACGTTGTCTGAGGATCTTCTCGGTCGTGCATATGAACTGAGCTGTGGTGAAGAAGATATTCTCTTCTCCGTATCTTATGGTGCACTGCCTATTTGTGGTATCGACCATATCATCCCAGACGGAACCGATAAGGAAGATGCTGATGAGATCAAGGCAAGTATGATGGGATTTGCTGCTGGACTTACATTTGGTAAGAACACTCCCGCTAAGCAGATTCGTGCAATGATCGAAGCCCATAAGATTCCCGTTCGTTGGAATGAATCGTATAACAAGTATCGCCCATATGTGGAAGGTCGATTGATTACTTCCCCTAACATTATCAACGGATATTTCGTGATTATGCTTGGTAAAGAGATGGCGATGGCACGTGAAGCACTGGCAACCGAAACTCGTCTGAAGATGGAAGCGGAAGCCGATGCACAAAAGGCCAAAATCGAATCCACACAGGATGCTACTCCTGTACAAACTGAACCAGCGTCAGACAAATTGATTGACGTTGAAATTAACATCAATAAGGGACAGTAATATGAACAGAAATGAAAACCTTAAGATCGTAGGATTCTTTGGACAGTCTGGTGCAGGAAAGACCACGATAATCCGAAATGTTCAAGGCCCTATCAATGGACAGCGGATCGCTCCATACACTGGAATCATTCGCTATCTGTTTGCAAAGAACAACACCAATGGTAAGAAGACTTACATCAATCCCGATGAAATTCTTCATAAGTACAAGGGCGATTTGGAAACCATGAAGCCCAAGGAACGTGCTGCTAAGATCGATGAGATTTACGAAAAGTATATCAAGTCGCAGATGCAGTTATTGAATGATTTCTCAACCGAAGTATTTCTTGCCACTCAGGATAAGCATTACGTTCCTTCTGTATTGATGACAGATCGAAGTCCGATTGACTTCTATGCCATCACTGTATGTGGAATGAAGTACCTTCAGTGTGAATTGAAGCGTAAGCCGAACGATCATTGTAAGTATTTGATCGAGTTGTGCAAGAAAACTGCTGAAATTAACACCAAGAATTTCTATAAAGCTGTTTTTGTGACTTATCCTTGGAAGGATCAAGGTATAAACAAGTTGAAAGATGGAATCCGAGATCAGTACTTGACTGACTTCTATACCGGGGAAAGCTGGTATAAGATCATTAAAGAAGTTGACATTGAAGGAGTTCAGGTTTTCAATATCAGTGGTGATATTACTGACCTCTTCAAGAGAGCGAAAGTAGTCGAGGAAGGTCTTATCGAGGTATAAGAATGTCTGGTAACAAATTGACCCAACAACTTGATAGCGATGCAGTTGCTGCATTGGTGCAAGCTAAGAAATCACAGCAGCAACTAAGAAATATGGGGCTTGCTAGTGGTGCTGAGGAGCCTATTAAAAAGAAAAAACAGGATCTTCCACCTGTTTCGAAACCTGTAGTGGCGAAAAAATCTGTGGCGGAAACAAACCCTATACAGGAACCGAAAACAGTGGATATTCCAAGTGATTATCTACAGAGTCAAGCACCTCTGGGTGCTTCCCCTGTTTTCCCTAGTGCTCCCACACGCTCTGGCATCCCGCAGAATCAAACTGCATACGAAACGTTTATTGAAGTGGAAAATCTCCCATCTAAGGGACTTTTTTACAACAATAAACTTCTCGCTCAGGCATTGAAGGTTGAAGATTTGTTATTGATTCAGAGTATGGATGAGTTTAATATTCATTCACGTTTTGATGAGATATTTGGTCGCCGTATTCGAGATGTTCTTCCCGATGAAATATTATCTGCGGATGAGTTGTATCTAACCATGTGGTTACGTGCAACATCATTCCCCGGATACAATTACCCATCAAATGGATTCGTATGTGAAAATCCAGAATGTGATTTCCAGATTGAAGATCCAGAATATGCAGTTCGATTTCAACAGATAACATGGGATGCAAATTTCTCTCCCGATGAAGTTGCAAAGAAGTTTTTACCGCATGGTTACGTAGAAACTCAATTGAGATCGGGAACTGTTGTACGTATTACATTGGCTCGTAGATGGCATGCTAAACAAGTGCTCACGGTACTTGAAGAAGATTTCTATTCCAATGATGAGATGCCAAGTCAGGAATATGTTGATCTTCTTCGGCTTGCTGTAATCACTGATATTGGTGTTCCAGATCTTCGTGAACGTGCACAAGCAATCAGTCAATGGAGTGCATTGGACTTTTTGGATCTAGTCAAATTGGTTAATAGCAATTCTCTCATTGCAGAGCCGATTGTTAATCACATTTGCCCAAAATGTGGGGAGGTAACTCCATTGAAGGGGTATCCGTTTCGCCCTGATACGTATGTTCCCTTTGATACCTGACGATAATGTGAGGGAAACCAAATCCCTCATATCAATGAATTCATCTAATACATTTCATGACTGTGATAGAATGTTCATACCGGATTTTATCAAACTCGATGAGACTATTCAGAAGACATTGAAGAAAAAATTCGAGAACTCGTCCGATATACTTGAACATCTATCTCATATGTTAGGACTGACGAATTCTTAAGATCACACTTCGAAAAGGACTATTTTTTAAAGAAATGGTCCTTTTTTCTTTTTATAAACTATAGGTACAATAAACCGTAGATTTGTATGGCTGTAAACGAAGAATATATTAATGCTCTAACCAGTGAGTTGCAGAAATTCCGTGAAAATTTTGGCGGGATGTTAGATGACACACGTAAATCACGTGTGACCTTAGAAGGTATTGAAAAGGCCATTAAGGAACAATCTGCGGCTCAGGCCAAAGCTCGTGACGAAGAAGATGACATTATCACATATGAAGGTAATGACACTGATGATATGAAGAAGACTCTCGATGCTCATATGAAATTGGTCGAAGGATTGAAATCTGAGAAAGAAGAGGCTGAGCAAGCTGACGTTGAAGCAAAAAATACGAAGAATACTGCGGAAATGCTTCGCAATCAGCAGAAAACTAGTGCCAATCAAATGAAGACCAATGAGTATCTTCGTTTGCTTACAGATCTTACTAATGAGAATAATACTCGTACCCGAAATCGAGACCAAGAAACTAAAAGCCTTCTCGGAAAGAGCATGGGTATGATCGGAAAAGGCTACGGGGTTGCTGAAAATTATTTTGGTAGAACTGGTGCTAAAGGCAGTCAGATTGGCGGTGGCATTGGTGAAATGATGGGCGGTGCCCGTGAATTAGTCAGTATATTCAAAAAAGGATCAGATTTCTTTACACAGCGTGGAAGTCGTAAACGTCAATCTACTATTGGTAAATTGGTAAAGGATATCAATAAGGATAAAGCTCTTATTGCGGCTGAACGAAATCGACTGGATGAATTGAAAAAATCCGGTGGTTCTCAATCTGATATAGATGCCCTCCAAGCGAGTATAAAATCACGTGCTGACCGAATTCGTGGTAAGTCGAAATCATTTGGTGAATATACAGCTCGTGAATATATGCATCAGCGTGGTCGAACCGATAAAGACTATCGCAAGATGAGTAAATATGAGCGTGAACTTCTTATTGAACATTCTGCTAAAAATATTGCTGCAAGTGCCACTAGTGATATTAATGGAAAAATCACGGCAGCATCCAAACGTAAATCATCCGATGACCAGCAATTGACATCTAGACGTAGAAAAAATGAATTGCTTAGTGAAGCTCAAGGTATGTCACGTGAGGATGCATATGCTTCGATGAGAGGATCTAAATCGACTGGTATAGGTGGTATGTTAGGTGGCTTTGCGGGTGGTCTTGCGGGTCTATTAAAACCAAAAGGAGCCGATACCTCGACACCGGATCGTGGTATGCGACTTCAGTCTAAATCACTTATGAATACTCCAATTGTTCCTGCAAAAAATCCTAGAACATATGGACAATACATTGCTGGTATTTATCAAGAACTCGATGAATTGAATGATACATTGGGTGGTGGTAAAGGTAAAACTGGAAAAGTAGCTACTGGTGAAGGCGGAGGTGGCGGAATCTTCTCTGGTATAATGGGAGCCGTTCTAGGTGGTCTTGGTAGTATGGTAATGGGTAAAATGGGTAAACTAGGTAGATTCCTAATGAAACCATTTTCCAAACTTGGTGGAAAAGCATTTTCAAAACTTGGCGGAAAGGGACTTCTGAAAGGAGGATTCAAGGGTGCCGAGAAAGGAATTTTGAAAGGTGGGCTAAAGGGTGCCGAAAAACTCGGTGGTAAAGAAGCACTTAAACTAGGTGGTAAGGGTGCTCTTAAGATGGGTGGTAAAGAAGCTACTAAAATTGGTAGTAAGGGACTTGCTAAAGGTGTTGCTAAAAAAATTCCTGTACTCGGTTTGATCGCTGGTCTTGGATTCGGTATCGACCGTCTTATGGATGGCGATTATTTAGGTGCTGGTGGTGAAGTGTTGTCAGGTCTTGTATCATTACTACCTGTACTCGGAACAGCCGCCTCAATTGGTATTGACGCTACTCTTGTTGCACGTGATATCAAAAATGCTAATGGAGCTGGTGATGAAGAAGAACAAAGTCTGAACGATTTCGAACGCTCTATCAAATCGTCTCGAACTGATGTTCGTCAAAAGGATGTTGAACGTACACGACCAACATTTAAGACCATGACAACTGCAAGTGTTGTTGAAGGTGCGGTGGGTCGAGATCAATTGAATGCAATGCAGATTCAGGCTCGTTTGATAGCAATGGAAATGAGCAAGCTATACAAGAGCGATGAATATGTTCTGTCGCAGAGACAAAGTGCTAAGAATCAAGCTACTTATATGAAAAACACTATGGTTGGATAATTGTTATGGCAACGGATAAAAAATATACAGAAAGAAATTTTACCAATCGTGGGTTGGGTGATACTAATGCCGAAGGTGAGTATGTTGTTGAAAAAGGTAAAGGATTAGCTACAACTCTTCCAAAGCCTAATATTTTGCGAATTGAAGTTCTTGATGGAAATGCACGTGAACGATATTTGTCATCTGTACAACGTGTTGGTGACCAAGTGCGAAGATCATTGTATCAGCGTATCAGTCAGGATGGTGAGCGAGTATTTTATGGCTTCCTAGTTGGCGGTGGTGAGACCGAATTTGATCTAAGTATTGAATGGAATGACAGAAGTGCTGATGCTACGCTTTTGGGTGAACTTAAAGGTATTGTTGCTGGTACTAGCGGATTAGTATCGGGTGCTATGGATATCGTTGATAAGGTTGGCGAAATCGGTAGCCAGTTACTAGGCGTTAACAAATCAGCTACTGGTAGTGCTACAGTTAAGAATTTTTCAGGTGTAAGTCTGAACGATTATTCAATTACATGTGGTTGGTATCTACCCGAACAATATCATCTATGTGTCAAGTCACTGAAAACCCTGTATCGAATGGCATATCCCAAACAAATTGGTGACTTCGGATTAGCCAATATTATTAAGGACGTAGGACAAGGATTACAACAAATTCAGGTTGGTGATGGTCTTATAGCTGATACATCAGAAAAGGTTGCATCAACTGTTGGTGAAGCAGTAAATCAATCGGAAATTCCTCAGAAAATGTTTAATGGATATAAAGATATTCAAGAGGCATTCGGTAGAAACTTCACATTTAACCCTCTCCCTGTGCGTGTATGCGTAGGTCAGCATATGGACGTTGAGCCATTGGTAATAACTGGAGTGAGTACAAAATTCTCAAAAGAAACATTTATTAATTACAGTGGTTCAAAAAATGATATCGGACGACATCTTCCTATCTTCGTTACGACTACGATTAGCTTTAAGTATTGGCTCAACCCTGCTCCTAATCTTCAGTTTACAAGTCTTCTTGGTGAAGAATTGTTTGGTGAAGATCCAATTCCTGCAAAGTCGGTTAACACTTATTCTACCGGTACGTATGATCCAAATGGTAAAACCGTTCAGGATGTAATTGAAGAAAATAATATGACCAGAAGTTATATGGATAACACTGTTACAAATATTGGTCGTTACGGTAACTCTCAATTGAGTCCATATTAATCCGAGGTTTATGATGGCATATCCCAGAATAAAAAAATTTAACTTTTCAATAGAGAGTACATATGTTGTACAAGCATATGAAGTTGGTCGATTGGATAAAATTGCATATAAGCTATATGGCTACGTTAACATGTATAAACCGTTGGCGGCTGCAAATAACATCGTTCTTAATCAGGGATTTCGAACTGGAATCCGAAAGGTCGATGATGCATTAATGCATGAGCTACTTCTTAGAGGGTTCACTGGAACCGAATTGGAAGCGGAATACAATAGACTGATGGATGAGAAACGATATAGTGCATATGATTGGCATTCCTACGCTGATATTAGCTATGGAATGGTAAGCGATGTATATACAGGTCGAGTGTTGTTTGTACCAACATTTGAAAGTGCCGATAGCTGGCTCAAGCAGTATGAGTATTTGGAGACTAATTAATGTCATCAGTATCAACCACCTCAGGTGACGTAAAGATCTTAATTACATTGAAGAATCTTGCGTTCACCTCCATGTCAATTCTTCGATTTGATGTATTCAATGCTATGAATACTATACCAACTGGTGAATTCGTATTGGCCGATAAAGGCAGTGATTTCGTAATCGCTAATAGTGGTGATTATGGTGTTATATATTTTACCGATACAAGCGATACCAATATGGAAAAAGCGAGTGCTATTCCATTCATTATTGATGAAATGATTCAAGTTGAACAAAGTGGTGCTGATACTGCATATAAAATCAAATGGACTGCTGGTACGAAAGAATCACTTCGTAATAGTACCCGTGCATTTAAGGGAACAAGTCTGGAAGCATTGGTTGACATATGTGAATACCATGACTATAAAGCATTGGATTTGTTAAGTAAAACAGATTTTGAAAAACCAACTGATTCAATGACATGGCGATACATCCAAGATAGTATGTGGGAATCATTTGACACTGTCATATCCAAATCATATATGAAAAACGATTTTTTATTTTGGGTATTTGACGATGTAAATAATTGTATCAAGATATCTACATTAAATTTGGAGCGTGCTCTAGAGACTAGTCATTTGTTCATGTTTGCTGATAATGCGAGTGCATCAAAGAGTGAAGTTAAAAAACGACTGAATGAACCAGCGGTTACTATATGGGCATATAATGGTGATTCACGTGCGAATGAATTAGGGAAAAATCGAAAAAAATTATTTCCTAATATATCATTTTCGGGGATTGGTGATACCGATATGAATCAAGCCGGATTCAGAAAAGGTTGTTTTTCCTCCGTATTGAAATCGATGGGTGATGATAAACAAAGTGAACTTCAGAATATCACTGACCTAAAAGACCCGAATGATGTATTCGGTGATCTGCAAGTACGTAGACATTGGCCGAATAATACCCATAAAATGTATTCATTATCTGATGTATATCGTGATTACAAGATGGCAACATATGGTAAAGTAATGTATGTGAGAATATACAATACCATAGGACCAGCTATCGGTACTAAAGCATCTATCCTTGCATTGAACAATGACCTAAAAGTACGTGGTGCTAACATTGACACAACGTATACCGACACATATATACTTGCCGAAAAACAGATTCGCTTCACCACCGTTGAACGAAATACTACAGGTAGACTTAAAGGCAGTGGTAATGATGAAATGGTTACCATATTGAAATTTGTATCCGATAATTATGGTACGGCTGGACTTGAAGACACCATGAAATTTATTAACACCATGAAGGAAGTTAAGTAATGGGTAAGTTGAATGATAAATATTATGATGCTGTTGTGGTTACTGATGAAGTAGATCCAAATCACGGTGGTGCTGTTCGTGCGTTAATCAAAGGCGTTACTGAAGACCTTAAGAACGATGAGCAGCCATTTGTCATTCCTGCGGTGAATAGCATACAGGCTGTTCCTACTAAAGGAACTATACTGCGTGTTGCATTCGATGACGGTGATATTAACAAGGGTAAATACTTTCAATCATCTCCTGAGCCTCGATATCTTCCAGATGAATATGTATCGGATTACCCGAACGTCTCAATATCAAATCTTGGTGGTGATTTTTTCCAGATGAGTCATAATAGACGCACAAAGGAAAGTCAGGTAACTCATCCAAGTAATAGTACGGTTACATGGACATCATCTGGTGCATTGGTGCATAATAGCGATAAAGGGTATAGTAATACTGGTCGAGGTGCGATTAATAATCAAGGTACTCGAATCCAGTCTGTATTGACGGAAGCAACTATTGATGTTTTCTGTTGTACGCCAGTTGGAAATAATGTGTCGAATGGTGGTGCATATCAGGGTTCTGAATACATGTTCGTTACTCATATGTCTAATGCAGTTGCTGATCTTATCAATGGTCGTAGCAATAGCGATTTCGACACGGTGGATGATAGAGAACCATCGAAAGAAGTTGGTGGTTCTGAACTTGAATCGAAGCCAATCTATGATGAAGCTGGCGAACAGGTCGATAGTGTTCCATTCTATCCAATTGAGAGTTACGTTGAACGCAATGATAAAGAATTTAGTCGTATCATTATTGCAAAATCTGATACCGATGATTTCTTGGAATCTTCCTCTAAGATTGCTGATTCGAATAATGATATGGCAGTTCATTATCTCATTGGTAGAAATGAAGGAACTCCTCCGATTGACGGTGAACGTGATTCGACCGAAGGTGAAAAACAGAAAGGATTTGTTCAGTTCGTTGAACTTACTAATGATGTTTCTTATATGAGTAATGCAAAAACTCTGGATGGTGCTACTGCTAATGAAGGTGCGGTTGTAATCATGTTGAGTGGAACTGGTGATTTTTATACTCAGTATCAATATGACTTGTTGAATAAACTAATTAAGCATATTCGATACACTGCAAATGATAATGACCTTCCTATTGTTCCGGTATATCCAGAAGAATTGTTGGCATTACCTGCGGTGGATGGAATGGGAAATCTTGATAAGAACAAGATTAATGTATAAAAGAATGCGAGTGCATAATGGCAAAATGTATTAACAAAATCGTGAATCAAGATGTATCTGCAAGTGGTGTACGTAATGCTACTGATGCGAATGTATATGACCGCAGTAATAAAGGTGATATAACATTTGCTGATAATTTTCTTGATGCAATAGAAACCGCTACATTGAAACTTCAGCGTACAAACTGTACTGATGTGGTACTCGAATATTTCTCAAATAAATTTCCAGCTACTACTGGGGCTGTTCGTGGTGGGTATGACTGGGTATCCGATAATGTGAATCTCCAGACAGGTATGCAAAAAGTTGGTGGTGCACTTGATAAGGTTGCATCATCTGTAGGATTTGATGCCGAAAGTATCACATCATCATTTTGCGTAACTGTGACTAACGCATTTCGTACAGTAATCTTCTATGTAGATACGGCAACCAAATCCGCATTCGTGTTATTCAAAAAAATTGATGCATTGAAACGAAAGATTGAAAAGGCGTTGCTTGATTTCACCAGTGAAGTTCGTGACTGTATTATCAGCGTTATTGTTGATGCGAAAAACGCTATCAACAAGCTAGTCAGAAATATCACTGACTTCGATATTTTGATCGAGTTGATGGAGCATTGTCCATGTATACAAACTATCGTGACAAAGATGTTCAATTGTGAACAAGATGATGACGGAAATGAGTTGACTACTCCTCAGCAAGTTGTTAATTGCGTACTTGCAAAGTTCTCACTTGATCCTAGTTCTATCCTTAATGCAGTTAATAGTTTCATCGATAACAGCATCTTGGATAACATCGACAAAGGATTCAACATGCTTGATGAGTTCATCAAGAACACAATGGAACTGTTGATGACACCATTGCGTGAACTTATGCGTGTTTACTGCATGCTGCTCAACGAAAAAATCAACGTGACTGGTCTTATCAAGACTCTCGGTGATGCTGATTGTCTTCTTGTATATACCACTGAACGTGATGCATCTGGAAAAGAATATTTCGGTATGAGTGTGATTGACATGATTAACACATTCAAGATGTGGGCTAATTGTTTCGAGTTCGTATGTGCGTCATTTGTTGATGATCTAAGAACTCAGATCAAGGCAATGAATGAAGATCTTCGACTTGACGATAAATACTGGCGTGATGTTATGATGATCGATATTTACCAATCATGTATTGCAGTAAATGTTCAAGCACAACAACCACGGCCTACCATGATCCGAGAACTGTTTGTTAAAAATCAGGATAAAGGTAAGGGCATTTTTGTTGGTATCATAGATGCATTCAAGCAAACTGGTAAAATTGATACCGCACGTGCACCTGCTGTAAAGAATCCGACTCCAATTGCAGATGCAATCCAATTTAAGGATGGTCCTGATGGGGAAGGCTTGCAGATACAACAGGGTACTGAAGCATTCAATTCGGGTGTAGAAGATAGTGTTATTAGTATTATCCGAAACATTGGTACTTCGGTTGACCAAGGTATTTATTTTGAACGATTCCTACAATTAGTTGAATGGGATGCTCGATTTAAGAAATCAACCGTGCATACACAGTTGATCCAAGCAATTGATGCTAAGAGTAAAGAGAATACAGCCGCTAATATCAAACAACGTGAAGTATCAACTGCATTGGATGATACATCGCTTGAACGTTCAGTTGATGCATTCTCGAAAGCCAACAGTCAGGAAGTACAATCATTTCAGTCCCCGACCTATCAGGTAGCGAGTGATTATAATGCGACTACAATCGAAAAAATAAAAACAAATGCTAAACCTGATAAACTATCTAATGAGAGTCTTCAAAATTATTACGGAAGATGGTTTAATACGGTAACTGCATAATGAATTATAAGAAGGACACACATAAAGCGAAGGAACCATTTCCTCTGAAATATCCTGAGAAATATCATAAGGCTGCCAAACCACCTCTCTTTAAGTCTGGATGGGAAGCCCAAGTATTTCATGCTTTGGATATCAATCCATATGTAATCGAATGGGGATATGAACCATTTCCCATTTACTATCACAATCCGATATACATGAATTTTACAATCTATTGGCCTGACATCTACTGTCATATTCAAATGGACAGTGGTGCCCAACATAAAATTCTCGCTGAGATCAAACCAGCTAAATATTGTATGATGCCTAAAAAGCCGAATCCACCTAAGGATCAAGACCCCAAGAAATGGGATCGATACCGAAAAAGTATGCTCAGATTCAAATCTGATAGTAAAGATTATATGGTGAACATGGCGAAATGGGAAGCTGCTCAGAGATGGTGTCAGAAAAACGGCATGATCTGGCGTGTTATTAACGAAAAGAATACAAATACTCTATTCAAATAATAGAAAGTTATACTGTGTCAATAATATATTTTGTAGTGTATACTACGAGGTATGTTATTCTGTATGACTTGCTGTAACAAAAAAGCTCCAATTGATTACATCTATGTTCCTCTCAGTGAACGCTTAGTTGATTTCGGTAAAGAAGTCAGTGGTGAACAATTGATGAAGCAATATAGTTCCACGTTCATGTGGGTATTCACGTTTTATGGCGATGACGACTTATGTGATGATTGCAAATTCAAGTTTGCTGCCATGAATCAATGGTTTCAAC
>Ga0265293_10003172_pt1 | contig 31028 bp, 33 predicted proteins | sample Munlanlewell138R_FD_192505 | JGI IMG/M metagenome (GOLD analysis project Ga0265293, IMG submission 192505) | Leachate microbial communities from a municipal landfill in Southern Ontario, Canada - Leachate well 138R | ecosystem: Engineered > Solid waste > Landfill > Unclassified | place: Canada... | reverse complement strand
CCTTCCCGATCACGCAAGCCAAAGAGCTCTCCGATGACAATTCGGTCGCCGATCTGCTCACTATCCATTTCCAAGCTAAAAATGAGTACGGGAATCTCCCGTTTAGCAATATTGACCGCAAAATTGAGCGCCAACGCGGTCTTGCCCATACTCGGCCGGCCGGCCAAAATGATCAGGTCTTTCTTTTTAAAACCGGTGGTCAAACTATCAATGGACGGATATCGAACCAAGAGGCCAAAGGGTTGGCTGCCTTCCGACCGATTGAGCAAATTTGTATAACACTGGCTTAGGATCGCTTTTAAATCATAGATTTCGTCCTGGCCGCCGCTTTGATCGGTGGTAGCTGCAAAAATCAGCTCCTGAGCTCGCTCGCGCAGCCTGGACAGATCTCCGTCGTCATGCGCGATCAGTTTTTCGATTTCTTCGACCGCAGCGAGTAATTTCCGTCGTCCGTAGGCCACCTGCAGCATTTCGATACTCGGCTCGAGCTCCGTTTTGCTGACAAACGACTCGGTTAGCTTTATTAGAACCTGATCGGCAGCAACAATCTCAGGCTCTTTGCGCAAGCGGTTATAAATCTGAGTATACGAAACCGTGCCACGCTCTTGATATATTTCTAAAATCACCTGGTAAACCAGGCGATTCTCCCGATCAAAAAAATAATCTGGTTTGAGGGAATCGATGACCTCGTCAATTAAATGAGGAAATTTAACCAGAATCCCTAAAATACGCCGCTCAGCCGGAATATCGCTGGGATACTGGAAACTTAGGTCTAAGGCAGGATTAGGCATCATACTCATCTGGGAATAACTCCTTCCAACGGCGGATCCGCTCTATATCTTCAGAATCTGGCTCCCGGTAAGCCGCAGCATTAGGGACCCCTTGGAACGACTCTTTCTTATCCTTGGCTCTGGCCTTTTCCAGATCTTCTAAAGAGAACCAGCCATTCTTGTGCCAGGAGACCAAGATTGCATTAAGGTACGCAAAGCGCGGGCTATCAGCTTTTTGCATCATTTCGCTAATTGCCTCCTTAATTACTGCCGGCTCAAGCCCATCATCAACCCACCTGGCCAAATCCTCAGAAATTTTTGGCGTGATCCAACCGGTTCTCTCCTCGTAATACCGTAATAAGTCGCCGAAGGGATCAACCGTTTGAGGTTGCGGTGGAGCCGGCGAAGTCTGTTTTTCCGCTGGCGGCTCGCACTCCGCTGTAGCGGCCGGTTCATCAGCACCGAAGATCGCCTTAAACTCCGGCTCCGGGAGAGGGTCGTGTACCAAGATGACTTGACCCCCATCCTCAGCGGATTCGATGGAAATCAACCCAAACTGCAACAGACGCGCCAAGGCTTCGTCAAACTGTGCCAAGGAAAGACCGGCCTGACAACCCACCGTAGCAGTATCGGTATCCATGTGCTCTTTAGCTTGCATGGCCAAAAACAGCCACAATACAACCCCATTCTTACCGAGATGCGGGTAGTAAAGGAATAAGAGCTCCGGGTAGACCACAAGACCAGAGCGGTTATGTCCCGAATATTTAAGGGAAAACCGTAATGACATCAAACTTCCATCCTAACTCACTCAATAATAAATTTGATTTTGGCGCGCGCCGTATCTATTTCCTCGTCGGGATAGGTTGCTATGCCAATACTCAGAGTGATGTGCAGTCAGCAAGTAATAGCTGCTCACAACGGTGTGAACTAACGGGCAACAACATCTGTTTCCCGTACGCATTCTTGGATTAGCGTGGCGATTTCTTAGACCAACTTTAATTCTTTCTTCCTAGTATCTTCTGCAGTAGAAGCGCTTTCCCTGCCGTTAACCTCAGTCAATAACCACTCTGCAACCGGCTGCACAATAAGATTAGGGTCAGGTTTTCGCGAAATACCTGACCCCCGTTTGATTACTTTGTTGATGCCTAATAACTAGAGTTCTAGTCGGGTTGTAGGCACTTTGTATTGTCCCGATGCGATCTTGGTTGTATACTCATTAACTCTGGCCATTACTGTAGCTGGGATCTTTACCGAAGACCAAACCGTTCCCACACCATTCTCCTTAATTCCCAGTTCCATGAGGCCAGCCTGGAGATTCCCTTCTACCAAGCTTTTAACACCAAAGAAAACACCCACGTCGACCATTTTAACCATACTGCTAATGACAGTGTTCGGAGCCAAACTACTCTGATCAGAGTCGACACCGATCGCCAGAACACCCTGCTCCCTGGCGGCCGCGATTACACCAAGACCACAGGCTCCCGCGGCATGGTAGAGCACATCAGCACCATTAGCAATCTGAGTTAAAGCCTTCTCCTTACCTTTATCCGGGTCATCAAATTTACCGGTGTATCCGACCAAGACTTTTGCAGCAGGGTTAACCGCTTTTACGCCGGCCCGAAAGCCCACCTCATATTTAATGATAATCGGGGTCTCCATCCCGCCGACGTAACCCACTACATCAGATTTGGTCATCATCCCGGCAATGACACCTTGTAGGAATGAGCCTTCATGCTCCTTAAATGTTATTGAGATCACGTTCGGCTGTTTAACAACTTCGTTGATCAGGCCAAAGTAGGTCTCCGGATACTCTTGAGCTACCCGGTTAATAGCATCAGCAAGCAGAAAGCCAATACCGAAGATTAGGTCATAACCCTGATCAGCGAGCATCCGTAGGTTGGATTCATACTCATCCATTTGTTTAGACTCAACCACCAGCGGCCTAATCCCAAGTTTTTCCTGGGCACGGAGCAGACCGCGATAAGCAGCATCGTTAAAGGATTGATCGCCCAAACCGCTAACATCTGTAACAACGGCAACCTTAAAGTCATTAGCACCGACTACCCCGCTGCCGATCACTACTACTAGCATCAAAGCAAGCAATAATCTGGAAACCTGCTTCAGATTAACTCCCCCTTAATACAAGAAGATCGCCTCACCAGCTACTTCTGTTGGCCCAAACTCAACTCCTTTAAAGTGAAGCGCCTGTCAGAATTGTAAAATAAGGGAGCCCTATCAGCCTATTCCCCGTGTTTGTTCTGATAAAAGATGTATACGCCGAAAGCAATTAAGGCCAGCGGCCAAGCCCAAGCAAAGATGAAGTTGGGAATTATCCGGCGTGCCAAGAGAGCAAGTCCGACGCCAATTAGAACTATCGCCACCGTGCGCTGTCTATCTGCTGGAGCCAGAGAAGCATCCCCAGCCTCCACCGTCTGCCAGGTGTCACCAACCCGTTCGGTGTCTATATAATCGGAAATCGTCGGTTCTTGTGGAATAACCACCCAGGCAAGCAAATAAGCTACCACCCCCGGACCCATTAAACCGGCAAAAACCCATAATAACCGCACAATCGAGACATCCACCCCGAAATAATTGGCCATCCCAGCCGACACCCCGCCAATCATGACATCCTTGCGCGATCGGTATAACCGTTTAGTCATTTTCTCCCCCCTTGCACGCCTCTCTCAGCGATAATATGGTTTGCTCCGGAATTCCCTCCATGCCCAGCACTTGTGCGCCACGGCCATGGTAATCCGTTCCACCTGTCGGAATCAAACCATATTTGCGCCCTAACTCAAAATAGCGGGAGACTTCTGCAGCCGAATGGGCGGGATACCAGACCTCAATACCGCCTAACCCGTACTTTACAAGCTCCCGTAAGTCCCAATCCCCGATCATTCGGCCTGGATGTGCCAGCACCGCTACTCCCCCAGCCTCAATGATCAACTCAATACCGCGCCTAGGTGTAATATAGTAATGAGGTACATAAGCTTTGCCGGTCTTAGATAAATAAGCATCGAAAAACAGATCCCGGTTATGCGGTGCGACAAGGCCTTTTTCGATTAATTTATCCATAATATGACTTCGGCCGATAAAACCGTCAGGATCAGCAGCCTCCGGAAAATCCGTCCACTCTAGTTCATAACCAAAGCCGCGTAGTTGAGCTAGGATCTCTTTAGCCCGTTCGCGGCGATGATAATGAATATCTGCACAACCCTGGATTAGCCCCGGATGTGTGTAGTCAATAAAATAACCTAATAAATGAACCTCTGTTTCTAAATAATCGGTGGTGATTTCAATGCCAGGAATAAAGGTCAACGGAAAAGTAGCAGCCGCTCGGGCTGCTGCAGCCAAGCCGGCAACAGTATCGTGATCTGTTAGGCTCAATACCGTAATTCCTGCCTGTACCGCTTTGGCCACCACGAGCTCTGGCGTATCAAGGCCATCGGATGCGGTGGAGTGAACGTGTAAGTCAATCAATCAGGTTCCCTCGACCATATTTTTCTTTGTAGTTTCAGGTGCATCTTCACCTTGCGGCGCCTCCGTGGCTCCCCGGCCAAGATAACCGATCCCCAGTGATATTATGGCACTTGAAATTAACAGAAAACCAGCGATTTGCCAAGATACGGCTTCTGCTTGTAACGCCGCAACCTGAGCAGAAATATCGTGAAATGCATCTACAATCGGGTTGTTAAAACGGAGATAAAAAAGCCCGCCCCAAATTGTACTGGCAGCAGTGGCCCCCCAACCAATCCAACGAAAAATCAATTGATACTTTTTCGGCTTACTCATCGCGGGACACCCCTTATCCCTACTAGTTTATTCGTGAGCATAACCCCTATTCCTCCAGAAAAACGAAGGGCCCCATCTCGGGGCCCCATTACTTGCAAAATAACCGTATGCTTAATTAAATAGCGAACTGACCGATGACTCTTCATGTACCCTAGTGATAGCTGAGGCCGTCAGGGGCGCAATGGAGAGCGTCTTGATCTTATCAAGCTGTTTATCCGGTCCTAGTGGAATAGTATTGGTAACCAAAACCTCTTTAATAGCCGGGTGCGCTAAGCGTTCCAAGATCGGCCCTGAAAAGACCGGATGTGTTGCGCAGACGTGAATCTCCGGCCGTGCACCATGCGCCAAAAGCGCCTTTACCCCTTCGAGCAAAGTCCCGCCGGTATCGATCATATCCTCAATAATCAATGGAACTTTGCCTTCAATGTCGCCCATGACATGGGTAACCTCAGAGACGTTATGCTCCGGATGGCGCTTGTACATGCCTACCAAGGGCAAATCCAGCCTCTTGGCAAGCTTTTCAGCTCGCTTGATCCCGCCGGCATCAAGAGCCACGACGCAAGCATTTTCCAGGTTCTTTTTCCGATAATACTCCGCCAATAATGGCAACACCGTCAGGTGGTCCACCGGAATATTAAAGAATCCCTGAATGGCCGGTGCGTGAAGGTCGAAGGTAATCACACGATCCACCCCGACGGCGGTGAGAACATCGGCTACCATCCGAGCGGAAATTGGTTCGCGCGGGGCCTCTTTGCGCTCTTGGCGCGAGTAACCGTAATGGGGAATGATCGCATTAATCCGACCTGCTGATGCTCGCTTCAGCGCATCTACCATTATCAGTAGCTCAACAAGGTTGTCATTAACAGGTGAGCAGATTGACTGCATTAAAAAAACATCATTGCCGCGGACGGTCTCATGAAATCTGACATAAATTTCACCGTTGGCAAAGCGTTTGATGTTAACCTTACCAAGCTCTTGACCAAGTAATTCAGCTACCTCAGCAGCTAAATCGGGGATAGACGTGCCGGCAAAGATATTCAGTGGTGCTTGCATTTAATAGGGGCCTCCTTGAAAGGTAGGTAGTAGACCATATCTCTATTCTAGGCTGATCCCCTAAATCCTGTTTCTATTTGCTAGTTTACCGCAAACGATTGTTTAAGCAACAGTGCCCGATCCAACTCCCTGCGCCCACTTGCCGCAGCGATCTCCCCACCTGGCCAATACTGTTTTGTCTACACAGATCTGGACGACTTCACACCGATTCGGACAACCGCTGCATTCAAAACTTTGGGCATGATAGTTTAATTCAGCTGCTTCAAACCCTTTGAAACTGGTCTTTCCGCTTTTTTCAACCGCAGCTTTACCCAGCAAGGCAGCGCCAATCGCCCCCGTAACACCGTGGTGCGGTGATACTTGTACCTGCTGGCTAAGGGCGGCTTCAAAAGCCGCTTTTATTCCTTTGTTAGCAGCAACACCCCCTTGAAAAATGATCGGAGCAGCGATCTCCTTGCCTTTAGCTACATTGCTAAGGTAATTACGAACCAAGGCTTGACATAGTCCGGCGATGATATCCTCTAAACGGTGCCCCGTTTGTTGTTTGTGAATCATATCCGATTCGGCAAAAACCCCACACCTTCCGGCTATTCGTACCGGGGTGCTAGCCTGTAAGGCCAGATCGCCAAAGCGTTCAATCGGAATATTTAACCTTTCCGCTTGGTGATCTAGAAAAGAGCCTGTTCCCGCTGCGCACACTGTATTCATCGCAAAATCAACTACTATCCCGTTCCGAATAATGATGATCTTCGAATCCTGACCGCCAATCTCTAAAACGGTCCGCACCTCCGGATTGACCTGCAAGGCGCCTACAGCATGGGCGGTAATTTCATTTTTGACCGCATCAGCACCAATTAACACCCCGGTAAGGTAGCGGGCGCTTCCCGTGGCTCCCGCCCCCACAACCGTAACGTTCGCCGGAATCAAGTCGCGGAGCCGTGCTAATCCCTCCTTAACTGCTTGAATGGGGTTGCCTTTAGTTCGGATGTATAAAGACTCGAGCAATCTACCCTCAGCAGAAACAAGAGCAAAATTTGTACTAACCGATCCCACATCGACACCAAGAAAGACCTGCAACTCAATACCTCCCGCGTTTTCCTAGATACAGCATTGGTATACCCAGGAAAACCGCTGAGAATACTACAACGATAGTTTGAGTCCGATTTTAGCCCCCCAATCATCACTAACCGCTTGATCCTCCCACACCCACTTTCTGTCCAAGGCCACGCTGAGATCACACCGCTCGCGCAATTTTCGGGTGGTGGATACGGTAGACGTAACAGTGGTCTTCTTGGAAATCAGCTTGTCCCACTTGTGATCAGCTTTCAAGGTAAGCTTGCCCGCCCATTTTTTGCTTTTTGGCAGTTCCAGACCGAAACTTGCGGTAACTGAGGCATCTGGTTTGAGCTCACTTTGTGTTTGGATCCGGCCTTGTATCTTCAGGGATTTCGGCCAATTCCCACGCCCCGTGCGACTGAGCCATACTTGGTATTCTTCAAGGGTTTTCCCGGCCAAGTAGCGTTTAGAGTCATAGGTTAACCCGGTTTCCACTGTTGCCTGCTCACCTTTGCCCAACCACCGCAGCAGATGTTCGCGGGTATGATAGCTCTTGGTCAGTCTGTCGGGGTATGTTTTATCAATTGTTCGATAACCAAACTTTAGGCTGCTCGCTGGGCTGATCTGCTGCTGCCACTGGAGCTCGTAGTTATTAACCCGCCAAGTGTATTGAGAATTCCGATAGTGATTAGACCAACCCCCGCCAATCCTAGAGATTAACTTCGTGCTAATTTTATCTGCCGACTCTGCCCATGGATGCTGGTAGTCTTCGCCGCTATTGATTAGTGCTTCCCCCAAAACCCAGCCATCTAAAAACCAGTCTTGTCCTTCTAAGGCCCGATTCACCGAAAAATCGAAGATCCCGGTAGACCAGACTTGATCAGTCCAACTCGGCCGATTGATCGGTTCTTTGGACTCTGAATATAGCTCCCATTCACCAGAAACATAGTCCCGATGCGGCTTATTCGAATAAGCTTTGTGCTCACCCTTTATTCTGGCTACCCATGATCCTTGCTCGCCAGGGTTCCACCATGCCTTGAGTTTACTTTTGTGCTCATAACCCAGATTGTACATATTTGCCACATCCTCCGGTTGGTCGAAACGAGTATAGTTCAGATTGAGCTTGTCCCAGCCGGTATCATGGTTAATCTTTATCTCATTGGCCAGCCGAAACTTGGCCACCTCATCAAACGCATAGGCCCGGACTAACGGGGCTACAGATAACTGCCAGCCATTGGGCATATCCCAGCCGGTTTTCAAACTGAGATCACAGTACGAATCATCACCCTTGCCGGCGACATACTGAATAGAAACATTTGACTCTGCTGCTAGAACGCCTAACTGACAAAGAATCATGATGATTAGGCTTGTCCACACTTGCCATTTGAAAAATCTCCACATTGCTTTCTCTCCTCTACAAACTCCATAATTGGCGGTATAGATAAGGTAAGTACCGGTTCATTAGGTCTTGGTTAACAGCAGGAATTGCCCCTGGGTCCTCACAGCTGTGGGCCAAACGATCCAAATTTGCATCCACCTGGATAAATGGTAGGTCTTCCGAATCAACAACGACAAATATGCCGCTTCCGTCAATGCTTAAATAAGTTGGTGAATAAATCCGATTTCCGGAAACATAGTAGCAGTTATTTTCTTGCGCTCGGGCCCATTCCCCATGTAAAGCCGTGATCTCTAAATCTTCCGGCCAGTCTCCCAGGCGAACAACAATTTTTGCCCCCCTAGCCGCCTGCATCCGAGCCAATTCAAAGTACTGTTCTTCTCCAGCAAAGGCCAGCGCGATGGGGCCTGCAGCAGTTTCAAAGACTTTCACCTGTCTGCCTGGCACATATCCGTCCTTAACCTCCTGGGGGGAAAGATGGGTCTTAAACTGGTAGCAGCATTTACCCGTCGGATCAAAACAATAGCAAAGCTCCCGCTTGTGGGCCCTATTATAAAGGGTTCTTGTCCCGACGATGATCCATAACTCGTACTTGAGAGCCAAACTGCCCCAGAATGCTTCGAAGGAATCAAGGATCAGGTTAGTAACTCGTGATGTCGAAATTGGCGCTAATTGTGTTAAAACCTCAGCCGCACCTGTGGTTAATACCACTGCGCCCGCTCCGACCTCACAAGCCTTATCAAAAAGGTAGGTTGCCTTTTCAAGCAGTCCCGTTAATGAATCCGCCTCTAGCATTGATCTCTTAACCAGCGCAATGCGGCCAGGTTGTGGTGTACACTTTTCTTTAGCTTTGGATCTATGCGTGTAAATAAGTTTTTTGATCCGCTCGGGGTAAAACAGAAAAAACGTCTCCACTTCGTAATACAACTCCCGAACCGGTTCCCATTTGATGTTGTCAATTAGATTTCTCAGCGTAGTCACCGAGATCACCTCCAGTACTGCCCCAGTGAATATTTGTTGCCGCCAAGAGTCCTGCGGCATCGCGGAAATCTTTGGCCGCCGCTAAATCAAGGTTACGAATTAATACTCCTTCTTTTTCCTTTTGGGGTGAGATCAAATACCCAAGATCCAAGCTAGTGAGATTGGTTAACAGCGGATCAATATGAGCTAAAATGCCGGTCGGGGGGTATAGCGAAGCCGGGCCACAGATAGTAGTCAACCCTTGGTAAGCGAATTTAATGGCCCGGCCAACCATACAACTCTCTAGGGTAAAAACCCCATTTGACTGAGCAATCTGCCACACCCCGAGTAGCTGTTTTCGATAGTCATAAAAATTGCTGATGGCTTGAAGACTGATGATGATATCGGCACCTTGTAGGGTCAAAATACGGCCCATCTCCGGTATCCACGCATCCCCACCAAGCACTAAGCCAATGGTGCCCTGATCTGTTTCTGCGGTAATGATCTGCTCTCCAGATTGAAACCCTTTTCCCAGATCAAGAGTGGAAAAATGAATCTGCTGCTGGGCTAAGACCAGTTTCCCATCTCTGTCCACCAAGTAACCCTGGTGCAACAGCCCTTTATCAGTAGCTTCTAGAGTTGTTCCAGGCACTACCTGAACACGGTGATTTCTGGCCAGTGTAGTGAAAAAGTCTAACCACTCACCGGTCCAAAAACCGCCTAGCCGAGCGACTAACTGACTCGTTTTTTGATCAACTCCATATTCTATCGTCTTGCGAGACTCTGGAGAAAATAAGAGCGCCGTGAGGGCCGGAAAGACAATTAGATCTGCCCCAGACTCTGTCCCCTGTGAAAACAGGAAGATCAACTTCTTTTCTAGCTCAGGCCAAGAGTACCGGCTGAGATCTGAAATGGACAGTTGAACCACGGCGGCCTTAATTGTTGCCATGCAGAATCCCCCCGCACAATACGTCTCACCCATTCTTACGCGGCTGGCAACAAGAAAAGCACACGTGTCCAAGCTAAAAATTCATCTCCGATCTTCCATTTCCTTTTATTTCCAAGACGATTGCAAAAAAAAATGGGTGCACGGACACCCATCTAGAAAAGAAGACCTGCTTTAGCAGCAGGCCCCAAAGAATAAAGATATTAGAAAGTCTAATTTAGTAGACTGGAGTTAACCAATGCTTATATTTTGGATTACGTCCTTTGACTACGTCAAAGAAGAGGGTCTGTAGTGACTTGCTTAGCTGCCCTACCTTGCCATCGCCAACCGGACGGTGATCGATCGAGGTAATCGGAGTGACTTCTGCGGCCGTTCCGGTGAAGAAGGCTTCATCACAGATGTACAGTTCCGTACGATCGATCTGACGTTCTTCGATATCTAGCCCTAGCTCCTGCTTGGCTAAGGTTGCCACGGTTGCTCTGGTGATTCCTTCCAGAATATCCGCTGTACAAGGCGAGGTAATCAATTTACCGTTGCGCACAATAAATAAGTTTTCGCCGGTACCTTCGGAGACATGTCCATCAGTTGAAAGATAAATCGCTTCATCGTAACCGTCATTAGCCGCGTCATTTTTGGCTAGCGCTGCACCCGCATAGGACCCGTTACATTTGGCCCGCATGGGAATCATGTTATCCTCCAAATGGCGCCAGGAGGAAACTTTGACGCTCAAACCCTTAGAGGTATCAAGATAGGCCCCAAATGGGAGCGCAAAGACCAGAAAATCATCGGGCATTTTACTACACAAAATGCCTACCTCCGTGCCAGACTTGTACAAGATCGGCCGAATATAGGCATCTGTCTTGAACTCATTTTTCTTGAGCAACTCCACCGTGACTTGCGCCATCTCTTCAGCGGCGAGCGGCGATTTCATCATAAAGATGCGTCCCGAGCGTTCTAGCCGCTGAAAATGCTCGAGCAATCGAAAGACGTATAACTGCTGATCATCTTCGTTCCAGTAGGCCCGGATACCCTCGAAAACAGCTGTGCCATATAAGAAGGCGTGGGTCTTAATGCTAATTTTTGCATCTTCAATTGGTACAAACTGACCTTGGAAATATGCGTACTCTCCCATAACTCTACTCCTCCACTTCTTGTCGGGAATTAAAGTATATTGTACTGTACAGAATTACGGGTGTCAATTTTTAGGCAAACTTCCAACTCTTACTACCCCATTAATTGGCTGATATGTATCGGTACTAAGGATCTCCCGACTAACCACACCCTCTGGACCAACATACTTTTTCCACACCCTAACCTTACGACCAGGGAGTGCCTCCTTCTCAATTACCCGCTGCCCGGGTTTAAGAGCTGGGTCATATCGTTCCGTCCACACCGGTTGGATGGTCTCCAATTCCTCAACTTCAATCTGAATCCGCCAATCATAAACCCATTTGCCAAGGATCTTAACGTCGAGATAGTTGTGGCCAATGATCGATTTGATCAGAACCGGTCTGACTGTTTCATTATGGATTTTTAAGTCCAAGTAATCGTAAAAAACTGTGGCATCCCGACCTAGACCCACATATGCACTCGGCAAACTGTGCTTATTTCGCTCAAGAATCGTTAAGTTGGCAAGGACCGCTGCGTTATACAGAGTAGTCGAAACCTGACAAACACCACCACCGACACCCGGGACTAATTCACCATTAACGATAATTGGCGCCTCTTCGTAGCCGGATTCCGGCAAACGCGGACCCGTTAACCGATTGAATGACAATACTTCACCAGGCAATAAGATTTTATTATTAATCGACTGAGCAGCTAAGCGAATATTCTTAACCCGGCTAGTATTACTCGGACTAAAGTAAGTACGGTAAGAGGCAACAACCTCACTAATCCCGAGGCCGACTGCTTCTTCAGTATCTAGCTTAGGATGCATTTGTTGAAAGGGTATGGCTAAGGAGTATGGCGGAGCCTGCCTAAGCAGGTCCTCGACCAGATCGGCTATCTGATCAAGATCAATCGTCCGCCCTGCCTGAGCGGGAATCAGTTTGACCTGATATCCGTCTGGTAACACCTCCCACCGAGCTGAAACCGGTGGCACTTGCGTTTTTGCACGTAACGGCTCGAGTGCGCGTTCTAACCTTTCTTGGTCGATAGTCACTTGTGGGATAATTAATAAACCTTCTTTAAGGATCTTGCGTCGCGCAGCCCGTTGCAGAAACCAATTGCCGGTTCTACCTGCCCGAAGGGCTTGATCCGCCATCTTGGCATAGTCAAAGTCGTAGCCGAGTTCACCGGCCGTCAATACGCCAACGACACCATTTGCTTCAAAGCTAATCGGTTCTTCCAAACGGGGACCGAGATACTCCTCAAACCGTTGGATCAAGGCATCCCGATTAAGCTTACTCAAAGATAGATCCTCTAAATATACCCCTTCGATTACATCGGTACGCAAAAAATCATAGGTGTAAAACCCGCCTAGAGAGCCTATTCCTAAAACCATCAGGACCGCTACTAAGACCAGAAAGATATTGCGTTTACTAAGGGTGATCTCAATATACACTGCTATAGCTTCACTAAGCCCCCTTATCTTTTCTGGTTGCGGTTACGGCGAAGCTCCGCTTTGGATGCCCGTTTCAGGTATTTAACCGAAGTCCAAATGTTTCCCTTTTTCCGGTAGATGACACCTAAATTGTGTAGGGCAGGAGGAAAATCCGGATCTAGCTGTATAGCACGTTGACAATACTCCTCAGCCGTCGCTAAATCACCTTCTTCGTGCATCAGCGCGCCCAAATTTGAGTACGGCGCCGGGTTTTGCGGGTTGACCGCAATACTCCGCTCGAAGTACTCCTTGGCCCGCTGTACGTCCGTGCCACGCCGGATTTGTAATATGCCCAGCTGATTCCAGGCCTCACTCTCCATCTCCCCATTGTTAATTAACTCCTGAAAGATCTGTTCAGCCTCGGCAAACCGCCCATCCCCGAGCAAAGCCTTCCCCGTATTTAATTGTTTCTCAGCCGCTGTTAATTCACACTTTTTCATGCTGCATTATTCTACAACCTCACTAACGCCAACCTGCTACCCGATGTCGAATTACTATGATTATTAGCATTGCTGTCCACAGATACCCATATGCAGGGTAAACAGTACTTATTAGCTGTACAAATCCTGCCCGCGCTACCAGCCAAGCCAAAAGGGCGGCCAACAATGATCCGATCAGAGGATGAACAGAAAGGGCTCGGTATCGGCTATTCAGGGCAAATAGATCTGCAATCGCCGATGTATACATCGCTAATATCAATAAGGCTAAGTAAGCAATCCGGGCCCAGTAGCTTCCTAATGAGGCAATATGGGCCATCGGAATAGCACTCTCTGTTGCTCCCGGGGTTAAATAAATACCTAACCAAAACAAGAGTAATAATAACCCTAGGATCAGCCCGGATAATAGCCCAGCCTGTTTAGCTGTACAAGTATCTGGAATATAGTTTCCTAACCCGGAAAAGACCGTAATCACGGTACCTAAATTAAAGGCTGCATAAAGTATGGCTGCGATCAGCCAATTAGGAAGTAGCGTTAATTTCGATAACGGTATCAGCGCCGGGACTAGTGAATATGAACCTGCTAATGTTGGTGTAGCGGCCCAACCTGGAATTAGCTGTCCGGCTAAGACGATAAAAACGACTAAAATCAGCAATGGTACTAATAGTTTGTTGACCTGTACCAGACTAGCTGCCCCACGAGCCATTCCAATTACGCACGTGAGCGCAAATAATAACGAGCTTATTTTGGTTGGAATTTGCCAAAACGCTGCTATTGCCTCACCACCACCGGCAATCATTACCGCTAGCCCGGCAAAAACATACGTACCAGCAACTAGATCCCCCCAAACAGCTAAACGTGGTCCCAGCAAGATCTGGCAGGCCCTCCGATATTCGGTAAATTTCTGCTGGTATGCCGAGGTCATCATAAAACGGGTCCACACGATTAATACACTAACCGATAGCCCGATTCCCACTAACCCCATCCAGCCAAACTGGACAAAAAATCGGTTAATCTCTTGTCCGCTGGCAAAGCCGGCACCAACAACGGCGCCAACGCAGATTGAGACCAACCCGAACAAATCATGATAATTCTTCTGCACTCATCCCCCTCCTCGGATTGATGCATATTTTCCAACAATTTCCCATATACTTGCCTATGTATATGCGGAATCCGCGGAAAACAATTCGATGGAGAGGGCAAAGTATGCTTAATAAATCACCTATTCAACCTCTATTAAACCGTATCTCGATGCTCGAAAGAGTACATTGGGAAACGCCTTACGCTGCTGAAACACTAGCCTCTGCTATTGACAGACAATTAAAGTCCATTAGAAATAGCCATTCAGAATTAGTTCTAGTCTGTATCGGTACTGACCGATCAACCGGAGATGCGCTTGGGCCAGTCATCGGGTCCCAGATCATTGATACGATCCCCGGGCTTCATGTTTATGGAACTTTGGACGAGCCGGTTCACGCCGCCAACTTAACTGAGAAAATCGAAATAATAACCTCTTTGCACCAGGGGCTCACCATTATAGCTGTTGATGCCTGCCTAGGAAAGGTCGAAAATGTTGGCTATATTAGCGCTAAAAGCGGGCCTCTTTATCCGGGTACCGGAGTTAATAAAACCCTGCCGTGTATCGGAGATCTACACATTATCGGTACCGTCAATGTCGGCGGATTTATGGAATATCTAGTACTGCAAAACACCAGGTTAAGTCTGGTTATGAATATGGCTAGGGTTATCAGTGAAGCACTGTCCCTAGCCATCAGAAATCACCTCAGTTTACCTGAAGTTTCAGCAACCCAACATTCCTAATTAGCTAGTTAGCTAAGTGGCAATGCCGGCGCTTATTCCTTTTTGGGGTTGGCCTTGGCTACGAGTTTTCCTTCCGGGGTCGGCATCTCACAGCTGCCGGAAAAGAAACCACCATCTTCTATCACAATAATTTTCGTTGATGCGTTACCCTCTAACCGCCCTGTTGGTAATACTTCCAACCGTTCGGCTACTTTGACATCGCCCTTGAGAACTCCACCGATGGTCAAGTTGACCGCTTCGACCTTCGCCTCTACCTTACCATCTTTGCCGATGACCATGTTTCCATCACAGCTGATTTCTCCAATCACCGTACCATCAACCCTGAGCATGCCCTTGGCGCGAAGCTTGCCTTCAAACAGCGCTCCCGGCGCAATCAGAGTCCCCATTTTATCCAACTTGTCCGGGGAAACAGCAATTGGCTCTTCTTTTCTAAACACACTATTCCACCTCACACTTATTTGGTTATGTCAAAGCCTGTAATACGTTCTTCTCCTCATCGGAGAGCTGATACGTTGATTCGCCGTCCTTTACTGGTTTAGCATATACCCTAGTCTCATCTCGGCCATAAAGCCCGCTTAACACAATTCCTTCACCGCTGCCCTTTAGGAAGGCTAAAGAAAAACTCTGATCCCCGCCGACACCCGGGAAAGCATTATAGCGAACCAAACCCACCTTGGACACTGCTGTTTCCGTCCATTCTTCTAATTGCGCTACCCGTTCCTCTAGCCGGACCTGAGCCTGCTGAATCTGCTCGAATTCGGAAAGATATCGATTTACCAGATCGTCTAAGCCTCCACCGTTTGGGAGCATCTCCTCCAAATGCTTATTTAAACGCCTAAATTTCCCATAGGCCGTTAGAAACAAGATAAAACTCGCCCCCATCACCACTAACATTGCCATCAGAACCCAGATAATAAAGTCTTGACCAAACTGCATCCCTTTTACTCCCTCCGCTGCAAAGCCAACGAACTCGCTTCTAGAATAATTTCCTTGACGCTGCGCCCCAAATATGCTGCTGCCTTTTGGCAATCAGCGTACTCCGGCGAGACATTAAGTGGCCCTTCAGGAACCTGAGCCAGCTTAACTCTGATCGGAAAATCTTCGATCTTCACGGTAATCACCGACCGGGGCAGAGTTATGCGCTTCCTATTTGCATAGGAAAGGCCGATGGTGGTGGTTTCCGCAAAAATAATCTGAGCCGCTTTCATCAGGTCCGCCGATCGCACCATAACCCTTAGGAGATGACCGGGGCGTCCCTTTTTCATCACCACCGGTGATACGGCTACATCTAGCGCCCCTGAGCTGATCAGTTTATCCGTCACAACCGGGTATAGACGGCCATCCATATCATCAATGGTGGCTTCGATAATCATTACTTCCTCGGCTTCGGTCTTCTCATACTGCCCCAACCAGACCGCGCGTAACAGGTTAGGATACTCTTGCGGATCGCGTTGGCCAGCCCCATATCCAATGCTTACCAACTGCCCACCCGGCCAACTCTGTCGAGCTCGAGTTCCAACCAAAATCGCCGCACCAGTTGGTGTAATAGCTTCCCCTGTTGGTACATCCCGCTGCTTCAGGTGGTAGCCCTGTAAAAGCCTGGCTGTAGCCGGCGCCGGCAAAGGCATTATCCCGTGTTCGGTCTGCACAGTTCCTTCCGTAAAAGGCAGGGTAGAGACAAAAACCGGTGGCCGCCCGGCCAAATAATAGGCCCAAGCGAACCCACCAATATCTAAGATCGAATCCAGAGCACCGACCTCATGAAAATGTACCTGGTCGGGATGGACCCCATGAACCTCACCCTCGGCCTGAGCCAAAATCGTGAAAATCTCAGAGGCGAGCTCAATAACCTCTGGAGGCCAGTCACTGGCGCCAAATAATTCATGAATCTGACTTAAATGGCGGTGGCTGCTGCATTTCTCGCCGGAGAAAATAACTTGCCTCGCCTTAATGCCGCAGCGCGTCACTTCGGCCACCTCAACCTGCCAGGGCTCTAACGGGAGAGTTCTTAGTCTATCAATAACCTCCGCTAAGTCAATCCGGTATGAGAGTGCGGCCAGTAGCATATCGCCACTGAGCCCGAAAGTAGCATCCAAATATAGAACCTCACTCACCGGGTACTACCCCCTTATTGACTATATGTGCATAGTACCCGGCGCCAAACCCATTGTCAATGTTTACAACAGCAACCCCGGCTGAACAAGAGTTCAGCATCGTTAATAGCGGTGCCAATCCCTGGAAATTGGCCCCATAACCTACACTGGTCGGAACCGCCACAATAGGCTTGTCCACCAGCCCTCCAACTACACTCGGCAGAGCACCATCCATCCCTGCGACCACGACAATAGCATTCGCCGCGGCAAGCTCATCGCGCACAGCCAATACCCGATGAATTCCGGCTACACCCATATCATAATAGCGCCGGACATTCGAGCCGAGATACTCGGCAACGATGGCTGCCTCTTCAGCGATGGGGATATCAGATGAACCGGCAGTGACTATCGCAACTCGCCCGTGCAAGCGTTCCGGTAGCGGACCTTTGGCGATAATCTTCGCTTGAGCAAAATATTGGGCCTCCGGGACTTTTTCCACCACAGCGCCGAATTGTTTTGCACTGGCCCTGGTAGCAAGAACCCTCTCTTCACGCTGACTCAAATGAAAAAAGATTTGTTGAACCTGTTCCACGGTTTTGTCCGCACAATAAATAACCTCAGGGAAACCACACCGCCGCTTGCGATCGATGTCAATTTTGGCAAAGCCTAAATCCGTAAATCCGCAATCTTGCATCTGTTCTAATAACCTCCGGATTGTTCAGCTATTTCACGTAAGGCCTGCAAAGCATGTTGAACATCTGCAGCGGTATTAAAATGGCTGAAACTAAATCTGACCGCTCCCTGAGGAAATGTTCCCAGGGTTTTATGGGCCAACGGGGCACAGTGCAGCCCGGCCCGTACCGCAATTCCATAGACTTGGTCTAAAATGTATGCTAATTCATCAGGATTCAAAAAATCAGCAACCACACTAACGACCCCTACCCGCAACTCCGGCGATTGCGGGCCTAATATCCGGAGACCGGAAATATCTGAGCAACCATCAAGAAAGGTCAGTGTATGTTCACGGATAGTAGAAGCAATTTGCTCCAGTCCAACCTCGGAAATATACTGCAGTGCCGCTCCAAGCCCAGCTATCCCACTGGTATTGAGTGTGCCGCTTTCATAGCGATACGGTGTCTCGCTCGGCTGCTCCAAAAGTTCAGAATGTGTTCCAGTGCCCCCGTGGAGCAATGGTTCGAGCTCGCACCCTTTCCTGACATAGAGGGCACCCGTTCCCGTGGGGCCTAACAAAGCTTTATGACCGGGAAAAGCCAGCAGATCAACTGGCAGTGTATTAAGGTCAATCGGTCTTTCCCCGACCGTTTGCGAGGCATCAACCAAGAAGGTGATCCCCCGCTGGCGAGCAAATTCACCGACTTCACTAATCGGCATCAACCCTCCGGTTACATTTGAAGCATGGGTTAAAGCAATCAGACGAGTATCTGGGCCAACAGCCGCGACTACATCATCTACACTAACCAGACCCTGTTGGTCGGCTTGCACAACTGACACTTTTGCTCCAGCTGCTTCCAGGGCAAATAAAGGGCGAGAAACGGCATTATGTTCCATGCTGGATAAAACCGCATGTCCGCCCTTTGCTAGTACACCCTTAATTGCCAAATTTAGCGCTTCTGTCGCATTCCCGGTAAAAACAAACTGACTAGGGTCTTCGATATTGAAAAAATGAGCCAAGTCCTCACGAACTGACTCGACCATTGCCTGGGCCTCCCTGGCGAGGGCATGTCCGCCTCGGCCAGGATTAGCACCGGCTCGGCGGAGAAACTCCCCAACCTCACGGTAAACACATTCCGGTTTTGGCCATGAGGTTGCTGCATTGTCTAAATAAATCATGGTTTTCACCTTATCTCCGTCCTAACAACTCTATTAGCCGATTTAGTTCATCCTCACTATAGAAATCGATCTGGATCTTCCCCTGACCCTTTTTATTGCATTCGATGTTCACCTTAGTACCTAAAGATAGCCTCAGTTCATCTTCTGCCGCGGTTATGTACGGATCTCGGCTGATCTTTTTCTCCTTGTTCCGACGTTCATTAGGTGTAGCCCGCCTCAGCCGCTCGCAGATTTCCTCTGTCTGCCGCACATTTAAACCTTGCGAGATTACTTTTTCGAAAACCTGGCGCTGTGCGCCTTCAGGAAGGCCAATCAAGCACTTTGCATGTCCCATCGATATAGTTCCACGTGAAACAGCATCCTGAATTTGCTGGGGTAAAGCCAACAGTCTGAGGGTGTTAGCCACCGCCGGCCGGCTTTTCCCGACAACCTGGGCGATCGCCTCCTGAGTTAGGTTGAATTCTTCAGCAAGCCTACGATAGGCCAGGGCTTCTTCTATGGGATTAAGATCCTCCCTTTGCAGGTTCTCCACCAAAGCCCATTGGATCATTTGATCCTGATCCAGTTCTTTTACAATAACCGGTACCGCTTCTAAACCCGCTAACTGTGCAGCGCGGAAACGGCGTTCACCCGCTATCAAAATATATTTCCCGTCTTGGTCGTCCTTTACTACAAGAGGCTGGATAATCCCGTGTTCTTTGATTGAGTCAGCCAATTCACGCAGCTTCTCATCATCAAATTCGCGCCTCGGTTGATATGGGTTCGGCGTAATCTCAGCGACCGACACCTCACGGATCTCATGTTCCGCTACATCATCCGTATTGATTAAAGCTTTTAGTCCTCTGCCAAGTGCTTGCCTAGCCACGTTTGATCACCTCGTCCCTTAACGCCTTGTACGCCACGGCCCCTTTCGAGGTCGGATCATACAATAATATTGGCTTCCCATAGCCCGGGGCCTCACTTAGACGAATGTTCCGGGGGATAATCGTCTCAAATACCTTGCCTGCAAAGTATCCTTTCACCTCATCTATTACCTGTTGAGCAAGATTAGTCCGCGAATCATACATCGTCAATAGCACCCCGGTTATTTCCAACGAACGATTTAAATGTTTTTTGACCAGGTTAACTGTATCTAAGAGTTGGCTTAATCCTTCTAATGCATAGTACTCACATTGAATCGGTACAATTACTCCATCGGCCGCCGTTAGAGCATTTATCGTCAGTAGGCCCAGCGAAGGGGGACAATCCATGATGATATAGTCATATCGATCAGTTAATCCTTCAAGGGCCATCTTCAAGCGGTATTCTCTACTCATCATCGAAACGAGCTCAACTTCAGCACCGGCTAATTGGATCGTCGCCGGCAAAATATCCACACTAGACAATTCCGGATATTTACATGTCACAACCGCCTCTGCCACAGGGATATCGTTAATCAATACGTCATAGATCGATTTATCCACCTCTGATTTATCAATCCCCATCCCGCTGGTGGCATTCCCTTGGGGATCGATATCGAGCATCAGCACTTTTTTGCCTGCAGCCCCCAAATAGGCAGAAAGGTTTACCGTCGTTGTACTCTTGCCAACCCCACCCTTTTGGTTAACTACCGCCAAGATCCGCCCCATCAAGACTGCCTCCTACTCGCTTTAGATATATTGATCGTCAATTGATAACTATCTGCTTGATCTTCTTCGGTCACTTTAACCGCGAGACCACTCGCCTGTAACTCCTTAACCAGGTGTAATACCGAATTTCTAAACAAGCGCGCATCCTTAAAAATTCGGATGACTCGCCTTTCTTTGCTTGGTTTTTCAGTCAGCAACTGTTCAACCAGGGCTTCGGTTTGCTTTACTGACAAACCTGCCTTAACCACCTGCTCCACTACCTTTTTCGCCAACTCTGGCGGCAGTTTTAAGAGCACTCGCCCATGGCGTTCAGTAATTATTTCCCGGGAAATATAATCCAAGACTTCAGGCGGCAAATTAAGTAATCGAACTTTATTCGCTATTGCACTCTGACTCTTGCCCAGGCGCGCCCCAAGTTCTTGCTGGGTTAGCCCATATTCCTCCAGCAATTTTTTGAATGCGATCGCTTCCTCAATCGGAGTTAAATCCTTGCGTTGGAGATTCTCAACCAGCGCCACCTCTGCAAGCTCCTGATCCGTGTAGTTGGCAAGAATCGCGGGGACCTCTGTCAGTCCGGCCAGTTGGGCCGCCCGCAGTCTCCGTTCCCCTACAACCAATATATATTCTGATTTTTCGCCTGCAGACATAGTGACAACCAACGGCTGGAGAATTCCGTGCGTCTTGATCGATTCTGTGAGCTCCTGGAGCTCCTCGTCATTAAAACTACGCCGCGGCTGAAAGGGATTGGGATTAATCGAGCCAACCGGAAGATTGAGCAGGGCGCGAGAGTCGGTTTGCGAAGGTTTTCGCAACAATTTGCCCCAAATCGTATCGGTCATATATGCATATCCCCCATAATGTTCCACGTGAAACATTCTTTGGGATAGTTTTTCGGCAGAGCGGAGCGTATCTCCTCTAGCGGAGTGGACGTTTAGCGGGAAGACCAGCCCTGCGGGGGTAGCGCTGCGGGGTCGATGAGACCTTTTCAACTTGTACTAAGGTATGGGTTTCACCCGTAGGAAGCTCATAGTCCCTGAGTCCAACTAGTGCTCCACCTAGGATTTCCAGGGCCGGCTGAGCCTCCTCAGCTTCCTCGCGGGCTGTTTCCCCCTTATAAGCCCAAAACGTCCCCCCGGTCCTTAACAGTGGGAGTGTATACTCATAAAGAATAGATAATCTAGCTACAGAACGAGAAACAACTATCGCAAAGCTTTCTCTTAGCGCCCGATCTTGGCCGGCCTCTTCGGCACGGAGGTGCATCGCAGTAACATTGGTTAAACCCAGCTCGTTCGCGATACGGTTTAGAAAGGCAACCTTCTTGTTCTCGCTATCGATGAGCGTAACTTGAAACTCTGGAACGGCAATAGCCAACGGTACGCCGGGAAAACCGCCTCCGGTGCCTACATCGCAGACCCGGGCAGGACGTACCTTCAGCCATTGTAAAACTGAAAGCGAGTCTATGAGGTGACGGCTGACAACAGCTGCTGGTTCGGTGATTCTGGTAAGATTTTGCCGCGTATTTTCCTCCAACACCGCATCCGCGAAAAGGAGCAGCTTTTCCGTAATACCGGGAATGCTCCGGTCATCAAATAAACCTAATTGAGCCAGGTTAGTAGCCAAAGTCTGTTGACACTCGAATAAAGCACTCATCTTAAGCCCTTCCTCTCCGGCGTTGTTCTAAGATAATTGCCAAATAGTTGATATCCGCAGGCGATACCCCGGAGATTCGCGCGGCCTGACCGAGTGATTCAGGGCGAACCCGGGCTAATTTTTCCCGAGCTTCCGAGCTAAGACCATGCAAAGACTCAAATTGGAGATCAGGCGGGATCTTCTTGGCTTCCAGTTTAAGGAACCGCTCAACCTGATCCTGCTGGCGTTCGATATATCCGCTATACTTGACTTGCAATTCAACCTGCTCGGCAACTTCCGGATCGATCTCCTCGGTGTTAAGTGAGATAAACTCGGATAACAGATTGAAATTGATCTCCGGGCGGCGCAAGAAGACCTCGGCGCTCACTGAGCGCTGTAGTGGAGCCTGCCCGAGGTCAGATAGCTTTTCATTCACCGCCGGGCTGGGCGGAATAACCTCTTCTTTGAGTTTGGTCCGCAGCCTCTCAATACCTTCCTTTTTCTGTAGAAAAGCAGTATAGACCGGATCACTAATCAAACCAAGTTGATATCCCAGTTCGGTGAGTCTAAGATCGGCATTGTCCTGCCGTAAAAGCAGGCGATATTCGGCTTTAGCTGTCAGGAGTCGATACGGCTCGCGCGTTCCTTTGGTAACCAAATCATCGATTAGCACTCCAATATAGGCTTGGGATCGTTTGAGCACCAAAGGCTCGGCCTCTTTGATCGCCAAGGCCGCATTGATGCCTGCGATTAACCCTTGCGCAGCCGCCTCTTCATACCCGGAGGTTCCATTGATCTGCCCCGCACAGAACAGACCTCTGATCGCCTTAGTCTCCAAAGTAGACTTCAAATCTAGCGGGTCCAACGCATCATATTCGATGGCGTAACCGGGCCGCATTATTTCTACGTTTTCCAACCCGGGGACAGTCCGGATCATCTCGATCTGAATATCCTCCGGCAAACTGGTGGAAAAACCGGCCAAATACATCTCCTTGGTACCAATGCCTTCAGGCTCGATGAAGATTTGGTGGCTCTGCTTGTCGGGAAACTCGTAAACTTTAGCCTCCAGTGAAGGGCAATACCGCGGACCAATCCCGGTAATTTCACCGGTGTACATCGGAGCCTTATCCAAGTTTTGCCGAATAATCTCATGAGTCTGCTGAGTGGTCTGGGTTAACCAACACGAGACTTGCTGACGCCGGGGCAAAGGTGCCCGAAAGGAGAAACCACGCCGCAACTCTTCCCCCGGCATTTCGGTGGTCTTGCTATAATCCACCGAATCCCCATGAATTCTGGGAGGGGTCCCGGTCTTAAAGCGTTGTAATTCAAATCCAAATTCCATTAGACTATGGGCTAACTCGACTGAAGGATGCTGTCCTTGTGGTCCGGAGGAGTAATGCACAAGCCCATAATGAACCAGCCCGCGCAGATAAGTTCCGGTAGCCACAATGACGGCCTTGGCAGCAATATCAATCTCCGTCTTTAAGCGCACCCCGATAACTCGATCGCCCCGAGTCAGAATTTTGGTCACAACCCCTTGCTTGAAATCGAGATTGGGGGTTTCTTCTAACTGCCGCTTCATCCACCGCATATAGGCAAACTTATCGATTTGAGCACGTAACGCATGGACAGCAGGTCCTTTGCTGGTATTGAGCATCCTGATTTGAATATATGTCTGGTCGATGGCCAGACCCATAGCCCCGCCGAGAGCATCGATTTCTCGCACCAACTGTCCTTTGGCCGCCCCGCCGATGCTGGGGTTACACGGCATTAGGCCAACATTATCCAAACTAATCGTAAGAATTAGCGTTCGTAAGCCCATTTTGGCGGTAGCCAAGGCTGCCTCACAACCGGCATGACCAGCACCGATTACCACAACATCGTAGGCTTGAGCAAAACCCATTTCCGTCCCTACTTTCCAATGCAGAAATTAGCAAAAATGCGATCAATTACGTCAGCAGAGGCTGTATCGCCAGTTATTTCACCTAGATGGTCCACGGCCGAATGCAGATCTATGGTAATTAAATCGGCCGGCATTGCGCCGTCTAAAGCCTTATGGGCATTCTGAAGAGCCTCGTGGGCATGACGTAATGCCTCCACATGACGCAGGTTAGTAACCAAGACGGTCTGCGTACTGTCAACCTTAATTACGCTAGCCGTGTGTAAGATCCGATCTTTGAGAGCATCAAGGCCGGTCTGATCTTTGGCCGAAATTAGCACCGGTTCACCAAAACGATCCTCAAGTTCGTAAAATCCGGATCCTGGCGGTAAGTCCGCTTTATTTGCCACTAATATGGTGTGATCTACAGGTAAAGTAGTAGCTAGCTCGAGATCCTCCGGAGTAAGCCCGCTAGAATAATCGACAAGGAAAAGGATGATATCTGCACGAGATATAGCCTCAACACTCCTGGTTACGCCGATTTTCTCAACTTCATCGGAGGTCGCCCGAATACCCGCTGTATCGATTATTCGTAACGGTAAACCGCGCAAGTTATACTGTTCCTCGAGTAGGTCCCTCGTTGTTCCGGGAATCTGGGTTACAATCGCCCGCTCCTCACCTAATAAGGCATTGAGCAAACTAGACTTTCCAACATTAGGACGCCCCAAAATGACTGTCGCTAGCCCCTCGCGATAAATCCGTCCGGTCCGCGCCGTTTCGATTAGCGAGGTTACCTCAGCTTGGGCCCGAGTGAGCAACTGGTCGAGGTCTTGCTCGAGCGGTGGGATCTCGTCCTCGGGAAAATCAATGGAGGCCTCCAAGTAGGTTAACACCTCGACAACGGCTTCGCGAATGGCGCGCACCCTTTCGGAGAGTCCACCACGTAAATTAGTCAGAGCAACTGCATGACTTGATTCGGTCTTGGCGCGAATTAGATCGATTACCGCTTCTGCTTGGGCCAAATCGATACGCCCATTTAGAAAAGCCCTTTTGGTGAATTCCCCCGGCTCTGCCAGTCTGGCACCTGAATCAAGAACAGCCTCCAAAACCCTTTGCGCGCTCACCATTCCACCATGACAGCTGATTTCAACGGTATTTTCCCTGGTGAACGTGCGTGGCGCCAACATTACCGATACCAACACCTCGTCGACGCGTTCTCCCAGCCGATTGAGAATGTAGCCATAATGGACTGTATGGCTAGGTGCTGAACCAAGAAAATCAGGCTTGACTTTGCCCCCTGGAGCAAATACCTGGTCGACGACTTTTACGGCATTATCCCCGCTAACACGGATAATGGCGAGTCCGCCCTCACCCAAGGGAGTGGAGATAGCCGCAATAGTGTCATTATCAAACACGATGCTCACCAGAAACACCTCTTACGATAGCTTATCGAAAATTACCGTTAATAAAACAAGTCGCCAGCGCAAAAGCCGGCGACTCTCAGCCTGATAACACAAGCTAAAATCGTTTATCTTTTCAGGTCGATAATCACCCGGCGATAAGGTTCTTTTCCTTCGCTGTAGGTGCATACACTTGGATTATCTCTGAGATATAGGTGAATAACCCGACGCTCCTGGGGTGACATGGGGTCTAAAATCGCTTTGCGGCGGCGGGTAATAACTTTGTTAGCTAACCTATCCGCAAGCTGTTCTAAGGTCTTTTGGCGTCTGGCACGATAGTTTTCCGCATCCACCACAAACTTTGGACCTTCGAGGCCAGCCTTACTAGCAGCTAAGTTAGTTAAATACTGAATCGAATCCAAGGTTTGTCCACGATGACCGATGATTAAACCGATATTTTCGCCGGTGATGGATAAATTAATGACCTCGTCGACACCAGCAACTTCTACTTCACCATCTACCCCCATCTTGGTTAGTAGCTGAAGAAGAAACTCTTTGCCCCACTCGACCTTCTCCGTCGGCTGCTCAGTTGGAGGCATTGTAGCTGCATTTGTACTTGAGCTCGCTAGCGGAGCAGCTACCAATTTATCTTGTGGCACCGGCTTAATCGATACCCTAACCCTGGCCAATTTGGTGCCGATTAAGCCAAAAATACCTTTGGCACCCTCATCGATAACCTCAATTTGCACCTGGTCTCTAGTGACCTTGAGTTTGCTTAGAGCCTCATCAATCGCTTCTTCTACAGTCTTTCCAACGGATTCGATGGATCTCAATTTGCTACGCTCCCCTCTTCATCTAAAGCCATTAAGCGCTTGTTAATAAATAATTGTTGAAAATAACCGGTAATATTGCTGATTACCCAGTACAGAGTTAAGCCAGCAGGAAAGCTTAGGCTAATAAAACCGATAAATAGCGGCATTATATACAACATACCCTGCTGGGATGGGTCGGTAGTCGTCAATTTCATCTGAATATATGTCGAAGCAGCAGTCAACAGCGGCAATAGATACGAAGGATCCGGTGCGCTTAGGGATGGAATCCACAAAAATCCGGCTTCACCATAGTTCGCATCACGCAACACATAAAATAGTGCAAATAAAATCGGCATCTGAATCAACATTGGTAAGCAGCCACCAAGCGGATTGGCCTTATGATCCTTGTACAAGGCCATCATCCGTTTTTGGTACTCTTCGGGTTTATCTTTATACTTCTCCTGGAGTTCTTTCATTTTCGGCTGCAGTTTACGCATGACCAACATACTTTTAGACTGGCTCACCGTCAAAGGGTGCATCAGAAGTCTGATGACTATCGTCAGCATAATAATGGCCAAACCCCAGCTTTGCGTGAGGTCATAAAAAAAACTCAGTGCAGACGAGATAATACCTGTTAAGAAGCTCAATTGTCAGCCCCACCTTCTTTGCATTAAAAAAGAACCTAACTGAAAAAGTTTACACCCCGGCCCACAAAATCCTGCTATTAAAGGAAAATAAACTAGGGAACAGGATCGTATCCGCCTTCATGGAACGGGTGGCAGCGCAGAATCCGTTTCGCTCCTAACCAACACCCTCGCCAACAACCATACTTATTAATCGCCTCAATCGTATACTGCGAACAGGTAGGGTAATAGCGACAAGTTCGTGGAAACAGTGGGGAAATAGCCCGCTGATAGAGCCGGATTAACTTAATGGCTAACCAAGTCATCGCACTTCCCTTCCTTTACGCGCTGCCCGAGCTAAACACTCCAGAAGAGCTTCGCGCAAAAGCACAAACGGCTGCTCCAAACAACTACGCCGAGGAATAACCCCGTAATCAAATCCAACTTCTATCATATCCATATTTTGGCGCAAGATTTCTCTGATTTGCCGCTTAATCCGATTGCGCCGCACCGCGTTACCGTATCGTTTACCAACTGCAAAAACGAAGCGAGCACATTCAAGACCATTACCCCGGGCCTTAACTACAAAAAACCGATTGGCAACCGAAATTCCTTGGTCAAACAATGCCGAGATCGCTCTTTGATCACTGAGAGTAATCAATTTAGTATGCATCATAACTCCCATAAATATGAAATGAGGTCCCCTGATGAGACCTCATTAAATAAACTAAGCTGATAGCACCTTGCGTCCCCGCCGACGGCGGCGACTAATTACCCGCCTACCAGCACGAGTGCTCATCCGGCTCAAAAAACCGTGAACCCTTTTCCGCCTACGATTATTTGGCTGGAAAGTCCGTTTCACCGCACCCACCCCCTGTATTCGCACGACCAATGCTTTATTAATGAAAATAACCACTAGTAGTTTATCTTAATGACCAATATTAGTCAAGAATGAGTTAATCCACAGACTGTGGATAACTTTGTGGATACTTCTTTGGATAGATTGCGGCTTCAGCAAACAGGCTTGTAATCATTAATTTAACCATTTCACTTCCTTTGCAAAATAATCTGTGGATATTTCAGTGGATAAGTCCTGGGGACTTGTGGATTCTCTGTTGATTTTCAAGTTGTGGAAAACCTGTGGAAAAGTTGGGCTTGATCGCGCAAATCCGCATAAATGCTAAGAGCTTCTCCAACTAGAAAAATCGGCGCTAACCGCTTGGAGAGCGGCTTTGACCACAAAGAGCGGATAAGCTGTCTAGAACACCATGCTGAAAAAGCAGGTTGTGGATAACTTCACCGCGAATATTACGGCAAACAGGAAAAACGTTGGTTAACAATTGTGGATACTTACTTGTTTTGACAAGGATGTGAAACACAGAATGAATCGTTTCAAGCTTCAAAATTTCATTTCAACCTTCCGTTTGCCGTTTTTCGAGGCTAGGCTCGCTTTATATGACCCAACCAATAATAATAGTGAAACCACAATTATCTCCGAAAGAAATCTATCTACTATGCTAACCACGCTAACCACAAAGACCCATCGGTTGCATTGCAAATGCGGTGGAACCTTACCATCTTCGACTATCAAAGAAGTTGTTGATAACTTGGTGCACTCTGATTTCGCCGATCCGCTGATCACTGTTTTTGCAGATGGCAGCGGAGTTAGGATTGCTGATCAGGGTCCGGGCATTGCAAATAAAGAGCTCGCCATTTTACCGGGATATACTTCTGTAACCTCGAAGCAGAGGCGATATATCCGTGGAATGGGGCAGGGATTGGCACTCGCTTCTTTTTATCTAAAGAAAATAGGAGGTCAACTTGAGATTTCTGACAACCTACACAAAGGTACGGTGGTAACTTTATGGGCAAATAGCTCTGCTTGTGTAGCGGATTCACTCCACAATGAGCAGGCCCCGGAGGAAGGAAGTGACCCTTCGCTTGGTGAAAGACTAACAAACCACGCTTTTCAGGCGGAGATCTTTGCTTCCCTCACAGATCGGCAGCAAGCAATCCTGACCGTGTTGAGCAGTCAGGGACCGCTTGGTCCATCGAGGCTTGCCGAGTATATTAACACTAGTCCCAGCTCTGCATATCGCGACATGGTTGCGCTAACAGAGTTAGGACTCCTTATTCAGGTTGATGGGGGAAAGCGAATGCTTAACCCGCAGTTTAAAGTTGGACAAAAAAGAGTTTAGGTGATTTTTGTGTCATTCGACTTGCAAAAGCTTTGGGAATCGGCATTAGCCGAGATGCAGGGCCAATTGCCGAAAGCCAGTTTAGATACCTGGGTGAAATCGCTCAAACCTCTACAAATCGTGGGGGGTACTGTTTTTTTTGAAGCCCCGAATGACTTCATCCGTAACTGGATCGAGAGTCATTATTCTGAGATCATTCAACAGAGCCTTCTGGCTGTTTCGAATGCTGATTTGGAGTGCAGTTATCTCGTTCCTGGGGAGGCTATCGAAAAACCTACCACCAGCAACGCCGGAGCAAAAACAGCTGAGACCGCTGCTCAAAGGGGCAGACTCAACCCTAAGTACACCTTTAACACCTTCGTAGTTGGTAATAGTAATCGCTTTGCTCACGCGGCCGCGCTAGCTGTAGCCGAAGCACCGGCTCGCGCTTATAACCCATTGTTTATCTATGGTGGCGTTGGTCTCGGCAAGACCCACTTGATGCATGCGATCGGACATTTTGTCCTGGAAACGGCTCCAGAGACAAACGTCATGTATGTAACTTCCGAGCAGTTCACCAATGATATCATTAACGCCATCAGGGATGACAAAACTCCCGAATTTCGCGAACGTTATCGTAATATCGACGTTTTGCTAGTCGACGACATTCAGTTTTTAGCTCGCAAGGAACGAACTCAAGAGGAGTTTTTCCACACTTTTAATGCCTTGCATGAAGCAAATAAGCAGATTGTGTTATCTTCAGATCGTCCCCCTAGGGAAATTCCCACGCTGGAAGACCGCTTGAGGTCTCGCTTTGAATGGGGCTTAATAACCGATATTCAAGCTCCAGATCTAGAAACCAGAATCGCTATTCTCGACAAAAAAGCTTCGTTGGAGAAGATCAAAATCCAACCAGAAGCGCTGACTTTTATTGCTGAAAATATTAATTCGAACATCAGAGAATTAGAAGGAGCCCTAATCCGAGTTGTGGCCTATTCATCTTTAACTAACAGACCAATAGATATTGCCCTGGCTAGTGAAGCTCTGAAAGATATTCTACTCAACGTCAAAAAAAGTAAAGTGGAGATCAAAGATATTCAAAAAGCCGTTTCACAGTATTATGAAATCGATATTTCAGAAATGCATTCGCGCAAACGGGGTCGCTCTATTGCTTTCCCCAGACAGGTTGCCATGTATCTTTCTCGAGAATTAACAGATGCCTCACTACCTAAGATCGGAGAAGCCTTTGGCGGACGTGATCATACAACTGTTTTACACGCTTATGAAAAGATTTCAGAGGCTGTGCAACAAGATCCTGAGTTGGCCAATGTTATTAAAGAGCTAATTCAGAACTTGAAGTAACTGTAGATACTGCTGTGTATAAGCAAGTGGATATTATCTGGAAAACTAATCGGCTATATAAACAAGCGGGAAATTGTGATTAAGTGTCCACTTAATTCACAGCCTTTTCCACAGCCTAATGCAGCCAACGGGCGGCCGAAGTCATAGTTTTCAACAGAATCTACAGCCTCTATTACTACTACTACTAAACAAATTATTAATTTAAAGATATAGTAAAGCTTGTGAATCAGGTGAAAGGCGGTATCAATGATGAGATTTGAATGTCCAAGAGACCTTTTTTACCAGGGACTTCAAGTTGTCGGTAGAGCTGTTCCCTCAAAGTCGACGCTACCAATCCTATCCGGGATCTTGCTAGAGGCTAAAGATGATCGATTACGTCTAGTCTCCACCGATCTTGAATTAGGAATCGAAAGCTATCTTCCGGTGAAGGTCCACGAAGAAGGCGCCGTGGTACTTGAAGCCAAATATTTAACCGATATTATTCGCAAACTACCAAGCCAAGGTCTTACGGTAGGCGTGATTGAGGGGAAAAATAGTGTGGAGATTAAGAGCGGCAGCTCACGATTTGTAGTCAACCCGATGCCGGCTGAAGATTATCCTGCACTGCCAGAGACCAAAGAGGAAGGTTTCTGGACTATCCCCCAAAACGACCTGAGAAAAATGATCAAAGAGACTACTTTTGCAGTTTCACTAGATGAAACCAGACCTTTTCTGACCGGTGTTTTGTGGGATATTATC
>Ga0265293_10003170_pt1 | contig 31045 bp, 17 predicted proteins | sample Munlanlewell138R_FD_192505 | JGI IMG/M metagenome (GOLD analysis project Ga0265293, IMG submission 192505) | Leachate microbial communities from a municipal landfill in Southern Ontario, Canada - Leachate well 138R | ecosystem: Engineered > Solid waste > Landfill > Unclassified | place: Canada... | reverse complement strand
TTAAGCTCACTAGCGCTGACGATACTTGGCTGGCGACGGCCCGGGAAAATAGGTCGCTGCCGGACTATTTTTCTTTTAACACCTGTATGGGTGTTTTTTTCTGCTTAAAATTGAGAAATTTAAGATTTAATTAGGTATATTTCATTTAAATAGCAGAAAACATTAAATAAATAAAAGATTATCGAATATATTTAAAGTTTCCTTAAAACTTGTCGATAGCATATGTATCAACGGCTGAGGCTGGTACTCAGCGTTTAAAAAATCTTGATAATTGATGGGGGTAAGCATGAAAAGGAGGCTTGATTATGACAAGGTCTGATACATTTGACGAGTTCAATTTTACAGAAGACACGCAAAAAGGTAAATATCTGACCTTTTATGTAGAAAATGAAGTGTATGGAATTGAAATTCATTATGTTACTGAGATAATAGGGGTGCAACCCTTTACCGAAGTTCCAGAATTTCCACCACACTTCAGAGGGATAATAAATCTCAGGGGACGCATAGTTCCAGTAATGGACATACGATTAAGATTCAAAAAAGATTTCCGTGAATACGACAACCGAACATGCATAGTAATAATTGACACAGATTCCATGTCTGTTGGCTTAATTGTGGACAGCGTTTCAGAAGTTATTACAATCGAAGATGAGGACATTGTTCCACCACCTGATTTAAACAGTGCATCTCCTAGGTATCTTAAAGCGATAGGGAAAGTGGATGACAGTGTAAAACTGTTAATAGACTGTGAAAGGCTTTTAAGTGATGAAGATTTAGTAGCAGTTGTGGATTTAGTTAATTAAAAAGGGGATAAAAAGATGAAGTGGTTTAATAATCAAAAGATTGGTACAAGAATAGTAATAGGGTTTGTGGTAGTAATAGTTATTGCTGCAATAATTGGGGGATTAGGAATATTTACGTCACAAACAATAAATACATCATATGCAGGAGACTATACAGATAGTTCTCTTGTTGCAGAAGTAGATGAAACAATTAGTTCATCATTTCAAAGGATTAGAATGAATATGTATGCAGCCATATCATCTAATACAAGTGAACAAAGAGATACTCACCTAGAAAGAATTGAAGAGCAAAAGGCAGAAGTATACGAAAATTTAGCTCAATACAAAGCTATGTTAGATTCTCATGGCAATGACAGCACATTTGATGAAGAAAAAGGAAAACTTGCCAATACTAAGGCTTCTTTTGATGCCTATGTTGCTTCTTTAGACAATTTAATGAAGCAAGGCATTATGGACCCAGAAAGAAAGGTAGAAGCTTATGATATGTTGGGAGGAACCCGTGACTTAGCCCTGCAAATGGATGAAGCTATAGCAATTCTCATAAAGCACAATACTGATTTTTCAGTACAACAAATAGCTGCAAATTCAGCAAAAGCTTTAGAATCAACAATTATCATAATTGTAGTTGCAGTGGTTGGAATAATAATTGCAATTGTCTTGGGTATATATATTTCTCGTAATATTTCAAAAAGAACAGCCACCTTGGTTGAAGCAGCGGACATGCTTGCAGTTGGGGATGTAAATATTACAGTTACAAAAGACTTTAATGATGAAATTGGGGATTTAATAGTTTCTTTTGAGAATATGATAGAAAATATTAGAAGTCAGGCTCAAATTGCAGAAAAAATTGCAGATGGAGACCTTACTGTTAAGGTAATACCAAAATCAGACAAGGATCTTTTAGGATTAAAATTAAAAGAACTAGTGGATAAGAATAATGAGGCTATGAGCAACATTGCAATAGCTTCAGACCAAGTTGCTACAGGGGCACAACAAATATCAGATGCCTCCATAACCTTATCTCAAGGTGCAACAGAACAAGCCAGTTCAGTTGAAGAGCTTTCAGCGTCAATGGAAGAAATATCTGTTCAAATTAATCAAAATACTCAAAATGCCAATGAAGCAAATAAAATGGCTAATGATGCTAAAAACGATGCAGATATTGGCAATCGTCAAATGGCAGAAATGCTGGTTGCAATGGCAGATATAAATGAGTCTTCCAATAATATTTCAAAGATTATTAAGGTTATTGATGAAATAGCTTTCCAAACCAACATACTTGCTCTTAATGCTGCTGTAGAAGCTGCTAGAGCAGGCCAGCATGGTAAAGGTTTTGCTGTGGTTGCTGAAGAGGTTAGAAACTTAGCTGCCAGATCAGCAGATGCTGCAAAAGAGACAACAGAGATGATTGAAAACTCCATTAGAAAGGTTGATGATGGAACAAAGATTGCAAATGAAACAGCAGAGGCCCTTACAAAGATAGTTAAAGAAGTAGAGCATGTAGCAGGTCTATTAAATGATATTGCAAATGCTTCCAATGAACAAAGTACTGGCATAGCTCAAGTTAACCAGGGAATTATTCAAATCTCTCAAGTTGTACAAAACAACTCTGCAACCTCTGAAGAAGCTGCTGCTTCTAGTGAAGAGTTAGCAAGTCAAGCAGAATTATTAAAAGCAGAGATTTCAAAATTTAAGTTAGATGTTGCTAGTAAAGGACTTACTTCAAATACACTTGAAAAAAAGAACATAGATTTAGGTGTAAAGGTAGGTAATACAGGTTTAGGGAAATACTAAGTTTTTAGATTTCATACACTTTCTTAAGGCATAAGGGATTAGAGAAAAGGGGGTTTCTCTTTTCCCTTTTTGCTATAATCTTCTGTCTTGTTTCAGCAAATTTGCTATACACTTAATTAAAAGGATTTTTCAAATTGGTTTTCCAATTCAACAATATAGAAGTTATCCTAAAAGTTATTTTACATATTGACACTATAAATGGCCTATGCTAAACTTTAGAAGCTGTCGAAATTTTAAAGACTAATGATTGACAAAATCACTTGAAAAATGATACGATAGCCTAGGCCTTTAAAGGCAAAAGTATCCAAAAGATACATATGATATTCCTCCTTAGCTCAGCAGGTAGAGCATGCGGCTGTTAACCGCAGGGTCGTTGGTTCGAATCCAACAGGGGGAGCCAAGAGCAGATAGAGATATCTGCTCTTTTATTACAAAAGAATCTTCTAATGTAATATAATGGGGGCGTTAATGGAATAAAAGAATAAATATATTGGCCAAAGACAGATTCTTGACCTTGAAAACTCTAAAGGATTGGTTTTTAGAAAAGTTCTTACTTAATTACAAGAAAAGGAATATTTATGACAAAACAGAAATGGATTATATTACTATTAATTATTGGAACAATTTTACTTTTATTCCTAATAGGTAGCTTGATAAGTCTTAATATCTTTTTTGGAATATTTCATAAAGGAAATAGGGCACAATACAGTGTTAAAAAGACCCAAACTCTAAAAGATAGCCCAATAAAAGGTAACTTATATTATTTTCTAGGTTCCTCTGTCACCTTTGGTAGTGCATCATATAATGAGTCCATGGCAGATTTTATTGAAAAACGCAATGATTGTATTGTGGTAAAAGATGCTGTTAGTGGGACTTTTTTAGCTAATAGCGGTAAAAGTTCATATGTTGAAAGGCTAAGTAGCTTTGATGTTGTAAAAACTCCTCATGCCTTTATTTGCCAACTTTCAACCAATGACACTAGGTATGATAAGAAGGGTGTTATATCAGATTCATTTACAAAGGAAGATTTTGATAAAACTACAACCTATGGTGCCATAGAATATATAATTGCTTATGCAAAAGAGACCTGGGATTGTCCAATAATATTCTACACCAACTCATATTACGACAATGAAGACTATGGAAATATGGTTAATGCAATGAAAAGTATTGCCATAAAATGGAATATTATCCTTATAGATTTATTCTCTAATGATTCCTTTAATGCTATCAGCGATATTGAAAGAAAGTTATACATGAATGATCAAGTTCATCCGACAAGAGCAGGCTACAAACTATGGTGGACAGCTGAGTTTGAAAGTGTTTTATATAATTTACAAAATGGAGAAAAGTGATGGAAAAAACAAGAAATGGAATGCTATCGGGACAAGTTTTTAACTCTACGGTTAGATCAAGAAATGTAACAAGCAAGGAAAGGTGGTTAGGTTATTTAGTTGGTCCCATTGGAGCTCTGCTTTTTAATGCTATTTTAGGAAGCTATTTAAATGTTTACTATACTGATGTCTTGAAGCTGGGCTGGGTTTGGGGTGGTGCCTTTTTACTCATTTTCCCCATTGCATCAAAGATTATAGATGCCATAACAAATGTCATTATGGGCTACATCATTGATAGGACAAAATCTAAGCAAGGAAAAGCTCGACCTTGGCTATTAATATCCGCACCATTAATGACCATTACAGGTATTATGCTTTTTTTAATACCTGAAGTAAATACAAGCATTCAGGTCATTTGGGTAATGTTATCATACAATCTGTTTTTCTCTTTTTCCTTTACTATATATAACATGAGCCACAGCCTAATGGTACCTCTTTCTACAAGAAACACAGTGCAAAGGGGGAGCTTATCTGTGTTTAATCAGGTAGCAACCATAATGATTTCTGGTATACTTGTTGGGTTAATTTTCCCAATGCTCATAATGCCTGCCTTGGGGGTTAATAAGTCCCTTTGGATTACGGTTATGAGCATTGTAGCTCTTATCATATTACCCTTCACATTAATTGAATATTACTACACAAAAGAAAGGGTCACAGAAGAAAGCCAAGGTAGTATTGCTAAAAAGGAAGTACCCTTTAAACTCCAGGTAAAAGCTGTCTTTTCTGACAAACTAATGGTTTTTATCCTGCTATATTTCTTCTTTTCTACCTTTGGAGCTCTAATGAAAAACCAAGCCCTTGTCTATTACAGCAATTATGTTTTAGGTACTTGGAATGATGGAAAGACCCAGACCCTAATATCGGTAATTGGAGGCTTGCCTATGGGAATAGGGATTTTTCTTGTTTGGCCCCTGGCTAAGAAGTTTGGGAAACGAAATGTTACCCTAGCAGGCTTTGTTTTAAGTGTTATTGGAGGGATTATCTGTTGGGCAGCTCCTACTAATATGGTGGTTGTTCTAATTGGCCAGTTCATAAAAAACATGGGAAGCCTTCCTAGCGCCTATGTCTTTATGGCCTTGTTTGCAGATACCTTAGACCATATGGAATGGAAATTCGGCTTTAGAAGTGATGGTATGTCTATGTCTGTATATGGGATTATTACCACGGTATTAGCAGGTGTCTCTATGGGCTTATTCAATATTGCCCTAACATCCTCAGGCTATAATCCACCACCTATGGATGCAATTGCCGGCATGGCAGTATTTCAGCCTGATTCAGCAAAAAATATTATAACTTTTCTCTTTGTAGGTCTTGAGGTCTTTACAGCCCTCATTTCCATCGCTTTACTTGCCTTTGTTAATGTAGAAAAAACTATTAAGAGAAAACAAGATCATATTAGAGAAAGACAAAAGGCAGAGGTTTTGGCTCTAGGTGGAATTTGGATTGAACCAGAACTAAGAGCAGACCTGGAAACGAAGGCCATGGAAGAAGAGGAGATTCAAGCCTATTTAGAAGAGCTAAAAGAGCGTTGTAGCAAGAAAGGGTTGGATTATGATGTTGAAAAGGCTAAGTATTTGAGTAAAAAAGAAGAAGAAAGACAAAAACTCCTTGATAAGCAAGAGGCTGCTTCTTTAAAGCAAGCTGAAAAAGAAAAGAAGATTTTAGCTAAAGAAGCTGCAAAACTAGCAAAACTTACACCAAGTCAAATTGAGGAAAGAGAAAGAAAGCAAGCTATAAAGGATAAGAAGGATGAACTAGATTGGGTAAAAGAATCGATAAGAGCAAGAAAATATTATTATAGTTTTATGGAAAACAAAGAAGGTTAATAAAGGGATATGGAAAAGAAAGAATTTTTTGTTAAAAGTCGTGATGGGGTTGATATAGGGGTATTGTGGTTTGGGACAAGTGTTCCTAATGCTCCCTTACTTATAGATATACATGGTGGTGGTTTTGTAGGAGGGCACCACTATGATGATAAGAACCTTTGTGAAAGATTTAGTAAAGAGCTAAATATTAATGTGGCTTCAATAGAGTACCGCTATGCTCCTAGTGTTACATATCCCAAGGCCTCAGAGGATTGCTATGATGCCCTAGTTGGGCTGTATACGAATAAGGAGCTAGATTTTGATAGGAAGAAGATGTTTCTTATGGGCCATAGCGCTGGTGGTAACCTAGCAGCTGGTTTAGCATATCTTTGTGGCAAGGATTATCCTGTTATGGGCTTGGTCTTGAATTATCCATTTTTAGATATAGCTATTAATCCAAGAAAACGAAAGCATATTAAGTATTCCATACCTGCCTTTATAATTAAGCACTTTAATGATAAGTATTTTCCCAATATTGAACAAAGAAGTGACTTTTTGGCTAGTCCTGTATATATATCTAAAAAAGAGGCTAAATTTATCCCACCTACCTTTATTTCCACCTGCCAGTATGACTCTCTTAGAAGTGATGGTATAGAGTTTTTTAACAAACTAAAAGAACTTGGAAATGAAGTAAAACATATTGATTATGAAGGAGCCTTTCATGGCTTTATAGAGACTGTTTCTAATAATTCCATAGACAAAAGCAGATGGTTATCTAAAAAGCAAAAGCAAGGTCAAAGGAAATTATATGAAAGGGCTTTTACAGATATTTGTAAATTTATTACGAAGGAGGTAAATAGATAATGAAAGCGGTAAATATAAGGGTTGAGCATTTAACAAACCCTATAGGCATTGATGTGACCTCTCCCTTAATTACATGGATTGTTGAAGGCTGCATTAAACAAACTGCCTATCAGATTGTGGCTAAATGTGGTGATGATACAGTATGGGATAGCAATAAAGTCTATTCATCTAGCATGAAGGCTCTCTTTCAGGGACCTCTTAAAAGTCGTGATCGTATAGACCTTCATATCACTCTTTGGGATGAGAACAATGAAAGGGGACTTGCAAGTCAGGCTTTTTTTGAAATGGGACTACTAGACCCATCAGACTTTAAGGCTAAGTGGATAAGTGGAGATTATAATCCAAAGAAGAAAGTTCGTTATCCAGTAGATTGTTTTAAAAAAGAATTTAAAGCAAACAATATTGTTAAAGCTAGACTGTATGCCACAGCTTGTGGCATATATGTAGCCCAACTTAATGGGACTAGGGTTAGTGATTTTGTCTTAGCCCCTGGTGTAACAGATTACAATAAAAGGATACAATACCAGACCTATGATGTTACTGAGTATATAAATAATGGGGAGAATGAATTGGTCTTTGAATTAGCTGATGGCTGGTATAGGGGAAGTACAGGAGCTTGGGGCATAAGAAATCAGTATGGCACAAAGACAAAACTATTTGCTCAACTGGAGCTAGTAGATAGTAGAGGGAATGTCACTTGGGTTTCTAGTGATGATACATTTTCATGGAGCAATGATGGTCCAATAACCTTTGCTGACAACAAAGATGGTGAAAGGGTAGATGCCAACAAGGTGGCTTCATTTAATGGTAAAGCAAGGTTAACAAGTCATAAGGTTTTACCTACTGCTTCTAACAATGTACCAATAGTAGAAAAAGAAGTGTTTGAGGCAAAACTAATAAAGACTCCTAAGGGAGACTCTGTTTTAGATTTTTCTCAAAATATAGCAGGCTACATATCCTTTAAACTAAAGGCAAAAAAAGGTCAGGAAGTCTTACTGCGCTTTGCTGAAATGCTAGATTCAGAAGGGGAGTTTACTCAAAAGAATTTCCAGTTGTCTAATAAAAGGATTACAACCCCTTTACAAGAAATAAGGTATATTGCTAAAGAAGGATTAAATGAATACAAGACTAAGTTTTCCATATTTGGATTTCAATATGTCTTGGTTGAAACAGATATTGATTTTAAGGCAGAAGACTTTAAGGCAATTGCGGTCTATTCAGATTTAAAAACTACCTTTTCTTTTGACAGTTCAAACCCTTTATTAAACAAGTTTGTGGAGATTACTAAATGGTCAGCAAAGGGAAATTTTGCTGATAATCTAACAGATTGTCCTACCAGAGAAAGACATGGCTGGACTGGGGATGCCCAAATCTTTAGCAACACTGCCATCTATATGTTTGATTTTAATGCCTTTGCAAGAAAATATATTCAAGATATGTATGACTGGCAAAAAAGAAGTGGAAGGTTGCCACAAATAGTTCCACCAGGTGGGGTAGACTTCTATATGGCCACCATGAATGGCTCTGTAGGCTGGGCAGATGCAGGAGTTATGATGCCCTACAGGTTGTGGAAGGGCTATGGAGATGAAGCAGTCATTAGTAAGTATTATGACCAAATGAAAAAGTATGCAGAGTTTATGATGAGACGCTGTGGCCGGAAAGCAATACTTAGTAAGCCTTTACATCTAAAGAGCAAAGATAGAAGATTTGCAGTTAACTATGGTCAATCCTATGGGGAATGGGCAGAGCCTAAGGATGTTTTTCCTATGACATGGGTAGACATAATGTTTCCTCATCCAGAGGTTTCTACAGCCTACACTTGTTATGTAATGGAGTTGATGGAAGAAATAGCTCTTCATTTAGATAAGACAGAAGATGCGAAACTTTATCGAAAATACATAGATGGTACAAGAGGGTCATATCAAGCAATTAGAGAAACAAAGGCCTATCCTTTAGATACAGATAGGCAAGCAGAACTAGTACGCCCCCTCTATTTCAAGCTTTTAGATAAGGATAAGACTGAGTATGCAAAAAATAGATTAATTGAAGCTATGGAGAATTATGATTGGCGTTTAGGCACTGGCTTTTTATCCACCCCTCTCATTCTTTATGTATTAGCAGATATTGATATAGAGTATGCTTATGGCTTACTGGAAAATGAAAAGATGCCAGGCTGGCTCTTTATGCCAAAAAGTGGAGCTACCACTGTTTGGGAATCTTGGGAGGGAACCTCAGCCCAAAGTAGTATTGCCTCTTTAAACCACTATTCAAAAGGTGCTGTATGTGAGTGGCTCTTTACTACCATGTGTGGTATTAGAATAGAAGGTGAGAATAAGTTTTTAATAACACCTAAGCCTGGTGGCAAGTTCACATATGCATCTTTTGTTTATGACAGTATATATGGCCAAGTCTCTAGTAAGTGGGAGAGAAGGGATAATAATATAATTTATACATTCACACTACCTTCTAACACTAGTGCCAGTCTAGAATTACCAGATGGCTCTACACATGAACTTACTCCAGGAGAGCATAGTTTTACTTGTTCTGAGTAAAAATAAATATTATTAAATTCAAGAGATCCCCCTTTTGGCACATTTCCGATATATCTAGAGTATAAAGGGGGATTTGTGCTGTAAACAGAACATATGCAGAATATTAATGGCTCTAGTATCTTCTTTAATATATTATCTATGTGGATTAAGAGATTTGAATATGAAGAAGATTATTAATAGTTTTTTTTAGAATATATTTAGAAGGTAAAAAATGATAAGAGCAAAAGATCTTAAAACTAATCATCTTGTGAACCCTGTTGGTATTGATGTTAAGGAAGTTTATCTTTATTGGAAGGTAGATAACTGTATTAGTCAAAGTGCATACAGGGTGGTAGCTAAAGATGAAGATGGAAATCTTGTATGGGATAGTGAAAAGGTAGAGTCATCTAGTATGACCAATATTAGATATCCTAATTCTTTGGAAAGTAGACAAACAATATATTGGAAGGTATGTCTTTGGGACCAAGATGATAATAAAGGGGAATTTTCGAAAGAAAGCTATTTTGAGATAGGCCTATTAGAAAAAGAAGATTGGAAAGCTTCTTGGATAAGAGGAGACTATCAGGTAGATAAAAGAAAAAGATATCCTCTAGACTCTTTTAGAAAGGTCTTTAGTGTAGAGGATATTAAAAAAGCTAGATTATACATTACAGCTTGTGGGATATATGAGGCTAGTTTAAATGGGAAAAAGATAGGTGACTGTGTTTTAACCCCAGGCATTACTGACTACAATAAAAGAATATATTACCAAACATATAATCTAAGAGACCTAATTAAAAAAGGTGAGAATGTATTATCTATTGATTTAGCTGATGGCTGGTACAGAGGTTCTGTTGGAGGTTGGGGACCTACTTACCAATATGGAAAAGAGACCAAACTCCTAGCTCAATTGGAGCTTACAGATGAATTAGGGAACATCTCATATATTACATCTGACCAATCTTGGGATTGGTCCAATGATGGACCCATAAGGTTTGCAGATAACCAAGATGGAGAAATTGTAGATGCTAATATGAAAGCAACATATAATAGTAAGGCTCTTTTAACTAAACATAAGGCTATTCCTGTTTGTTCTAATAATAATTGCATGAAAGAAAAGGAAGTCTTTTTACCCAAACTAATTATTAGCCCTAGTGGTAAAAAGATTTTAGACTTTTCTCAAAATATTGCAGGTTTTATTGAATTTAAGATAAATGCTAAAAAAGGACAAAAGATTACTCTCTACTTTGGTGAAATGCTGGATAAGGAAAAGGAGTTTAGCCAAGCTAATATACAACTTAAGAAAAAGGATTTTATAACTCCTTTGCAGAAAATAGAGTATACAAGTAAAGAAGGGGAAAATATATATAAGAGTTCTTTTTGTATTATGGGCTTTCAATATGTCTTAGTAGAAACAGATTTAGAAATTAATCCTAAAGATTTTAGAGCTATAGCTGTATACACTGATATGGCCTCTACTTTTGACTTTTCCTCTTCCAATGAACTTTTAAATGACTTTGTAAAGGCCACTGTCTGGAGTGCTAAGGGTAATAGTGCTGATTTGCCTACAGATTGTCCTACTAGAGAAAGACATGGTTGGACTGGAGATGCTCAAATATTTTGTAAAAGTGCAAGCTATCTATTTGATTACTATGCTTTTTCTCGAAAGTTTTTAAATGATGTATATGACCAACAAAGAAAAGATGGTTGTCTACCAGCTATTGCTCCTAAGGGGGGTGTTAGCTTTTTTATGCTAGCTATGGATGGTTCTGTTGGTTGGGCAGATGCTGGAATCATTATGCCCTATGTTTTATGGAAGCAATATGGAGATTTATCAATTATTAAAGACTTTTATGAAAAGATGAAAAGCTATGCCATCTTTATGCAAAGAAGGTGCGGAAAAAGAAGTCTTTTTACCTCAAAAAAGACTGGGCTAAAGGGCCTAGATTTACAGTACTTAAGTAACTCAGGTAGGGCCTTTGGAGAGTGGTCAGAACCTGAGGATGTTTACAAGTTTAACTTTAAAGATTTTGGTAAGGCAAAACCTGAAGTTGCTACTGCCTACACCTCCTACATCATGGGCTTAATGGCTGAAATGGCTAAAGCTCTAGATAGGTTAGATGATGCAAAAGTCTTTGAAGACTTTTCTAATAATACTAAGAAGTCCTATCAAGCCTTGGTTAGAAGAGAGGCCTTTTCTCTTGATACCAATAGACAGGCTAAACTAGTAAGGCCCTTAGCCTTTAATCTTTTAGATAAAGACCAAGAAGAATTTGCCAAAAAGAGATTAATAAAAGCCTTAGACAATTATGGCTGGCGTATAGGTACTGGCTTTTTATCCACTCCCTTAATTTTAGATGTTTTAAGTAAAATAGATTTGGAATATGCATATAGGTTGTTGGAAAATGAAGAAATGCCAGGTTGGCTCTATATGCCCAAAATGGGAGCTTCTACTATTTGGGAAAACTGGGAAGGAACCAAAGCTAAAGAGCCTGCTTCACTAAATCATTACTCTAAAGGTGCTCTTTGCCAATGGGTCTTTGAGTCCATGTGTGGTATTAAGATAAAAGGAGAAAACCAATTTTCCATTGCTCCCAAACCAGGTGGTAGCTTTACTTATGCAAAAGGCTCCTATGACAGCATTTATGGGAAGATCTCTTCAGCTTGGGAAATCTCAGACAATATTATAACCTATGAAATAGAGGTTCCAGCTAATACAAAAGCTGAAATACACCTACCTTCAGGCCAAAGATTTATCCAAGAAGCAGGTATAAAAAGATATATGGAAAAGGTGTAAAAAAGCCCAAAGGTTGAAAGCTTAAATCTTATCTAGACATAATATCAATAACAGTTTAAAATTGTCATAGGAGAATGATAATGAGAACTTTTGATTATACAATTTTACCAGATGAATTAATAGATCATGAGATTGCACATATAATTGCCCAGATTAAACAAGAGAGTAAAAAGCTGGAAAAGATTAAAAAAAGCACTGATAAATTAACAAGAAAAGCTCTCTTATCTGCTATTGCTTTTACCCACGATGTAGATAAGAAATGGTTAGAAAATACCGACCTAGACCCTTTGTTATCTGGACAAAAAGAGCCCCAAACCCTCATAGAAGAAGAAATCTTAGGATACTTTCAAGCCTATGACCTAATAGATGAAAACCATGACTATATGCATTTAAGTCCCAGTCTTCTTTTACACATCCATAAAGAAGTATTTAGGTATACTCCTTTTTATGGAGCGGGATCTTTTAAGTTTTCTTGTGCAGTAGTTCTAGAAGATATTGGTTTAAATCCACCTAATCCTTTTGAAACACCTACCTATGTAGAAAACCTGTGTAAAGCCTTTAATGAAGCTATTGTAGAAAACAAATATGACCCCCTTTTACTATTACCAGTCTTTATACTTGACTACCTTTGTATTTATCCCTTTAGTAATGGGACTGAAAAGGTAGCTTGTCTTTTAGCTTACCTTTTGTTAATCCAATCTGGCTACAGTATTGGAAGATACAAAAGCCCTGCTGAGATTGTTCTTAAAGATAAAGTAGGTTTTGAAAGGGTCAGATACGAAAGCTCTATAGGTTGGGACAATGGAGAAAACACCTATTATCCCTTTGCTAAATTCTGGCTACAAGCTATCTTAAACACCTATAAAAGTGCCTTAGAAGAGGGTATAGACTAGGACCATATAAATCCATATATACCAATCTTTTAGCTTAAAGAAGGAAGAGGACTATGAAGGAATGAAGATGGTGGGAAAGACTAAATGATAGGAAAATAATAAGAGAAGAAATAAATAAAAAAATAATGATAGAAAAAGAACAAAAAAAGAAAAGAAATAATGATAAAAAAAGAAGGCTTAGCCTTCTTTTTGAATTAGTGTTAATTTACTTCATATAGCTTTTCTTATCCATAATAATAATTACAGCTTCATAGCTAACTCATAACCTGCCCATATGGCTGTAAGAAGGTTGCCAGGTTTAACGGCATCACCAACTAGATGGATGTTTTTGGCTAGGGTAGGCTCAAAGGGAGTGTAGGGGGTATAGCCACAGCAAAGAATAACTGTATCAGCTTTAATGCTATATTCTTCACCTTTACTGTTTTTAACCTCTACTTGACCTTTCTCTATTTTAGTAACTTGAGTTTCCAATTGGATATCAACCTTATGATAGTTTAGAAGGTCTCTTAACATATTAGAGTTGGCAGCAGATAGGTTTTTAACTTTAAGGATGTCATCTTGGATTTCAGTAATAACTACCTTTTTACCTGCCTCTGCTAGTTCATAGGCTATTTCACAGCCGGTTAAGCCACCACCTAATACTAGGACATTATCTCCAACTTCTTTATCGTAATTTAAGTATTCAACTGCTTCTAGGACTTGATTAGAGTCAACACCAGGGGTGTTAAGTTTTCTAGGTTTTGTTCCTGTTGCTAGTACTACTTCATCTGCATCTAGCTCATCATAGGACTTTATCTCGGTATTAAAGTGAATAGGTATATCTAGGTCTTTCATTTGGTTTTTGCACCATTGCAAGAACATTCTATCTTTACCCTTGTATTTAGGAGCTGCTGCTTGTATAAAGACTCCTCCTAATTCATCTGTCTTTTCATAGATCTCTGGCATATGGCCTCTTAGTTTAGCAACTCTTGCTACTTCCATACCAGCTATACCTCCACCAATGATAGCAATTTTCTTAGGTGTTTCTGTTGGGATTATTCTATGATTTTCTTCATCCATGGTATAGGGGTTTAGGGCACATCTGCCTAGTCCAAACTCAGGTAGGTCTCCTGATAGGCCCTTGTATCTGTAAACTGCAAAGCAACCATTGTGACAGGCTATACAAGGCCTAATATCTTTTATTCTTCCTTCTTTTACCTTGGGTATATATTCTCCATCTGTCAAAAATTGTCTAGCAATTCCTACCCCATCTATATCTCCATTTTTAATAGCCTTGTTGGCAACAAAGGCATTTTCCATTCTTCCAGCACAGACTACTGGGATGTTTACATGCTTTTTCAAGAAGATGGAATCTTCTAGATTACATTCATGGGGCATGTATACAGGTGGGTGGGCCCAATACCAGGCATCATAAGAACCATTGTCTGCATTTAGCATATCAGCTCCTGCTTTTTCTAGTATTCTTGCCAGCTTTATACTTTCTTCTCTATCTCTTCCTGCTTCTTTAAATATTTCACCAGGTAGAGCCCCTTTATTAAAGCCCTTCATTTTTGAAGTAACACTATAGCGGACTGAAACAGGGAAGTCTTGTCCACAGTAATCCTTTATCGACTTTATAATCTCGCAAGTCAACCTAGCCCTGTTTTCTAAAGTGCCCCCATATTCATCTTCTCTTTTATTGGTTATCTGCATGGTAAATTGGTCTAGTAGGTATCCTTCATGGACTGCATGTATTTCCACTCCGTCTACTCCTGCATTTTTAGCTAAAAGAGCTGACTTTCCAAAGGAGTCTATTACATTTTCTATATCCTTCTTTGTCATCTCTATAGTTTTCACATCTGGATTCCAAACATTAGGCATGTCCTTGGTGGGGGCTAAAAACATTCTGTCTACATCCATTCCCAAAAGCTTTAACATTCTTTTTTTGGTCTTTGAGAAGTAAAGGTTTTCTATCATAGGTACTGTTACCATAACCCTTCCCATACCTGCCCCTATTTGTATAAAGAACTTGGCTCCATATTTATGGACTTCTTCCATTAGTTCTTTTACAGAACCATTAAATATCTTTTCTTGTTGGTGTAACCATTTTTCACCCATAAAGGCTTTTACTGGTGTCATGCCACAGACAATTAGACCTACATCATTTTTAGCTCTTTCAATAAAGAACTCTTTGCACTTATGGTTAAATTTGTAGCCTACTAGGCCTTCTAAGATGTTGGTTCCTTCCATGGCACACAAAACAAAGCGGTTCTTTATCTCAAGAGAACCCACCTTAAAAGGTGAAAAGATTTCATTATACATAAAATTACCCCCAATATATTTTTTATTCTTTCTCAACAATATCTATTCTACAAGTTTAAAAAGTTCTATGCAATTACTTCCTGTACTTAATCTCAACTCCTCTTTCTAAAAGGATATCAAATTCACTTCTATCAAATATCTTAAAGTCAGGATCTTCATGGATGGTTAAGTCCTTTAAGCTATTTAAAGATAAAATTGGAGCTAGTGTCTTTATCTTGTTGTAGGACAAATTTAGCTCTCTTAGACTGGTGCAAGTGGATAGGACATCAATGTCCACTATTTCATTATGGTCTAAATGCAAGATTTCAAGTTTTGTCTTGTTGGCTAAAGGACTAATATCTTTAACCAGATTGTATGATAAGCGAAGGTCTGTAAGTTCTGTGTTGTCCTTTAGAAAGTCCAGATTATCTATATCATTATCCCAAAGGCTTAAATCAGGAACTAATAGTTTACTTAAAAAAGATAAATCTTTTAGGTTGGTATCATTCATGGTAAAGACCTTTAGATTGGGCATATTAAACTTTTTACTTACATTGCCAATCTCCACCTCATTAAGGGTAAAGTTTAGCATTTGGTCTAGGTTTGCCAGAGGATCTGTAGATGCTAGGTAGCCATCCCTATACCTAAAGGTATGAACATTTATACAATACTCAATACCAGTTAAGTCTGTAATAGGATAGTTTTCTGTGTATATTACTAACCTTTGAACTCTTTCTAAATCAGCTGTGGTCAAATCCCCAGAAGGCTTGTTTATCTCAGCCCTTAAAAACTTCTCTAACTCAGGGTCCGGTATATTAACCTTTGTTCCTGAACCATCATTTTTAGGCTCATTAGATGAGTTATCTATGTTATGAAATGGATCTGTTGGCTGCTCTTGTTTACCTGGGTTAATGGTAGGTAAGCAAGAAGATAGTAGTAGTGCTAAAAGAAGAAATAGGTTTAGCAACAAAAGAAGACTTTTTCTTTTCATTTTCATCTGGTCCTTTCTAGGTCTCGTATGTCTTTTTTTCGATACCCCTATTATACCCTAAAACATTATTCTTCTTCTAAGTTTTTTTCTTCTTTTTTTCTACTCTGTTAAGGTCCAACCACTCTCTACAAATTCATAGGTTCCTTCTACTAGGCCTCTACCTTCATAAAATACTTTAAAGCCATTTAAGTCAGGGTCTAAAAAGAGTTTGTCTCCTAAGTTTACATCATTTGTTAAGGTAATAAATCTTAAACTATTAAGGCCATAAAAAGCTAGGTCTTCTATAGTAGTTACGCTGTCAGGTAATACAAGACTAGTTAGGTTAGTATTATTGCTAAAAGCTCCAAAGCCAATGCTTTTTACTTCAAGGCCAGATATAGTTGGGGGTATTGTGAGTTCCACTTCATCTCCCACATATCCATCCACACTGGCAGTAACTGTATTAAACAAGATATCTTGGTGGTTAAAGGCTTCATATACATGAACTTCAAGGACACTAGTAATGTTGGGGTTCATTTTACTTGATACCTCATAATTAATTTGTCCTTCTAAGAGGCCTTCAATGTATATTAGGCTTTCATCAAAAGACCTATCTGCTATTTTAGCCTTATCTTCTATTTCTGTATCCCACTCTAAAAGCCTTACACTGGCATTAACTGGATTTATATTTGCTAGAACAAATTTATGGCTACCTTTTGGGATGTAGAGGGTATTGGTTTGCAGATTTACTGAGTTTGCATGAACAAAGTCTAAAGAATCTACATAGTCCCAAGTAATACCATCATTGCTAAAGTAGATGCCAGCTAACTTGTTGTTAGCAAGGTATGTATCTTTTAAGGCATTACTATTATCACCAAAGAGGTTATCTCCTAAGATTAGGTTAGCTGGTAGTTCAAGGTAGAATATATTGCTTTGTCCATAGAAGGCCTGGCCTTCTATGGCTAACACTTCAATATTATTTATCTTGTTTGGTATAACTACTGTGTTTTCGCCTCCAATATATTTTACAAGGGTGTTGTTACTTTGGTTAAAGATAAAGGAAGCATCATGAAAGGCTTCATAAACAGTTATGGTTATACTTGCTAAAAAGTCCCCATCAATGCTTCTAGCTATTACATTGGTAGCCCCTTCTTTTAGGCCTTTAATGGTTAGGCTTAAATCTGTTGAACTAATCTTTTCAACAGTTAACTCATCTTGTATTTCCCAACTTACATAGGGCCATGAGGCATCAGGGGGTAGCACTAGAATTGATAATTCATATTCTTGGCCTAGGGCTAAACTTAAAGATGATGGTAAGATGTCTAGAGACTCAATATCTGTCCATTTATCAAGTCTTTCCCAAATATGTAGTCCTCCATCAAACTTTTTCCCATATATTCCACCAAGCATATTGTTTGCTTCGTAGACTTGTCTAAAGTCATTATTACCATCAATGAAGTTATCAGCTATATCCACATTATCTGGTAGCTCAACATATATTAAATTAGAAGGTCCTAATACTTGGTTAGACCCTATGCTTAAGACACTAGAGGGTAATATTAATCTTGTAATATTGGGATTTTGTAAAAGTGCCCCATCAGCTATATGTAGCACCCCAACACCTTCAATGCTTGCAGGTACCACTACCTCTTTATCATCCCCCTCATAATCCACAATAGTTTTAGTTAGCGGATTTAAAAAGAAGCTATCTTCTCTTAAGGGGGTATATACTATTAGATCAAAGCTAGCTTCCACATTAGAGCCATCTAAGCTAAGCATTGTAACCTCTGTTCTTCCTTCTTTAAGACCCTTAAGTGCAACCTTATCACCTATAATAAGATTTAGCTGGGCAACTCCATTTTCTTCAATAGAATTCTTTACTATCTTTACACTAGCATTAAGAGGGCCAAAGTCTGGGAAGATTTCAATAGTCTTACCTAGACCTAGATAATATGTATCTTTAAGATCTAAAGCTGTTACTGGAACAAAGGGACCAGCTAGTTTTTCCCAGTTATTAAGTGCATCTCTTACATATATTCCTTCTTCAGAGCCTAAAAGCATATTAGCCTCATATACATCTTTTAAGTTATCTTCAAAGGAAGAAAAGAGCTCATTACCTAGAAGAAGATTAGCTGGTAAATCAAGCACTGTTAAATTGTCCACTCCATAAAAGGCCCTATCACCAATGGTTGAAATACTGTTAGGTATCTTTAATCTATTAATAGTGTCATTGCCATAAAAGGCTAACTTATCAATAGCTAATACAGGGTTACCATTTAATTGGTTAGGTAGATTTAATATAGACTCGTTACCTAAATATTTTAAAATGCTAGAAGAGCCCATATCAAACAAGTAGTCTCCAATTTCTACAGCTTCATAGACCTCAATGCTTAAGGTTTTAAAGACTAAGCCATCACTTGAGTAGACCTTAATATCTACATTTCCAAGCTCTAGAGCTTGAATTAATACATCTGTATACAATTCATTAAATCCAGATAGTTTAGCAATATCAGTATCTAAAAAGTCCCAAACTAATCTTTGTGAAGAAGCATTTAATGGTTCTAGTGAGGCAGATACACTATAGCTAGTACCCAAGGCCACCCTAATACTCTCTTCCACTAAAGTAACTAAATTTGCTCCAACAAAATTATCATCTGCTACATAGTACCAATCTGACATAGAGTTATTCCGCATATAGTAGCCAGCCTTAAAGTCATTGTCTTCATAAGCTAATATGAGAGAACTTGGATAGTTTGCTTCAGCTTCAGAAAAGTCTAAATCTTCTGGCATTCTAATACTTGCAAAGCTCTCACTATTATCAATACTAGAAAAGGCTCTTAAATCAAGAGATTCTAAAGAATCAGGTAGTACTATAGCTATTACGCCTTCTTTAAAGGCATTTTCAGATATGCTTAAAACTTCATGACCTTCTATATCACTAGGCACTACAAGTCTTCTTTCGTTTCCTACATAGCGCTCAATTGTATTATTAATTGGATTAAAGATAAAACCATCTTTTTCTATTGCCTCATATGCAATAATCTCAACAAAAGCCTCATAATCACCATCTAAAGCTTTGGCTCTTAATGTGGTGTGGCCTAGGCTAAGTCCAGTAACAAAGATGTTTCCACTTACCTTTTGGCTTAAATCTAAACTTGCAACCAAGGGGTCATCTATTTCCCAGCTAGCTAAAAGGCTGGAGGCATTTTGTGGAATAAAGGTTAAGGATATATCTCTTCCATGGCCTAGGGGGATATATATTAGAGCATCTTCAAAAGCTATATCATCTAGGTCATACCAGATATTTTCTTTAGCCCAGTAGTAGTCTGATTTTCTAGCATATATTCCAGCTCCGCCATTTACTAATTCATAAGTGTTTCTAAGTCCTTGAAATTCATTAAAGGCTTGGTCATCAATTATTACATTTTCATAGAGCCTTACATATATTAAATTATCACAGTTGAAAAAGGCCTTTTTACCAATGCTAATAAGTCCACTTGGTAAGCTAACCCTTCTAAGATCCCTATTACCCATAAAGGCTTGATCAGCTATATGTAATACATCATAGCCTTGGATTTTACTAGGTATATCTAATTCTAAATATTGGCCATCATAGGACAAGATGGTGTTGGATAATAGGTCAAAGGTCATATTCATATATTCAACTATATTATCTACAACAGTTATTTCTTTTCTTCCATTTATTCTGCCATCTTTAGAGGTAGCTACAATATTTACTTGGCCTCCTTTAAGTCCTGTTACTAGACCATCTTGGGTTACACTAGCAATTGTTTCATCTTCTGATGACCATGTAACTTCTTTATCAAAGGCCACAGGAGGGCTAATATTAGCTGTTAGTTGAATACTATCTCCTATCCACATTTGTTCATCTCCAGTTACTTCAATGGCTGTTACTAGTATAGGAGAAATTTTGTCTGTAGCTGAACTGGTTAAGGTTCCCATATATGGGATATTGGCAGTAACCCTAACCTTAATATATTTACCTACATCTTCTTCTTTTAAGGTATAGTTTGAGTTTGTAGCTCCTACAATCTCTTCATAAACTCCATTTTCTGAAGGAGATGATAGCCACTGGTAGTTTACAGAGGCTCCTTGAGGGTCAACAGTTGCAGTTAGGACTTTTTCTTTTTCAGGCTTTCCAGATATATTCACAGCTGTTAAATTAATATATATAGGGGTGGGGGGTATGAAGCCACCAGCAGGTGGGACAAAAGAAGAGGATGTGCCAGCACTATTGTTTTGGTAGCTTGAATTGGCAGGAACACTAGTGTTACCAGCTCCTTTTACACCAGATACAGATTTATCTGTGTTAATCTTAGTTCTAGGTGTTTCAATAAGGGAGTTATCTCCATTTTCTAATACACTAACCTCACTAACACTACCTTGGCCTTTAATGACAACAGAAGGGCCAGAAACTAAGACTTCTTTTACAAGAGATTCTTTTTCTACTTCTAGTACTGAGCTAGCCCCAGTAATAGATACCTTATCAATATTTGCATCTTTGGCAAAAACTGTAATATCAGGGGCCAGTATTTCAAGATTAGAAATATTACCAGTTAAGATTACATCATCTGAGCCATCATCTATGTATATGACTTCAACATCTGCATTGTCTTCCAATACAACTCTTACACTGGAGTCCTTTTTAGATAAGACCACTGTTCCAACCTGAGAGTTACCTCTAATAATTATGGAGTTTACTCCACCTCCTCTAATTACCAGTCTTCCTTCAATATTTACATTGGTTAAGATTACATTACCATCACCAACCCCATCAGCTATTATGAGGTCCCCATTAATATTTGCATCCCTAATATTTACCCTAGATGCCCTAATTAATACATTGCCTTCTTCAATTATTCTGCTTTGTCTGTAGGTTATGGGGGTAAAGAGGTATTGACCTATCATCCTATACATAACTGTAGCAAACTCCGCCCTAGTAATATTTGCCTTAGGTTTTAAGCTGCCATCAGGATAACCTTCTAAATATCCTTCTTTTACCATGGCATCAATATATGGTCTTAGGCTAAGAGAAACAGAAGATTTATCTGTAAACCTATCTAAGGCTTGCAAATCACCCTCAGTTTTTAACTGAAAGGCCCTTGCTAAAGAGGAAAAGACCTCTTCTCTAGTTGCAGGTCTAGTAGGGTACATCAAGGCTGTTTTATCTAAAATATCCATTTGTAGGGCCTTAGCCATATACTCTTCATACCAGGAACCTACTAATACATCCTTAACCCCATCTAAGTCAGCCAAGACCTTGGCTCCAAAGGCCCTAGTTATGACTGTATACATCTCATTTCTTAGAAGTAGTCCTCTAGGCTTTATGAGCTTTATACCATTTTCAATATATCCATTTAAAAGATCATTACTTATGGCATGATTAAGAGCCTCTGTAGACCAATCATTTGGCATATCTGCAAATTCACTAGCTCCTATAGCTATATTTGAAAAGATTGGTAAGAGCAAAGCTATTACCAGAGCTAAAGCTATAATGGTTTTGCTTCTTGGCTTAAGGTGTATCATCTTGTCCTCCTATATGGGGTTACTAATCTATGTTCTTCAATTACCTTATGTATCAGTAAAAAAATATATATATGGGTTGCTATCTCTTAAGAGTATTTTATCCTATTTACCAGACATTTAAAACTATATCTACTAATACCGGTAGAAGAGAAAGTGAGAAGGGAATGGAGTAAAAGAATATATAGAGTGAGTTCTTTACCTTAAAAACAAGCAATTCTTGTGTTAATTAATTCAATTAAAGATTCTTTCATGCTTTTGGGTAAAAAAGAGTCATTACACATAGAGATAAAGCTCTTCTTTTTAGAGAGGACTTTGTTAATCATATTCTCAGCAGCCTTCTCAGAAATTCCACAAGTATTAGCAAATACATAGAAGTCTTTGCCGCTAATATCAGTCTTTTTATTGTTTATAGATAAAGCAAATTGTTCCTTATCTTCAGGCATTATTACATTAACAGGTAATAGGTCATAGGCTGGTGAGAGTATATATTCTTCTGAGCCTGGGCTGGTTTCAATCAAAGAAAAGTTTTTTAGATGCATATCAGAATTACCAATAACAAAAGAAAAGACTAAGCGCATGAATAGTTCAGTAAGATCAAGACCTTTTCGTGATGAATACCTATCAACTATTTTTGCGCAGCGCTCATAAGAGCCCTTGTATTTATCTTGTGTTAATCTATTATCAAGTTGGCAGAAGTCTTCCATTGCAAGCATTTGTATATTATCTTTTGTGAAAATTCTATCTATACGCTTAGTTATATATGCTAATTTTTCACCATCTTTAATGAGGGCGTTGGGAACAGTGGAAATACCGATAGTAGAGGCCATCTTCATAACAAGATGCTCTGCTTCAGGTAGAGCTTCATATTCTTCTACTTGGGGTTTGAGTATGTAGCCTGTTGGATAGTTAACTAGGGTAAGCCTGTGTTTACCTTCTTCTTGCTTTAAGTTAAGAGACAACTTTTTCTGAACTCCAGGTATGGTATACCCTTTATTTATATTATCATTTACTATTAACTCTAAAGTCTTTTCGTTAATATCTATAACTGGTAGTTGGTTGGTGTTAAAAAAACTCTTAATACATGACTTATGCCAACCACTACTGTTATTTGCATTTAGTGTCTTACCACAATTTAAACACTTCATATGCGATCCTCTCTAACACTGACATTACCAATACTATCTTTACAAGCAACAAGTAGTAAGCCAAAGCGATCATTAGCATTAATCTTCCAGTTTCTACTGACAAGACTTAAAAGCCATCCTTCAGGTATTAAACCATCAAAAAAAGAAAAAAGTGTCTTTGAATAATATGCTTGTGCTTGTATAGGTAAGGTTAGTGAAACTGGGCTAGGATTAGTAGCTAAAAGATAATTTGAATCATAGGTAAAAGAGTAACCATCATCTGTTTCTCTTAATTCACCTGCGTAAACTTCTCTAATGTAAATATATGCTGTTCTAAAAGAGCTCATCACTTAATCCATTCTTTCTTATCCTGGGTTTTAGGTATTCTACCTGGAACAGCTTCCATTCCAAACATTGAAAGAGCGATGTTTACCTTGTCCATTCTGACCGTTGGTTTACCTTGTTCTAGTTCGCGTACAAAACGAAGTCCTAAACCAGAGCGCATAGCAAACTCTACTTGGGTAAGACCAGCTGCTTTTCTACTTTTTTTTATAAACTTAGCAATCTCATTCATTTGATACAATCCTTTCGTGATTGTTACGAGGATTGTATACCCTATAGGGATTAAAGTCAAGGCTATATCACTAAAAGGTGCGCGATAGGGTATAATATGGAGAAAGAAGAAGGTAAGGAAAAGAGAAGATATATATATACTTTGACCAAACCCACACTTTCATATATATTAAAAAAAGAGATGAGAAAAACTGAATATTATGACAAAAGAGGATTGACCATGAAAAGAGATATTAATTATGGACTTATGGGTAAAAAGATTGGTGTTACAAAGACTGATTTTGATGTTTGGGTTATACAGATAAAAAATGTAACCTGTTATTTAATTGAAGGTAAAGACCAAGCTATGTTAATAGATACAGGCTATGGAAGAAATGATTTAAAAAGAGTAGTACAAGGTATATGTGGCTTACCCTTAATTGTAGTTAATACCCATGGTCACTATGATCATGTTGGGGGGAATGGATATTTCCCTGAGGTCTGGATGGGAAAAGAAGCCTTTAGTCTAGCTAAAAAGAAAAGACCAAAAAGAAGAATGCCCTACAAGGACTACAAAGTGCTGGCATTAGAAGATGGACAAGTCTTTGATTTGGGAGAACGGCAAATTACAGCCTACGTTTTAGCTGCCCATCATGAATCTTCTTTTGTCTTTTTGGACCATAACTCTGGCTCTTTGTTTACTGGTGATGAATTAGAAGGAGGCCAAGTCCTATTAAACGTTAGAGAAGATAACTTAGCCTACAAGGACATTGTTAGAAAGTATCTAGCCAATATGCATAAACTAAAGGAAATGGAAGATAAGATTAAAAGAATAATGGCATCCCATAATGGCTATTGTCTGTCTCCTTCCTACATTGATGACTATATTGAGCTTTGTGAAAAGCTCCTAGAGGATAAAGCTACCCTAATGGCCAACCCTTCTGGTTACTGGTTTCCAGCCTATCTCTTTGGGGGTAAAAGAAAGCTAGCTAGGGTAGAAGAGGCTAAGGCTTCTTTTGTGTATAGGAAAGAGAAGAGATAACTAAGAAAACAAGAAGAGAAGAAGAAAAGAAGAGATAACAAGATATCAATAAATATATTGTAAAAGCAAAGAAAAAAAGAAGAAAAAAGAAGAGAAATAATAGGTATGTATACGCTTTTAAAAGCCTAGATATGTATATCTGTGTTAGAATGTTTATGTAAAATATGACTACTTGGAGGACTTATGAAAAACTGGGATATTGATGGATTAGTAATGGGAGTTTGCTATTATCCAGAGCACTGGCCAAAGGATGTTTGGGAAGAAGACTTGGATAGAATGAAAGAAGTAGGTATTTCTGTAGTAAGAATAGCAGAGTTTGCTTGGGCCCTTATGGAGCCAAGAGAAGGGGTCTTTGATTTTTCTCTTTTTAGTGAGTTTATGGACCTTTGTGATAAGAAGGGTATGGATGTAATAGTAGGTACACCTACAGCTACTCCACCAGCCTGGCTAACACATAAGTATCCAGAGGTTCTTAATCAAGATGAATTAGGTCATGTTTACCATCATGGCCATCGTCGCCACTACAACATGAATACCAAAATATATTATGACCTATCAAGAAGAATAGTAGAAAAGATGGCTTATGCCTACAAGGATAAGAAGTGCTTAATTGGTTGGCAATTAGATAATGAATTTAACTGCTCCATTAATTCTTATCACTCTAAGGCTGATGACATAGCTTTTAGGACCTATTTAAAGGATAAGTTTAAAGACCTTGATACCTTAAATGAAGCCCTGGGTAATACCTTTTGGAGTCAGATCTATACAGATTGGAATCAAATAGAGACACCTAAGCATGTGGCAGCCAATGCATATAATCCCCATATGATGTTAGAGTTTAGAAAGTTCATATCTGATACAGTGCTAAGATATGCCAAAATGCAAACAGAAACCTTAAGGTCCATAATACCTGCTGACCAATTCATAACCACCAATGGACTATTTAAATATATTGACTATAAAAAGATGCAAGATGCTAATACTACAGATTATATAACCTTTGACTCATATCCTGGTTTTTCTAATACTGTTAATGCTGATTTAGAAAACTTCATTACCTTAAGAGATAGAGATATGATTAAGAACCTTTCTATGACCAGAGGCTTAAGTGCTAACTTTGGAGTTATGGAACAGCAATCTGGTGGTGGTGGCTGGACTGTTGGCTCAGCTTGTCCAATGCCAAAGCCTGGCCAAATGAGATTATGGACCTATCAGTCTGTTGCTCATGGCGCAGACTTCATCTCATATTTCCGTTGGAGAACCTCTCCTATGGGTACAGAGATCTATTGGGAAGGCATTAATAGCCATGACAACAGACCAGATGCTAGACGGGTGCTAGAAGCTCAAGAAATTGGAAAAGAGTTTAAAAGCTTGAAAGAAATAGCTGGTAGCAAATATGTGGCCAAGGTAGGCTACATCCATTCTTATGCCAATGACTGGGATGCTTATGGGGACACTATTAGAAGAAGATATCAAGATATCTCTGATACTTCTTGGTTTAGAGCTGCTACCTTATCTCACACTCCCATGGATTATGTATACTTAGATGAAAATACTAAAGTAGAGGACTTGAAAAAGTATGAGCTTTTAGTATTTTCCCATGCCTGTATTGTAACTGAAAAAGTTAGTGAAATATTGTCTCAATATGTAAAAGAAGGGGGAACCTTAGTTATTGGAGCAAGAACCGGCTTTAAAGATAATTATGGCAAATGTCCTTTAGGTACCATTGTGCCAGGTAATCTTATCGATATAGCGGGAGCTCAATCAGTAGAGGGAACCTTCTTAGGGGCCTTAGATGAAAAGATGACAGCTACCTGGAAGAACAAATCAATTGCCATGCCCCTATACAATGAAGTACTAAAAACAATTGATAAAGATACTAAGGTGCTAGCTAGCTTTGATAGAGGCCATTACCAAGGTATGGCAGCTGTTACAGAAAAGAAAAGTAACAAAGGTTCAGTTATTTTTGTAGGTGGTGCCTTTAGTGAAGATATGGCATATACCATATTAGAGCATACTAATCAGATTAGTCCCTTTAAAGACATGATTAGTCTACCTAAAGAGATGGAATTAGCTGTTAGAGGCAATGATAATTCTAACTATTACTTTGTTCTAAATTATACTAGGGAAAAACAAGACTTAAAGCTGAATAAATCCTTTACTGACCTACTAACTAAGAAAGACCTTAGTGGCGAAATTAGCTTAGAGCCTTTTGATGTTTTGATCTTAAAAGAGTAAACAGCGTTAGTTAGAAAGATTAAGGAAGAATAGAAGAAAAAAGAAAAAATATATATATACTAAAACAGCTTAAGAGAAAAAAAATCTTGCCATATAACCTATATGTAATATAATGGTGGAAATAAAAAGACAAAATCATTCAAAATGGAGAAAATTGATGAAAATAGGTACGGTTAAGGAACTTTTAAATCACGAATACAGGGTAGGGCTTACACCAGCTGCAGTGCTAACCTACATAAATGCAGGTCATACTGTGTACGTGGAAAAGGGAGCAGGAGTAGGGGCATCATTTACAGATGAAGAATATATTAAGGTTGGAGCTGAGATTTTAGACTCAGCACAAGCCGTATATGAAGCATGTGATATGATTGTTAAGGTTAAACACCTTTTACCCCAAGAGTACAAATTCTTACGAGAAGGACTAATTATTTATTCTTACTTCCACTTAGCAGCAGATCCTCAACTGACAGAAGAACTTTTAAAATCTGGTACCACAGCAGTAGCCTATGAAACTATTGAAGATAGTAATGGAGGATTACCTTGTCTAAAGCCTATGAGTGAGATAGCGGGAAAGCTTAGTATTCAACAAGGAGCCAAATACCTGGAAAAACCCTTTGGTGGTAGAGGTATTCTTCTTGCTGGTACAGTAGGTGTAGAAAGAGGCAAGGTTATGATTATTGGAGGAGGAATATCTGGTACTTCAGCTGCTAAGATAGCTGTTGGTATTGGAGCAGAGGTTAAGATACTAGATATATCTTTAGATAGGTTAACCTACTTAGGTGACCTTTTTGGTAACTCACTTGAAACCCTCTATAGTGATGAACACAACATCCAAAAGAACATTCAAGACTCAGACCTTATCATTGGGGCTGTTCTAACCCCAGGTGCAAAAGCCCCTAAGGTTATAAAAAAGGAATACTTAAAGAGTATGAAGCCTGGTGCTGTTATTGTAGACATTGCCATTGACCAAGGTGGCTGTTGTGAATCTTCTAAACCTACCACCCATGATGACCCTACCTTTGTTGAAGAAGGTGTTGTCCATTACTGTGTTTCTAATATGCCAGGGGGTGTACCTAGAACCTCTACCATAGCCCTATGTAATGCTACTACTTCTTATGGCCTAAGAATTGCCAATATGGGTTTAGAAAAGGCTTGTAAAAAAGACAAGAACTTTGCTAGAGGCATTAACACCTACAAGGGCCACTGTACCCATAAGAATCTTGCCAGAAGCTTAGAGTTAGATTACACCAACCTATTTGACCTTATGGAAGATTAGGAAAGAAGAATATAAACACCAAAAGAAAATTCAAGAATAAAAAGGTCCTAAGGGCCTTTTGAATTATATAAAGATAAGAAAAGAAACAAGAGAATAAGGGAAAATATTAATTCGGACTAGACATATTTATCTAGTCCTTTCTTTTTCTTAGCATATTTGTATATATTTCTTGTCAAATATTTGGCTTTATATAATTTGTATTTCTTTTAGCAAAAGGTATGGTAATTTTCAAATCTTGTAATTATGTCAAAAAACAAACAAGTTGTTATTATTTTCTTTTGCGTTTTATGTTGTTTTTACAAATATTCAAAAAAGCTAAATATTGCTGAAAAACCTCTATAAAGTTACCTAATGCTAACTATTTTTGCTAATTTTGTATACAAAGCAAGATATTTGTGATTTAATGTAGTCATACGAATAATTGAATACTTAATATGTCTAGGAGGAAATATACATGTATAAAAGAACCCTTTCAATTTTGCTGGCACTTTTTTTGGTATTAAGTTTTTTACCCAATTCAAGTGCCGCTATTGTTAACGCCAAGTCCCAGTTTTCGGATATGCCGGACAATTGGGCTACTGAAGCATTGGAAAGCGCCGTTGAAAACGGCTTACTTATTGGAGATCAGGGCAAGATTATGCCTGATGATCCTTTAACAAGAGCACAAATGGCAACCATTATAGTCCGTGCCTTCGCTGCCATTGAAGAAGGCGACTTATCCGCCTACACTGACATAAAAAGCACGGACTGGTTCGCTGATAGCATTGCAAAAGCCTTTAAGATGGGTGTGATGCAAGGCTATGACGGAAAAATGAACCCCAATGATAAGATAACTCGTGAGCAGGCTTTTGCAGTCTTGGTAAGAGCTCTAAGATTAACCCCTGCTGAAAAATCTGATATAGATTTTGATGATGACAAGGAGATATCACAATGGGCTAGAAACGAAGTATATGCCTTAATTAATGCTGGCTATGTACAAGGGTATAATGGGAAGTTAAAACCCCAAGCTACCATAAGTAGAGCAGAATTTGCCCAAGTTATGCACAATATTATTAAGCAATATATTAATAAATCTGGTGTATACACCAAGATTGTATCTGGTAATGTTATGGTTAATGCTCCAGGTGTAACCTTAAAAAACCTTACTATTAACGGAGACCTCATAATCGGAGATGGAGTTGGAGATGGAGAAGTCAAGTTAGAGAATGTCACCCTTAAAGGAAGTTTAGTTGCCCGTGGTGGTGGAGTAGACTCTATTGTCATTGTTGGCGGTAGCGTGGAAGGGAAAATAATTATATCCAAGGTTGATGGACAGATCCGTGTTTCTGTTGAAGGCGGAGCTGAGGTTGAAGTGGTTGTAGTTGATGATGGAAAAGATGACATTATAATTGAAGGTGAAGTTGGTACTATTGAAGTTGCTGTTTCAGGTGTTCCAGTTCTAGTTCAAAATGCTACAGTTGATAAGATTACAGTAAGAGCAGAAGGTCCTGCTGACCTTACTATTACAAAAGATACTGTGGTTAAAGATATTGAAGTTGAACCTACTAGTGAAGGAACTAGCCTTCTTGTTGAAGGACGTGTAACTAATATTGATACATCAGCACCTAGTACAGCTGTATCTGGTAGTGGAAGAGTAAATCAAGTTACCACAAAAGAAGGTGCAGATAACTCCACCATAACTACACCAAATACAAGAGTAAATAATGAGAAGGCAGCTGGTGTAACAGCCGGTGGAGGTAAAGAAGTTTCTATAGGGGAAAATGTAACAAACAATTATGATGGATCAAATGTTCTTACACCACCTCCAATTATTGTACCCCCAACATATATTTCCATAAGTTCTGTAAGTATAGAAGGAACAGCTAAGGTTGGCCAAACACTAACAGCTACACCTACACCCAGTGGAGCTACAGTATCTTATCAATGGAAGATAAGTGATTCTTCTGACGGTACATATACTAATATTTCAGGTGCAACCAGTAAGACTTATATACCAACTGAAGCAGGTAAATGGTTAAAGGTTGAAGTAAGTGGAAGAGGTAACTATTCTGGCACACAAACAAGTGCTGCAGTGGGACCAGTAGAAGATGAAGTTGTACCAGTAACAATAACAGGTATAGCAGTTAAAACAGAGCCAGCTAAGATAACTTATACAGAAGGTGAAGAGCTGAATTTAGCAGGCTTAGTAGTAACCCTAATAAAATCTGATTCATCTACAGAGGATGTAGCCTTAGTAGACTTTGCAGATAAAGGTATAACAGTATCTATTGCAGACGGTACTTTATTAACACTTACAGATACTAAGGTAACAATTACTCATACAGAAAGTACAAAGACAGTTGATCAAGCTATTACTGTAGCCAAAGCAGATATAGCTGTTAGCAAGCTTGATAAAAACTATTATGCCGAAGGTGATATCCTGGAATTTACAATCTTTGGGCTTGATCCTAACAAAGAAGTAAGGGTAGGTATGCCAATCTCTACAGGTGTTGGATCTGGATGGGAAAGCAGCAAACAAGTATTAACAGAAAATATGCAAGTTATAGATGGTGGCCTATACTGGGTTGGAACTACTGACCAATATAGTAGGCTTTATGTAAGTGGTACAGTAGGAGCAGATTTACCCTATGGTGCACAGCATATTACCCTACCTCAGTATGAAAATGAAAATGGCCCAATTAATATTATGAATACCATTTCACTAGAGGGCAATGATGGACAAGCCGTCTATGTTGGAGTTAAACCAGCAGAGCCAGAAGCATTAAGTATTATGGTTAAAACGCCACCCCACAAACTCACATATATTGAAGGTGATGCTCTAGAACTAGATGAGCTGGAAGTAACTGTAACAATGTCTGATAATACAGTATTTGATTTCGTATTTGATGACTTTACAGAAAAGGGTATTACTGTATCTCTTGAAAACGGTACAAGATTAAAACCTTCAGATACCAAAATAACTATTACCCATACAGCTAGTGATAATTCAGTTGATCAAGCTATTACTGTAAACAAAGCAGATATAGCTACTAGCAAGCTTGATAAAAACTATTATGCCGAAGGTGAGACCCTAGAATTTACAATCATTGGGCTTGATCCTAATAAAGAGGTAAGGGTAGGAATGCCTATCTACCT
>Ga0265293_10003168_pt1 | contig 31067 bp, 29 predicted proteins | sample Munlanlewell138R_FD_192505 | JGI IMG/M metagenome (GOLD analysis project Ga0265293, IMG submission 192505) | Leachate microbial communities from a municipal landfill in Southern Ontario, Canada - Leachate well 138R | ecosystem: Engineered > Solid waste > Landfill > Unclassified | place: Canada... | reverse complement strand
CCCTCCTCTTTTCTTAAGGCCAAAGGACTTGCTGGATGCGAGACGCATCCAATCCAGCAGGCATCCCGCCTGCTGAGCACGAAACCCTCCTCTTTTATCAAGGCCAAAGGACTTGCTGGATGCGAGACGCATCCAATCCAGCAGGCGTCCAATCCAGCAGGCATCCAATCCAGAGAGGATAGGAATCCCCACCCAAAACACCCCGCCACACCTGCAATGAACTTACCACTCTTGCAATGAACAACTCTTGCATTGAGCCCACCACTCTTGCAATAAACTTAATTTTAACTCGTTTTTTACTCGAGCTCACTCGAAGCTTCGAGTCAGCTCGAGTTAAAAGCAAGTTAAAAACAAATTGGCCAGAGGGGCGCAAGCTTGGCCTTGCGTGAAAGAATCTTTCGCTTATCATATTGTTAATATGAAAACAAAGAGGTTTAGTATGAAACGCAGTATTTTCCTGATTATCACCATCATCTTCTTCACAAGCAGTTTGTGGGGACAGTTAAATTTGAGCATAGAAACAGAATTAGGCGCTGCATTCTCTGGCTATAATGACATTCGCAGCCCGAATGAGGATAATCCCAGCCCGCTGCTGTCTTTGACAGACGATCTAAAGTCCGATCCGGCCTTTAGCAGCAGGTTGCAGCTACATTACCGTATTCATCCGCGCCATCAGATATCACTATTGGCCGCGCCCTTGCGCGTGAATGCTTCCGGCACTTTGCCCGAAGACATCATCTATGAGGGCGAAAGCTATGATGCTGGAAAGAAGATGGACGCTTTTTACCGCTTTGATTCTTACCGTCTTCAATACAGATATTTTTTCCCAAAGCCGCTGTTTGTGATCAAATCTGTGGGCATTTCGGGAAAGATTCGTGATGCCGAGATTGAGCTGAAATCAGACGGCAAAAAATCTCGCAAGACAAATACCGGTGCGGTTCCGCTGCTCAGTTTGAACGCCGGATATCATTTGATGGAAGAGCTGGAATTGATCCTGGAAGCAGAAGGTTTGGCCTCTCCTTATGGCAGAGCGGAAGACGTATATCTGGGGCTGGATTTTATGGTCAATAACAAGCTGAATTTCAGAGCTGGATACCGCTTTTTGGAAGGTGGCAGCGACATAGATGAAGTATATACTTTTTCTGCGTTTCACTATGCAACCATAGGTTTTAGCGTCAAGCTATAGACTGGGAGAAGAAAATGGAAGCCTTCAGAATTCACAATCCTACTCAAATCATATTTGGCAAAGCTCAGATCGCCTACCTGGGTAGTGAAATGCGCAAAGACGGCCTTCAGAATTGCATCCTGATCGCCGGTGGGGGTTCCATTCGTAAAAATGGCGCTTATGATCAGGTGATAAACAGCCTGAACCAGGCCGGGATAAGATATACCGAGGCCTGGGGCGTACAGGCGAATCCCAGACTGGACAAGACCCGGCAGATCATAGATCAGGCCAGAGAATTTGGCGCAGAAGCCGTACTCGCAGTTGGAGGAGGTTCTGTGATCGATACCGCCAAGGCTGTAGCTGCGGGGATGTATCTGAAAGACATCTGGAACGCCTTTATCGGCAAGGAAATAATCAAGCAGGCCCTGCCTTTATATACAGTGCTCACTCTATCTGGCACAGGCAGTGAAATGAACGGCAATGCCGTGATCACAAATACGAATACCCATCAGAAATGGGGAATAACTTCGCAGTTTATCTATCCGCGGCTCAGCATTATCGACCCCTCTTTGCAATATACCCTCTCCTTCAAGCAAACTGCAAATGGTGCGATGGATGCGATCTCCCATATCCTGGAATTCTATTTTGCAAATGAAAGGGCACTATCTACCCTGGCGATCAACGAAGCGCTTTTGCAGACCATCACCGCGATGACAGACCGTTTGCAAAAAGACCCTGAGGATTACGTTGCTCGCGCCAATCTCGCCTGGAGTGCCAGTCTGGCCTTGAACGGACTTACCGGATTTGGCATGAATAGCGGAGACTGGGCCTGTCACGCCATCGAGCATGCCCTTTCGGCTCTGCATCCCGAAATCTCGCATGGAGAAGGGTTGGCAGTGATTTTCCCGGCCTGGATCGAATATCTCAGTGAAAAAGACCCCTCCCGCTTCCAGCGCTGGGCAAAACGAGTCTGGGATGAAGATAATATAGCCCAGGGAGTGCGTAGATTCAGAGCCAAATTGCAAAGCTGGGGGCTGGCAAGTTCACTCCGGGATTTGAGTATCAAGCCAGATGAATTGAGCCAGATTGTGGACATCATCATGCTAAATCCGAACATAGGCGGAGTATTTAAGCTGAGCAAAGAAGATTTGCGCCTGCTCTTGATGCTGGCCTACTGAAGAAGAAGCTTTATGTACCGGAGCTTGCTATAGCTCCGTTTTTAGCATAATCCGATTCTTTCCCATCCTGTAAAGCTGTGGGACGGGGGAATAGCATCCTCAGGCTAAAGTCTTAAACTGGAATTAAGAATCTCTGGGAATCGTGCTCATATTCCCATCTTTGATCGCGTTATACATCGGGCTCAGAATCTCCACCTCAGCTTCAGCGAAGCTATCGAGTATGTTTTTATGCAATTCCGCGTAGATCATCGGCATGGCTTTAGGATTATCCGTATAGGCATTAAGTTCATATTCTACATAGTGATCCAATAGCTCAGTGATATTCACAAAAGGGGGTTTGTTTGTATTTATACCATGGCTTTTCAGAGCAGCTGAGACCAGAAGTTCTGAGGCTTTTCTCCAGGGGACATCATAACGGATATTGACTTTGGTATGCAGGATAAGTCTTTTTTCGCGGGCATAGGAAGAGTAGTTTGTGATATTGTCCGCAAGTACTATGGCATTGGGGATATTGATCTCTTCGTTTTTAACTGTTTTTACGCGCACCACCAGCAGTGTGGCTTCCAGTAAAACTCCCTGTTTATCGCCGATGCGCACAAAATCTCCTATCTGATAGGGTCTCATATAGGTTAGGATGATCCCGGCAATGATATTGGCGATGGCCGAAGAGGAACCCAAAGATACCAGCACACCCACAAAGATCGAGATTCCCTGAAAAGCCGGGGAGCTGGAACCGGGCAGATAGGGGAAGATAATCACCAATGTAAAGAAAATGATCAGAAACTTCACGATTTGATAGGTAGAATTAGCCCATTCCGGATAGAAAGTCGCAAAGCGGATACGGCCATGCCTGATCTCGTAAAAAATATAGCGCAAGAACTTCAACACATAGCGGGTTACTATCACCACCATAATGATAAAGAAGAGGCTGGGCAGATAGTTCAATACAGCTTCACTCACGCCCAGCAGAGGGGTCATGATATAGGCCTGCAATTGCCGCGCTATACTGCGGGTACCCGGAATCGCTAAAAGCAAGAAATACAGTGTGAAATACAGCAATAAGGCAATTAAGATAAAGCGCAACAATGCAATAAGGGTCTTCATCGCCCGGCAAAACTGCTCTACTGTAAGTATCCTGATGCCTTTGAAGGTAAAGCCTTTGGCATTCTTCTCTTTCACCGATCTTATCAAGCTCTGCAGATAGCTTATGAATTTGCTGATCATCCTGAAAATAAAGATATTGATGCCCAGCACCAGCAAAACCAGGAAAACCGTCTTTATCGTCAGGATAATGCCCTGCCGCACATTCAGATGGGTAAACAGCGGGATAAATTCATCCGCTATAATATCATGATAGCCTTGAGCTATCTCAGCCAGCGGCTTTTGCAAAACCAGGGAATCAGCTTTGCCTACGGTGTGAATCGCTTTGTCTGCATAATGGATAGTATATTCACCATCTTCGCTATAGATTTGCAAGCTGTCACGATACAGATATTTATATTCGGAAAGCTCCTCCAGCCTTCTGCTGACTACAGCGGAACGTTCTAAAGCAGAAAACCCTCCCAAACCGCTGTAGATATTAAAGACTACTTTATCTTTATATACCACAGGGGATTTTAGCAAGAGGCTGTCCTGCTCTACATGCTCAAAGATGTTCCCCGCATCCAGACAGGTGCACAAAGCGAGCAATAGGCTGATAAACAGAAGCAGTCTGAATCTTTTCATCTTCTTAACTACTCATTATCTACCATTTCCAGGGCATTTGTCCAGCAGAGCTGCACACAGAGGCTGCAGCCCATGCATTTGTCTTCGTCGATGGTGGGAAAACCTTCCTCATCCAGCTCGATGGCCAGATAGGGACAGCGGGTGCAATTGCCGCAGTTTACGCAAAGCTCTTTGATCAAAGAAGAGTGCTTGGATTTGGGCGGCAGGTCCATGAAATCTGTGATGGGCTCGGGCTGCGCAATGCCGATCAGCTCTGCCACACTGCCGATGCCGCGCTCTTGCAGCAGATGACTGAGGCCGCTTTCCAAATGCTCTATAATTCCGTAACCATAACGCTCTACCACTGTGCAAAACTGCACGTTCCCTGCTCCCAAAGCCAGGAAATTGGCAGCGTCATGGTGGTTCATAGCTCCTCCATTTCCAGAGATAAAGACCCCCATGCCTCCGGCCCGCGCCAGGCTGAGATAGCTGATGGGCAGCACGCCCTCTCCGCTCATGCCGGCGATGATGCCTTTGTCCCAAGCGTGCTCTGCCGCTCTGAAACCCAAAGTGGGGAAGGTATTGGCCAGAGTGACGCCGGCTTTCTTTTCGGGATAGCGGTCAAAGACCTGCTTTACCGCACTGATGATGGGATAGATAGCTGTTACGGCTCCGGTGAGTTTGAAGAGTTTGGGAATCTCAGGATCGGAAGTCTGCATTACCCAATCAATGATCTTGGCGGTGAGGGCAGGGTCTTGAGCCACGATGTCACCCTGCGTGCCATCTCCACCCTGCGGGCAGGAAAGTGAGTATTCAATGCCCATGGCTCCGGCTTGTTCCAGCTTTTTGGTGTTGGATTGCCAGCCGGCTTTGTCTTCCCGGTCATTTCCTGAAACAGGTCCTCCGGTGGAGGCCATGGTCAGGCGATCCGGAAATTCCTTGATCAGCCGGGCTACTTCCTCGCAGACCCGGTCTATGGGGTGCTCGGATACATTGTCACAATTTGCAAAAGTCTTGCCGCCCTCGCCCCAGACGAACATGTATTCGTTGGGTATGTGGATGGGCAGATCATCAAAAGAGGTCTTCATGATACCGCCCGCCCAGCCGGCTTCGTAAGCCAGCTTCATCTGCTCGTAACCATCGGAAGGAGGGGCAGCGGAGAGGATGAAGGGAGAGCGCAGCTTGCGGCCAAAGAAATCGCACTCGATCGGCACGGGCATATCTTTCCAGCCGGGGACGGGGCAGGTGCTTTTGGTGGGCTTGTCCGGCTCGGCATAGTCCTGTGCCCTGAGGGCTGCATCTACCTTGAAGGCGGTGTTTTTGCCTGCGGCCACTGCTTCCACCACCGTGCTGGGGCCATTTACCATGTCTCCGGAGCAGAAGATGCCTTCGCCTTCGATCTTGAAAGCGGGTTTGAAGCCCACTGCGATAATGACCAGATCGAAAGGACGGTATTGCTCGCTGGCGCCTGCTTCGTCTTTGATCCGGGAAGGATGAAAGTCTGCATCTGCAGGAAGATACACGGGACGGGTCTTGATGCCCACGGTTTGCATGCCTTCGTTGACAATCTCGGTGATGCGAGTGCGGTGGCTGAAGAGCACCTTGTTTTCGATCAGGATTTCCTTTTCGCGGGCAGTAAGAGGCATCTCGCTAAAGGTCTCCAGGGTAAATATCTCCACATGGGCAGCACCCGCAGCGGCGATAGTCAAAGCCTGATCTGCCGCTATAGCTCCGCCTACCAGGGCTACTCTCTTGCCCTTGAAGAGGAAGCAGCCGGGGTTTTTGAGTATATCCAGGCCGTATATAGCGGCTTCATCTCCGGGGATATTCAGGTGGATGGGCTGATTGAGCCCGCCGGCTACGATCACGGCTTTGTAACCCTCTTTTAATAAAGCTTTGGGCTCCATGATCTGCTTTTTGTGATGCACGATATGAAAGCTTTCACTCACCCACATAAGATCAGACATCAGCATGCCTTTGTCCAGCCTCTTAGCCGGAATCAGCGTAGCTTGTCCGCCCATATCCTCCGGATCGAAGATTTCGGGATGGTAAGATAGCTGACGCAAGGTCACCGCCGTAGCTATGGCAGCAGGGCCCGCTCCCACTATGGCGATCTTACCCAGGGTGGCGTCCGGCAGATCAAACTCCGGAGATACTCCTATCTCGCGGGCTTTCTTGATGATGCTGGCCTGCACTGCGGGAATCTGAATCGGAGTATCAAAGATTTCTCTGGAGCAAGCCGCTACACAATGGTGATCCGGACACACATCTCCACAGATGCCGCCCAGGGGATTGGAAGCCAGGATGATCCCGGCTGCACGCTGGAAATCCGAAGGCCTGCCACCGGAGGCAGCCATCATGAAATCTGCGGGAGAGCAATCGCAGGGACAGGCAGTCTTACAGGGTTTGGTAGCGCAATACTCACAGCGCCGGATCTCGCTCATCAATTGGGCATCGGTCAAATACATATCTATCTCCTTCTTGCCCGCAGGCAAAGTGAAGTGGGTGGTTTATCGTCTAATTACTTTATAGTCCCCAGTCTTTGCTGTTGATAGCTCTTGTCCTGGATATTCTTCCACCACTGGCGGTTTTCCAGATACCAGGCCACGGTCTTGCGGATGCCGGTATCGAAGGTCTCTTTTGGTTTCCAGCCCAGCGCACGCTCGATCTTGCTGGCATCAATGGCATAGCGCAGGTCGTGGCCGGGGCGATCGGTCACAAAGGTAATCAGTTCCTTATAGCTTTTCAGGCTGGTGGAGGGCTCCATTTCGTCGAGGATTTCACAGATGATGCCCACGATATCGATGTTCTTGATCTCGTTGTGTCCGCCTACATTATAAGTTTCGCCGGTTCTCCCACGCTTGATGATGATGGTGATCGCCTCGCAGTGGTCATCCACATACAGCCAATCCCGCACATTCAGGCCTTTGCCATATACAGGGAGGGGTCTGTGCGCCAGGCAATTCAGTATCATCAGCGGGATCAGCTTTTCGGGGAACTGAAAGGCACCGTAGTTATTGGAGCAATTTGAGATGGTCACCGGCAGGCCAAAGGTGCGCTGCCAGGCGCGCAGCAGATGATCGCTCGCTGCTTTGGATGCGGAATAGGGAGAGGAAGGGTCATAGGGAGTTTCTTCTGTAAACAGGCCTGTATCGCCCAGAGAGCCATAGACCTCATCGGTGGAGACGTGATGAAAGCGGAAGTCCTGCTTATCGGCATCCGGCAGAGCTCTGTATAGCTCCAGCGCGGCTGCGAGCAGGATGGCTGTGCCCATCACGTTTGTCTGTACAAATTGCAGAGGGCCGTCGATAGAGCGGTCCACATGGGATTCGGCAGCGAAATTGACTATGGTATCGGGCTTAAAATCCTGGAATATCCGGTTTACTTTGGGCACATCGCAGATATCTACATGCTCAAAGAAATAGCGGTCTTCGCCATATTTGGCAGCGATGTCTTCCAGGGATTCCAGATTGCCGGCATAGGTCAGGGCATCCAGATTGAGCACTTTACCCTTGAAACCAGGATCAGCAAAAAGGCTGTAGATGTAATTTGCACCGATGAATCCGGCGCCTCCTGTAACTAACACTTTGTTCATGATTTACCTCAATTTATCTATTATTTCTTTTATCTTCTGGAGCTCTTGCGGGCTTTTGTATTCCAGGGTGATCCTGCCCTTGCCCTGGCGTTCATGCACGCTTACTTTCCCCGGGAAGATAGAGCTGAGCTGCTGCTCAAAGCTGTGGGTAAGAGCATCCCTTTCGGGCTCTGCTTCGCCTTTTTGCAGGCTGCTGGCATAGGTGGCTGCCTTCTGTTCGGCCTGGCGCACAGAGAGCTTATACTTGATGATGTGCCTGGCAAAGAGGATTTGGTATTCCGGCTGCACCATCAGCACGGCTCTGGCATGGCCGGCGGTAAGTTCTTCTGCGGCCACCAGCTCGATCACGTCGTCCGGCAGTTTCAAGAGGCGCAGACTGTTTGTGATGGTCACACGGTCTTTACCCATAGTGGTGGCGATCTGCGCATGGGTGAGGGCAAAATCCTGGGTCAAAGCTTGATAGGCCATAGCTTCTTCTATGGGGCCAAGGTCTTCTCGCTGGATATTTTCCACTATCGCCAGCTGTAGCTGTTCCTTTTTGGAGACAGAGCGGATCACCACCGGCACATCGGTGAGGCCGGCGAGTTTTGCCGCTTCCAGTCTGCGTTCTCCGGCGATAAGCTCATAGTCGCTACCCGCGCTTTTGCTTACTATGAGGGGTTGGATGATGCCGTTTTCAGCGATGGATTGCGCCAGCTCTTTGAGCCGCTCTGGGTCAAAGTGCTTGCGCGGTTGATAGCGGTTTGGCTTGATCTTATCGATGGGCAGAGTGCCGAGTCCAGCTTTGATATTATCGTTTGGCTCTTTATCCCGAATCAGGGCAGAAAGTCCACGGCCAAGATGTTCGTTCATCTCATATCCTCTTTATCTATAGCGCTCTATTACTTCGTTTGCCAGATTCAGATAGCTCATTGCGCCCACCGAACGGACGTCGTATAAAAAGATAGGTTTACCAAAGCTGGGCGCTTCGGTGAGCTTGATATTGCGGGGGATCACACTGCGAAAGACCTTTTCTTTGAAATAGCGGTGCACCTCTTTGGCCACCTGCATGGAGAGATTGACCCGTTTGTCAAACATAGTGAGCAAGATGCCCAGGATATTCAGGCCCGGATTCAGGTTCTTTTGGATCAAGCGAATGGTGGTGAGCAGCTGGCTGACTCCTTCCAGGGCATAGTATTCGCACTGGATAGGCACTATCACATCGGTGGAAGCGGTCATCGCATTCACGGTCAGAAGCCCCAGCGAAGGCGGGCAATCTATCAAGATATAATCCCAGTCATTTAAGATGCTTTGCAGGGCTTCTTTGAGCTTATGCTCCCGTGCAAATTCATGCACGAGCTCGATTTCCGCACCGGTGAGATCGATATTCCCCGGCACACAATACAGATTTTGAGTAGTGGTAGGCAGGATGCAATCCGTGAGTGCAGCCCGGCCGATCAAAGCATCGTAAACCTGAAATTCCACCTTGTCTTTATCTATGCCCACTCCGCTGGTAGCATTGCCCTGTGGGTCAAAGTCTATGAGCAGAGTGCGCTTTTCCAGCACTGCCAGAGCTGCTGCCAGATTCACCGTGGTAGTAGTCTTCCCCACTCCACCTTTTTGATTTACTATCGTTATTATCTTTGCCATATTCTATCTTTCAAAATCCTTATTCTTAGCGTTTCATCAGATCACGCTGTGCTATTCTTACCAGCCGCCGCTTCCCCAGAATATCGTCTGTGCGCGAGAATATTTCCTCATACTTGAGTCCCTTCAGATCGTCCATATTGCGGGATTTGTACATCACCAGATATCCTGAGGGCTTCAGCAGCCTCCGGATGGGCGAGTAATACCGCTCTTGTAAGACCACCGCCCGGCACAGGATCAGATCAAAGCTCGGACGCCGGGGCATGAAGGCATAATCCTCCAATCTGGAACACTCCACACTGGTACGCGGCAAAGACATCGCCTGCACCATCTCTATCATCGCCTTGGTCTTTTTATTGATGCTATCCAGCAGCACCATCTCGCAATCCGGCACCACCAGCTTGATGGGAATGCCAGGCAAGCCTCCGCCCGAACCGAAGTCCAACACAGTCTGGTCGATAAAATCCACACATTCTACAGCCAGCAAGCTGTCAAGGAAATGCTGCACCCAATAGTTATCCGGATGCATTTTGCGGGAGACCAGATTCACATCGCGATTGTGTGCTACCAAAAGCTTGTGATAGTGTTCAAATTGCCCCATCAAACGTGGGATTTCCGGCAGGTTAAGCTGGGTGAGATAGTCTTCAAATATTTGTTTTTCCTGGATCATAGTTTTTCCTTTGGCAGATTACGGATTAAGGCCTGAATCAGGAAGGATTCGTCGCTGTAAAATGATTCAAGCGCTGTTTGGGCCTCCTCGCTGCTATGCATACTCAGGGAGCGAACCACGAGAAAGCGGAGGCGTTCATTATCTTGATATTGATGGTCTGTTAAAAGCTGCAGACTGCCGGGATCATCGAGGGCTCCCAAGGCCGAAATGCAGGCAGGAATGTATCTTTTTGCCCCCAGATGCTCTTGAATATAAGGCAGCAGCCGCAGGTCCTTCTCACCGGCTAAAAGCGAGATGGCAGTCTTGGCTTTGAGGGAATCTGCATCGCTTGCATAGGTCAGCAGAAGATCGCTGAAGCCTGCATTAGCCTTGGTAAAAGCTTCCAAAGCCCGATATTCGAGGCCGGAGCTATCGGCCAGCTTGTGTTCAAGGATGTAAGGCGCAGCTTCATCGGCTCTATCGTTTAAGATCTGACGGGCAGTGCGAACTCTCTGCACGCTACAGCCCACTTCCCATTCTGATGCCGCCGCAAAGATCTCCCTGATCGGAGCATCGGCGGCAGGAGGCGGGTCTTGCGTGAGCGTTTCCTCTTTCTCCTGTTCAGGCACGTCATATAGCTCTGTATCCTGACCCATGCCGTATTTGCCCTTGCTCCAAACGCTGTTGTTTTCCATGTCTCCTTGTGGATAGCTATCCTCCCCGCCGGCATCCAGAAAGAGGCCGATACCGCCGGTTTTGCGGACAAAATTTGCGCTGCCGTAGCTTTGCTGATTTTGACGTTCATAGCGGTCATTGCCGGATTTATCCACAAAGACGCCCAGGGAGTTTGTTAGTCCCAGGCCGTTTCCTCCTTCGATGGAGTACGCATCATTGCCGGCAGCATCGATGAAAAGGCCAAAGCTCCAGTCATGCCCGGCACCCTGTCCGGGCCCATGCCGGCTGTAATAAGCATCATCGCCTTCATGATCGTAAAGTACCCCAGAGGCCATGTGAATGCCGGAGCCCTGAGGATAGTAAATTGCATTATAGACGTCGTTCCCGCCTTCGTCGATCAACACTCCGGTGCTGTACCAATAGCCCACGCCCTGAGCATAGACCCCACCCAGATATTTGTCGTTACCGGCCGCATCATAGATCAGCCCCAATCCGCCGGCCAGATCGGGACGGGGGCCGTAGCCCATGCCTTGTCCCATAGTACGATAGTCATTTGGCATCAGCGGGGCATGCAGGTATTTGCCGCCCAGATAGTAAGTATCGGCGCCGGCGTAATCTGCCAGAATTCCGGCACCGTAAGTGCTGCCAAAGGCCTGAGCGCAAGCGTGGGCACTATAAGAATCGTTACCCTCTTCATCTATCAACAAGCCGAGCCCAGCTATGCCCGCTCCCTGAGCAAAAAGCCCGGAGCGGTAAACAGCATCTCCGCTGGAGTCTGTGTGCATTTGCACACCCAAGACTGCGGCATGCGAAAAGTCTCCCAAGTGATAGATATCATCACCCTGCAGATCGCCGGAAAGCATTAGTCCCCGAAAGGCAAAGAAGCAAGGCTGCTGGCAGCGATAGACGTCATCCCCATGATGATCTATATGCAGCAGGAAGGGATGCTCTCTGCCGGTTGATAAAGGCAGCTCATAGATATCATTCCCGGCGGGCTCGATCAGCAGGCATACCGGCATATCTTGCAAGGCCTTGATGCTTTCCGGACTATAGTGATCTGCTTCTTTGCTGCCGATGATCATAAGGCCATATTTGCTCTTGTATAGCGTGCTGCGCTTATTCAAAGGCCGATACTGCGAAATCTGGGTATAAAGAGCGCGCATCTCCATGGCAGCCTTTGCCAGATAGGCAAAATCGAGCTTTCCCAAAAGCGGGATGAAGTCCTGAATATCGATCTTTTCCAGATACAACAGCTTATTCTCTTGTAAAAACTTGCGGTCTTGCTCCTCGTTTTCGCTTTCAGCCATCAGCAAATACAAAAAAGCGGACAGGCTATCGGCCTGCGAATCTGAAAGCTGAGCAAAGCTCAAATCAAGGTCTTTGGATATCCTGTCGTAAGCCGCTTCCACATGGCGAAATAGCACTTTGGGATTCTTAAAGTCCAGCGCCGTAGCGGGCGGGATGGCAGGATCAAGCTCCCAGGCTACATAAGCATAGTGCCGGAGCATGGCATCCCAATCTTTTGTGGCCATCAAATCCCGCAGCTCCTCTATCTGCCCCTTTGCTCCCAGACCTTTTTGCAGAATATTCATGTGCCACGCAGTCTTGCCTTTGGTATAGGGGTCCCAATCCCGATAAAACTCGGTATGATTCAGGTTCAGATCCTGAGTAGCCAGCAGCTCTGATAAGGCCTGCATCTTTAGCTCAGACAAAATCTCATTGGCATTCAAAACTCCCGCGCTCAGCAAAACTGCCAGCGCGATAAGTGACCATAACCCATGGCTAAGGGGATGATAAAGCTTCATTTAATCCTCATAAGGTAAAGTTAAAATAAGGGGTATTTATTGTCAAGAGTTTTGGGGCTATAGCCTTTTATTCACCGCTAATTCGGCCTCAGATATCAAAGCGGAGCCTTTATCACCTTCACATACATCACGCCACCGCTGGCTGAGCCGAAATAGCCCAAAGCATTTTGCACTCCGCCATACAGATAGCCTTCCGACATGTATGTGTAACGGTAAAAATTCTCATCAACTATGTATGTGGAGACCAGGTAACGTCCATAGAAGATGAAAGCCTGACGGTAATCCTTGAGCAGGATGTAATTATCCTCATATTCGGGCTGGACGGCGGAGCTGACTCTGCCCACAGAGCTAATTCTGCGAAAACCGTTACCGCTACCATTGTAAACATCTTCCATATCTTCACGGGGATGAGTAAGCCCGAAAATGGGTGTGGTAAATTCAAGCTCCGTACTAAAGGGCTCCAGGCAATACAGATCGATTAGCAGATTGAAGGTCTGAGCCCTATCCAGAGTATTCAGCGCCAGCGGATAACGGATATCGGCTACATCAAAAACCACCTCGCCCATGCTATCCTCATCCAGGCTATAGCCTTCGCCTTCCACATTGTGCTGATAGTAATCCGGATTCAGGATAGTCTGGACCGGCACTGTGGTTTCAGCAGAAATCACTTGATCGTAACCCGGAACCTGCACCTGGATGCGATAGCTATGTTCAGGCTGGATGATGTTTGCGGCGGGGTCTATCCACTTCACTTTATATTCCTGAGTATCCAGAATTGGGCTCAGGCTCCAGCTTTTGCCGGTATCCAGCTCAATAATCTGTATATCCGCTTCCATTACAAAGATATCCATGGGATCGAAGGACTCGATATCCGCACTTCTGGTAAGATACACCGGATGCTCGGCGTTGATAGCCTTGCCTGCCTTCAAAAGCCCTGCGATAGCATAGACATCACCCTCAAAGCGAGGCCCGGAAGTAAAATCTTCACATCCGGAAAGCAGCAGCAAGACCAGAAGGATTATAGCTATATACTTCACCATGTTACGTTCACTCCCACAAACGGCAGGATGGGAAATTGACCTGTGTCTTCAGTAAGCAAGGTCAGCTCACCATCTTCATCCGGGCCGATATTGTAATTTCTAAAGCCCACATTCTTGCGGTTAAATACGTTTATCACTTCCAGATAAGGCTCGATAGAGCCCCAGGAGGTTCGCCATTCGTATTTGGTGCTGATATCCAGCCTCAGGTAGGCCGGCAAGCGGTCTCGATCTCTGTAGGAATAGATAATTCCAAAGTCTTCCCCATCAAAATAGATGCGCTCCGGACGATCGGTCGGCTGACCTGAATTGTGCGTAAAATTCACTCCGAGCTTGAAGTCTGCACCAAAGAGCTTCTTCCCGGAGAAATGGCTGAGGTTAAAGGTTTGCACCACATTTGTTGAATAGGAGCGGTCGTATTTGGGATAGTAGCTTTGCCCCTGCATTGTATAGGGATCGATATTGCTATCCTTCATGGTGCGCCTGGTCTTGCTGAGGGTGAGCCCCACAAAGCCTTCCAGCCCCCGCCAATAGGTTCTGAGCATGATGTCTGTGCCATAGGTGTAGCCTTTCCCCTGATGAAACACATCGGCCAGTTGCCCTTCGTCATTATCCCAGTCATAATCTGTAGCCGAATCGTATTCCAGGATATTCTGGTAAGTCTTGTAATATAGCTCTATATCAAAGGCAAAGTCACGCGCAAACTGATTTTTGTAGCCCAGCAAAAAATGGTCACTCCGCCCGGGCCTCAGGCTGCCATCCAGCGGAAACCACACATCAAAAGGAGTGCTAAAATCCGCTGCCATCAGGGTGAGATATTGATGATACAGCCCATAGCTGGCATACACGCTTTCTGCCAGATCGAGCTTGCGTCGAACGGAAAATCGGGGGTCCAGATTCACATAAGAGGCCTGGGGAATATGCCCCGGACTGAGGTCCAGGCTTTGATACCAGGTAAGGCGCAGACCCGGCTGCAGAGACCACAGGGCATCGGGGTCCCAGGTATCCTGAATGTAAACGCTACTGGTGAGCGAGGTCACCTCCACATCCGGCATGGAGCTTTCATCGCCTTGCATGGAGCTCTGGGCCTTCAGCCAGGTATCGTTGTATTTCACTTCCCAGCCAAAATCCGCTTGATGTTGATTGTCTGGCCTATAGGTGAGCATCGCTTTACTGCTGATATCCTGAATTCCGTTTTCCCTAGTAAAAGTCTCTTCGCCTTCGGGTGAGACCTGGGCAAGATTGCTGGTGAAATCGCTGCCGGCAAGCACGAATTGGGAGAACAGCCGCGGGCCAAAAAGATGCACCCACTGCGTGCTAAAAGTACGGTTTCCCCAATCCAGCTCTATCACGCTGCCAAAATCAAAATTCAGCCGGTCTCTACCAAAATAGGTGCTGGCTGATACCATATCCCGGGAGCTGATGTCCCAATTCAGTTTGACATGACCATCGTAAAAATAGTAATCTGGCAGATCTTTCATCAGCGCTTTCACCAGTTCCAGATAGGTGCGCCGAAACGAGGCCATATAGCTCCCGCTCTGATTTGCCAGGCTCCAGGGCCCTTCCAGGGTAGCGGAAGATGAGATCAAAGACCATCTGGCTATACCCTGATGGTGATCGCGATTTCCCTGACGATTAGTAACGTCCAATACACTGGAAAGACGGCCTCCGTATTTGGCCGGGTAAGCGCCTTTGATGAGATTGATATTTTCCACCGCATCGACATTGAAGGTGCTGAATACTCCCCCAAAATGGTTGGGATTATACACATCGATATCATCCAAAAGAATGAGATTCTGATCCGGAGAGCCACCCCGCACATACAGCCCTGAAGAGAAATCCGATATAGGCGCCACTCCCGGCAAAGCCAAAATCGCCCGAAACACATCCGCTTCTATGGGAGATACCACGCTTTTTACATCCTCTGTAGTACTGCGGATGAGGCTGGGACGGATCTCACGGGAATCTTCGTAATTAGAACCGGTAACCTTCACTGTGGCCAGCTCGATGGCAGCTTCTCTCAGGCTGAGCTGCAGATGCACGTCCTCCTGTGGAGTTTGGACGGTAAACTTCTGCTTCAGAGGATGATAGGACAAAAGGCTAAGCTCCAGGGTGTAAGTGCCCGGATTGGGTATATCGATCACAAAATAACCCTTTTTATTTGTCTGCATGCCGGCTTTGGTCTCCAAAACGTGCACGTTTACATATTGCATGGGCTCTTTACTGCCGGCCCGGCTTACAAATCCGCTCACCGTAGCCGCAAAGAGGGTTATGCTAAACCCAATCGTAAACAGGATTATCAGGATGCTATACTTCAAAAAACGGTCTCCTTTATTTCCACTGGCAATATAGACCAGCAGTGCATCTATTTCTTTGCAGCAAGGGATATCTGTCAAGAGAATTCGAGGCTGGCATTCCCCATTTTTAAGAGAGCCTAATTATGGTCGGGTCGATCTTTGCTATCTGAAAGATCGTCCCTACAGGACTTTAGACCATTGTGTAGCTATAGATTGCTATCGCCGCACAATGATTTGAGTCCCAGCGGGACGACATTTCAGATAGCAAGCCATCGCCGCACAATGATATGAGTCCCATTCGGGACGGAATTTCAGGACAGCAACGTTAGCGGTATCGTTCCTCTCTTCCCATGTATCATCAGATGGGGCTCAATCCGTAGTGCGCCTGTATAATCTGTCGTATTATCAGAGATATAGGTCCGTGTGCCTGGCCTTAAAAGGCCAGGAAAAAGTCTTGGCCGGATAGTCGCTCCGGGATGTGCCGGTTAAAACCGGCACCTAAAGTCTTTCAAGGAGGATAGCTCATAAGGATAATCACAAGGAAGGATAAATCTTGAGGATAACTCAAAAGGAAGGATCACAAAGCAGGACAAATCATAAGGATGATCACAAGGAAGGATAAATCTTGAGGATAGCTCAAAAGGAAGGATCACAAAGCAGGATAAATCATAAGGAAGGATCATAAGAATAGCTCATTTTGATATTTTGAGAGGAATGCCCGCATCAGCATCCGTCTTATTCCGGTCCACTTCGCGGCCATACCTTCAATTTGATTTTAATTCGGTTTTAACTCGAGTCGACTCGAGTTAAAAACGAATCAAAAGCAGGTTGATCTATGGAGGGCGGAGCATGGCTTATGCATCCTATAAACCTTGATGAGATGCGTATCTTCACGAAGAAGAAAGAATTTCCAGCCTTCACTATGGCATATTCTTGGAAACTAACAATATCTGAAATCACATGAAATAGATTTCTTAAGCCGATAATGAGGGTAAGAATTTTAAACCTAACCGGAAGTCCTTCCGCCCCCGACAATGAAAGCCTGATTTGTTGAATTTTGCTGGATTGGCTTACTCGCGGAGTTGGCTTGTTTGCTGGATTGGCTTACTCGCGGAGTTGGCTTGTTTGCTGGATTGGCTTACTCGCGGAGTTGGCTTGTTTGCTGGATTGGCTTACTCGCGGAGTTGGCTTGTTTGCTGGATTGGATGCGTCTCGCATCCAGCAAGGCCAGAGGCCTTGAAAATGAGCAGGTTCCCTGCTCTGCAGGCGAGACGCCTGCAATCCAGCCGTGTTATCAATGCCAAGCTCCTTAGCTTTCGCTGAGGTTCCCTGCTCTGCAGGCGAGACGCCTGCAATCCAGCAGCTCTACCGGATAGCGGAATTTGTCGTTACGCGCCCAAAAAGCCTGCTTCCTCAGCTCCTGCTCATTTACACTTTCCCTAAACAGCTTTGCTTGCAAAAGATAATGATAGTCATCCTGGTTCAGCTTGTCATATTTCTTCCACATCGGCTTGATCGGATCGATCTTAAAGCCTGTAGTTTGTTTCATGTCAGTTTCATCCCAGTTCTCTTGTTCTCCGGTATATTCCTGCAAATCCATCACCCAATGCAGCTTACCGCAATTCCAGCACTTGATGAGCTTGGGCTTTTCTATCCATAAAGGAGTGTACATATAGCAGTCTGTCAAATACATCACTTCAAAGGAACTACCGGAGGTGGCATATTCCACTTCCTGCACTGCCAGACAGCCATCGCACTGATACTGGGCGCAATCTATTAGCATCATTTACCTCTTCTTAAAATCTTGGTTTGCGCCAGGTAGATCTGGCTGTAATCGGGACGAACTCTGCAATCGATCATTTCACTGATAAAAACGGGATTAACCCCGCTATAACAGGCGTTCATACTCCCGATAGTTCTCTATATCAAAACAGATAAAATGCACCTCAAGCTCCGGATGGGATTCCAGTATCTCCTTCACGGTAGCTACCGCTATCTGAGCAGCCAAAGGCTTGGGAAAACCATACACGCCGGTGGAGATATTGGGAAAAGCGATGGAACTTAAGTTCATTTCCAAGGCAAGCTCCAAACAGCGCCGATATGCCGAAGCTAATATTTCCGCTTCATCGTGCCCGCCACCCTTCCACACAGGGCCCACGGTATGAATTACGTATCTGGCCTTCAGCCGGTATCCCTTGCTTACTTTGGCATCCCCGGGCTGGCAGCCGCCCAGGAGTTTACACTCTTCATACAGCTCCCTGCCCGCAGCCCGGTGTATGGCTCCATCCACGCCGCCACCCCCCAGTAAAGTAGGATTTGCGGCATTCACTATGGCATCCCCCTGAAAGTCCACTATGTCTGATCTGGAAAGGTGTATCATCGTATCCTCCTGTAGTGTCGCCCTTTGCTCATGCTTGAGCAGGGCTGATGTTTCTTTTTTATCACGCTCTGTCTGTGGCTAAAGCTCTGATTGCATGGTTTCTGATCTCGGCCTTGGCAGTCAAGTTCTTTCTTTTATGTTTTGATAATGATGGTATCAAAGATATTATCTTAGCTTTCTCCCAAATCTATGTGTTTCAGTCTATAACTTTGGCAGTTAAGATTCATGATTCCAGCATAAATATCCTTCAATCCGAGTCCCATCGGGACGGCATTTTAGATAGCAACCTACAGCTACACAAGGTTATAGAGTCCTGTAGGGACGGCATTTCAGATAGCATCCCGGAAAGACGAGCACCCCCAACGAGTCCCATCGAGACGGAATTTCAGATAGACCCAGACAGGTGCACAATGCCTTGAGTCCTGTAGGGACGGAATTTCAGATAGACCCAGACAGGTGCACAATGCCTTGAGTCCTGTAGGGACGGAATTTCAGATAGCATCCCGGAAAGACGAGCCCCCCCCAACGAGTCCCAGCGGGACGGCATTTCAGATAGCAAACACCTACCAGCCTCAATCAAGCCTCCATGAAAATGAGGGAATACCAAAACGCAAAGCTTTTCTTGACAGAATCCAAGATTTCATCCGGCTTGCGCCAATAATCATTAAATCCATGAGGAGACCAAAATGTACGAGATAGAAAATCTGCGGCTAATGGCAGAAGAAGGCGAGGCTATGGCTCAATTTCTTTTGGGAGTTTTTTATTATGGTGATGAAGGCATGGAGCATGACTTCAAAGAGGCAGCGAAGTGGTTTAGGAAGGCTGCTGACCAGGAAAATTGCCATGCCCAGTTCACTCTGGGGGCGATGTATCTTAAAGGTGAGGGCGTAAAGCAGGACTTCAAAGAGGCAGAGAGGTGGCTCAAGCTGTCTGCTGATCAGGAAAATCGCGATGCCCAATACCTTCTGGGGGTGATGCATGTGCAAGGTGAAGGCGTAAGCCGGGACTTCAAAGAGGCAGTGAGGTGCTTGAGTCTGGCTGCCGATCAGGGACATTCCGAAGCTCAATACTATCTGGGAACAATGTATGACAATGGCGTAGGCGTAAAGCAGAACTCAAAAGAAGCAGTGAAATGGTTCAAGATGGCTGCTGAAGAGGGAAACCCAGATGCACAATATAATCTGGGGTCAATGTATTCTGATGGTGAAGGCGTAAAGCAAGACTCCAAAGAGGCGGTGAAGTGGTACAAACTGGCCGCAGATCAGGGAAATCTCGATGCTCAAAACAATCTGGGGACAATATATAGTAATGGCGAAGGCGTAAAGCAGAACTATAAAAAGGCTGTGAACTGCTACAGGCTGGCCGCAGATCTGGGAAATCCCGAGGCCCGATACAATCTGGGGACCATGTATGAAGCAGGCAACGGCGTAAAGCAAGACTACAAAGCGGCAGCAAAATGGTTTAAGCTGGCCGCCGAACAGGGGCATGCCATGGCTCAATTCAATCTGGGAGCAATGTATGCTACCGGCGAAGGCGTGGAAAAGAGCCTTGAGCAAGCATATTTTTGGTTTTTAATCGTCAGTGATAATGCTGAGGATGAGCTTGATGATGATGAATATGAATTGGCTAACGAAAATTGCGATTTCATAGCCCTGGACCTTAGTTCATCCCAGATAAAGAGAATACAGAAAAAAGCAGCAGCCTGGAAACCTACTCCTTAAGACATACTGCGGGGCGGAAAAGATTAGTTTGCAATGCCCTGTCCATATTGTAACTTTTTGCCCCGCTTGACCCTGCTCTTTTAGGCTTTATGCCATAGCTCAGCAATACCCGCAGACCTCCTCAGATCATCTAACAAAGATAAATTCCAGTTTTTCAGACTTATGGATATAATAAGATCGAACACACAATCGTGATCAGAGCATCAGAGCATTGACGGAGGGATTCTATGCAGGCGAGGAGCGAAGTCAATGCTATCAAAAACCCGTACAAAAAGGAGAAAACATGGATACTGAGCTTAGAGAATTGGCAGGTGAGATCTGTGGTGATATCATCAAGATCAAGGTGGATGGGGTGGATGTGGAAGGCAGATTTGTCTTGCGGGAACGATCTGAGATGAAAATAAGCATCATAAAGCCATATAGCGGGCTGCTTGTGGAATCCGGCCACATCCCGATAGTTGCCACGCAATTTATGAACTATAAGGAAGCTTACGGAGAGAAAAAGGCTATGCTAATGCTGCAGGATATGTATCGCTATTGCCGCTATGTCCATGAAAACCGGGAGGAGCTAAGGCGCAACTTGAAAGAATATCATCCGGCCATTCATTTTAACCCGAATCCTGAACCGGTAAAATCGCTGAAGCAGCAAGAAGACTTCAGTAAATATGGTTATACCCCGGTGGCGCCGATGACGCATAGTGGCGTGATTGATTATCTGGATCGTATAGCAAAAAGGAGTGGAGAGCACAGCAGCGAAACATTGTGATGGTCACACGGATTTGAAGGATCGAGCGGAGCAACACGATGCTGGATTGCAGGCGTCTCGTCTGCACCGGCGGGAAGAGCAGCACAATACTGGATTGCAGGCGTCTCGTCTGCACCGGCGAGAAGAGTAGCACAATACTGGATTGCAGGCGTCTCGTCTGCACCAGCGGGAAGATCAGCACAATACTGGATTGCAGGCGTCTCGTCTGCACCAGCGGGAAGATCAGCACAATACTGGATTGCAGGCGTCTCGTCTGCACCGGCGGGAAGAGCAGCACAATACTGGATTGCAGGCGTCTCGTCTGCACCGGCGGGAAGAGCAGCACAATACTGGATTGCAGGCGTCTCGTCTGCAGAGCACGGTAGGTATCTTTTTTAAGGCCGCTGGCCTTACTGGATGCGAGACGCATCCAATCCAGCAAGCACGTCAATCCAGCAAGCACGCCTATCAGCCCCCTTCTTTTTGTCTTGCCTGTAGATAAAAATCGATGATGGGCTGCCTCCAAAAGCCAAAAATGATTTGACATAAAAAGGCTATGCTGGACTTTGCTTTTATAGATACAAATCCTTAAAATACAGAAAAATAAGATAAATTGGAGTACACATGAACAAGCAACCTTATGCAGAGCCCTGGCGCATCAAGATGGTGGAGCCCCTGAAAACCCTGAGCAAAGAGCAGCGGGAAATCAAGATCAAAGAGGCCGAATACAACCTCTTCAGTCTGGACGCGGAAGACGTCTATATCGATCTCATCACAGATTCCGGAACCAATGCCATGAGCGACAGACAGTGGTCTGCCCTCATGCTGGGAGATGAAAGCTATGCCGGCAGCCGCAGCTATCTTCGCATGAAACAGACCATACAGGAGCTTTTGGGCTTTGAATATGTAATGCCTACGCATCAGGGCAGAGCTGCAGAAAACGTGCTTTTTTCGGCCATGTTAAAGGCCAAAGACATCGTGCCCGGAAATGCCCATTTTGATACTACCAAGGGGCATATAGAGTTTCGGCATGCCACTGCGGTGGATTGTACTGTGGATGAAGTAAACAAAATGGATTCGGATCACCCCTTCAAAGGCAATGTTGATATTGATAAGCTCAAAGCCTGCATCGCAGAGCACGGCGTGGAGAAGATCCCCTTTATGGTGCTGACCGTCACCTGCAATACCGGAGGCGGGCAGCCGGTTTCCATGAATAATATCCAGGCTGTGTCCGAAATCTGCAAACAGCATGATATCCCCCTGATCTTCGATTCCGCCCGCTTTTCCGAAAACGCCTATTTCATCAAGACTCGCGAAGACGGCTATCAGGACAAAAGCATCAAAGAGATAGTGAAAGAGATGTTTAGCTATGCGGATGGTATGACCATGAGTGCAAAGAAAGATGCCATAGTCAATATCGGCGGATTCATCGGCCTCAGAAGCGAAAAGATCTACCGTGAATGCTGCACCTTCAGCATCATGTTTGAAGGCTATATCACCTATGGCGGCATGAGTGGACGGGATATGGAAGCAGTAGCCGCCGGCCTCATAGAAAGCACAGAATACGATTATCTGCATGCCCGCATCTCGCAGGTGAAATATCTGGGCGATGAGATCAGCAAACTGGGTATCCCCATCGTAAAACCCGCCGGTGGACACGCCATCTATGTGGATGCCAAAAGCTTCTTCCCCCAGATTCCGCAAAATCAGTATCCGGCCCAAGCGCTGGGAGTGGCACTGTATATCGAAGCAGGAGTGCGCGGAGTGGAGATCGGCACCGTATTGGCAGACCGGGACCCTGAGACCCGCCAGGAACGCACCCCCAAGATGGAACTGCTCCGGCTGGCCATCCCCCGCCGTGTATATACCAATAACCACATGGATGTAGTGGCTTGGGGACTTCAGCAAATCTGGGCAAAACGTGAACAGTATCGCGGTCTCAAGATAAAGTTTGAAGCGCCTATTATGCGTCATTTTACTGCAACTTTTGAAGCACTTTAAGCCTTAAAGAAATCTGGCTGCCACATTTGCACTTGACACAATGTGGCAGCTTGCAGTTTTGGCTTAAGATGATAAAAAATAAGCTCAGGAGAGAACCATGAATATTATCGAAGATTTGTACTACACTGAAAGCCATGAATGGGTGAGAATCGAAGACGATATCGCTACAGTAGGAATCAGTGACTTTGCACAGCACGAGCTGGGCGACATCGTATTTGTAGAGCTGCCTGAAGTGGGCATGAAAGTATCCTCTGGCGAGCCTTGTGGCTCCATCGAAGCCGTCAAAGCCGTGGAAGATATGCTGTCCCCGCTTTCCGGAAAAGTAGTAGAGCGCAATACAGACCTGGAAGACACGCCGGAGCTGATGAACAGTTCCCCTTATGAAGATGGCTGGATCATGAAGATTCGCTTTAGCGACAAAGATGAGCTGGACAATCTTTTAAGCGCCATAGAATACAAGAAGATCATACCCGAATAATAGCAGCTGCGCGTCCGGATTTTGATAAACAAAAGCTCCAGCTTTCTGATCGTCCTGTCTGCCCCTTCGGGAGGAGGAAAAAGCACGATTTTGAATGAAATCCTGCAGAAGGCGGATAAGATCGATTATTCGGTAAGTTATACCACCCGGGCCCCGCGGGGAATCGAGCAAGACGGGGTTCATTATCACTTTGTGAATAAAGCTGAATTTACCGCCCGCATCGAGCAGGGAGATTTCCTGGAGTATGCCAAAGTCTTTGGCCAAAGCTGGTATGGCACCTCGATAAGCTATATACAGTCCCGGCTAAAGCTGGGGCGGCATGTGATCATGGATATCGATGTGCAGGGAGCCGCTCAGATCAGCGCTACGACAGTGCCTTTGGTGAAGATATTCATCATCCCGCCCTCTGTGGATGTGCTGCAGCAACGCCTGATTAGGCGGGGAACGGATAGCCCAGAGGATATTCAGCGCAGGCTGGACACCGCCAAAAAAGAACTGGACTGCATTCCGGATTATGATTATCTGGTGATAAACGATGATCTGGACTTGGCAGTAAAAGACGTGATGGCTATTATCAAAGCCGAAGAAAACCGGGTATGCAGATACCAAAGCCCAATGCAGGAATTCCTGCTACAGGAGAAAAAACATGATTGATGAAAAGATTGAAAACTTCCTTCAAAAAGGCAATATGGACTATCTATACTGTCTGCTTTGCAAGCTGGAAGCACATCGGATCAACCAATTCCCCAGCTTTGTTAAACAGAAGTTTGACAAAAAACTAACCGTAATGGCGATGGAACACGTTGCCGACAACGAAGTACCGGATTACGTTAGCGAATTGGATGAAGCCGAACGCATCCTGGCCGCCGAGCGCGCCCTGTATGAAGAAGATGAAGATGCGATCGAATTTGGTGAAGAGACTATCGACGATTCCGCCAAGTTTGTCAAAGAGATTGAAGCTACTGACATCACAGACTATGACACTCTGGAAGAAGTGAAAGACCCCTTTGCCGATTTGGATGATGACGACGAAATCGACATTGAAAACGATGATGACGAAGAAGATGATGAAGTCTGATGTCACGCCGTGCCCTCTTACAATATCTTGAACTATTAAAACAAAGCGGCATCCAGCATCTTTATCACGAGTCTGCCCAGATGCTGACTCCGGTGGGAAAAAAAGCGCTGCTGGAAGACCTGGCCCAAGAATACTCAGATTGTACGAACTGCCCCCTGGCCGCAGGGCGGATCAATCTGGTATATGGCGAGGGCAATGCAGCTTGCACTGCTATGCTAATCGGCGAAGGGCCCGGAGACAGTGAGAACAAAATAGGCAAACCCTTTGTGGGCGCAGCTGGCCAGCTTTTGGACAAAATGCTGGCTGCCATCAAGATAGCCCGCGAAGACGTTTACATCACCAATATAGTGAAGTGCCGCCCTCCCGAAAACCGCAATCCCAGCACACAGGAACGGCTGGCCTGCATGCCTTATCTGGTGGAGCAAATTCAGATCATCCAGCCCAAAATCCTCTTGATAATGGGACTGGTAGCAGCCCAAAGCCTTCTGGGCAATACGCATACCCTCGGCTGGCATCGACAGAGCCGTCATGAATTTATGGGCATCCCGGCCTTTGTGACCTACCATCCTGCCGCTCTTTTACGCAATAGCAATTGGAAACGTCCGGCCTGGGAAGATTTGCAAGCCTTTCAGAAAGAATATGAGAAGCTGCTATGATCAAAAGACTCACCCTCCTTCTGATTCTGACCGGATGCATCTGGCTGACAAGCGCAGACGTCCTGATTTATGGCGATACCCGCAGCCATCCTGAGGTACATCGCACTCTGATTCAGCAGGTGAAAGACCTGCCTATCAAGCTCGCCTTCCACACCGGCGATCAAAATCAACAAGGTAAAAGCCAGGCCGAATATGACAGCTTCAAAGAGATCATCAGCCCGCTAAAAGCGCTGTTCTATCCCGTGCGGGGCAATCATGAAAAAGACCTGGAACTATACCGGAGCAACTTTCCAAACCCTTCAGGTAAGAGCTATTACGCGGTGAAACACGACTCTTTGAAATATATAGTGCTGGATAGCAACCTCGAGCTTTTGCCCGGCTCGGTGCAGCATAACTGGCTGAAACAGCAATTGACTGCTGATGATCTGCCCAAAATCCTGCTGCTGCACCACCCTGTGCTCAGCTCCGGTTATCACGGGCAGGAATTGGGTCTGGAGCTGTATCTGCCCGCACTTTTGCAAAAACACAAGGTGCTGGCAGTCTTTTGCGGACACGATCACAATTTTGAGCATCTCGCCCTGAACGGCATCCATTACTTCGTTACCGGCGGTGGTGGCGCTCCGCTCAGAGAGATGGGAGAGCTCAGCCCTTACAGCCTCTATTTCCAGAAAATCCACCATTATATCATCATGCGTAAAGACGGATCAAAGCTGCAGCTACAGACCTTTGACCTGCAGGGAAATTCCATCTACGAATGTCAGATAGATCTGAAGTGAACCTGGCATGGATAAAAGAGTATTAGTAATAAACGATCTCTCCGGAATTGGCAATACCTCGCTGATGGCCATCATCCCCACCCTGTATAGCTTCGGGCTGAAGCTTGCAGTATTGCCCACTTCACTGCTCTCGGCAAATACCTGTTTCGACGGTTATCAGAAGATGGATACCGATGATTTTATGCGGAAAAGCCTGGCCCACTGGCAGGATATGAAGCTAAAATTCTCTGCCATTTACAGCGGCTTTCTGGCAAATACCGCTCAGGTGCAGATTGTATTGGATGCCATCGATACTTTTGCAGATGAGGATTGCCTGGTTTTGATCGATCCCGTAATGGCAGATGACGGCGCTCTCTATAGCTGCTATGATGTGTCTATGATCCACGCCATGCGTAGTCTTGTAGCCAGGGCTGACATCATCAGCCCAAATTATACTGAGGCCTGTTTTCTGGCGGATCTGCTCTGTCAAAAGAAGAGCACAGAGAGGCAGCTGGGGCAGCTATGCCAAAAGCTCCACACGCTGGGTGCAAAAGAGCTTATCATCACCAGTGTGCCGGATGAAGAGGGAAACAAAGCCGTGCTGTATTCTGCCGATCAGGATTTTGAGCTGATCAAAAGCGCACACCTGCCCTGTTTCTATACCGGGACCGGCGATATCTTCAGCACCCTGATGCTGGCTTACCGTTTGCAGTCCATGGATATACGCGAGGCCATAGCGCGGGCTGTCAAAACCATATATCACGCCATAGAGCTCAGCCAGGCAGCCGGTCAAATCGGAGCCGAAGGAGTGCTCTGGGAGAGAGTGTTATGCCAGAAAAACCAGAACTAACTAAACCTAAAATCTGCTTTACAGACCTGGATGGCACCCTGATGCATTCTGCCGGCATCATCTCCGAGCCAAATCATGCGGCTTTGGAAGAACTGCACCAGCGCGGTATCTACCGGGTTCTGGCTACCGGCAGATCGCTGTATAGCCTCAAAAATGTGCTTCCTCATGACGCTCCTCTTGATTACGCCATCTTTGCCACCGGAGCCGGAATCCTGGATTGGCATACCAAAGAGCTGATCTTTTCCCACGATCTTGATGCCGAAGAGGTGAGGAAAGTCTGCGCTACTCTGGAAGAATTTGAGATAGATTATATACTCGACAATCAAGTCCAGGATACGCATCACATGCAATATCGGGCTAAAACAGGAATGACTGATTTTTGGCGCAGGGTAGATCATTACAAAGACTTTGCCGAAGAACTGGACCCTAACAATATCGATCAGGTCATGGCTGCAACGCAGTTTCTGGCTATGGTAGCGCAAGACCGCGAAGACCTCTATCACGAAATCTACAAAAGGCTCTATCCGCTGTCTGCAGTGAGAACCACTTCGCCCATAGACTATTGCACGATGTGGATCGAAATCTTTGCCCCGGGAGTGAACAAAGGCGGAGCCGTGCGCTTTATGATGCGGAAACTGGGAGCCTCAGCAGATGATATCATGGTAATAGGAAACGACTACAACGATCTGGAAATGCTCTCGATCAGCCCCAATGCCTATGTGACCGGCAATGCCCCGCTGGACTTGCGCCGTAAATATCAAACTGTGCCTTCCTGCGATACCAATGGCTTTGCCGAAGCGGTGAGAAGGTGGCTGCATCAGCAAGATCATGAAGCTAATCTGAAAGGCCGGCCAGCTCCTCCCAATACGCCATAGCCCGCCGCAGATGCGGGATCACTATCGAACCTCCCACCACCAGTGCGATATTCATCGCTTCATTTAGCTCAGTTTCGCTTACACCAGACGCCTGGCATTGATCCAGATGATAACAAATGCAATCATCACATCGCAAGACCAAGGAGGCCACCAAGCCCATCATTTCCTTGTATTTGGGCGGAATTTCACCCTTATCATAAGCGGCATGATCCAGCGCAAAAAAACGTTTGATATTCAGATTTGCCTTGTCCAGGCAGAGCTGGGTGAGCCGGCTGCGCTCCTCGCGAAATTCTTTTACTTTCATTTCCTTGTATCTCCTTTGGCTTTAACCTTTTTGGACGCTATTGATCAGCTCTCGCAGCTCTTCTGTAGTAGGGATCACAGGCGAAATCTGAATATTCCTGCTGCTTAAAATCTGGGCAATCCAGGCTTCCAAATCCACGCTCTTCAGATCCACCCTCAGCTGAATGGGGAAACCGTCCAGCCAGGCCAAAAACTCAGCCTGACTCAGGCCTATCCTGTCAAAGAGCAGGCTCAGTTCGGCTTTGAGCGCCGGAGCATAAAACTGCATGATTTGCTTTAAGAACATAGCATTGGCCAGGCCGTGCGGAACCCCAAACTCCGTGGTAAAGGGATAGCCGATGGAATGCTGTAAAGTGGTGCTGGTATGGGCGATAGTCACCCCTCCATATAGCGAAGATAAGGCCAGAGCCTCCCGGGCCGGCAGATGGTCCGGCTCTTTCAGGCACAAGGCCAGATTCCGGATGATAAGCCGGATTCCCTGGGCAATCATCGGAAACAGCAGCGGCACGCGATTTGTGCTGTAAATCCCTTCCAAAAGATGAGATAAAGCGTCCATAGAGGTATTCAGAGTCACCTTGCTGCTGAGGCTGAGCATGTATCTGGCATCCACTATGGCCAGCTTGGGGAAGATCAGATCGCTGCCAAACCCGGCCTTGATCCCGGTCTTGAGATTAGTCAAAACGCTGTATTGCGTAACCTCCGAGCCGGTGCCATGCGTGGTGGGAATGGCCACGATGCTGTAGCTTTGCTTCCTCAAATCCGCATCATAGAGTTGGTTTTCGCTCAGGTTATTGGCCGCAGCCAGGGAGATCGCCTTAGCTGCATCCAAAGGCGATCCACCCCCGATGGCAATGATAAAATCACAGCCTTCGCGGATGAATTGCGCTTTGCCTTGCATCACGCAATCCAGATCAGGATTTTCGCAGACCCCACTGAACACGCTGTGCTGCACTCCCTCTTTTGCCAAGATCGGCAGGAGTTCCGCCATCACTCCGCTCTTGTGCGCGCTGCTCCTGCCGGTGACGATTAAAGCCTTTTTTCCCTCTCGGCCGATGTAAGCTCCGGCTTCGCTTAAAGCATTACTGCCCATGAATATTCGCGTGGGTAAGTATAACATGATCTACCTCTTTTCAATTTTAGAGCATTTTCTGAAAAGCTGCGGGGATTGTCAAGCTCGCTTTTTGTGGCGCGTCTGCGGTAGGGAACTCCGATTCCCCAAGCGCGCGTAGTTTGCTAAAACGCTACACATCGTCTTTGCTTCTCAGCCGAATCGGAGTTCGGCTTCCCAATACAGCAAGCATCCACGAAAACGCTTGACATCAAATACTCAATGATTTGCAATGCACTTGATGTCGAAATGCAATCCTTGCAATGATACTCAATCATCTTGATTTATTGAGGCATCCCAGTACGATATTATTTAGAAGCAGGAATTATGAGTAAGATCATCATGGTAAAAGACCTAAAGAAGAAATACGGTGAAATCACTGCAGTGGATGGCATAAGCTTCGATGTGGAAAGGGGCAGCTTGTTTGCGTTCCTGGGTCCCAACGGAGCAGGCAAATCTACCACCATCAACATCATCAGCACGCTGCTAAGCAAGGATGAGGGTGAAGTGCAGGTAGCCGGATTTGAACTGGGGAAGCAGGATAAACAGATAAGGGAATCTATCTGCAGTGTGTTCCAGGAAAACATCCTGGATGATTTGCTCAGCGTTCGGGAAAACCTGATCCTGAGGGCTGGTCTATACGGCAGAAGCAAACAGCAAGCTCTTGAGAGGCTGGCGATAGTATCCGAATTGATGGGAATCAAAGATATCTTAAAGAGGCGCTTCGGAAAACTCTCTGGCGGACAAAAGCGGCGGGCGGAAATTGCCCGAGCTTTGATGAATGATCCCAAGATTCTGATCCTTGACGAACCCACTACCGGGCTGGATCCCCAAACCCGGATCAGCGTCTGGGATAAGATCCAGAAGCTACAACAGGAATCGAAAATGACCGTTTTCTTCACTACGCATTACATGGAGGAAGCTGCCAATGCGGATATGATGGCAATCATCGACTTTGGCCGAATAGTGGCATGTGATACTCCGCATAACCTTAAAGCCAGATATTCCAGCGATAAACTGAGGCTGATTCCCAATGATTTTGACAGCCTGGCGGGGCTCATGACCCGGAAAGGATATACTCCCGTAAAAAGCGGCGAAAAGCTGATCATAGACGTTAAAAACAGTATGGAGGCCTATCATCTCCTAAAGGAAATCGAGGGACAATTTACTGCTTTTGAAGTGATAGAATGCAGCATGGATGATCTGTTTATCAATATTACCGGCCATGCCATTCGTGATGAGAAATAAAGTAGAGGAATGATGAATACTTTGGTGATTTTGGCAACCCGCAACATCAAACTATACCTGCGCGACAAGTTAAGTGTGTTTTTCTCCTTCCTGTCGTCACTTATTATAATCCTGCTGTATGCCCTGTTTTTGAAAAGCAATCTGACGGCTGCTAGCTCTCAGGGAGTCGGCTTTAAAACATATAGCTCATGGTTCGTGGATAGCTGGTTGGTAGCAGGACTTTTAGTGATAAATTCCATTACGGTCTCTTTGGGGGTTTTGGGATTGATGATTACCGACCAAAGCAAGAACCGGCTCCGAAGCTTTTTGATAGCGCCGATAAGCCGCAATACCATTGTTTTCGGTTATGTGCTTGCCGCCTGGGTTATCGGCTCGGTGATGACTATTCTGACTTTTATCCTAGGAGAAATCTATATAGTAATCAATGGTGGAGAGCTACTCTCTGCCCTCGCAATGCTCCAGGTGATCGGACTGATTCTCCTGAATGTGTTTTCCAATACCAGCATTATCTTCTGCATCGTAGCATTGATCCGAAGTGAAGGCGCTTATCAGACTTTCTCCACCATCCTCGGTACGGTGATTGGTTTTATCACCGGAATGTATCTGCCGATTGGTCTGCTGTCCGCCCCTGTGCAGGCTTTCACAAAGTTCATCCCGGCCACTTATGGAGTGGCACTTACCAGGCAGGTGATGATGCGGGGTCCGATCAACATGATGTTCAAAGACGCTCCGCAAGCCGCTATAACGAGGTTTGAAAAGTTCTTCGGATCACAGGTCTTTATAGGTGATTATCAATGCCCGCCGATCCTGATGATAATGATCCTCCTGCTTTCAGGACTCGTCTTTATTGCCTTGTCGGTGATGATTATAAACAGGAAGAAATAGCCTGTTCAGAGGCTGTACTCATGACAGCCGAGTCAAAGCTCTGCTGCAGTTTGACAGCCGATGTACTTATGAAGTCCAAGACAGCGCTTAACCTACAGTAAATCATGAGTTTACTTAGCCGTCTTGAACTTAACTGAAAGCCAGCTTTCGCCACCGACAATGAAAAACCTTAACAAAATTCCCTCTATAAAATAGAGTGTCTCCTCCTAAATAAAATAAAAAAGGAGACACCCATGTCTAAGAAGACACAGCA